>Ga0247727_10012633_pt1 | contig 14446 bp, 9 predicted proteins | sample WisWelCaveWW1625_FD_202498 | JGI IMG/M metagenome (GOLD analysis project Ga0247727, IMG submission 202498) | Biofilm microbial communities from Wishing Well Cave, Virginia, United States - WW16-25 | ecosystem: Environmental > Aquatic > Deep subsurface > Groundwater > Cave microbial mat | place... | reverse complement strand
AGAGTATTCAAGGCAACGACGTCACCGAAGAATTTTATGATTTGACCGCGCGGTTGGACAATAAGCGCAAGGCCGAAAAGCGTTATCAGGAAATTCTCGCCTCGGCGAAAACCACCAAAGATATTTTGGAAGTCGAGCAGGCGCTCACCAACGTCCGCGAAGAGGTCGAAAGAATGGAAGGCCGCAAACGCTTTCTCGAAGACCAGGTGTCGCTATCGACCATCACCGTGAATTTGCACGAGCCATACCCACTCGTGGCGTCAGGCCAGTATGGCTTTCTCGCCAAAATGCGGCGCGGCGTCGAGCTCGGTATTTCCGGCTTCTCGGATGTGCTCAGCGCGTGCCTCACGTTTGTGATTGCCGGCATGCCTATTTTTGCTCTGCTGTTTTTGGTGATTTGGATTTTCAAAAGGTATCGCCGGAGAGCGAAAGCCGCACAGCTTGCGAAAGCCACGATGGCAGAGAAGAAGGAGTAGTAAGTGAAGTTCGACTGGCGCGCGACAATTTTCTAATTTAATAAAATCTCGCGGCGCCAGCCGAACTTCGCCCGTCACCAGAATAAACGGAGAACCCCCAATATGCCGCGTATTATTTTTTGCACAGCCATTATACTCGCAAGCGCAATTACTGCCGGTGCACAAGCGCCAAAATCTCCTGCCGCGCCGCAAAGCGCCGGCAAAGAAATCGTCCGCGCCATTGTCCCGCCGAAAATTCCTCTGCCGACGGAAGAAGCTTCAGCCAAGGTCACGAAATTTTCTTTCATCGTTTACGGCGATACGCGCGGACGGCGCGACGGCAAAGAAATTCAATACGAGCATTCACTGATCGTCGAATCGATGTTGAACACGATAAAAAAATCGGCGGCCACTGCCTACCCTATTCGTTTTGTTCTGCAGACCGGCGACGCGGTGGTGGATGGCCGCGATGCCAAACAATGGAATGCAAGTTTTGTCAGTTTGATCAACCGTTTAACGGCGGAAGGCGGCATGCCGTATTTTCTTGCGCCCGGCAATCACGACGTCACGTCCTCGGCAGAGTTGAATGATCCCGGCCGACAGGATGGACTCCGCAATTATCTCGCAGCGATCGCGCAACTCATTCCTGCGGACGGCGCGGCGCGCAGATTGGCGGGGTATCCGACTTATGCGTTTGGTTACGGCAATACTTTTGTCATTGCGTTTGATTCCAATATTGCGCTGGACGATAAGCAATTTGAATGGGTCAAAAGCCAGTTGGAAAGTCTCGACCGCAATCGGTATGTGAATGTGATCGCCTATTGCCATCATCCGCCGTTTTCCTCGGGGCCGCATGGCGGGTCGCGTGTCGAATCACAGACCGTCGCGGTTCGCGCGCGCTATATGCCGCTCTTTCGCCAACATCACGTTAAAGCCTTGTTCGTCGGGCATGAGCATTTATTCGAGCATTGGGTCGAGCGTTATGAAGACGCCGGCCAAAAATATCGCATGGATTTGGTTGTCACCGGCGGAGGCGGCGCGCCGTTGTATTGGTATTACGGTGAACCCGAGCTTGGCGAGTATTTAAATGCGAATAAAGAGAGCAGAGTCCGGTTGGAGCATCTCGTCAAACCCGGCTATGATCGCGGCGATAATCCCTATCACTACGTTGTCGTAAAAGTTGACGGCGAGCAAATGAGCCTGGAAGTCATCGGTGTGGATTGGGGCAGCAATTATAAACCTTATACGAGCCATAAAACCGAATTGCGCGATGTGGAAGCGGCAACGCCAAAAATCAAAGTCGAAACCATTGCCCCGCGTTCGGAAGACGTTGCGACGCTGGACGGCATCATCAAAGCCTTTTATGAAACCATCTGCGGACCGAAGGGACAACCGCGACAATGGGCGCGCGACCGCACGCTGTACATTCCGGATATGCGCTTCGTCTCGATGGACATGCGCGACGGCAAACCGCACGCGGAAATTATGGATCATCAAACTTTCGTCGAGCGCTCGAACGATTTCATGGTGCGCGAAGGTTTTTATGAAACCGAAATTCACCGTGTCACGAAAGCGTTTGGCAACGTCACGCACGTGTTCAGCACGTATGAAATGCGAACGGCTCCCAACGGTCCGGTGACGGGGCGCGGCGTCAACAGCATCCAACTTTTCAACGACGGCAAGCGCTGGTGGATCATCTCCGCGGCGTGGGATGACGAGCGGCCGGACAATCCGATTCCGCCGGAGTTTTTGCCGAAGTAAATCAGATCGATTGTTTAAAATTTTTGCCATGAGCACGCGCGTCAAATACCCTCGCACCCCGCATCTGCCGTGGTCGCCGGGAATAACCGGTGACGACGTTTTGTTGGATTCGATCAAACATCTTGAGCAACTCAATGACATTGTCGTTACCGAAAAGCTTGACGGCGAGAACACGACATTATATCATGATTATCTGCACGCGCGCAGCGTCGACGGTACGTCGCATGTGTCGCGAAATTGGCTGAAACGTTTTCATGCCGCGATGGGCTATAAAATTCCGCCGGCGCTGCGCATTTGCGGCGAATACATGTTTGCGCAGCATAGCATTTTTTACAAGCGCCTTTCTTCTTATTTTTATGTCTTTGCCATTTTCCAAAATGATCTTTGCCTCTCATGGGACGACACCGTCGCGTGGTGCAAAAAACTGGCGCTGGAACCGGCGCCGGTTTTATATCGCGGTCCGTGGAACGAATCGCAAATCCGTTTGTGTTGGCGAACCGTATCTTTTTATGGCGACGAACAGGAAGGCTACGTCGTCCGCAACGCCGCGGCCTTTCCTTTTGTCGAGTTTAATGATAATGTGGCAAAATATGTAAGGGCCGATCATGTCCGAACGACCAAGCATTGGAAGCGGGCCGCGGTGGTGAGGAATCAATTGGCGCAGTAGCGCGTTCTTAAGTTGAGCTATTCAGCATCACCTCGTAGGTCATTCTGAAAGAATCCTTTTTCTCACTAGTACATTGTTACCTTAATTTTTATAATTGCGCCTTTGTTTTATAGCGGCCCGCAAGGGGATGAGGCTACAAAAATTAAGGTAACAGTCTACTAGCACGACTCGACTGAACTCGACGAAGGTAGTGCTCACAATCAAAAAAGATTCCTGCGGAATGACAACTTTTTTTATACTTGAATAGTTGCAAATATCAGGCAGTAAATGAAACTGATCGGACAGCTCCACTTTTCATGAAGCTTGCACAACTTTCAAACAACGGCAAAACTCTCTCACCGCTCGAGGCCAATCATGCACAAACGCCGCCGCTCCACCTTTCTGTTGGTCGTATTTCTTTTTCTTACAATAAATCTTTGTTTCGCCGATTCCACAAAATTCGATGTAGTCATTAAAAACGGCCGCATTGTCGACGGAAGCGGCAATCCGTGGTTTTATGCCGATCTCGGCATCATCGCCGGCAAAATAGCAAAAATCGGCTGGATCGACACCAGCGAGGCGGCGCAATGGCTTGATGCGAAAAACCTGATCGTCGCGCCCGGATTCATCGATGTGCATACCCATATCGAAGGCGGCATTTCGCGTATTCCGACGGCAGACAATTTTATTCGCATGGGCGTGACCACGATTGTCACCGGCAATTGCGGCGGCTCGTGGCAGCAAATTGGCGACTCCCTGCGCGCTCTGGAAACGCGAGGCATTTCCGTCAATCTGGCCACACTGGTCGGCCACAATACCGTGCGCCGCGCGACGATGAAAGACGAAGCCCGCGATCCGACGCCGGATGAATTGACCAACATGCAGCAGTTGGTCGATCAGGCAATGCGCGACGGCGCTGTCGGACTTTCGACCGGTCTCATTTATATTCCTGGCACGTTTGCGAAGACCGATGAAATTATCGCGCTGGCAAAAATGGCAGCGCAATACAAAGGCGTTTATGCGAGTCATATTCGCAACGAAGGCAATGAAGTCGTCGCCGCCATTAACGAGGCCATTCAAATCGGCGAGCAAGCCGGATTGCCGGTGGAGATTTCCCATTTCAAAATCTCCAGCAAAAAATTGTGGGGACAGAGCCAGTTGACGACGAGCTTAGTTCAGCAAGCGCGGGAACGCGGCTTGCAAGTCACGGTTGATCAATACGCCTATCCCGCTTCGAGCACCGGACTCGAAACGCAATTGCCCGATTGGGTTTTGGACGGCGGGCGCGACGTGGCGATGTCGCGCTTACGCGATTCAAAGCAGCGCGAGCAAATTAAAAAAGAGATGATCAAAAATTTGCGCAAAGCCGGACGGAAGAATTATTCACATGCTGTCGTCGCCAGTTATCGGCCCGATTCAACCTTCAATGGCAAAAGCCTCGCCGAGATTACGCAGCGTGTTCGCGGCAAGAAAAATGTGGCAGCGCAGGCCGAACAAATCATCGAAATGTATATTGCCAGCGAGGGCCGCGTCGGCATGGTTTATCATACGATGAGCGAAGACGACGTCGAGCATATCATGCAGCAGCCGTTTTGTATGGTCGCCTCCGACGCCGGCGTTATCGAGATGGGACGCGGCGTTCCGCATCCGCGCGGTTACGGCGATAACGCGCGCGTGCTCGGCAAATACGTGCGCGAAAAGAAATTGCTGCGCCTTGAAGACGCCATCCGTAAAATGACCTCGCTGCCTGCGCAAACTTTTCGCTTCTGGGATCGCGGCTTGATTCGCGAAGGCTTCGCCGCCGATCTCGTCATTTTCGATGCTGAGAAAGTGATTGACCGCGCGACGTTCGAGCAACCGCATCAATATCCTGAAGGTATTCATTATGTTCTCGTAAATGGAAGCGTCACGGTGAAAGGCGGCCAACACACCGGCGCGCGAGCAGGCAAAATTCTTTATGGTTCGGGGAAAACGTAGCGCAGACAGCCTGTCTGTTTTTTTCCAACGAATAAATATTGTAACGTTTAGCAAACTAAATTAAACTGTCATTCAGAAAGAATCTTTTTCCAATCCAGCACAGTGCTCAATTGCAAAAAGATTCTTGCAGAATGACATTGACCTGAAGAGACAATCGTTCCTAATATCAAGGTTAACAACATGAACGCCAAATTAAAAATCGACCAGCTCTGCATCGACACCATGCGCACGCTGGCGATGGACGCGGTGCAGAAAGCCAACTCCGGACATCCCGGCACGCCGATGGCGCTGGCGCCGGTCGCGTATGTTTTGTTTGATCGCTTCATGCGCTATAATCCGCAAAATCCCGATTGGGCCAATCGCGATCGTTTCGTGCTCTCTGCCGGACACGCCTCGATGCTGCTGTACAGCATTTTGCACATCACCGGTTACGATATGACACTCGACGATATCATGAATTTTCGCCAACTGCACGGCAAATGCGCTGGCCATCCGGAATACGGTTTGGCGCCCGGCGTGGAAACCACCACCGGTCCGCTCGGACAGGGCGTGGCGAACAGTGTCGGCATGGCCATCGCGGAAAAGTGGCTCGCGAGTTATTTCAATCGCCCCGGTCATGAGATCATCAACTACAAAATCTTTGCGATTGCCGGCGACGGCTGCATGATGGAAGGCGTCTCCAGCGAAGCCGCTTCGCTCGCGGGGCATCTCGGCTTGAATAATTTGATTTGGATTTATGACAACAATCACATCACCATCGAAGGCAACACCGCGCTCGCATTCAGCGAAGACGTGGCCGCGCGTTTCATGGCGTATCATTGGAACGTGCAGCGTGTGGCCGACGCCAACGACCTCGACCTGTTGGATCAAGCCATTCAGAATGCACTCAATGAAACCGCGCGCCCGTCGATGATTATCGTCGATAGCCACATTGCGTATGGCAGCCCCACCAAACAGGATACGCATGGCGCGCACGGCGAGCCGCTCGGCGAAGAGGAGATTCGCGCCACGAAAAAAGTCTACGGCTGGGATCCGGATAAAAAGTTTTTTGTGCCCGACGAAGTGAAAAATTATCGTGCGCAAAGCCTCGCCAAAGGCCGGCAATTCGAAGCCGAGTGGAATAAAAGATTTTTGGCGTATGCCGCGGCATATCCCGACCTCGCGAAACAATTTCAGATGATGGAAAATCGCGAAATTTCCGCAAACTGGGAGCACACGCTGCCGACTTTTCCGGCCGATGCGAAAGGACTCGCCGGTCGCGAAGCGAATAATAAAATCTTGAATGCCATCGCCGCGCAAGTTCCGTGGCTAATGGGCGGCGCTGCCGATCTCGCCCCCTCAACAAAAACGCTGATCAAAGACGGCGGCGATTTTCAAAAGGGAAATTATCGTGGCAGAAATTTTCATTTCGGTATTCGCGAAAATGCGATGGGCTCGATTGCCAACGGCATGGCGTTGAGCAAGCTGCGCCCGTATGTCGCGACGTTTCTTATTTTTTCGGATTATCAACGCCCGGCGTTTCGTTTGTCCGGTTTGATGGAGCAACCAGCTATTTACATTTTCACCCACGACAGCATCGGCGTCGGCGAAGACGGCCCGACGCATCAACCCATCGAGCATCTCGCTTCGCTGCGCGCCATTCCGCATCTCGAAGTGATTCGCCCGGCGGATGCCAATGAAATCGCGGTCGTATGGAAGCACATCATGCAACTCAAAGATCGCCCGGTTGCGCTCGTTCTTACGCGGCAAGCGCTTCCCACTTTTGATCGCACCAAATACGCCTCCGCCGAAGGCGCGTTGCGCGGCGCTTACATCATGGCCGATTGTCAAGGCATACCCGAAGTTATTTTGATCGGCACCGGCTCGGAGGTGCAATTGTGCCTCGGTGCGCACGAACAATTAATGGAAGAAGGCATCAAATCACGCGTCGTGAGCATGCCGTGTTGGAGTCTCTACGAACGGCAAGATCCTGCGTACTGGGAGGAAGTGATGCCAAGCTCCGTGCGTGCTCGTGTCGCTGTCGAAGCCGGATCAACGTTCGGCTGGCGGCGTTATGTTGGAAGACATGGCGAGGGAAATGTTCTCGGCATGCGAACGTATGGCGCTTCCGCGCCGATCAAAGATTTGTTGAAGGAATTTGGCTTGACGGTGGAGGGTGTGGTGAAAATGGCGAAAGAGACTCTTTCGAATCAGAAATAAAAAAGCTTTGAACACGGATAACGCGAATGACGCGGATTTTCGCGGATAAAACAATCAACGTTGTCTATGTTTCGAACTTTTCTACCGTCTGGAGGACGCCATGTTACACGAAGAAATTACCGAGAAGATTATTCAAGCCTTTTACAAGGTGAATAACACGCTGGGCCATGGCTTTATCGAGAAAGTATATGAAAATGCGATGGCGATAGAGTTGCGCAAAATGGGTTTCACTGTATCACAGCAAAAGAAAATCAAAGTCTATTATGAAGGCCAAGAAGTTGGCGATTACGAATCTGATTTAATCGTAAACGATTTGGTGATTGTCGAGACCAAAGCCAAAGAAAGCTTACGGGAAGAGCATGAGGCGCAATTGATTAACTATCTGAAGGCCACAAATCTCGAGGTAGGACTTTTAATGAATTTTGGCAAAAAGCCTGAGTTCAGAAGAAAAGTCTTTTCAAATGACCGGAAACAAATTCCGTGAAAACCCGTTTTATCCGTGTTCAAAACTTTCTAAAATTGTCAACGATAAAAATCCGTGAAAATCCGCGTTATCCGTGTCATCCGCGTTCAAAGCTTTTAAAACTCATGATAGGAACTGATTATGTCCAAACTACACAACCTCAGCAACCTCGGCCAATCCATTTGGTACGATTACATCCGCCGCGCCTTTCTCACGCAGCGCGAATTAGGTGCGCTGGTTGAACAAGGCCTGCGCGGGGTCACCTCGAATCCCTCTATTTTTGAAAAAGCCATCGCCGGCAGCGCGGATTATGACAAGGATTTGCAGCGGCTCGTGCAGACCTGCAAATCCGTTGACGAGCTTTATGAAGCGCTGGCATTGGAAGACATCACCCGCGCCGCGGAGTTGTTGCGTCCGGTTTATGAGGCGACCGACAGCCTCGATGGTTATGTGAGCCTTGAAGTGAGCCCGAAGTTAGCGCACGATACCAATGGCACGGTTGCCGAAGGCTTGCGGCTCTTCAAAACCTTGAACAAGCCGAATGTGATGATCAAAGTCCCCGCAACGTCCGCGGGCCTTCCGGCGATCACCGCGTTGATTGCAGCGGGCGTGAATGTTAACGTCACGCTCATTTTCAGCAACGAGGTTTATAAAACCGTGGCGGAAGCGTATCTTGCCGGATTGGAGAAATTCGGCGGCGATCTCAGCAAAGTGGCGTCAGTCGCTTCGTTCTTTGTGAGCCGCATCGACTCTGCCGTTGATGCTCTTCTCGCGGCAAAAGGCAACACGGCGCTGCAAGGCAAAATTGCCATCGCCAATGCGAAGATGGCGTATGCCACCTTCAAACAAATTTTTAGCGGGCCGCGTTGGGAAAAACTCGCGGCGAAACGAGCGCAAGTGCAGCGTCCGCTGTGGGCGAGCACCGGCACGAAAAATCCGCAATATCCCGACACGCTTTATGTTGATACGCTCATCGGCGCGCACACCGTCAACACGGTTCCGCCAGCAACGCTCACGGCATTTCTCGATCACGGCAAGGTAGCGCCAACGCTCGAAGCGGGAATGGACGAAGCGAAAACCCAATTGGCGCAATTGCAAACGCTCGGCATCGATTTCACCGCGGTCACGGAAAAGTTGCTGGACGAAGGCTTGATCGCTTTCGTCAAACCGTTCGAAGCGTTGATGGCGAGCATTGCCGACAAGCGCGATCGTTTGCTCGCCGGACAAAAGAATTATCACTTCAGTCTCGGCAATTATCAGAGCGCCGTCGATACCGCGCTCGCGGATTTGCGCGACAACACGATCATGGCGCGGATTTGGAAGCACGATCACACCGTGTGGAAACCCGAGCCGACGGAAATCACCAATCGCCTCGGTTGGCTGCACAGTCCGGAAGTGATGATGGAGGCGATTCCCGAAATCACCGCGCTCGTCGACTCGGTGCGCAACGAAGGCTATGCGCATGCGCTATTGCTCGGCATGGGCGGCTCCAGTCTCGCACCGGAAGTTTTTCGTTTTACGTTTGGCGTGAAATCCGGTTACCTCGATCTCGCGGTGCTCGACAGCACGGATGCGGATGCCGTTCTGGCGCACGCGAAACGACTCGATCCCGCGAAAACGTTGTTCATCGTCTCCACCAAATCCGGCGGCACGGTGGAGACGTTTTCGTTCTTTAAATACTTTTATAATTTGACCGCCGCGAAAATCGGCCAAGAAAAAACCGGCGCGCATTTCATTGCGATCACCGATTCCGGCAGCGGACTCGCCGACACGGCGAAGAAATATAATTTTCGCAAAACTTTTCTCAACGATCCCAACATCGGCGGGCGTTATTCGGCGCTCTCCTATTTCGGTTTGGTTCCTGCCGCGCTCATCGGCGTTGATGTGAAAATGTTGCTCGAACGCGCGGCGACGATGGCTTGCAACAGTGAGGGTTGCAACTGCCCGATGGGCGGCGACAATTCTTCCGGCAAGCTCGGCGCGATGATCGGCGAGTTGGCCGCTGCGGGCCGCGACAAAGTCACGTTAATCACTTCGCCGCCAATCAAATACTTTGGCGCATGGGCGGAGCAGCTCATTGCCGAAAGCACCGGCAAAGAGAACGTCGGCATTTTGCCGGTTGACGGCGAAGAGGTTGGCGTGCCGAGTGTTTATGCGAATGATCGCGTATTTACTTATTTGCGTCTCGATGGCGATACGACTTATGATGCGAAAGTTGAAGCATTGCGACGCGCGGACCATCCCGTCGTGCAACTCAATCTGCGCGATTTGTACGATATCGGCGGCGAGTTCTTCCGTTGGGAAATGGCGACGATCATCGCGAGCCGGTGCCTCAAAATAAATCCGTTCGATCAGCCGAATGTTGAATCGGCAAAAACATTGGCACGGCAAATGGTTGCGGCGTATCAAAAAGAGGGGACGCTGCCGGAATTGACGCCGAGCTTGCGTGTCAACGGCGTCGCGGTTTATTCCGACACGGCCACAAAAAATTTAAATGAAGCACTCACCAAATTTTTAGCGCCAGCGCAATCAGGCCGGAGTTATGTGTCGTTGCAAGCGTATGTTCAGCCGACGCCGGAAACCGATGCGGCATTGCAAAAGTTGCGAACAAAGATTCAAACCAGCTTGCGCGTTGCCACCACCGTCGGCTACGGCCCGCGCTTTTTGCATTCCACCGGCCAACTTCACAAAGGCGACGCGGACAACGGACTTTTTATTCAATTCACTTCCGATCCGATGCAAGACGCGCCGATCCCCGACGAAGCCGGCGAAGCAAAATCTTCGATGACCTTCGGCGTACTTAAATTGGCGCAGGCGCTGGGTGATCGGCAGGCATTGCTTGACGCCAAGCGTCGCGTGATTCGATTTCATTTTGCGAAGGATGTTGTTGGTGAATTGCAGAAGCTGGCGAAAGTGCTTTGATAAATTAAGAGCAACATTTCAATTCTATCATGTCATTCTGGAAGAATCCTTTTTCAATCCAGCACATTTCCCGGATTGAAAAAAGATTCCTTCGGTATGACATGCCGCAAAGGAGACAACGATGAAGAAGCAAGATTTCGGCATGATCGGCCTCGGCGTGATGGGCCAAAATTTTGTGTTGAATGTGGAGCGCAACGGCTTCAGTGTCGCAGTTTATAATCGCACCCCGGACCAAACCAAAGAGTATGTCGCCGGTCCCGCGGCTGGAAAAAATGTTCGCCCGACATACACGATCAACGAGTTTGTCGGCGCGTTGGAGCAGCCGCGGCGCATCATGCTGCTCGTCAAAGCGGGCGCCCCGGTGGATGCGACGATTCAGCAACTCATTCCGCTGCTCGATAAAGACGATATGATCATCGACGGCGGCAATTCGTATTTCGCCGATACCGAGCGCCGCGCCAAAGAGCTTGAGGCGCACGGCCTCAAATTTTTCGGCATGGGCGTTTCCGGCGGCGAAGAGGGCGCGCTGTGGGGGCCGAGTCTCATGCCCGGCGGCGACGCAAAAGCGTACAAGGAAGTCGAGCGCATTATGATCGCCGTTTCCGCGAAAGCGAAAGAAGACGGCCAGCCGTGCGTCACGTACATCGGCCCCGGCGGCTCCGGCCATTACGTGAAAATGGTACACAACGGCATCGAGTACGGCGATATGCAGCTCATCGCCGAAGCGTACGATTTGCTGCGCAACGCGCTTGGAATTTCGGCGCTGGAGTTTCATAAAATCTTTTCGGATTGGAATCAGGGCGATCTCTCCTCCTTTCTCATCGAAGTCACGACAAAAGTTTTCAAGAAAGTCGATGCCGAAACCGGCAAGCCGCTGGTGGATTTGATTCTCGACAAAGCCGGACAAAAGGGCACGGGCAAATGGACGAGCCAAAACGCGCACGATCTCGGCGCGGCGATTCCGACGATCACCGCGGCCGTGGATGGACGCATTCTCTCCTCGCAAAAAGACGAGCGCGTGCAGGCGGCAAAAATTTTGACCGGCCCGGCGGCAAAATATTCCGGCGATAAGCAAAAGCTGATCGATGCGGTGCGCGACGCGCTGTATGCTTCCAAAGTTTGTTCGTATGCGCAGGGCATGCACATGCTCAAAAAAGCTTCCGAAGAGTACAATTACAATTTGAATCCCGCGGAGATTGCCAAAATTTGGCGCGCCGGTTGTATCATTCGCGCCAAGCTGCTCAATGATATTACGAATGCGTATCGCCGCAATCCGAATTTGCCGAATTTGTTGATCGACGCCGAATTTCAAAAAGCGATCAACGCGCGGCAAGAGGCGTGGCGTTTTGCGTTGAAAACCGCCATCGAATTGGGCGTACCGATGCCGGCGATGGGTGCGTCATTGGCGTATTACGATTCTTATCGCTGTGCGAATCTTCCGGCGAATTTGATCCAAGCCCAGCGCGATTACTTCGGCGCGCATACGTTCGAGCGTGTCGATAAATCCGGCATTTTTCATGCAGATTGGGAATAAATACAAAAACACCCCGAAATAAATTTCGGGGCTATTAGCTTAAGTCGGCTGAAGCCGACTCAAAAATTGCAAATCGCAATCAGAGTCCGCTTCAGCGGACTTGAGCTTTTAGCCACAAATTTGAATTCGTGGCGGAAATGACAAAAATGATTCGAGCCATTATTTTCGACCTCGACGGCACGCTCGCCCAAACCGAGAAGCTCAAAGCGCTGTCGTATGCGCGCGCCGCGGTGGAGCTTTCGCCGCAGCCATTGACGGAAGCCGAAGTCATTGAGGCCTTCAAAGAAGTTGTCGGCCTTTCGCGGCAGGAAGTGGCTGAGAAACTGATCGCGCGTTTTGATTTAGAAGAAAACGCGCGAAAGCGAATGGCTGAATTTGAGGTGAAGATGCCGTGGCAGGCTTTTGTGCAAGTGCGCCTGCAAACGTACAACGCGATGCTGGCTGATCCGCTGATTTTGCTGCGTCATCGCTGCCCGTATAACCTGGCGCTGTTGCGCTGGGCGAGACGCAATGAGTATCGCACCGGTTTAGCCACGATGTCCTATTGCGCGCAAGCCCGCCGCGTGTTGGAGATTTTAGAAATTCACGACAAATTCGATTTCATCGCCACGCGCGACGACGTTGAGCACGGCAAGCCTGATCCGGAAATTTATCATCTCGTTGCGAAGCAGTTGGATATTCCGCCGCCACAATGCCTCGTCATCGAAGACTCGGCTTCCGGCGTGAAAGCCGCTATCGCCGCGGGAATGTCGTGTATTGCCGTAACCACCGAATTTACTCGCGAAGCCATGTATGCTGGGAAATTACTTGAGCCGCGTAGGATTGTCGATGATCCGGCGAAGTTGGTGGAGGTTGCAAAGCAGATGATCGCTGAACGCATACGTGAAACGTGAAACGTGTAACGTGTAACAGTTGTCATTCCGGAGGAATCTTTTTTGAAATCACGACAAGTGCTTGTGAACAAAAAGAATTCTTGCAGAATGACATTTTTCTTATTCCCTTGATTCTAAATTGAAAATGTTCTCGCTCATGAATCCCGATCTCCGAATCTTCCCAACCTCTGAAGCTCTGAGCCGCGCCGCCGCAGAAGCTTTTGCGCAATTAGTAAATAAAACCATCGCAGAAAAGGGCCGATTTACCGTCGCGCTCGCCGGCGGCAACACGCCGCGCGCGATTTACAAATTATTGGCAACCGACTATCGCGAGCAAATTGAATGGCCGCGCGTGCATTTTTTTTGGGGCGACGAGCGCTATGTGACGATCAACGATCCGGATAGCAATTACCGCATGGTGCGAGAGGCGTTGTTCGATCATGTTCCCATCCTTGCTGAGAATGTTCATCGCATGCCCACCGAATTTATTCAACCCGAAACCGCGGCGCAAAATTATGAAAAGATGCTGCGCGATTTCTGGCCGGCTTCGCTGCCGCGTTTCGATTTAATCCAGTTGGGATTAGGCCCGGACGGGCATATTGTTTCACTGTTTCCCAATTCAGCACTGCTGCAAGAAGAAAATCGTCTCGTCGCCGTGGTGACGGACAGCCCCAAACCGCCGCCGATTCGAATCACCTTGACGCTACCTGTGATCAATCATGCCGCGCAAATTCATTTTTTCGTCACCGGCGCGGAAAAGGCGGAAGCGTTGCGAGCAACTCTCGAAGGCGCGCGTGATCTAAAACGATTTCCCGCGCAAGCCGTACAACCCGTAAATGGGCAAGTCATCTGGTGGGTCGATGAAAAAGCTGCAAGTTTGCTCAAAAAATAGCGTTCGTAGTAGTGCCTTCAGGCGCAGGATTTGAATATTTAAAAATTGGTGATGAATTTTTAAGCTGTATGCCTAAAGGCATAACTACGAACAAAAACCGAGTAAGTAATTTACCCTCCCGACGACAAACCTAATACAAAAATATTCCCTGACCTGCGGTAAGGGCAGGTTTGCAGAATGCCAATTTCAATAGAGAGAGATTGTTATGCCAACTCCAACCATAGAAAAATTCGACGCCATCATCATCGGCACCGGACAGGCGGGAAAGCCGCTGGCCATTGATCTTGGCAACGCTGGATGGAAAACTGCCGTTATCGAGAAAGAACACGTCGGCGGCACGTGCGTGAATGTCGGCTGCACGCCCACGAAAACGATGGTTGCAAGCGGCCGCGTTGCTTATCTGGCGCGGCGCGGCGCGGATTACGGCGTTCAAGCCGGCCCCGTCAAAGTCGATATGACAAAGGTGCGGCAACGCAAACGCGCCATTGTCGAAAGCTTTCGCAGCGGCAGCCAATCTCGTCTCGAAAACACACCGAATGTGACGCTCATCTTTGGCGAAGCCAGTTTCACCGCAACAAAAACAGTCGAGGTGAAATTGAACAGCGGCGGCGTTCGTCAACTAACCGCCGATAAAATTTTCATCAACACCGGCGGCCGTCCGGAAAAGCCGCCGATTGAAGGGTTGGATCGCGTGTCTTATCTCGACTCGACATCGATTATGGAAT
>Ga0247727_10012632_pt1 | contig 14446 bp, 13 predicted proteins | sample WisWelCaveWW1625_FD_202498 | JGI IMG/M metagenome (GOLD analysis project Ga0247727, IMG submission 202498) | Biofilm microbial communities from Wishing Well Cave, Virginia, United States - WW16-25 | ecosystem: Environmental > Aquatic > Deep subsurface > Groundwater > Cave microbial mat | place... | reverse complement strand
TGTTTGTGGGCCGCTCCAAGGGCCACTGGATTCTCAAACCCTATTACGCCCTCTTGCGCTGGCGCTGGCGCAACCGCTACTTCAAACACTATTGGGAAGGCGCGGCGAAAAAGGCGATTGCCAATTCACCCCTGCGCGGCTTCTTCGCGCGCTCGATTGAAAAACTGGTGGACTTTAACAAGATCACCCACAAAGGCCCCGCCACAGAGGCAGGGGGCTTGGCGGGCGACTGAATTACCAATTACTAATAACGAATTACACTGGACGCCAGCAATTGGTAATTAGTTATTGGTAATTGGTAATGGCGCGCTCCATCAGCGCTGGTATCGCCCCCACCTCCGGCCCCAACCGCAGAAGATAGGCGGGCGCGCGCTCGACCAGCAAACGCAACACGCGCAGATGCTCCGGCATCATGGCCGTGTCCCATTGCTCAACGGCATGTGGGAGCAAATGGCGCAGGGCCTCAGGCTGGGAGAGTTTTTCGAGAGCGTGTTCAGCGCGGTCTTCAATTTGTGGAAAGACAATCGCGCGGGCGGGGGCGCGCTCACACCAGACCTCGGGCCAAATATCTTCGGCGGCCACCGTCAATTTTTTTCGGCCATCCGTAGTTTGGATTTGTGTATTTGCCCAGCGTGCTGTGGCCGGAAAACACGCAAACGTTTTGGGATACGCCGCCAACAGACCCGGATACTGCAAGACTTCGCCCTCCGCGTTGAGAACGGGCGAGTCATTGGAGAGCAATTTCCAGCCGGCGTTGAGCAGGCTCATACCCGTCGTGGTCTTGCCCGCCCCAATCGAACCGACAATAAGAACGGCCTCGGGTAATGGGTCATGAGTAATTGCGGCGGCAAAGGCATGAATCAAAAACAACCCGCGCCGTCGCAAATGTGGCGAAAGCCCAATCGCCGCCAAATCTTCCAATGCGCCGTAAGTGGTGAGCGCCGCCGATACAATGTTTCCGTGAGTCGTGCCATTGGCCAAATCAAGTGTCAACTGCCCAAAGCGCGGAAAATGCGCGATGGCGGTTTGCCCATTGAGATAGTAAGCCAGCACCTCGCCCTGTTGAAAGTGTGGCTGGCCGGGCGGGGCGGGGGGAATATCTGAAACAAGATCGAGTTGAAATTGTAGAGCGGGCGCAGAGGCCTCCGCCGATGGCAACGAGGCAAACGACGCCTCCCATCGCTCAAGCAATGCTGGGTTGTTCGTCTGGCCCGCAATCGTCAAGCCATGAAAATTCCAAAGCATCAATAGGATAATACTACAAAATGGACGCCACTTCGCGCCTGCAACGCCGCCCCGATGTCACCTTTCAATCCGTCGCCGGAGAAGCCATCTTGATTCGCATGGACACCGGCACGTACTTTTCGCTGAATAACGTCGGCACCGAGTTTTGGGACATGCTCGACGGCCAGCAGACCATCGCCCAGCACGCCGCCACCATCGCCACAAAATATAATGTGGATGTGTCAATGGTAACCAGTGACTTGCTGGAACTCGCCGAAAAATTGGCCGCCGAGCGTTTGGTGGATGTGAATTGACGCCCTACACCTGACAGGTCTCTTAAGACCTGTCAGGTGTAGGGCGCTTCGGACTCTAAATGTTGACTCGCCTCCGCCACTGGGGCTTGGCCCTCATCCTCCTCCCCGGCCTGCTTCTCAGTCCCCGTCGCCGCGCCCTCTTCCACGAAATTCAATCATTTGAGCGCGCCTTGCCCGCAACGCTAAAACAACCGTTGCCCGACGCCCTGCGTTCCATCACCCTTCAATCCTCCACTCCTCTAATCCTCAACGAATCCCTCCTCCGAAATCTCTCCGACCTCGCCGCCCTCCTCGACCGCCGCTCCCCGCTCGGCCTGTGCTTGCGCCGCTCGCTCACCCGCTATCACTTTCTGCGGCATGCGGGGGTGCCGGTCGTTCTTCGCTTCGGCGCAAAGTTTGTGGAGGGAAAACCCGACCGCAACATCACCGGCCACGCCTGGCTCACCTTGAACGACGCGCCCTATCACGAAGCCGGTGAAAACTGGAAAGGGTTTACGGTCATGTTCAACTGGCCGCAGGAAGTATAATCGCGCCATGCACCCAACTCTCAACGGTCAGCGCCATGCCTGACACCGGCCCCTCCAATCCCGCGCGCGTCGTCTTCGCCCTCCCACACATGGAGCAGGTTCCGGTCAAGAAAGACGTGCTGTACAAAACGGTCAGCGGGATGGAGTTGCGCTACGACCTCTATTACCCGCGCAATTTTCAACCGGGCGACGTGCGCCCCGCTATCATCTTCATTCATGGCGAAGCCCCGCCTGACATATTGAAAGACGCCAAAGAGTGGGGGCAATACGTCTCGTGGGGCCAACTCGCCGCCGCCTCCGGCCTCATCGCCGTCACCTTCACTCACCGCTCCTCCGAATTTTTCTCCAAACTCGACGATGTGGCGAGTGATGTCAGCGCTTTGTTGGATGAAGTCTTAAGCAAAGCGCAGGGCTTGGGGATTGACGCCAACCGCCTCGGCCTTTGGATGGCTTCTGGTGGGACGCCGGTGGGCCTTGGTTTGCTCTTGCGAAACGCCTACCCCTTTGTCCGCTGCGCCGCCGCCTTTTATGGACGCATGAACCTCGCCCCCGTGCGCGCCAAGATTCCGGCCTCGGTCAGCGACGAAATGCTCCGCGCCTATTCGCCCGTATATCACTTGCGTCAACTGGATAACCCGCAATCAATCCCACCTTTGCTCATCGCCCGCGCCGGGCGCGATGGACTGCGTGGCGTGAACGAGTCCATTGATGAATTTGTGGCCGAAGCGCTGGCCCGCAATCTTCACTTTGAACTGCACAATCATCCCGACGGCGAGCATGGCTTCGATATATTGAATGATGATGACCACTCCCGCGAGATTGTGCGGCGGACGCTGGCGTTTTTCCAAGAGCATTTGTTGTAGTGTAAATATGTGTTGTTTCTCCCGCGCCATCAAATCCGTCAGTAATACTAACATCTTCGCCCGCGCAGGCGAGGGCCAATCTCAATATCTTGTTTACAGCATGACGCTGGATGCGAAAGAAGATTTGGCGATGGTGTTGCCTCTGCCCACCATGCCGGGTGCGGGCGAGGACGCCGTTCACTTCATTGATTTGCACGACTACCCCGATTTCTTCCAAGACTTACATTCTGGTTTTCCCCAGCCGCAAAGTTATCAGTTGAGTCGCGCTCCAACCGCCCTTGCCCCGGCGACTCTCAAAGTGGTCAGCGTCGGCAACTTTGAAGCCTCCTTTGTGCCAACCCTCGCGGATTTTAATCGCCTCGACCCGCGCTTCCGTTTACCCACAGGCGCGTGGGACAAGTTGCCCCAGTATCGCGCCTATGGCTTTGCGGTGTTCAAACTCAAGCCCGGCGCGGCGGTCATTCATCCCATGGCCTTCTCTTTTCCGCGCGCCGATGTTGCCCGCCTGTTCTTCCCCACCGTCCACATTCACGACGGCAAAGTGCATCGCACCGCCAAGTTTGACCACGCGCTTTATTGCCAAATTGAAACTCAACCCAAAGACTGGTGGCCCTCCTTCAGCCCTGCCAAACTATTTATGAAGGTGGACCAGGCACATGGGTTGATGGACGGTGAGCGGGTCTGCTTTCAGCACAAAATTGTGGGCCAACGCCCCAACCAAGATATTTGGCTCGGCGCGTAATAAGCATGTGTGGCATTGCGGGCCTACTCGCTCCTCACATTTCGCGCGATGAACTCACACGCCTCGCCGACCTCCTCCGCCATCGCGGCCCGGATGATGACGGTTTTTATTTTGGGGACGGAGTCGCGCTGGCCGCGCGCCGCCTCAGCATCATTGATCTTGCGGGCGGGCATCAACCCCTCAGCAACGAAGATGGCACGGTCTGGCTGACCTATAATGGTGAGGTCTATAACGCCCCGGAATTACGCCTGCAACTTGAATCCGCCGGACATCGCTTCCAAACGCAGACCGATACCGAAACCATCGTCCATGCTTACGAAGAGTGGGGGGCTGAGGCGGTGGCCAAACTGCGTGGCATGTTTGCCTTTGCGCTGTGGGATGCGCCGCGCCGCCGCCTGCTCCTCGCCCGCGACCGTTTTGGCATCAAGCCCCTGTATTACGCGCAAGCAAAGGGGCGCTTCGCCTTTGCCTCCGAGATAACGCCCCTCCTCACGGCTCTGCCCGAATTGCCGCGCTGTGCCAACCAACGGGCCCTCGCCCAACTTTTTTCGCTCGGCTTCATCCCCTCACCGCGCACTGCCTTTGATGGGATTCACAAACTCCCCGCCGCACATTGGCTCGTCATCGAAAATGGGCAGACAACCCTTCACCGTTATTGGCAACTGTGTTACCCGCCTGATGGTCAACACATCCGCATTGACCCGAACACCGCCGCCGAAGAATTTGTAAACCGTCTGCGTGAAGCCGTCGCCGCCTGGCGACTCAGTGATGTGCCGGTGGGGTCGCTCCTCAGCGGCGGAGTTGATTCCGCTTCATTGGCCGCCCTGCTCACCGAAATCTCCGGCGGACAGATTCACACCTTCACCATCGGCTTCACCACGGCCACGCACGATGAATCGGCGCTGGCCCGCGAGACCGCCCGCGCCCTCGGCAGTCATCATCACGAACTCACGTTTTCACCTAACGACTTTGACCGCCTGCCCCACATCACCCGCCATCTTGAAGAGCCGCAATGCTCGGCCACCAGTGTGCCAATTTTCATGCTGTACGAAGCCTGTCGCGCGGCTGGCTTCAAAGTGATTCTCACCGGCGAGGGCGCGGACGAATTGCTCGGCGGCTATCACTGGTTCGAGGGCGATAAGCGCGTGCGCCCACTCCTGGCCCTGCCGCGCCCACTGCGCGCCCTCCTCGCCCGCGCCCCCATCCCCGCCTCCCCCGCCGCCCGCCGCGTCCTCGCGCACGGCACATCTGATTCAATTCAACGCTATCAACTTTGGCAGCAAGTAGGGAGTGATCAACAAGTCAACGCCCTCTTCACCTCTCCCCCTCTCCCCATCCGCTCTTTGGATGGGGAGACTATAGCCCCCGGAGCGAAGCGGAGTGGGGGTGGGCCGGGGGGTGAGGCTCTTCATCCCCTCGACCAATTCCTCTACCTCGAATCCCAAACCCGCATGATTGACTTCATCAACTTTGAAGTAGACCGGATGAGCATGGCCAATTCGGTAGAGGCGCGCCCCCCGTTCCTCGACCATTGGCTGTGGGAGTTCTGCGCCGCCCTGCCGCCCGACAGCAAACTGAGTCCCAATGGCAACAAGCAATTATTGCGGATGGGCATGGCTAACAAATTACCCGCCGCTGTTTTGCGTCAGCCCAAACGCGGCCTCGCCACGCCCCACTCGGCCTGGTGGCGCGCCGAGCGTTTGCCCGCCTGGGCCGAAGAGTGCCTGCACCCCTCCGCCCTCAGCGCCACCAACTATTTCAATCCGGCCGAGGTTGCCCGCCTCCGCATCCAACACCAATCGGGCCGCGCCGATGTTTCTCGCCTGCTCACCGGTGTGCTAACGACTCAACTCTGGCATAACGTGTTTATACAGAGATGACTGACTCACGGATTGCTTCGCAAGCAAACACGGATAATTGAAACAGAAATATCTGTGTTCCCGCGTAGCGTATCCGTGAGTCAAATTCCATGTTGCTTCGTTGTTTGGCCTACAATATCGGCGGCGGATGCGCGGAGAAACTCGAAGCGTTGTGCGCGGTGTTGGCCCATGCCCAACCTGACCTGGCCGCCCTCACCGAAGCCAATGACTCAACCGTAATTAAAAACCTGGCCGAGCGTTTGGGCCTGGCCTATGTGTGGGAGCGGGGTAGTGGCACTAATCATGTCGCCACCCTCTCGCGCTATCCGATAGTGGAGTCACACATTCATCGGACGCCACCGCTGACTCAAGCCGCGTTGGAGACAAAAGTAGAAACGCCTGTCGCGCGTATATCCATCTACAACCTCCACTTCCTGCCCTATTTGCTATTGCCGTTTGAGATTCGGCGCTGGCAGGCCGTGGGAAAATTATTGAGCATCATCCGTCAACGCCCGCCCGGCCCGCATCTCATCGTCGGTGACTTGAATGCCATCGCTCCCGGTGACCGCGTCGTGCAAAAAAACAACCCGCCCCGGATGCGGCGCGTTATGGCATTGCAACTTAATTTGATTTTTCATTTCGCCCTGTCTCGCCTTTTGCGCGCGGGCTATGTGGATTGTTTTCGACGACTGAATCCGACCGACGATGGTTTCACCTGGATACCGACCAATCGCACCACCCGTTACGATTACATTCTCGTCGACCCCACCCTGGCACCTGCCCTCCGCGCCTGCCGTGTGGTGGATGATGTAGAAGCAGTGAACACGGCCTCCGACCATTTGCCGGTGCTGGCCGAGTTTGAGTTGGGAGTTTGAGTTTGTGTTTGAACCCACCGAAGATTTCTGGTCGCGTCAGGCCAACGCGCAGACGCATCACTTCGCTTTTGCGCTGTTTGGCGTTTCAACGACCATTACGGCTAACAGTGAATCGGCGCTATCTGCCGCGCATTTATCGGCGGGGCGTTTCAGTTGCGGCGAACTGGCATCGCCATCGCCGCCCATGCACATCCAAGTCGTCGTGCGCCCACATCTCACCTCACCCCTCCCATCCGATTTGCCGGAACGCTTGGTGTATTCGGGCATCGGAGACTGGATAACGGTTTCTGCAGGCGAATGGGGACATGGCTTTGCCAACCTCGCCACCCGCGAGGCCCAGATCTTCCTCTCGCCCGCCCTCGCCGCCGATGTGCGTTTAGTCAGTCGTTATTTTATTGACCATTACCTTCTCAATTTTCTGCTCACCGAATGGGCGATGCTCCATGCTTCGTGCGTTGTCAAAGATCGGCAATTAATCGTGATGGTCGCGCCGCACAATGTCGGCAAGTCCACCACCGCCCTGCGCCTGCTCCGCGCGGGCTACACCTTTTTGGCCGATGGCATGGTGTTATTCAATCGTAGGTCACGCTTTGAGCGTGACAATATGAATGATAATAACCGTCACGCTACAAGCGTGACCTACAATGATTTAATTGTGGGCGGTTACCCCATTGGCGAAGTGAAATTACGCGATGATGTGCTGGCGTTGTTCCCAGAGTACGCGCAAGCCGGCCAGTCTGTGCAAGTGCGCGAGCATCGCAAAACGGTGATCGACCTGCGCCAGACTCATCCCGGCCAATTGGTCGAGACGGTCTACCGGCCTTCTGCCATTCACGTCTGCCTTGTGGAACGGACTACGGATTACGCATCCCATCTCACCTCTCTCCCCTCTCACGACGCTCTACCCACCCTCGCCGCCAACACCGTCTTTTGGGATGAACCACACCGTCTCGCCCACAACACTGCCGTTCTAAATCAATTAATGCAAACCGCGCACTTCCATCGTTTATCTATTGGAACCGACCCCGACTCCCTTATCACTGCATTGGAGACGTTGCTATGAAACGCTTTACGTTTTACGTTTTGCTCTTTGCGCTTTGGGCTTCCGCCTGCTCCTCACCGCGCCCCACGTTAAGCGTGCCGCCGACCCTCGCGCCCACGGCGGTGGGGGGTGGGGGGCCAGCGCCGACCATCACGTTAGGTGATGCGCCCACCGCCGAACCTGCCATCCCAACCGCGTTGGCCGCCACCGCGACCCTCGCGCCCACGGCCACGCCTCCCGCCGTGTCCGATACCGCCTCATGCCCATTTACCGGCCTGCCCGTATCTGCCTCCGCGTTAGCGCAACGCCGCCCCATTCTTGTTCAACTCGGCAACTCCAATCCAGAGCGCCCGCAGTTCGGCCTCGCGCAGGCGGATGTGGTGTTTGAGACGGTGGCTGAGGGCGGTATCACCCGCTTCTCCGCCATTTATTTGTGTCAGGATGCGGCGGAGATTGCGGGCGTGCGCTCGGGGCGGTTGATTGATTTGCAACTCGTGCCGATATTCCGCGCTATCTTTATGCACGTCGGCGCAAGCGCCCCGGTGCAGGCCATGTTCGAGGCGAGTCTCCTCATCGGCCCAAACAGCCTCGATTATTTTCGCAATCATCCGGGCTATGTGCAACACCCGGAACGTCGCCGCGCGCCGTTTGATGTGTTCACCAGCGCCGATTTGGCGTGGGCGGGCGCGCGTCAGCAAGGCATCGCCATTCCCGGCGAACCACCACCCACGCTTAACGTCAACGCAAATCCATTGGCCGGTGGCACGCCCGTCGCCTCCATCACCATTCGCCATCACTCCAGTTATTGGGTGCGTTGGAAGTGGGATGAGGCGGGCGGAGTCTGGACACGGCACATCACCAGCGACACCAACCCCAATGGCGATGCGCCGCATGTAGACGCCGCCACCGGCCGCCCGCTCACCGCCGAGAACATCGTCATCATTCGCGCCACCCACCGCCAGACCGACATCATCGAAGACAGCGGCGGCTCACGTTCAATTGAAGTAGAGTTGATTGGCACCGGCGACGCGGTCTTTCTGCGCGATGGGCAGATGTATGAAGGAACATGGAACCGCGCTAACGTCACCGATTGGTTTACACTGACGCTGAAAGATGGCGCTAGCTTCGCCTTCTCGCCCGGCAACAGTTACATTCACTTCTTCCAACCCGATAAGCAGTTGGATGTGGTGACGCGGTAAGCGCCACCCAGACTTCGGAAGTGCGCGCTCAGATAGCAAATTCCGCCATCCCCTTGGCACGCACTTCCGAAGTCTTAACTGTGATCTTATTCCAATGACTCCGGCGATTGTCACTGAACATCTCGCTCACCGTTATCCCTCGCCACGCGGCGACGTTCATGCTTTGCGCGATGTCTCGCTGACGATTGAGCCGGGTGAGTTCTTCGGCTTGTTTGGCCCTAACGGCGCAGGCAAGACTACCCTCATTCGCATTCTCGCCACGCTCGTCATCCCTACCAGCGGCGCGGCACAGGTGCATGGCTTTGATGTGCTACGCCAACCCGACCAGGTGCGCGCCCTTATCGGTCTGGTGTTTAGCAATGAGAATTCGTTTTATGGCCGACTCACCGGGCAACAAAATTTAGAGTTCTTTGCCGCCTTGCAAAACCTTTCCGGTTCAGCCGCGCGTCGCCGCATCGCCGAACTCTTGGCGCTCTTCGATTTGACCGCCGCCGCGCACAAGCCCGTGCAAACCTACTCCACCGGCATGAAGCAAAAACTCAACGTGGCCCGCGCGCTCTTGCACGACCCGCCCGTGATTTTTTTGGATGAGCCCACCAAAGGGATGGACGTGCTGACCGCTGAAACTTTGCGAACTTTGCTTCGCCGTGAATTGGTGGAGCGTCAACACAAAACCGTTTTACTCACCACCCATGATTTACAAGAGATGGAAGTGTTGTGTGACCGGGTGGGGATTCTGGAAAATGGCGGCCTGCGCGCGGTGGGCGCGCCCGCCGCTTTGATTCGAGAAGCCAGCGCCAGCGTGGTGTATCGCCTGGAGATCGTCGGGCGCGCCCCCGGCCTGGCGGAGCATCTCACCCATTTGCCCAGTGTGCGATCGGTGAGGGTGGCCTCCCAAACCGAAACCACTACCGTGATTGATCTGACCCTCACCGACGCCCCCGGCGCGGAACTGTGGTCGGCCCTGGCCGCGCACCACGTCACCCTCAAGCGTTGCGCCCCGAAAGAGGATGGGTTGGTGACGTTGCTTAAGCAAACGGCATTAGAGGACTTTCGACTCACGGATAGAAAAGAACACGGATAAGGAGGCACTATGTTCCCTTTTATCCGTGAGTCAACTTTCTCCCTCCGCAAACTCCTCGCCTTCCTGCGGCGCGGCTTTTGGCACGCCAGCAGTTACCGCCTCAACTTCATCGGCAACTACCTCGGTAGCGCCCTCGTCCTGCTCTTCTTCTACATACTGGCCCAGTTCTACGGCGTCGCCCGGCCCGCCGCCCTCGCAAACTATGGCGGCGATTACTTCACCTTCCTCCTCATCGGCGGCGTCTTTGCGCGCTACCTCAGCCTCGGCCTCCGCAACTTTGGCCGCGAACTCGAACACGAACTCACCGCCGGAACCATCGAGCCGCTCATGGTCACCGCTACTTCGCCGATGCTGGCCCTGCTCGGTGCCTCGCTGTGGAGTTTGATTGAAGGCTTGCTCTTGCTGATCGCTCAACTGGCTGTGGGCGCGTTTGTCTTTGGCGCTGATTTTTCACGCGCCAATTGGCTGGCCGCCGCTGTGCTAACCTTGCTCACCGTGATTGCGCTCAACAGTTGGGGGCTGTTCACCGCCGCCTTTGTCCTTGCCTTCAAACGCGCCGACCCGCTCAGTTGGCTGGTGGATGTCACGCTCTACATGCTCGCAGGCGTGTACTTCCCCGTGCAGATTTTGCCCGACTGGTTGCGCGTCATCGCCTATGCCTTTCCCCTCAGCCACGCGCTCGAAGGTCTGCGCTTTGCCCTCATGCGCGGCGACTCCCTCACAGAACTCTGGCGCTACATCCTCATCTTGTTGGGTTTCAATCTCGTGCTACTCCCGCTGGGCGCTTTCGCGCTACGCTTCGCCATCCAACATGTTAAACGCACCGGCAGTCTGGGACATTATTGATGATGCGCCGCGCCTTGCCCGCCCTGGCCGTTTCCGCCGCGTTCCTTTTTGCCGGGATGTATCTGTTCACCGCCCTCCCGCGCGTGCTTTATCCTCACGACTTGGATTTCCTCGAAAACAACTCGTTGATGCAATCGCTCCGTTTCGCCGCCGGTCAGCCCGTCTATGCCGCGCCCTCCGCTGATTTTGTGGCGACCATTTATACCCCGCTCTACACCTGGCTCGGCGGCTTGCTCTTTCGATTCGTGCCGCCTGGCTTTCTCCCACTTCGCCTCATCTCGTTCACCGCCAGCCTCCTCACCGCCGCCCTCATCGGCTTCATCGCCCACCGCGAATCCCATCAACGCTGGCTGGCCCTCGCCTGCGCCGGACTTTATCTGGGCGGCTATCGGATTTCAGGCTTTTGGTACGACCTCGCGCGCGTGGACTTGCTCGCCCTTTTGCTGGTGTTGCTGGGCTTGACGCTTGGCATTTACGCCAACGGCTCACGCCTCCGCCTCACGCTCTCGGCCCTCACTCTCGCCCTTGCCTTCTTCACCAAACAAACCGCGCTGATGTTTGGCCTCGCCCTCGTCGTTTATCACTTGGCACGCTCTACGCCCCACGCCCTCCGCTGGCTGGCCCTCCCCTTCGTTGCCTTCACCCTCCTCCCACTTTTCACTTTTCACATCATCACCAACGGCTGGTTCTCGTTCTACATCTTCACCGCCGCCGCCGCCGATGCCGAAGACGTTACCCGCCTCTGGCGTTACCTCGGCCTCGAACTGTTCGGCGTAATGGGCGCACTCAGCGTCACCGCCCTTTGGGTCGCGCGGCGCGTTGGATTGAAAGACCAACCCTGGCTATGGATGATCGGCACCGCCGCATTCGTGAGTGGCATTGGCCGCGCCTCGGTGGGCGGCAACCTCAACAACCTCATGCCGGTGTATGCGCTGTTGTGTTTGGCTCCCGCCTTATTGATGTGCGAATTTTCTCCCCCCTCTCCTGACCGCGCCCGCGAAGCGTGCGGTCAGGAGAGGGGGGGCGGGGGGGTGAGGTTCGCCTCCCTCGCCCTCTTGCTCCAACTCGCCTTCGGGGTGTATAACCCTCTGCGTTACATCCCCACCCCTGCCACGCGCGCTCAAGGCGATGCCCTCATCGCGCAGTTACAAAAAATAGATGGCCCAGTGTTGGTGATGCTTGAACCTTACTATGCCTGGCGCGCGGGCCATGCGCCCTCGGCCCAGGTCGCCTCCCTCTGGCACCTGCATCACTGGCTCAACGAACCCTGGCCCAACGATTTGCTGACACGCCTCGAAACACGCTATTATTCAGCCATCATCTCTGCCGAAAGCCTATTTGAAACTGGCCCGGAGATTTACCCATTACTAATTACCAATTACCCAATCACCCAAACCCTCACCACGCCCTCAACCCTCACCGGCCTCCCCATTCGGCCCCAAACCCTTTACCTCCCCCAGCCATGAATCTGCCCGACGCTCAACGCCTCACCGATAGCCTGCGCCTCACCTCGCCCAAATTCAATTTGTCCGGCGATGTAGATTGGTCCGTATTGCTCAATCATGCGGACGGTCACTCCCTCACGCCTTTGCTCTATACCACCTGGCGCGCGGCGGGCGTGTTGCCTGGCTTGCCCGACCCCGTGCGCGTTCGTATGGAAAAGGCTTATCGTGATAACGAGCAACGCAACGCCCACATCTGCGCTGAACTGATAGACATTCATCATCTGCTTGAAAGCGCGGGCGTGCCACATCTGGTGCTTAAAGGCTGGCCCCTCGTTGAGCGCCTCTACCCCGACCCCGCCCAGCGAGTCTTATATGACCACGACTTTTTGGTTCCCGCCGACCAAGCCGAGATCGGTCATCGCGCCCTGCGCGCCGCCGGGTTTCGGCCACTGCCCCGCAAAGATGAGTGGGTGGAAAAACATCTGCCCTCGCTCTGGCGCAACGATGGCTATGTTTGGGATGGCTATCTCTTTGATCCGCATTACCCGCGCCCGGTGGAACTGCATGTGCGTTTGTGGGAAGACCATTGGCGCGGTCTATCTATAAAACCTCTGCCCGATGTGTGGTCGCGCGCTCAAACGCGCCGCGTGGCCGGTGTGCCGATGCGCGTGTTATCCGACGAAGATACACTGGTGCATCTCGCCATGCACTTCGCCGGACATCTGATTGAACGCGAAGCCCGCCTCAATCAACTGCTCGACCTCGCGCGCTTTGTTCAGCGCACCCCGCTGGATTGGGGCCGATGTTTGGCGCTGGCCGAGTCCGCCAATGTCAGCCGCTTTGTGTTTGCCTCGCTCTGCCTCGCCCACGCCATTTTCGACTCGCCCTTACCGCCTGCGCTCATCTGGGAACGCCTCGCCGCGCGCACCCCAACCGCCTTTCGAGAATGGCTAACCCAGCACGGCCCCGCCGATGTCCTCACCTCCGACTATCGCCAGCGCGACAAAGGCAAAGACTATCAACTCACCTTCCTCGCCGCGCGCTCCCTCCCAGAAAAATTGGGCATCGTGCGTTTCGCTGCCCTCCCGCCGCTCGGCCAACTTATGGCCAAATACAACGTGCGCTCCCGCTGGCTGGGTGCCTTCCTCTACCCCCGCCACCTCGCCGAGCGCCTCAGCCTCTATGGCCGCGCCCTCCTCACCAGGCGTTGAGTCATTCACACAACATCCGTGTTCTTTTGCGAAGCAGTCCGTGACTCAAGACCACTATGATTTCCCTCTTCCTCAATCTTGTATCTCTCGGTATTGTGGCTCTCCTCTTAGCCTTCACCCTCCGTCGGCTAATCCTCCTCCTCACCCTCCTCCGCCCTCAACTACCAATTACCAATTACCGAATTACCGAATTGCCGGACATCCTCGCCTTCCTCCCCGCCCGCAACGAAAGCGCCAGCCTGCCCGGCCTCCTTCACGCCCTCGACTCACTCGACTACCCGCGAGACCGCCTCCGCGTGGTCCTCATCAACGATGGCTCCACCGATGACACCGCCGCCCGCATGTTGGACGCTCTCAAGACTCGCCCGCACTGGCGACTCCATTCTCTGCCCCAGAATCTCGGCAAGCCTGCGGCCCTTAACTCCGCCCTCGCCGCGCACGATTTCGGTGACCTGATTTACATCCTCGACGCCGACCACCGCCCCGCGCCCGATTGCCTAAAAACCATCGCCGCCGCCTTTGCCGATGGCCGTGTGGCTGGGGTCAGCGGCCAAATGCGCGTGGACAATCCCACCGCCAGCCCCGCCGCCTATTACACCGCCGTCGAGTCATTGGTGAATCAATTTGTCACCATGCGCGGCAAAGATGTGTTGAGGCTTGGCCCGGCCTTGCTCGGCTCCAACAACGCCTATCGCCGAAGCGCCCTCAACGCTGTCAGCGGTTTTCGCGCGGGCGCTTATCTCGAAGACAGCGACCTTACCCTCGCCCTCCAGCGCGCCGGATACACCACCCGCTATCTGCCGCAAGCCGTGTCGCTCCATCATGCGCCAGCCTCGCTCGCGGGCTATCTCAAACAACACATTCGTTGGGGGCGCGGCTTCAACGATGTCGCCCGCGCCCATCTCGGCGAAATGCTCCAAGGCCGGCGCCTCGCCTGGCCCATGCGAATCGAATTGACGTTCTTCGCCCTCGGCTATCTGGACCGTCTCGCCGTGTTAGCCGCTATTTTTTTACTCATCATCTATCTCTTTTCCCCCTTTACGTTTCACGTTTTACTTTTCACCACCCTCCTCCTCAACCTCACCTTCCCCCTCATGCAAATCCTCGCCGCGCTCGTATACAACCATGCGCCGCCCGCCCTGTGGGTGCGCCTGCCGCTTGTGCCATTGTTTTTTATGCTGGATATTGCCGTCGCCCTCTACTCGGCGCTGGCCT
>Ga0247727_10012631_pt1 | contig 14446 bp, 13 predicted proteins | sample WisWelCaveWW1625_FD_202498 | JGI IMG/M metagenome (GOLD analysis project Ga0247727, IMG submission 202498) | Biofilm microbial communities from Wishing Well Cave, Virginia, United States - WW16-25 | ecosystem: Environmental > Aquatic > Deep subsurface > Groundwater > Cave microbial mat | place... | reverse complement strand
TCGAGATCGGACGGCGTCACCTGCCTTCCGGCGCCGCCTTCCCCAACGGACCCAACTGGGGGCGCGACGTGTTCATCCCCATGGACTGGGTGATCGGCGGCGAGAAGATGGTGGGCCAGGGCTGGCGCATGCTGATGGAATGCCTGGCCGCCGGCCGCTCCATATCGCTGCCCTCGTCCTCGGCCGCCGGCGCCAAGTCGATCCTGCGCAACTCGACGGCCTACGCCCGCATCCGCAAGCAGTTCGACCTGCCGATCGGCCGCATGGAGGGTCTCGAGGAGGCGCTGGCGCGCATGGCCGAGACCGCCTACGTCAACGAGGCCGCGCGCGCCGTGACGGCATCGATGGTGAGCCGCGGCGAGAAGCCCTCCGTGATCTCGGCCATCATGAAATACCAGACGACCGAGCGGCTGCGCCGGGCGCTCAACGATGCCATGGACCTGCACGGCGGCAAGGCCATCTGCGACGGCCCCTCCAACTACCTGATGGCGGCCTACCAGACCATGCCGGTCGGCATCACGGTCGAAGGCGCCAACATCCTCACGCGCTCGCTCATCACCTTCGCGCAGGGCGCGCTGCGCTCCCACCCCTATCTCTACAAGGAGGTGCAGGCCTGCCAGGACGTCGACGACGAGCGCGGGCTCGAGGCCTTCGACTCAGCCTTCCGCGGCCACGTCTCCTTCTCGCTGTCGAACCTGTTCGGCGCCTTCTTCCACAACATCACCTTCGGCCTGTTCGGCCACGTGCCGGAGAAGGCCTACGGCACGGCGGAATGGTACCGGCAGCTGTGGCGGGCCTCGCGCAACTTCGCGCTGGTAGCCGACTTGACCGTCGCCGTGCTCGGCGGCGGTCTCAAGATCCGCCAGAAGCTCACCGGCCGGCTCGCCGACGCGCTCTCCGAGCTCTACCTCCTCTCCTGCGTCCTCAAGCGCTACGAGGACGACGGCAAGCCCGCCAACGACCGCCACATCGTGGCGCTGGCTGCCAACAACGGGCTCTTCCACTTCCAGGAGGCACTGCGGGGCACCATCGACAACTTCCCCGTCGCCCCCGTGCGCTGGCTCATGCGCATCGTCGTCTTCCCGTTCGGCGCCCACTACAAGCCGGCGCCGGATTGGCTCGGCCACAAGGTGGTCGACCTGCTGCTCGTTCCCGGCGAGGTGCGCGACCGTCTGACCCGCTTCATCTACGTCTCCCAGGACCCGAACGACCCGACCGGCCTGCTCGAGGTGACGTTCGCCAAGGCCGTGCAGGCGGAGGTCGCCGAGAAGAAGCTCGACCGCGCCGTGCGCGCCGGCAAGGTGCAGCGCGTGCACGGCACCGACTGGATCGGCGAGGCCGCGAAGGTGGGCGTGATCAGCGACGCCGAGGCGCAGCAGCTGCGCGAGCTCGAGACGCTGACGGCCCGCGTCATCGCGGTGGACCATTTCGACCCGGCCGAGGTGCGCCCCCACTACATGACGGCGGGGCACAACACCCGGGCGATGCAGAGTGCGGCGGCAGAATGAGGCTAGAGTGCCATGGCTGATCTCGACACGTTGCGCGACTGGCGCTTCTCGATCGACCCGCAGGGCATCGCCTGGGCGGTGTTCGACCGCGAGGGCGAGAGCCAGAACTCGCTGGGGCGGCGCCCGCTGGAGGAGCTGGCCCAAATCATCGAGCGCGTCGAGCAGGGCGCGCGCGACAAGACCATCCGTGGGCTCGTCTTCATCTCCGGCAAGGAGAAGGGCTTCATCGTCGGCGCCGATGTGCGCGAGTTCGAGGAGCTGAAGGACGAGCGCCAGGTGATGGAAAGCGTCACCCTGGTCAACTCCTACCTCGACCGCATCGAGCGCCTGCCGGTGACGGTGGTCGCCTGCATCCACGGCTTCTGCCTCGGCGGCGGCCTGGAGCTGGCGCTCGCCTGCCACTGGCGCATCGCCACCCGCGACGACGCCACGCGGCTGGGCTTCCCCGAGGTCAAGCTCGGCATCTTCCCCGGCTTCAACGGCACGGTGCGCTCGATCCGCCAGGCCGGCGCGCTCGCGGCCATGCCGGCGATGCTGGCGGGCTCGATGCTGCGTGCCACTGCCGCGCGCGGCATGGGCCTGGTCGACGAGCTGGCACCGAGCCCGCTCAACCTGCCGTGGGCGGCGCGCCGGGCCATCGACCGCAAGCGCAAGTCGAAGGCCGCCGGCGGTTGGAAGGCGCTGACGCGCATGTGGCCGACGCGCGGCCTGCTCGCCAAGAAATTCCGCACCGAGACCGCCAAGAAGGTGCGCGAGGAGCACTATCCCGCGCCGTTCCGGCTCATCGACCTGTTCGAGACTCATGCCGGCAACCTCGAAGGCATGAAGGTGGCCGAGACGCGGGCCTTTGCGCCCCTGATGGTGAGCGAGACGTCGCGCAACCTGCGCCGCGTTTTCAAGCTCTCCGAGATGATGAAGGCGCAGGCGCCCAAGAACCTCGCCTTCAAGCCGCTGCGCGTGCACGTGATTGGCGCCGGCGTGATGGGCGCCGACATCGCCGGCTGGTGCGTCGCCTCCGGCATGGAGGTGTCGCTGCAGGACTTGAGCGAGGAGCAGATCGCCAAGGGCATCGCCGCGCAGAAGAGGCTGTTTGCGCGCCGGTTCAAGACCAAACCGCAGCGGGACGCCGCCCTGGCCCGCCTGATCGGCGATCCCAAGGGCAGCAACATCGGCCGCGCCGATGTCGTCATCGAGGCCATCGTCGAGAAGCTCGAGGTCAAGCAGACTCTGTTCAAGTCGATCGAGGGCAAGCTCAAGCCCGGCGCGGTGATGGCCACCAACACGTCCTCGATCATGCTGGAGAAGATTGCCGAGCTGCTGGCCGATCCGGGCCGCCTGATCGGCATCCACTTCTTCAATCCGGTGGCGCAGATGCCGCAGGTGGAGGTTATCCGCAGCGAGCATGCGCGCGAGGAGGAGGTGGCCAAGGGCTGCATCTTCGTTGCGGCCATCGACAAGTTCCCGCTGATCGTCAAGAGCAGCCCGGGCTTCCTGGTCAACCGCGTGCTCGCCCCCTACATGATGGGCGCGCTGCAGCGGGTGGAGCGCGGCGAGGCCAAGGAGAAGATCGACGAGGCGGCGCGCGCGTTCGGCATGCCGATGGGGCCGGTGGAGCTCGCCGACACGGTGGGCCTCGACGTGTGCGCCAGCGTCGGCAACATCCTGAAGCTGGCGCCGGGCGGCAGCGCCACCAAGCTCGACCAGATGGTGGCGTCCGGCAAGCTCGGCAAGAAATCGGGCGAAGGCTTCTACGTCTGGAAGAACGGCAAGGCCGAGAGGACGGAGCCGGAGAAGCCCTGGGACAAGTCCGAGCTGGAGCGGCTCGGGCGCGAGCTCGTCGACCCGCTGATCCGCGAGTGCGAGCGCGTGCGCGACGAGCGCATCGTCGACAGCGCCGACCTGGTCGATGCCGGCGTCATCTTCGGCACCGGCTTTGCGCCGTTCCGCGGCGGCCCGCTGCACTTCATCGCCAGCGAGCAGAAGTCCAACGTCGAGGTGCTGCGCCGCACGGCGGCGGAGTGATGGCGGGTGACACCGATCAGGAGCATTGCATGACCCAGTCCCTGAGGCGCGTGGCGGTGATCGGCGGGGTGCGCATTCCCTTCTGCCGCTCCAACACGCTCTTTGCCGAGCAATCCAACCTCGAGATGCTCACCGCCACGCTCAATGCGCTGGTCGACAAGTACGACCTCAAGGGCGCCCACATCGACGAGGCGGTCGGCGGCGCCGTCGTCACCCACTCGAAGGACTGGAACCTGGCGCGCGAGGCGGTGCTCAGCACCAAGCTGGCGCCCACCACGCCCGGCGTGACCATCCAGCAGGCCTGCGGCACCAGCCTGCAGGCGGCCGCCATGATCGCGGGCAAGATCGCCACCGGCGAGAGCGAGAGCGGCATCGCCATGGGCACCGACACCACCTCGGACGCGCCCATCGTCTTCAAGCAGCGCTTCGCGCATCGCCTGGTGCAGGTCCAGCAGGGCCGCTCGACCACCGACAAGATCAAGGCGTTCAAGGGCTTCTCCCCGGCGGAACTCGCCCCGCAGCCGCCCTCGGTCGGCGAGCCGCGCACGGGGCTCTCCATGGGCCAGCATGCCGAGCTGATGGCGCAGGAGTGGAAGATCTCCAGGGCCGAGCAGGACCAGCTCGCCTTCGAGAGCCACAGGAAGGCGGCCGAGGCCTACCGCTCGGGCTACATGGACGACCTGGTGGTGCCGTTCGCCGGCGTATTCCGCGACAACAACCTGCGCGAGGACATTTCGCTCGAGAAGATCGCGCAGCTGAAAACCGCCTTCGACAAGTCCGAGCGCGGCACGCTCACCGCCGCCAACTCCACCCCGCTCACCGACGGGGCGGCTTCCGTGCTGCTGGCGAGTGAGGACTGGGCGGCCAAGCGCGCGCTGCCCGTGCAGGCCTATCTCACCTACTCCCAGACCTCGGCCAACAACTTCGTGGCCGGCGAGGGGCTGCTGATGGCGCCGACCATTGCCGTCTCCCGCATGCTGGAGCGCGCCAATCTCAGGCTGCAGGACTTCGACTTCTACGAGATCCACGAGGCGTTCGCCGCCCAGGTGCTGGCCACCCTCAAGGCCTGGGAGGACCCGGCCTACTGCAAGACATATCTCGGCCGTGACACACCGCTCGGCGCCATCGAGCGCGCCAAGCTCAACGTCAAGGGCTCGAGCCTGGCCTTCGGTCACCCGTTTGCGGCCACTGGCGCGCGCATCATGGGCAACCTCGCCAAGCTGCTCGCCGAGCACGGCGGCCGCGGGCTCATCTCGGTGTGCACCGCCGGCGGCATGGGCGTTGCCGCCATCCTGGAGAGCGCCAAGGCCGCCGAGATGCGCCTGGCGGCCTGAGACGCTGGTTGGTCAGGCCTTCAACGTGCCAAATAGGATGCTATAAGCACGCATGAGCAAAGCACTGAAGAAGCGCGATGGCGACAGGCGATACGTGTGGCGCGACGCCAGCAGCGGGCGCTTGCTCGACGTCGTCGTCGCAGACCCGCCGGTGAAGCCGAAAGGTGTCAGCGTCAGCAAGATCAAAGAGGCCGTGAGAAAGTCGGGTGGAGGCAGCACGAGCGTGCGCAAGGATAAGTGACACGACGTCTCAATGTATTCATCAACGTTCCATTTGACGCCGACTATGAGCCGCTTTTTGAAGCGCTGGTCTTCACAATCTTTGCGTGCGGCTATCGGGTTCGGTGCGCTCTCGAGGATTCCGACAGCGGCGACATCAGGCTCGACAAGCTCATTAGCCTGATCCGCGAAAGCCCACGCTCGATCCACGACCTCTCGCGGATCGAACCTGGCGCCAACGAGCTGCCTCGCTTCAACATGCCCTTCGAGCTGGGCCTGGCATTGGGAGCGAAGAGGTTCGGACGGCGACCGCGAGATCGCATCAAGATCATGGTCGCCGAACGCTACAGACTGCCCGCCTATCTGTCGGACCTCGGCGGCAACGATCCGGACGCGCACGAGCACCGGCCCGAGAAAGTCATTCGCATCGTCCGCAACTATCTCCAACAATCTCCAAGAGGGGGAGTACTCGCTGGCCCTGCGGGGCTTGCCGCAGACTTCGCCAAGTTCAAGGCCAGGCTGCCGGCCATTGCCCAGGGGATCGATTTCGAGCCCGAAGAGGTGCGGGGCTACAGCGACTATCCGACGTTCGCTTGGTGCGTGACGAAATTCTTGACAGAACCGGCGGCTGACGACGAGGAGTAATTGAACTCCAGCGGGCGCACGCGGCCAGGCACTTGCGAGCGCCAGGATCAGTCCTCGGGGCCGGCCGCGCTCCAGGTGACGATGGGGCCGACCGGGCTGTCGAGGTCCATGCCCGCGCGCTCGAAGCCGGCCTTCCAGTCGCGCAAGTGGCGGTCGACCCAGAGGCGGCCCATCTCCTTGTCGCGCCGCTGCAGCGCCTCGAGGATCTTGGCGTGCGCCTCGATCAGGCGGGGCATCCCGCGCGGGTTCTTGGAGATGATGAAGGCCGTGGTCGGCCGCACCAGCATGCTGGAGGGCTCCTTGGCGAGCAGCAGCACGCGGTTGTGCGCAGCCCTGGTGATCAGCTTGTGGAACTCGGCGTCCAAGTCGGCCACGGCGGCCGGGTCGGCCTGCGCCTTGCGCGTCTTGGCGACGTTGGCTGCGAGCGCGGCGAGGTCCTCGTCGGTGGCGTTGTCCATGGCTTGGTCGACGGCGGCGGGCTCGAGCGCGCGCGAGGTGTGCCACAGCTCGCGGAAGGTGACCTGCTGCAGGATCAGGGCGCGCGTCATGCGGGTGGCGAGCCGATGATAGTGCGGCACGGCCACCGACAGCCGCCGGCTCGGCTCGCGTGCCACGAGGCCGGTCTGCTCGAGCAGGCGGATGCCCTCGCGCACGGTCGAACGGTTGACGCCGAACTGGCGCACCAGCTCGGACTCGGTGCCGATCGGGTCGCCCGGCTTGAGCCTTCCGGCGAGGATCTTCCTCTCGATCGCCTCCGCCACCAGCTCGTAGGCCGGCCGCGTGCGGATGCGCTCGAACGTGGCCGCTGTCTGTGTCATCTCTCGTTCGTGGGTTGCAGCTTCGGCCGCCGCAGCCGGCGGCCGAAGCATTCCTTGTGTCGAAGGTCGTGTTGCCGTTACTGGCTCTGGGCCTCGGCCGATATGATGTCGCCGAAGAGCTTGAAGATCTCGCCCTCGAACCGCGACAGGCGCACCGACTGGATCGGATAGAAGTCGGTCGGACTGGTGTTGGCCTTGATGCCCTCGAAAATCATCGGCAGCTGGACGCCCTTGAGGTTGGCCGCCTGCTTCATGACGTTGGCGCGCGTCAAATCATCGCCGGATTGCTTCAGCGTCACGTGCAGAAGCGTCGACACCGCATAGGCATAGGCGTTGAAGACGTCGGCCATGTTGGCGTTGGGGTTGTACTTCTGCATGAAGGCCTTCCATTCCAGGAAGTCCTTGTCGTTCGCGTACTGCGGGTCTGTCGGGTCCTTGATGTAAGCTGCGGTGATGATGCCCTGGCCGTTCTCGAACCCGGCGGGTTTCATGACCGAGCCGACAGAGGCCGAAACGTTGTTGAGGTAGTGCGCCGGCTTCCAGCCGATCTCGGCTGCCTTTCTGATTGCCTGGGCTGCGTACTTCGGGATGGTGATGTTGAAGAACACGTTGGCGCCCGAGTTCTTGAGCTGGATCATCTGGCTGTCGACGGTCGGATCGGTCGACTCGTAAGTGGCGAGCTGCACGATCAGCTTGTCGGCATCCTTGCCCAAGCCCTGCTTGAAGCCGTTGAAGTAGTCCTTGCCGTAGTCGTCGTTCTGCATGAGAACGCCGATCTTGGGGTCCTTGACGTTGGCCAGGATGTGCTTGGCGTAGATGACGGCTTCCGTGACGTAGTCGGGCTGGAAGCCCATGGTCCACGGGAACTCCTTGGGGTTGCCCCACTTGGACGCTCCCGTTGCCACGAACAGGTGCGGCACCTTCTTGGCGTTCATGTACTTGTGGATCGCCGTATTGGGCGGTGTGCCGAGCGTCTGGAAGACGAACAGCACCTTGTCCTCCTCGACCAGCTTGCGCACCATCTCCACGGTCTTCGGCGGCGCGTAGCCGTCGTCGTAGCTGATGAAGTTGATCTTGCGGCCGTTGATGCCGCCCTTTTCGTTGACCATCTTGAAATAGGCGTCGATGGTCTTGCCGATCGTGCCGTAGGAAGAGGCGTTGCCCGAGTAGGGATTGGTGTTGCCGATCTTGATCTCGGTGTCGGTCGCACCCTCGTCGTACTTCTTCTGCGCCGAGACCGGCGAAGCGACCAGGGCGAGCGCGAGCGCGCCCGTGCCGGCGAGCAGCAGTCTGCGTGTTGTTTGCGTCATGTGACATTTCCTCCCTTGCCTGGTTCTTTTGCCTGCAGTTGGCTTCGGCCGCCGACCCGGCGGCCGAAGCTGTTCTCGTTGCGGTGCCTCGCCGCTAGTTGGTCGAGGACTCGCCCGAAATCACTTCGCCGAAGACCTCCCAGGTCTCGCCCTTGAAGCGGTGCATCTTCACCGATTGCAGCGGATAGAAGTCGGTCGCACTGGTGTTGGCCTTGATGCCATCGATGACCATCGGCAGCTGGATGCCCTTGATGTTGGCCGCCTGCTGCATGAGGTTGGCGCGTGTCAGGTCGTCGCCGCACTGCTTCAACACGGCATGCAGAAGCGTTGACACCGCATAGGCGTAGCTGTTGCTGCCGTCGGCGAGGTTGCCGTTGGGATAGTACTTCTGCATGAAGGCCTTCCATTCGAGGAAGTCCTTGTCCTTGGCATACTGCGGATCGGTCGGGTCCTTGAGATAGCCGGCCGTGAGGATGCCCTGGGCGTTGTCGAAGCCGGCGGGCTTCATGACGGTCGCAACCGACGACGCGACGTTGTTGATGTAGTGCGCCGGCTTCCAGCCGATCTCGGCCGCCTTCTTGATCGCCTGCGCCGCGAACTTGGGCGTGGTGATGTTGAAGAACACGTTGGCGCCCGAGTTCTTGAGCTGGATCATCTGGCTGTCGACGGTGGGATCGGTCACCTCATAGGTCGAGAGCTGCACGATCATCTTGTCGGCGTCCTTGCCCAGCCCCTGCTTGAAGCCGTTGAAGTAGTCCTTGCCGTAGTCGTCGTTCTGCATGAGGACGCCGATCTTGGCGTCCTTGACGTTGGCCAGGATGTGCTTGGCATAGATGACGGCTTCCGTGACGTAGTCGGGCTGGAAGCCCATGGTCCACGGGAACTCCTTGGGGTTGCCCCACTTGGAGGCCCCGGTGGCCACGAACAGCTGCGGCACCTTCTTGCCGTTCATGTATTTGTGGATGGCGGTGTTGGGCGGCGTGCCGAGCGTCTGGAAGACGAACAGCACCTTGTCCTCCTCGACCAGCTTGCGCACCATCTCCACGGTCTTGGGCGGTGCGTAACCGTCGTCGTAGGTGATGAAGTTGACCTTGCGGCCGTTGATGCCGCCCTGCTCGTTGACCATCTTGAAATAGGCGTCGATGGCCTTGCCGATCGTGCCGTAAGCAGAGGCGTTGCCCGAGTAGGGGTTGGTGTTGCCGATCTTGATTTCGGTGTCGGTGGCGCCTTCGTCATATTTCTTCTGCGCCGAGGCGGGAGCCGCCGCCAGCGCCAGCGCAAGCGCGCCCGCGCCGGTCAGCAGCAGTCTGCGTGTCGTCTGCGTCATATGCGTTCTCCTTTGCTTCCTCACGAAGTGCTTCCATCGCGGCGGCTCACGAGCGCACCATCACGATCTCTTCAGCCGCCTCCACAGCACGGCCAACCCGCCGGCGATCCCCATCGGCATAGTGTACATCAGTACGATGAGGGCGATGCCGTAGATGGTCCAGGGCTCCAGATCGATCGGCAGGTGCACTGCCGCCGTGATCTTCTTGGTAAGCGCGTCGGCGTACTTCTCGATCACCTGCACGAACACGCCGCCAATCACGGCGCCAGGCAGCGAGGCGATGCCGCCGACCACGGCGCCAACCAGGATGGCGATCGACAGCTCGAAGCGGAAGCTGTCGGGCGCCACGAACTCGAAGATGATGGCGTGCAGCGCTCCGGCGACGCCGGTATAGAGCGCGCTGATGCCGAACACGACGGTCTTGTAGTGGGCGACGTTGATGCCCATGGTGCCGGCCGCCATGGAATGGTCGCGGATGGCCATCATCGCCCGGCCCGCGCGGCTGTCGAGCAGGTTGCGGGCGACCCAGAACATGATAGCCGCCACTGCGAGCACCATCAGGTACATCCACTGATCGCCGCTGAGCGGCAGCCCGAATGGCGGGTCCGGCTTGAAGATGTTGATGCCTTGCACGCCGTTCGTGAACCATTCGAAGTGCTTGTATTTGAGGATCTGCGGCACCGCGACCGCGAGCGCGAAAGTGGCAAGCGCCAGATAGTGCCCCTCGAGGCGCAATGCCGGCAGGCCGAAGAGATAGCCGACGACGAAGCACACGATCGCCGCCATGGGCAGCGTCGCCCAGTAGGGCCAGCCAGCCTGGTCGATCAGGATCGCCGCCACGTAGGCACCGACCGCGAAGAACGCGCCATGCCCGAGCGAGATCTGCCCGTTGAAGCCCGTGAGCAGGATGAGGCCGAGCACGGCGATGGCATAGACGATCATCAGCGAGAGCTGCAGGAAGCTGTAGTTGCTGATGAGCCCGGTCTTGCCGCCGATCAAGGGCAGGAGCGCGAGGATCACCAGCACGATCCAAATCCATCGCGCCTGCACGATGGCAAGCAGGCCGCTGCGTTTCTCCGCCAAGCCGTTCGCCGTTGTCGTTGTCGCCATGGCGCTACACCCGCTTCACGGTGACGTGGCCGAACAGGCCGCTGGGCTTGAGGGTGAGCACGGTTATGACGATGATCAGCGCCACGCTCAGCTTCTCGCCGTTGCCGATCAGGTAGAGGCCTGACACCTTCTCGAGCAGGTTGCCGAAATAGGCGATCAGGTTCTCCAGCACGCCGACGATGAACCCGCCCGCCACGGCCCCGCCCGGGCTCGAGATGCCGCCGACCAGCGCGCCGGCAAAGCCGTAGAGCAGGATGCTCGCCATCATGTTGGGCTCGAGATAGACGGCGGGTGCCACCAGTGCACCTGCGACCGCGCCGATGGCGGCGGCCAGTCCCCAACCCAGCGCCAGCATCCAGTCCACCCGGATGCCGGCAAGGCGCGCCGAAACCGGGTTCTGTGCGGCAGCGCGCATAGCCAGACCCAGCGGCGTGAAACGGAAGAACGCGAACAGCGCCAACAGCAGCAGCACCGTGACGATGATCATGCCGATCTGGTGCGGACCGATGTAGCCGGAGCCCCAGAATGTGACCTTGGGGAACGGCGAGGCGAACTCCTTGATGGTGTGGCCCCAGATGGCGCCGGCCAGCGAGTGGAAGATCGCCAGCAGGCCGATGAACACCACCACCACGGACAGGATCGGCGCGCTGTGCAGCGGCCGCAGGATCACCCGCTCGATGCCGACGCCGATCAGGAACGAGGCCAGCGCCACCAGCGGCAATGCGATCCAGAAGTTCACGCCCCATTGCAGCACTTGCCACACCAGGTAGGCGCTGAACATGGCGAGCTCGCCCTGCGCGAAATTGATGTGGTCGGTCGACACGAAGATCATCACCAGGGCCAGCGCCAGGCACGCATAGATGGCGCCGTTGGCGAGGCCGGAGGCGATTTGCTGGATCAGCTGTTCCATGGTCGGCGTCCCTCAGTAGCCGAGATAGGATTTGCGGATGGCCTCGTCGCTCTTCACGGTCGAGGACTTGCCCGACATGACGACGCGGCCGGTCTCGAGCACGTAGGCGTGGTCGGCGAGCTCGAGCGCGAGTGCGGCGTTCTGCTCGACCAGTAGCATGCTGACCTTGGCCTCGGCGTTGATGCGGCGCATGATGCGGAAGATCTCCTGCACGATCAGAGGGGCGAGCCCGAACGAGGGCTCGTCGAGCAGCATCAGCCGCGGCGCCAGCATCAGCGCACGGCTGATCGCCAGCATCTGCTGCTCGCCGCCCGAGAGCGTGCCCGCCTGCTGGGCCAGGCGCTCCTTCAGGATCGGGAAATACTCGTAGACCATGTCGCGGTCGCGTTCGATCGCAGCCTTGTCGCGGCGCGTGTAGGACGCCACGCGCAGGTTCTCGTCGACGCTCAGGTCGGTGAAGGTGCCGCGGCCCTCCGGCACGTGGCCGACGCCGAGCCGCACCACCTCCTCGGTGGCCCGGCCGTTGATCGGCTTGCCGTCGAGCCGGATGGAGCCTTCGGTGTGCACCATATTGCAGATGGCGCGCAGCGTCGTGGTCTTGCCGGCGCCGTTGGCGCCTAGCAGGGTGGTGATGCCTCCCTGCTCGAGTGCGAAGCTGACGCCGTGCAGGGCCTGCGTCTGGCCGTAGTACGCCTTCAGACCGTCCACCTCCAGCAGCGCCGCCACCTCTAGGCCTCCGTTCCGAGATAAGCGCGGATGACGTCCGCGTTGCGTTGCACCTCTCCCGGCGTGCCTTCGGCGATCTTGCGGCCGAAGTCGATGGCGACCACCTGGTCCGACACCGACATGACGAGGCTCATGTGGTGCTCCACCAGCAGCACGGTGACGTGCTGGGCGTCGCGCACGCGTTTGATCTGGCCGCGCAGGGTGTCGACCTCGTCGTGGTTGAGGCCGGCCGCCGGCTCGTCCAGCAGCAGCAGCTTGGGGTTGCCGGCGAGCGCGCGGGCGAGCTCGACGCGCTTGCGCACCGGAAACGGCAGGCCGCCGGCCGCCCGGCCGGCGAAGGCGCCAATGTCCATGAAGTCGATCAGCTCCTCGGCGCGCGCGGTGATACGGCGCTCCTCGGGCTCCGACTGCGGCAGCCCGAAAGCGTTGGTGACGAAGCCGGTCGAGGTGTGGCTGTGGCAGCCGACCTTGATGTTGTCGAGCACGCTCATGCGGTCGAACAGCGCCACGTTCTGGAACGTGCGGCCGATGCCGAGCCGGGCGATGGCGTGCACCGGTGCCCTCAGGATCGAGCGGCCCTCGAACAGGATGTCGCCTTCGTTGGGCACGTAGAGGCGCGACAGGCAGTTGAACAGCGTGGTCTTGCCGGCGCCGTTGGGCCCGATCAGGCCGACGATGTGGCCCGGCGCCACGTCGAAGGAAACGCCATCGAGGGCGACGATGCCGCCGAAGCGCACCGACACGCCGCGCACGCTGAGCATCGCGGCGGCATCGGCCATCGGTTCGGCGCGCACGGCGGCTTGCGCTACCATGACGGACGTCCACTCCTTTGCTTGGTCTTGTTCTTGGTTCTTGGACTTGTCGTCGTGTTCTTGGACGTGTTGTTGTCACGGACCCACAGGTGCCGCGTGTCGGATTGTCGGACCGACGCCGGCGACGATATGGGAGCCCCGCGCCGCGGTCCAGCATCTTTTTGCGGGCTGGGGGTAGGGTGGTAAAGCGAAGGGCCTGGGTTGCTCTGGCGGCGTGGCGGCGAGAAACACGCCCAGTAAACGGCCGGCGTGTTGACCGGCGTGCTGGCGATCGGCTTCGGCCTGGTGGCGCCGCTGGTGACGCGCCTGATGCCGTCGACGCCGCCGGCCGTCATCGCCACGCTGGCCGGCCTCGCCATGCTGCGCGTGCTGCAGCATACCGTCGGCGACGCGTGTCGCCGGTTCTGCAAGCGCTGACACGCCGCTGAGACTCTCACTCCTAACGGTGCGTCACACCTTCGTCATGCCGGAGGCGTGCTTCCAGCACGACCCGTGTCGCCGGCCAGAACTCCTTTACGCGACGCCGCGACTCTTGCTGCCAACGGCGCGGCACACCTTCGGCGACCCGTGTCGCCGGCCATCCACTTGCTCACGCGCCGTTTCTTCCTGACGCTCGCGTGCAGCGATTGTCAGCACTGAAAAACGGGGCACGGGTGCCTACTCGGCAACCGAGGGGCCTTGCGGCCCAGTGGCGGCCTCACGACCGCCGCGGGTTGCGTTTGGGCACCCGCGCTCGGCGACTTTTCACCCGGTCCGTCCTTTGGCTTCCCGCTCGGCTCTGACATGAGCCTGGCGATCACACCTTGAGCCACTTAAGGCGGCCGCCGAAACCCCGCGCCATTACTGGCACTTCGGCAGCGGTCATTCCGGGCGTCCTGGATCTCACGCCCCCAACGGAGCATCCTTCCAGGCGCCGGCCGCTGCCGCGTCAAGGTGTTGGATCCAAAACGCCCCGCAGAAACAGCGACCCCGCCATTATGCGCCCGCCCCGACCCACCGGGGATAACCCCGATCACGCTTAACGCGCCACCCGTCCGCCGCGATCGTCGCCCGCCCAAACGCCCCGACAGGGCGCGAAACCAATGTCGTCATCGCGCGCCGCTCGCCACCCGCGCCGTCATCCTGGCGCCGTTCGCGCGAGCGCGAACGGGACCAGGCCGGGATCCGGCCACCTGGCAACAGCGGCGCGGCCCCAGCCGCTAGCTGCACCGGGTAGCTCCTCGACACGGACTCCCGTTACAGTGCGCGGCATCGATCATCCGCGGAGCCAGCCCATGACCACCCGCCGCGCCGCCTGCAACTGCGGGCAGCTCAATCTCACCATCGAGGGCGAGCCCGCGCGCGTCTCCATGTGCCACTGCCTGGAGTGCCAGCGCCGCACCGGCGCCGTGATCAGCAACCAGGCGCGCTTCCGCCGCAAGCAGATCACGTTCGCCGGCAAGGCCACCGCGTGGACGCGCTCCTCCGACAGCGGCAACGCGATCACGTTCCGCTTCTGTCCGACCTGCGGCTCCACCGTCTACTGGGAGGGCCAAGGCTTTCCGGGTTTCGTCGCCGTCGCCATCGGCACCTTCGCCGACCCAGACTGTATGTCCCTTCCTTGGAAGAGGCGACTCACCCCCGATGTGCATTCGAGGGTTACCCGGATGGGCCGGGCAGAGCCTCACACAAGGAGGGCGAGTCGTGGGACATGATAGCGAAGCTT
>Ga0247727_10012630_pt1 | contig 14447 bp, 14 predicted proteins | sample WisWelCaveWW1625_FD_202498 | JGI IMG/M metagenome (GOLD analysis project Ga0247727, IMG submission 202498) | Biofilm microbial communities from Wishing Well Cave, Virginia, United States - WW16-25 | ecosystem: Environmental > Aquatic > Deep subsurface > Groundwater > Cave microbial mat | place... | reverse complement strand
ATGCCGGTCGCGATCAAGGACAACATCTGCACCGAGCACGTCCTCACCACCTGCGCCTCGCGCATGCTCGGCGAGTTCGTCCCGCCCTATGACGCCACCGTGATCGCGCGCCTGCGCGGCCAGGGCTATCTCCTGCTCGGCAAGACGAATCTGGACGAGTTCGCCATGGGCTCCTCGACGGAGAACTCCGCCTTCGGGCCGAGCCGGAATCCCTGGAACGTCAGCCACGTGCCGGGCGGCTCGAGCGGCGGCTCCGCGGCGGCGGTGGCCGCGGACGAGTGCGTGGCGGCCCTGGGCTCGGACACGGGCGGGTCCATCCGGCAGCCGGCCGCCCTGTGCGGCGTCGTCGGATTGAAGCCGACCTACGGCCGCGTGTCGCGGTTCGGGCTGGTGGCGTTTGCGTCGTCGCTCGACCAGATCGGCCCGATCACCAAGGACGTGACCGACGCCGCGATCATGCTGAACGTGATCGCCGCGCACGACCCGCTCGACTCGACCTCAGCCAACCTGCCGGTGCCGGATTATACGAAGGCGCTCAAGAAGAAGGATCTCAAGAAGCTCAAGGTCGGCGTACCGCAGGAATTTTTCGCGGAAGGGCTGGACCACGAGGTCGAGCAGGCCGTGCGGACGGCGGTCGAGGAGCTGAAGAACCTCGGCGGCGAGATCAAGGAGATCAGCCTGCCGACCACGGACTACGCGGTCGCCATCTACTACCTGATCGCCACGGCGGAGGCCAGCTCGAACCTCGCACGTTTTGACGGGGTCAAGTATGGCCTGCGCACGAAGCAGGCGAAGGACCTGCTGGACATGTACATGCGAACGAGGCAGGAGGGATTCGGGCCGGAGGTCAAGCGGCGGATCATGCTGGGCACCTACGCGCTGAGCGCCGGTTACTACGACGCCTACTACGGCAAGGCCCAGGCAGCGCGGACGATGACGAAGCAGGATTTCGACGACGCGTTCCAGGAGGTGGATCTCATCGTCACGCCGGTCACGCCCACCCCGGCCTTCAAGCTCGGCGAGAAGAGCGAGGACCCGCTCCAGATGTATCTGTCCGACATCTTCACAATCTCCGTGAACCTGGCCGGCGTGCCGGCGATCGCCGTACCCTGCGGGTTCAGCAAGGCGGGGTTGCCGATCGGGCTGCAGATCATCGGGCGGCCGTTTGAAGAAGAAACGATCCTCCGGGCGGCGCACGCCTACGAGCAGGCGACCGATTGGCGGACGAAGAAGCCGAATATCAGGTGAGGAGTAAGGAGTGAAAAGTGAGGAGCAGGGAGGTTGGATGAGCAGATATCTCAGCACCTTACTCCTAACTCCTCACTCCTAACGGAGGAAACAATGTCGCCGATAGAAATTGCCGCGCTGATCGTGGCGGTCGCGTTTGCCGCGCTGGTCGGATTTCTGGTGCCGGTGCTGCTGCAGGCCAGGAAAGCGGTGGCCGAGGCGGAACAAAGCCTGGTCCGGATCAACACGGAATTGCTGCCGTTGTTGAACGAGATGCGGACGACGATGGCAAATCTCAACGAGCTGGTCGAGAAGACCCGCGACGGCGTGGACCATGCGTCCGTCCTGCTGCACACGGCCGGTGAGATCGGCGAATCGATACAGCAAGTCCATGACATGGTGCGGGGCACCGGCGGTTCGCTCTTGCGGAACGTGGTCAATATGGTGTTTGCCGGCATTCAGGCGGCGACCGTCGCGTTCGGCGGGCGGGCGAAAGGAAATGGGGGATAGGCCAATGGCGGATGAGCGGGACTCTTCGAGCGCGACGATCGTGCTGGCGTTTTTATCGGGCGCCGCGATCGGCGCCATCGCAGCCCTGTTGCTCGCGCCGCAGTCGGGCGAGCAAACCCAGCGGCAGGTGCGCGGCTATGCGCGGAAGGCCGGGAAGGAGCTGCGCGGCGCGACCAGCCAGTCCGGCGACGTCTTCGGGAACGTGATCGAGCAGGGCCGCCGGTTTCTCAAGGACAAGCAACCGATACTTGCGGAAGCGTTCGAAGCGGGCCGCAAGGCGATCAACCGCGAGCGCGAGCGGGCGACGGGAAAGAAGAGGAAATAGTGGCAGCCTACGAAACGGTCATCGGGCTTGAAGTCCATGCGCAGCTGAAGACGCAGTCGAAGATGTTCTGCGCCTGCGGGACGGTCTTCGGCCTGCCGGCCAATGCGCAGACCTGTCCGATCTGCCTCGGCCTGCCGGGCACGTTGCCGGTGGTGAACAAAAAAGCGATTGAGATGGCGATCCAAGCCGGCCTGGCGCTGAACTGCACGATCAACGCCAACAACCGTTTCGCGCGGAAGAATTATTTTTATCCCGATCTGCCCAAGGGCTATCAGATCTCGCAGTACGAAGCCCCGATTTGCGAGAACGGCTGGGTTGAGATCGCGGCCGGCAACGGCACGAAGAAAGTCCGCATCCGCCGCGCGCATCTGGAAGAAGACGCCGGCAAGAACATACACGAGACGGGCACCAGTGGGAGCCGCGTGGATTTAAACCGGGCCGGGACGCCGCTTCTGGAGATCGTGACGGAACCGGACATGCGGTCGGCCGATGAAGTGGTCACCTATCTCAAGATGCTCCGCGACATCCTGGTCTACCTGGACGTCTGCGACGGCAACATGGAGGAGGGGAGCCTGCGTTGCGAGCCGAATCTCTCGCTGCGTCCGGTCGACAAGAAAGAATTCGGCACGAAGGTGGAGATGAAGAACATCAACTCCTTCAAGTTTGTGAAGGATGCGATCGAATACGAGATCAAACGGCAGACCAAGGTGCTGAACGAGGGCGGCAAGATTCACCAGGAGACCAGGCTCTGGGACACGGACCGCGGCGAGACGGCCGTCATGCGCAGCAAGGAAGAGGCGCACGACTATCGCTATTTCCCGGACCCTGATTTGGTTCCGCTGCAGATTGCCGATGAATGGATCGCAGAGCTACGCCAGACGGTGCCGGAATTACCGGCAGCCAGACAGAAACGCTTTGTGAGCGAGTACGGGTTGCCTGAATACGATGCCAGCGTGCTCACGACTTCAAAGGGATTGGCCGACTACTTCGAGGACTGCGTGAAGTTGCTCGATCAGCCCAAGACGGTCAGCAACTGGATGATGGGGGAGTTGCTGCGGGAGCTGAACAACTCTGGCAAATCCGTCGAGCAATCCCCGGTCAGTCCTGAACGGTTGGTGGACCTGCTCAAGCTCGTTGAAGCCGGCACAATCAGTCTCAAGGTCGCGCGGGAGGTTTTCCCGGAGATCTATGCGAGCGGGAAGTCGGCGGAGGAGATCGTCAAGGCCAAAGGCCTCACGCAGGTCTCCGACAAGGGCGCGCTGGCGAAGATCATTGACGACGTGATCGCGAAGAATCCGCAGCAGGTGGCGCAGTATAAAGCCGGCAAGGAAGCGGTGCTCGGGTTTCTGGTCGGTCAGGCGATGAAGGCCTCCGGCGGGAAGGCGAATCCAGGCAAGGTCAACGAACTGCTGAAGGGGAAGCTGACGACATGAGCGCGATTCGGGAGATCAAGGCCAGGCAGATTCTGGATTCGCGGGGAAATCCGACCGTTGAAGTGGACGTGCTGCTCAAAAGCGGCGCGCGCGGGCGCGCGGCCGTGCCGTCCGGTGCTTCGACCGGCGAGAAGGAAGCGATCGAGTTGCGCGACGGCGACAAGAAGCGCTGGATGGGGAAGGGTGTCTCCAAGGCGGTGGCGAACGTCAGTCAAGCCATCGCGCCGAAACTGCTGGGGATGGACGCGCTCGATCAGGCGACCGTGGATCGCACGATGATCGATCTGGACGGCACCAAGACAAAGGGAACGTTGGGGGCGAATGCGATCCTTGGCGTGTCGCTCGCGGTTGCGCGGGCGGCGGCGAATGAAACCGGGCAGCCGCTCTATCGGTATCTCGGCGGGACCGGCGCGCGGGTGCTGCCGGTGCCGATGATGAACATCATCAACGGCGGGGCGCATGCCGACAATCGTCTCGACCTTCAGGAATTCATGATCATGCCGGTCGGCGCGAACACGTTCAGCGAAGCGCTTCGCATGGCCACGGAGGTCTTTCACACGTTGAAGGCCCTGCTGAAGAAGAAGGGGCTCAATACGGCGGTCGGCGACGAAGGCGGCTTTGCGCCGGACCTGAAATCGAACGAAGAAGCGCTGAGCCTCATCATGAAGGCGATCGAGGGTGCCGGCTATCAAGCAGGGAAAGATATTGCGCTGGCCCTGGATGCCGCCGCGAGCGAATTCTACGAGAAGGGAACCTATTACCTGGAAGCGGAGAAGAATCCCAAGCGGTCTTCGGAGGAGATGATCAAATACTACACGAAGCTCGTGAACGGCTATCCGATCCTGTCCATCGAGGACGGACTGAGCGAGCTGGACTGGAAAGGCTGGAAGATATTGACCGAGCGGCTGGGGCAGCGGGTCCAGCTGGTCGGCGACGACATCTTCGTGACGAACGTCGAGATTTTTGTGCAGGGCATCAAGGAAGGCATCGGCAATTCGATTCTCATCAAGGTCAATCAGATCGGTACGCTGACCGAGACGCTGGAGGCGATCGAGCTGGCCAAACGATCCGGCTACACGGCGGTCGTCTCGCACCGGTCCGGCGAGACGGAAGATACGACGATCGCCGACATCGCCGTCGCGCTCAATACCGGCTTGATCAAGACCGGATCGCTGTCCCGCACCGACCGCGTCGCCAAATACAATCAATTGCTCCGGATCGAGGAAGAACTCGGCGGCGATGCGGTTTATCCGGGACGACGCGCGGTGCGCGCAGCGCACTAGCGCGCAAGTAAAAAGTGAGAAGTAAAAAGTTAAAAGTAGAAAGCGAGAGAATGGAATTGCGAGGTCGAGCCGTGTCCGCACTTTTGCCTTTTTACTTTTTACTTTTGCCTTGAACTTATGATGCGCAGAAATCGCACGCACGACATGGTCCATCGGCGCAAGCGCCTTCTTGCGCGCGTGGCGGTGCTGGCCGGCGGAGCCTTTGCGATCATGCTGGGCGTCGCCTTTTTCTTCGGCGACATGGGCCTGTTCAAATATCTCCAGATGCGGGACCATTCCAGGCAATTGGAGCAGGAACTGAAGGACCTGGAGCGGACGAACGCGGAGCTGCGGACGGACATCCGGCGCGCGCAGAGCGATCCGGCCAGGATCGAAGAATTGGCCCGGGAGCGCCTGGGCTTCGTGCGGCCAGGCGAGACGGTCTATCAGATCGTGAGAGAGAAAGCCGATAGCAAATAGCTGATAGCGAACAGCTAATAGCTGGCAGAGGGCAGCAAGAAATGGTCAAGATTATGACAAAATCCGTTCCGGGCTATTCGCTACTCGCTACTCGCTGCCAGCTTGAAGGTCTGTCGTAATGAAAACCGGAACGGTCACGATCGTCGGGCGGCCCAACGTGGGCAAGTCCACACTGCTGAACGCGTTGCTCAAGGAGAAGCTTGCGATCGTCTCGGACAAGCCGCAGACCACGCGGACCCGCATCCTCGGTGTCGTGCACCGGCCGGACGCGCAGATTCTGGTGCTGGACACGCCGGGCCTGCACAAGCCGCAGTACAAGCTCAACAGCCGCATGGTGCGCACGGCGATCGAGACGCTGGACGAAGCCGACGTGATCTACGTGATGGTTGAGGCGACCTGCCCGCCGGGTCCCGGCGACCGCTTTGTCATCGAGCAGGTGCGCGACACGGTGAAGGACGGCGGCCCCAAGGTGTTTCTGCTCATCAACAAGGTGGATGCGGTCAACAAGGCCAGGGTGCTGCCCCTGATCGACGCCTACCGGACGATGCTGGATTGGGCGGAAGTGATTCCGCTGTCGGCGAGCACGGGGATCAACGTGGACCGGCTCCTGGATCTGACGGCCAAGCTGTTGCCGGAGGGACAGGCGCCCTACGGGGAGGACTTTCTGACCGACCAGCCCATGCGCACGCTGGCGGCCGAGCTGATCCGCGAAAAGATCCTTCAGCAGACGCGGGAAGAAGTACCCTACTCGGTGGCCGTCGCCATCGATCGTTTCGAGGAAACGGGGAAACTGGCGAAGATCGCGGCGTCCATCCTGGTCGAAAAAGACTCGCAGAAAGCCATTGTGGTCGGGAAGGGCGGGCAGCGGCTCAAGGAGATCGGGACGGCCGCACGTCTGGATATGGAGCGTTTATTCGGCATGAAGGTGTTTTTGGAGCTGTGGGTCAAGGTGCGGGAAGGGTGGCGCGAGGACGAGCAGGCGTTGACGGAGCTGGGGTACTAAGCCAGTCGAAAGTCATAAAGTCTAAAAGTCATCGAGTCCGAAGAAAAGACTTTACGACTTTAAGACATTCAGACTTGAAAGACTGATTATGCAACCGACGGACAAGCCAATCCAGAGCGAGCGCGATTCGGCGCGGGAGACCGCGAAGGACCTCGCGCGGGAATCGCCGGAGAGAGGGCAGAGCAAGTTCGACCTCATGCTGGTCTCTTTCCAGCGGCTGCTGCGGCGCGGGGCGATCACCAATCTCACGAAAATGCTGGGAAAGATGCACCCGGCGGACGTCGCCAAGATCATCGTGCACCTGTCTTCGCCGAAAGAGAAACGGACGGTGTTCGAGCTGGTCAAGGGCGAAGGGCCGCGGGGGCAGGTGCTGAGCGAGCTGGATGCCGATAGCATCCAGCAGGTCCTCGCGGACGTGTCCGCGCCGGATATCGCGTGGCTGTTGAAAGACCTCGCCAGCGACGACGTCACGTACATCATGGGCGTGTTGCCGGAGGCCTTGTCCAAAGAGATCCTCACGTTGATGAAGACGGAGGATTCCACGGAAATCGCCGAGCTGCTCAAGTATCCCAAGGACACGGCCGGCAGCATCATGACGACGGAGTTTCTGTCGCTCTTCGAAGACACGACCGCCCAGGAAACCATCCGCCGCCTGCAGCGCGCGACCGATGCCGAGCACGTCTTCTATGTCTACGTGACCGACAAGGACGAGCATCTGGTGGGCGTGCTGTCCTTGCGGCAGCTGTTGACGGTGCCGCCCGAGACGCCGCTCAAAAACATCATGACGAGTGACGTGCTCAGCGTGTCCGTGGACATGGACCAGGAGGAAGTCGCCCGTCAGGTGGCGCGCTATAACCTGCTGGCGATTCCGGTCGTCGAAAAGGACAACACGCTGGTCGGCATCATCACCGTGGACGACGTGGTGGACGTCATCCGTGAAGAGGCCACGGAGGACATGCTGAAATCGGCCGGAGTGACGGAGGAGGACGTGCTGGCCTCGTCCAGTCTGAGGGCGGCCCGCCTGCGCCTCCCGTGGCTCTTTACGAACCTGTTCGGCAGCCTGATCTCCGGCGCGATCCTCTGGTACTTCCGCTACACGATTCAAGAGGTGGTCGCCATCGTGACCTTCATCCCGGTCATTGCGGCCATGGGCGGCAACGTCGGCTTGCAGTCCTCGACGCTCATCATCCGCGGGTTGGCGACGGGCCGGATTGAGCTGGCGGACGTCTGGACCGTGTTCTTCCGGGAAATCCGGATCGGTCTGCTGCTGGGACTGGCCTGCGGCATCCTGCTCACGCTCGTCGGATTGGCGTGGGACAACCAGGGATTTTTGGGGATGGTCGTCGGAGCATCGCTTCTGATCGCCTTTCTCATCTCGACCAGCATGGCCACGATCATGCCGGTCGTGCTCAAGCGGGTCGGCGTGGATCCTGCCGTGGCGGCTGGCCCCTTCGTGACCACGGCGAACGATATTACCGGCATCAGCGTGTATCTGGCGCTGGCCACGGCGCTGCTGGAATACCTCAAATGAACCACCGGCCGGCGCGTTCACAACGCAGTCAGACAACAAGGAGGCATCTATGTTGAGCATGGTGATTTTGGCGGCAACGATGTATGTGTGCCCCGGGAACGTGTTTTCCGACGTGGAAGGGCCAGGGTGTAAGCCGTTCGTGGAGCATCAAGGGACCGTGAACGTCGAGCCGACGATGCCGAAGGAATTTGATCCGAAATCCTCATCTCCCTCGAGCTCATCGAGCCAGCCTGAGAGGCGCAGGGATCAGCCGACCTCCGAGGTGACCGCCGAGGTCTGCGCGATGTACAAGGAGTATGTCGAGATGGAAGTCCGGACGCAGGGCGGATTCCAGACGTCGGGACCGTCAGAACTTCAGCGCTGGCAGACGCTGAAACGCATGTTCCAGATGTCGCCGCCGCAGAACTGCTAGCAGAGGGCGACCCGTGACGCGTTACGCGTGACCCGTCACGAGTAAAAGAATATGCTGCTGCTGAAGACGTCGGCCATCGTGCTCAAGAGCCGCAAGTGGGGAGAAGCGGACCGGATCGTCACGTTCTTCACGCTCCGGTTCGGGAAGCTGCGCGGCATCGCGCGCGGCGCGCGTCGGCTCAAGAGCCGGTTCGGCAGCGCGCTCGAGCCGTTCGTGCATGGCGAGCTCAATCTGTTCGAGAAGCGCGGGGATTCCCTCTATCGCATCACGGGCGCGGATATCCGGGACTCCTTTGCCGCACTCCGGGAGGATCTGGCGCGGATGTCGGCTGCCGCGCGCATGGCCAATCTCGTCGCCGCGGTCACCGGGGAAGGCGACGCCCACATCGGTATTTTCGACACGCTGCTCAGCGGCTTGCGCGCGCTGCGCGACGGCCGCGATCCGGCGCTCACCGCGCTGCTGTTTCAGATCAAGCTGCTGGGGGAGACGGGTTTCCGGCCGCAGACCGACCACTGCGCGGCCTGCGGCGACGGTCACGGGCGGATGTCCCGGCAGTTCTCGCCGCTTGCCGGCGGGCTGGTGTGTGGATCCTGCGCGCGGCGGGACCGGGATCGCTGCCTGCCGATGTCGGCGGGCAGCCTGGCCTTTCTCCAGCAGGCGCTCCGCTGGGAGTCGGCGGCGGTGGCCCGCCTGAAAGCCACCGGGCAGGTCCGCGCCGAGCTGGAGGCCGCCGTCGAATCCTACGTGATGGTCGTCACCGGCAAACGTCTTCCACCTGCGGATTTCCTGTCGCGGGCGGCGACCTTGTGACCCCGCAACACGTGCGTTATAGTTGGGCGCCATGACGACGACCATCCTTGAACCCAAAGACATGGAGTGGATCGAGAAAGGTGTGCTCGGGATCGAGTGGTCCGACGGGCACAAGGGCGTCTATCCGGTCCGCTACCTCCGGCAACATTGTCCCTGCGCCGCCTGCACGGACGAGTGGACCGGCGAACTCAAGCTCAAGCCCGACGACATTCCCATCTTCGTCGCGGTCCAGGACGTCGAGCCGGTCGGCCGGTACGCGCTGAAGTTCACCTTCAGCGACGGCCACGCCACCGGCATCTTTTCGTACACCTTCCTGCGAAAGCAGTGCCAATGCGATACGTGCGTGCCGGTCAAACCCAAAGAGCCGAAAGGACGCCGTCTCTTATGAAACGAATGCTGAAAAAGGCCACCAACTGCGTTCTCGGTCGCCCGTCTGGTTCCGGCCGCCTCACCGACTCGACGGCGCGCACAAACATGGCGCTCCTTATTCGTCGCGCCGTGCGCCCCTGCAACGTGGATAGCGCACGCCTCAGGCCGGGCTTCCTGCGGCCGCGCTTCGGGAGGGGGCGTGTCCTCGTGGAGAGACGCCTGTCTCGGCAGGCGTGGGGTGGGTGGGTGCAACGACGCCTGGGGAGGGCGGGTGAGAAAACGGCCTTTTTGAGCATTCTTGTTGACAATATATGTCCTGTAGTCGTTGCAGCGATTTTCTTTTCTGTGATGGCTTGCTCCGGTCTGACGCTGGAAGAGCAAAAGGCGCAGATTCTCGACAATAAGATCACCTTCAAGGGACTGACGATGCAGGCGTTCCTGGACACCTGGGGAAAACCGACCTACCAGCATCGCGAACTGACGGTGTTCTACTTGATGGATGACGGGAACAGCATCCCGCGATTCAGGGTCTCGATGGGCGAAGCTCCGGAGGGATGGACAGCGGGGGCCATGGTGGCGGAGGCTATTTTCTTCGGGTATGCCGATCGCGGCGAGCTGCTGGGCTTCGTCGACGGCCGGCTGGTGTACCGCCAGCAGGTTCCGGCAGAGGAAGTCCATGCGGCCGGCAAACAGTGGGCTCACGAACAACGTTTCAAGACACGCCTGGAAACGCCGGCGCCCACCAAGCCCGTCCCTCCTCCCAAGTGAACCCAGCACGTCTCGCAGGCCGATCGTAAACGGTGATGCCCGCGCCGTCCCTCAAGATTCTCTTTGTTTCCTCCGAAGCGGTTCCCTTCGCCAAGACCGGCGGTCTGGCGGACGTCGCCGGCGCCTTGCCGCGCGAGTTGGCCCGGATGGGGCATCAGGTGCGCCTGGTGCTGCCGCGATACGGGACGATTGACGGCGCCGCGCACGGCTTGAAGGAATGGGGCCGGCTGGCGGTGCCGACGGCCGCCGGCGTGGTGAGCGCGGTGGTCGAGGAAGGGCGGCTGCCCGGCTCCGACGTGGCGGTGTTTACGCTTGGCCACGACCCGCTCTTCGCCCGCCAAGGCCTCTACGGCGAGGCCGGCGCCGATTATCCCGACAACCTCGAGCGGTTTTCGTTCTTCTGCCGCGCGACCATGGAGCTCCTGCTGGCGTTCACGAAGGTGTCCCGCTGGACGCCCGACGTGCTGCACGCGCACGATTGGCAGGCGGCGCTGAGCGTGATCTACCTCAAGTCGCTCTACGCGTCCCGCCCGGAGTTCAGGAACCTGGGTTCGCTGTTCACCGTGCATAATCTTGGCTACCAGGGGCTGTTCCCCGCGCCGGTCTTTCCCAAAACCGGATTGGGGCCAGAACTGTTCACGCCCAAGACCCTGGAGTTTTTCGGACAGGCGAATCTGTTGAAAGGCGGCCTGATCCTGGCCGACCTGCTCACGACCGTGAGCCCGACGTACAGCCGCGAGATCCAAACGCCCGAGCATGGGTTCGGCCTCGACGGCGTGCTGCGCGAGCGGCAGGACCGGCTGACCGGCGTCGTCAACGGGATCGACGTGGAGGTGTGGAACCCCGCGACCGATCCGCATCTGCCGGCGCGCTATTCCGCGTCGGACCTGTCCGGCAAGCGGCGGTGCAAGGAGGCATTGCAGCGGGAACTTACGCTGCCGGTGCGGGACGTACCGCTGCTGGCCGTGATCTCGCGGTTCACCTCCCAGAAGGGGCTCGATCTGGTCGCGGCGGCGCTGTCGGAGCTGGTGCGGCTGGACATCCAGGTGGCGCTGCTCGGCACGGGCGATCCGGCGCTGGAGCTGCAGTTCCAGTCGCTCCACATGCGCTATCCCGGCAAGCTCGGCGTGCGCATCGGGTTCGACGACGTGCTGGCCCATGCTATCGAGGCGGGGGCGGATCTGTTTCTCATGCCGTCGCGGTACGAGCCCTGCGGGCTCAGCCAGCTGTACAGCTTGCGTTACGGCACTGTGCCGATCGTGCGGAAGACGGGCGGGCTGGCGGACACGGTGGTGGCTTATTCGCCCAGGACGGCGGACGACAGGAGCGCGACGGGATTCGCGTTCCAGGAAGCCACGCCGGAAGCGCTGCTGACCACCATTCTCCTGGCTCTGCGGGTCTATGAGAATCGCGCGGAGTGGACGGCGCTGATGCAGGCGGGGATGGCGACGGATGTCTCCTGGGCCAAATCGGCGGACGCTTACGAGGTGCTCTACCGGCGTCTGTTGGAGATGCCGAAACGGGCGAAGGGTTAGCCCGCATTATCCATGAGCGCTTCTGCTGCAATCACGGATTCGCGGCTGCGACAAGCTTGGCCGCGGATGGTCCAGCGGCCAAGCGGGCGGGCTCGCCGCTTGCCCCCTCGACGTACTGTTTCAAGTACGCCTCGGGTTCTCGCGGCTCCACGCGCCCGTCTCGCCACGCGACTGCGTGATTTCGCAACGAACCGTCATGAATAATGCGGGCTAGTCTTCGGACAAAACCGGCGCGCCGGTTCGGAGAGCGGAGGCGGAGGACACAGGAATCACAACCGGCGCAGAGATGCCGTTGTGCTGGGCGAACTGGACGACGCGGTCCACCTGCTCGAGGCCGATGCGGGCCTGATCCACATAGTAGGCGTATTCCGGTTGCGGGTGGTTCTGGAGCACGGCCTTGAACATGTCGGTCGCCAGATCCAGACGCTCGGCGCGCAACGCAACCTGGCCGGTCGCGAGGGCGCAGGACGCCGCCATGGCTTTCGGATCAGCCGCTAGGCGAGGAACCGGCCGCGCCACCACGCGCTTCACAAAGTCCGGCAGGGGGAAGGGCAGATCCCGCGCCGGCTGTTCCTGAGACAAGGCCACACGGGTGAGCTGCTGCATGTCCCCCCGCATCGTGTCCACATCCGCACCGGCCTGGCAGTGGCGGTAGGCGTCCCACAAGTTCATGAACGCGGCGCTATCCAGCAACGCCGGCTTGTCGGGGAGCTGCATGCTCCGGCAGCCTCCCAAAACCATCACCAGGCTCAACGCCAGGAACGCGAATTTTATGTTGGCAAAGACTTTCATAGCCTGCTAGTGAATCAGCAAGACCGGTGCCATATATAAGTTATTGTAAATATAGATATATTTAATCTGTTGGTGCTGCTGAAATGTCGCAAAATCCCAACCCTGTGGGGTTTTCACAACTCAGCGGGAACGGGGCTGGAGGGTCTCGTCTTCGTAGTGGGAAAAGAGGCGCTTGGCTTCCGGGTGGAGGGAGGCGTGGCCGTGGGGAATGCCGACGGTCCGAAAGAGCGGGGCAAGCTTGCCGGAAGGGTGCAGGTAGCCGGCCCGTAGCGGCACGGTCCTCCGGTTATGCCGCACCAGATGGCAGGGCGTCGGTCTGATGCTGGAGAGCCAGGCGGCAATGTCCTGCGGGTTGCCGATCGAGGCGGACAGGAGCAGCAGCCGGGCCTGGGTCGGGCAGAAGATGATGGTTTCCTCCCACACGACGCCGCGCTCCGGGTCGGCGAGATACTGCGATTCATCCATGATCACCAGGCCCAGCGTGTCCAGCCGCACGTCGATCTCGCCGCCCGCCGCATCGTAGAGCAGGTTGCGCAGGATTTCGGTGGTCATGATCAAAAGCGGCGCCTGCGGATTATCCTTGCGGTCACCGGTGAGGATGCCCACGCGGTCCGGGCCGAACAGCTTGGAGAACTCGGTGAACTTGGTGTTCGAGAGGGCTTTGAGCGGAGAGGTATAGATGACGGTGCGCTCCGCCTCGATGGCCCGCCTGGTTGCCTCGACCGCCACGTAGGTCTTGCCGCTGCCGGTCGGCACGCTGACGATGACGTCCGTTTCGGCCAGGTGCGCCAGCGCTTCGTCCTGCCAGGGGTCCGGCACGAAGGGACTGGGCGCCGGGACTCCGATGCCTTCCAAAAACGCCGTGAGATCGGCAGCCGGCTCGGCCGGCTCCGGCTCGCTCGGCCCGGCGGGGCGGCGAGGAGCCGCCGCCTGCGCTCGCGGGTGCACCGGCGGCCGGTCCTGGTGCCGCCCGCCGTCCTTGATCAGCGCGAGCAGGTCGGACTCCAGGCCGGCGCGGTTGGTCGCGGTGCTGCGCAGCAGGCCCTCGATGAGCCGCTGCTTGCCCAGCCGGAAGTGCCGGGAGAGGCGGCCTTGCGCCAGCCGGTGTAGGAGAGAGACCGGCTGCTGCGCGAGCAGTTTTTCGAGTTCGTCAGTGGTCATATTCGCCAGTTAGGAGTAAGGAGTGAGGCGTTAGGTGATAAATTCTTTAACTAACTCCTCACTCCTTACTCCTTACGGTAGTTCTTCCAACACTCCCCGCCGCAGCGACGCGATCGCCTTGCCGGCCGTGTCGGCCAGACCCGGATGCGTCGCTTTGAGCGTATGGATCTGCGACAGGTATTCCAGCGTCCGGGCCAGCAGCCGGTAAATATCGCCCTCCGCCATGGTGGTCGTCCGGCAGAGACCAAGCCACGTCAGGTTCGGATCGCCGACCCACCGCTCCGTCAGGGCGGCCACATCGGCACGCAAGAGCGGAGGATCTTCGTGTGGCGCCAGGGATTCCGCCAGCCGCCGGACCTGCCACATGACCGTGGACAGGCCGGGGCTCATGCGGGGGAACGAGCCGGGGCGGTCGTCGTCGTGCGCGATGCTCGACATGATCGCCGCCAGGACATGGGGTTCCACGCCCGTGAAGGCTTCGGCGCGGATCAGCTCGGTAATCAAGAGTGAATGGTCCATGCGAATCAACCGGGCCCATTCTCCGTCCGACGTCAACTGGCAGGTCGGCGTGAGGTAACCGAATTGCTGGAGAACATCCGTGCGGGACTGGAACCGGTGCCACAAGCCGGTGCGCAGCGCATGGATCATTTTCTGATGCCGCTGGACGTCCTGGCGAAGCTTCAGCGCGACCGCGTGATCTTTCTGGCAGGCGGACCGTGAGGGGCAGGTCGGGCACGGAAAGTCGTCGGTGAGCGTAAGGGTGACGTCCCGCTCTTCCGGCTCCTGCTGCACGAGAATGGGCAGCACGGGCAGGCGCACGGGCAGCTCC
>Ga0247727_10012629_pt1 | contig 14448 bp, 9 predicted proteins | sample WisWelCaveWW1625_FD_202498 | JGI IMG/M metagenome (GOLD analysis project Ga0247727, IMG submission 202498) | Biofilm microbial communities from Wishing Well Cave, Virginia, United States - WW16-25 | ecosystem: Environmental > Aquatic > Deep subsurface > Groundwater > Cave microbial mat | place... | reverse complement strand
GGCCGCGGCGGGAATCAACGTATCCGGCAGCTTTACTACGGCGCTAAACGTGTCCGGTCCCGTGGGGAAAGTAGGGGCGAGGCCGGTGCTGATCCAAGTGCCAAGCACCGCCAGAATCCCGAGGTAGGCGGCGGCCAGTGCCGGACGCAGCCTCATCCATAGGGAAGGCCGGGAGGCGGTGAAGGCGACTTCAGCCTCCGCCTCCCGGATCAGTCCTTCTGATTCCAATTGGTTGCGCAGCGAAACCCACAGCCGCTGCGGTGGCTTCGCTTCCCGCAGTTCGATGGAAGCGGCCTGGATGGCCTTCAGGTCGGCCATCAATCCGCTGCAATGCGCGCACTGGTCGAGATGCGCCACCGCGGCCGGAGAAAGATGCTCTTCCAGGCCTGCGGTCTCCAGTTCTACAAGTAGATTCTTGCACTCCATGATGGTACTTCTCCCCTAATCTATACCGGATGTATCCCCGCCGGATTCGGTTGCCTGGTCCTTTGCCGCCACCCGCTCCTGCCGGGCCTTTTCCCGCTGCGCCTCTTGCAGCAGCTCGCGCAGCCGTAGCCGGGCCTTGTGCAACTGCGACTTCGAATTCCCAATCGAGCATTCCATCATCCTGGCAATCTCGTTGTGCTCGTAGCCCTGCACGTCGTGCAGTACGAACACCTGTTTGTAGCCCGGCGGGAGCTGACCTACCGCCCGCTCCAGATTCAGCCGGTCAATGGAGCCCACCAGCGTGGGGTCCAGAGTCCCCACATCCTTGCGCGGGCCGCCACCCTCCTCGTCCGGCTCGGTCATTTCCTCGAGGGAGGTTTCCGGCAGGGACTTCTTGCGGAGCTTCATCAGCACCACATTGACCGAGAGCCGGTGCAGCCAGGTGGAGAAGGCCGATTCGCCGCGGAAGGTCTGGATCTTGCGGAAGAGCTGCAGGAATGCTTCCTGAGCCAGATCTTCAGCTTCGGCGGTATTGCCCACCATGCGCAGGCACAGGGCGTAAACCCGCCGGCTGTGCATGCGATAGAGGAACTCGAAGGCCCCGGCATCGCCCTCTTGGGCCAGCCGGATGGCGTTGGCTTCCGTCCACTCGCCTGTCTGGTTGCGTCTGGTTCGGGCCACAGTTCCCGTCAGTGACGCATCCGCATGGTGGGATGCGTCTCGTTGTTCTTGCAGTTGTACGGCGGCCGTGGAGCGCGAATGGCCGCAGAAGCTCCACGCCGCGTGGGTTGGGTCATCCGGCAGGAGCGGTCAATTCTCTTCGGAAACCACCCCGGCGTCTAGGGAGAAGCACCGGAAAACCCGGCCTCAATCCGTGGGCCGGGCCGGGAAAGCTGGCGGCAGAAGGCCGCAAACCCGTTGTCGCATGCGGTGCTGAGGTAGGACTTCAGCACCACCACCGATTCCCGCATCGCCGTGTTCATGTCGTCGTGCAGTAGTTCGAGCGCTCGCCAGCATGCTTCCGGGTCCACCGATGTGCCCTCGCCGACCTCCTGCGCAATGTCGCAGAACTCGCTGGCGGCCCGCTCCAGCATGCGGCGCAACGCCGCCAGTTTGGTCAGGAACCGGAACCGGCGGCCCAGCGGGACGCGGTGCGCCAGGTAGCCCCAGGCAGCGGCTTGTTGTGCCCGCTCGCTGCGAAAATGGCCCGGCCGCAGTGCCTCCACCACCGGCAGCGACCCGCCCGCGCGGCCACGGCGACGCAATGCATCGAGTGGTCCCACTACCGCTTCCACCAGCCGCGCAGCCAATTGTCCAGCCATGGTGCTCTGGCGGCGCGCTTGCACCAGCCGTCCGCTGGCCCGCTCGGCCATGGCGTCGTTCAGCATCACGCTCAGCATCGCGTATGCCGCCTCCCACTCCCGGGAGATGGCTTCGAAAATGGCGCGACGCTCTTCCGGCAAGCGTGCCAGCCAGTCTTCCTGCACCGAACTCCGCGGGCTGCCCATACGCGAATCTTTCCCCCTCGCGGCCTCGCCAAGCATCGCGCATTATACCCGAACCCCCGCCGCCGATGGCCGCCACGAATGCGCCTGCCGGAGCCCTGTGCTAGACTGCCAGCGAATCCGCTGTAGGACAGGCATTCCTGCCTGTCCGCATCACAGTGCTCGCGAGCCTCAATCGGGCAGGCAGCAGGCCTGTCCACCAGAAAGGACAATGCCGCTTGCCGTTCGAACCGCTCGACCAATACCTGCAGCGTCAGCAGAAACTCAAGGAGATTGAGGCGCTCGGTTACGACCCGTTCCCGCACAAATTCGACTGCACGCACACGGTCCCGGAGGTTGTAGCACGCCACGGGGAGCGGCCAGCGTCGGAGCTCGAAGCGGAAAAGCCGCGGGTGCGTCTAGCCGGCCGCATCATGACACTGCGCCTGCACGGCAAGGCGGGCTTTGCGCACATCCAGGGGCAGGGAAGCCGGGTGCAGGTGTATGCGAAGCTCGACGTGGTGGGAGAGAAGCAGTTCGACCTGTTCAAGCTGCTCGATCTGGGCGATCACATCGGCGTAGCCGGCCACCTGTTTCGCACCCGGACCAACGAGTTGACGGTGTGGGTCGAGGAACTCACATTCCTCTCCAAGGCCCTGCTGCCCCTGCCGGAGAAATGGCACGGGCTGGAAGACGTCGAGATGCGCTATCGGCGCCGCTACCTCGACTTGCTTGCCAACGAGAGCTCGCGCCACATTTTCCTCAAGCGCGCGCAGATTGTGCGCGAGATGCGGCGCTTCTTCGACGAGCGCGGCTTCATCGAAGTGGAAACGCCGATGATGCATCCCATTGCCGGCGGCGCCACCGCGCGGCCCTTTATCACCCACCACAACACGCTGGACATGGACTTGTATCTGCGCATCGCGCCGGAGCTGTACTTGAAGCGGCTCACCGTCGGCGGACTGGATCGGGTGTACGAAATCAACCGCAACTTCCGCAACGAGGGCATCGGCTGGCGCTGGAACCCGGAGTTCACCATGCTCGAGTTCTATCAGGCCTACGCCGATTACCGCGAGCTGATGGATCTGACCGAGGAACTCATCACCGGGCTGGTCGAGAAAGTCTGCGGCACGCGAAAAATCACCTACGGCGGCAAGGAGGTGGACTTCACCCGCTGGCAGCGCCTCTCCATGCGCGAGTCCATCTGCAAATATTGGCCGGAAGCCGCCGGACCGGCGCCCACCGTGGCTGAAATGGCCGAGCCCGCACAGGTGGCACGCGCCGCAGAGCGCTACAACGCGCTGGCCGCCAAGAACGATTTGGAACGCATCCCTGTGCCCGCGCAGGTCAGCACGGAATCGGCCGGGGTGATCACCGGCGGCCTCTTCGAGGCCGTGGCTGAGTCGCACCTGATTCAGCCGACGCTGATCTACGACTTCCCCACCGCTATTTCGCCGCTCTCCAAATGCAAGAAAGACGACCCGTCACTCACCGAGCGCTTCGAATTTTTCGCCGGCAAGCTCGAACTGGGCAACGCTTTCTCCGAGTTGAACGACCCGGAAGAGCAGGAGCGGCGCTTCCGCGACCAGATGGCCCGCGGCGGCGACGACGCCCCCAAGGCGCTCGACCTCGACTACCTCCGCGCGCTGTGCCACGGCCTGCCGCCCACTGGCGGCATGGGCATCGGCATTGACCGCCTGACGATGCTCTTCACCGATTCCCATTCCATCCGCGAAGTGATTCTCTTCCCGCAACTCCGACCGGAACCGCCCGCGGGAGCAACTGAGCCAGCAGAGCAATGAACTTCGAATGGATGGTTGCGGTGCGGTACCTGCGGTCGCCCTACAAGCCTGCCGTGCTGCGCCTGATTACGGTGCTTTCTGTGGTGGGCGTAGCCGCCGGCGTGGCCACCCTGGTGATTGCGCTGGCCGTGAACACCGGTTTCCGCCAGGCGTTGCAAGACCGACTGCTGGGCGCCACTGCCCACGTCAACCTCACCCGCAACGGCGCAGAAGGCATTCGCAACTACCGGGCGCTGGCGCAGCAATTCCGGGGAATGGAAGGCGTACGCTCCGTCACGCCGGCCATCTACCAGACGGTGCTGCTCTCTGGCGGATCGAGCGCGCGCGGCATTCTGCTGAAAGGCGTGGACCACACCCTCGAACGCCAGTCCAACGAAGTGCTCCAGCGCATGGTCGAGGGTGACGCCGCCTTCGCCCCCGATGCGGACGGAATCGAAGCGCTGCTGGTGGGGAAGATCCTTGCCTCGGACTTGAACCTCACCGTCGGCGACTACGTCACCCTCACCAGCCCGCAGGGACGGCTCACGCCCTTCGGGATGGTGCCGCGCACGCGGCGCTTTCAAATCACCGGCATCTACGACTCCGGCTTCTACGATAACGACGCCAATTGGGGCTTCGTCACGCTGGATTCCGCGCAAATGCTGGCCGGAGTGAGCGACTTGGCCGGTGTGCTGGAGTTCCGCATCGCCCAGATTGATCAGGCCGGCGCCATCGCGCAAAAAATCTTGCAGGCTGCCGGCGCAGGCTTTGCCGTCTCGACATGGGCGGAGCAGAACCAGGCCCTGTTCCGCGCGCTGCGCCTGGAAAAACTGGTGACGGCCATTTTCATCGGGCTGATTACGTTCGTTGCCGGGCTCAACATCCTGGTGGTGCTGGCCATGACCGTGGCCGAAAAGTCGCGCGACATTGCCGTGCTCATGTCCCTGGGCGCTCGTCGCAAACAGGTGCGCAACATCTTTATCTGGCAGGGACTGGTGGTTGGCGCCCTGGGAACCTGTGTGGGCCTCGGGTTGGGATACTCCATCGCGTGGGTGGCGGACACCTTCCAACTGATCCAGCTCGACCCGGAGGTGTACGCCATCCCCTATGTTCCGTTCCAAGCCACGTGGCTCGACGCGACGTGGACTGTCGCCGCCACGCTGGCCGTCAGCGCCGCTGCCACGCTGTTTCCAGCGCGCGCCGCCGCCCGCATCCTGCCGGTGGAGATCCTGCGCTACGAATAGCACTTTGACGTTATGACGTTAAAAAGCTACACTGTCTCAGGAGGGTCTATGGCCAAGTTGCGTCGAGCCACCGTGTACTTTCAGCCGCGCGTCTATCGCGCTTTGAAGATTCGTGCGGCCGCTGCGGATAGCGGGATTTCGAACTATGTGAATGATGCTGTCTTGCAAGCGTTGAGGGAAGAAGCGCGAGACCTGGAAGTGATCAAGCAGCGTAGCAAGCAGCCGGTTCGGCCGCTCTCTGAGGTCGTGCGAGAGTTAAGGCGTGACGGCCTCCTATAAAGTCCTGATCACCGCTGGCGCCGAACACGAGCTTCGCGGCCTTCCGGCTGCTGAGCGCAGCCGCGTCACCAAGCGAATCCTTGCACTCCAGCACGATCCGCGTCCGCCGGGATGCAAGAAACTTTCTGGAATCGAAGGATACCGCCTGCGCGTAGGCCGCTACCGCGTCCTTTACGTGATCGCAGACGAGGCGCGAGCCGTTACCATCTACGAGATTGGACATCGGCGGGAAGTGTACCGTTAGGTGCAAGAGGCCGTGATTGCACGCTGCGGCCGAACTCCGGTACTAGGCGAGCCAGAACCAGGTCAGCGGACTGTTTGGCGCGCGGCGTGCTCCCCTCCAGATCGTGAATGATGCGGCCCCCGGCATCGCCTCTGGAATCAAGCCACGGCCGAACCGCATGTTAGAATTGCGGCATTCAGATGAGCAAATCTTTGCACTCGCCGATGAATCCCGTGGCTTTCGGCAAGCCGGTGGAACTGGGAAACCGGGTCCGTCGGGCGCGCATCTCAGCAGATGTAGGTATGCCCTGACATGGCAGGTCCCACGGCAACTTCGGCGCTACGAGCTTCTGGCAGCACGGTCGCAGCGGATGCGGCGATTCGCGCGGAAGGCTTGCGCAAGAGTTTCCGTTCTGGCGCCTCGGAATTGCAGGTGCTGAACGGCGTGGACCTCACCGTAGGGCGCGGCGAGCTCATCGCCGTCATCGGGCCGTCCGGCTCGGGAAAGAGCACGCTGTTGCACTTATTGGGTGCGCTGGACACGCCAACAAGCGGTGCTATATACTTCGATGGGAAAGCGTTGGCAACGCTTTCGGAGGCCGAGCGAGCGGATTATCGCAATCGCGCGATTGGTTTTGTTTGGCAGCGGCACCACCTGCTGCCGGATTTCACCGCGGCGGAGAACATTGCCATGCCGCTGCTGGTGAACGGCACCCCATCCGGCGAAGCAGAGCGCGCCGCCCGGCGCTGGCTCGGTGAAGTTGGGCTGGCCGAACGCGCCGGCCATCGCGCCGGCGAGCTTTCCGGCGGCGAGCAGCAGCGGGTAGCGATTGCCCGGGCTCTGGTAACGGGTCCACGGCTTCTGCTGGCCGACGAGCCGACCGGAGACCTCGACGAGCAGAACGCGGAGGCGGTATTCGGACTGATGCAACATCTTCATTCGGCGCATGGTCTCACCTCCGTCATGGCGACACACAATCTGTCGCTGGCACGCCGTTGCAACCGCGTGCTGGCTTTGCAGCACGGAATTCTCGAGCCCCGGGGGATTCCCGCGGCTGAGGCGCAGGCAACCAGGAGTCCCGGATAAACCATGTTTGAGCGGTACACCGAGAAAGCGCGTCGCGTAATCTTCTTCGCCCGGTACGAGGCCAGCCAGTACGGCAGCCCCTACATCGAGACCGAGCACTTGTTGCTGGGCCTGCTGCGCGAAGATAAGGCGCTCGCTAACCGCTTCCTCCGCCCGCACGGCTCCATCGAATCCATCCGCCGCGAAATTGAAGGGCGCATCACCATCCGTGAGCGCATTTCCACTTCCGTGGAGGTGCCGCTGAGCCAGGAGTGCAAGCGCATCCTGAACTTTGCCACCGAAGAAGCCGAGCGGCTCGGCCACAAGCACGTGGGCACCGAGCACCTGCTGCTGGGCCTGCTGCGCGAAGACAAGTGCTTTGCCGCGGAAATCCTGCAGGAGCGCAACCTGCGGCTCTCCACCCTGCGCGAAGAGATGTCACGCGCCGCCGGCGAGAAAGTGCCGGTCAATCGTCCGAAGGAGACGTCGCTGCTGGCCGAGTTCAGCCGCGACCTCACGCAGAGCGCCATCGAGGGGCAGCTCGATCCGCTGGTGGGCCGCGATGGCGAGCTTGAGCGCGTGATCCAAATCCTCTGCCGCCGCACCAAGAACAATCCGGTGCTGATCGGCGAGCCGGGCGTGGGCAAGACCGCTATTGTCGAGGGTCTGGCGCAACGCATCGCCGATGGCGACGTGCCGCCGTTCCTGGCCGATAAGCGCATTCTCTCGTTGGACCTGTCGCTGATCGTGGCCGGCACCAAATACCGCGGCCAGTTCGAAGAGCGGCTCAAGACCATCATGAAAGAGCTGATGGAGAGCCAGAATTCCATCATCTTTATTGATGAGCTGCATACGCTGGTGGGGGCCGGCTCAGCCGAAGGCTCGCTGGACGCCGCTAACATCCTGAAGCCTGCTCTCTCCCGCGGAGAAATCCAGTGCATTGGCGCCACCACGCCGGCCGAGTATCGCAAGTCGGTGGAGCGCGACCGCTCGCTGGAGCGCCGCTTCCAGTCCGTGAAAGTGCCCGCGCCCAACGAAGAGGAGGCCGTCAAGATTCTGCAGGGCGTGCGTGAGCGTTATGAAAAATTTCACGCGGTCACTTACACCGATGAGGCCATCCAATACTCGGTGTACCACTCCAGCCGCTACATCCCTGACCGCTACCTGCCCGACAAGGCCATTGACCTGATTGACGAGTCCGGCGCGCGCGTCAAGCTGCGCCAGTCCATGCTGCCCGACGAAGTCTCCGAGGTGCAGAAGCGCGTGAAGTTCATCACCCACCGCATGGAAACGGCCATCGCCAACCACGAGTTCGAGAAGGCGCGCTTCTACTCCGAAGAAGAGCGCAAAGAGAAAGAGCACTTGCGGGTGCTGCGCGAGAAACTGAAGCTCGACGATTCCACCACCGGCATTGTCACCCGCGAAGACATCGAGGAAGTGGTATCCCGCTGGACCGGCATTGCCATGACGGCGATCAAGGAAGATGAGCAGCAGAAGCTGCTGCGCATCGAAGATGAGCTGCACAAGCGCGTGATCAGCCAGGATGCCGCCATCACCGCGCTGGCGCGCGCGATTCGCCGCAGCCGAGCCGGGCTGAAGGCACCCGGCCGGCCGGTGGGGTGCTTCCTGTTCCTCGGCCCCACCGGCGTGGGCAAAACGGAAGTGGCGCGCCGCCTGGCAGAGTTCATGTTCGGAAGCGAGAAATCGCTCATCCGCTTCGACATGTCGGAGTACTTGGAGAAGCACTCGGTATCGAAACTCATCGGCGCACCCCCGGGCTACGTGGGCTACGAAGAGGGCGGGCAGCTTACCGAGCGCGTGCGGCGCGCGCCCTATTCGGTGATCCTGCTGGACGAAATCGAAAAGGCACACCCCGATGTGTACAACATCCTGCTGCAGGTGTTTGAAGACGGCCATTTGACCGACGGGCTGGGCAACACGGTGGATTTCCGCAACACCATTTTGATCATGACCTCCAACCTCGGCGCGCGGCACCTGATGAAGCGCTCGACCTTGGGCTTCCAGTCTTCCAGCGATGAAGCCGGCGCCGCCAAAATGGAAGACTTGGTGAAGCAGGAAGTGAAGCGGGTGTTCAATCCTGAGTTTCTGAACCGTCTGGACGAGGTCATCCTGTTTAACCCGCTCGGCGACGACGACTTGCTGCGCATCATTGACATCCTGGCCGGCCAGATCAACGACACGCTGATCCACCGCCAGGTGCAAATCGTGCTCCAGCCCGAGGTGCGGCAGTGGATTTTGGAAAAAACGTGTGCGGACCGCAACTATGGCGCGCGTCCATTGCGCCGCGCGCTGCAAAAATACGTCGAAGATCCTCTTTCTGAGACTCTCATCCAGGGCGGCCTGCAACGGCCCGCCACGCTGGAAGTGTTTGTCTCCGGCGAGGGATTGAGCTTCCGGCAGGTCTTCGAAGCAACTCCGGTAGCCCACTGACGAATCCTAGACAGTCAAGCCGGACACCTGGGGCGTTTCGGCGAGGAGTGTAATTTTGGGTTGGGGGACGCGGCCTTGATGCCACGTGCGGCCGCACGCGCAAAATCTTTCCCGCAGTTCTTCCTACTGGTCGCAGGAGTGCTCCTGTTCCACGGGCTGGCAGGTGTGTTTCCCGTCCGCGCGCAGTCGGCCGTGGTCGGAGGCATCCAGTTTGTGGGCAATCGCCGCATCCCCAGCGCCACTCTGCAGGGCCGCATCTTCACCCGCGAGGGTGATGTGTTCAACGAAGACCTGCTGCGGCGCGACTTCCAGGCGCTGTGGAACACGCAGTACTTCGAAGACATCCGCATGGAAGTGGAAGAGCACCCGGACCGTCCGGATGCCAAGGTCATTGTGTTTTACGTCTCCGAGCGGCCCACTATCCGGCGCATCGAGTACTGCAAGCTGCAGGACCCTGCCGCCGTGCCGGTGGCCGGCAAGTGCGATGCGGTGGGCTCGCTCACCGAATCGGAAATCCTGGAGAAGTTCAAGGATCAGAAAGTCGGGCTCTCGGTCGAGAGCCGCTTCGATCCTACGCGCATCAAGCAGGCCGAAAACGTTCTGCGCGGGCTGCTGGGTGAAAAGGGCCGCCAGTTTGCCATGATCCGCCCCACCTACGAGCGCATCCCCGCCACCAACGCGGTGATCCTGCGCTTCAATATCAACGAAGGGCCCAAGGTCAAGGTCGGCGCCATCGATATCCAGGGCAATGCGGCATTTTCCGACCGCAAGATTATCCGTTCCATGCGCCACTCCCGGCCCTATGCCGTGCCCCTGTGGCTGTTGGACTGGAAGGTTGCCGACAAGACCTTTGATCGCCGCAAGCTGGCCGAGGACCAGGAAATCGGCGTCCGTGGCCTGTACCAGGATAACGGTTACTTCACCGTGGTCGTTCAAGACCCCGAACTGGACACCGTGGATGTGTTGCCCGGGCGCGGCATCCACGGCTTCCGCTGCTGGTTCGGAATCGGCGCGCTGTGCGTTCCGCGGTTCACGCCCGCCACGCCGGGGAAGCGAACCAACATCACCATCCCGGTCACGGAAGGCGATTTGTTTCGCATGGGCAAGCTGTTTGTTCGCAGCGACGACCCGGCCAAAGGCCTGTCTTTCCCGGTGGAGAATCTTAAGACTATTTTCCCTATCCCCGAAGGCGAAATCTTCCGGGTGGACAAGGTTCGCAAGTCACTCGAGGACTTCAAGAAAGTCTATGGGGAATTCGGTTTTATTGATTTTGTCTCCGAACCCAACTTCGATTTCGACGAGGCCAACAAGCGCATTGACCTCACCCTGAACTTCAACGAAGGCAAGCAATTCTGGGTGCGGCGCATCGAGTTCTCCGGCAACACCACCACCCGCGACAACGTGATCCGCCGCGAAGTGCTGCTGGACGAGGGCGACCTGTTCAACAACCGCTACTGGGAAGTCAGCCTCCTGCGCATGAACCAACTCGACTACTTCGAGGAGATCAAGGCCGAGCACGCGGAAATCAAGCGCAACCTCCGCGAAGGCTCCGTGGACATCCTTCTCAAGGTCAAGGAAAAAGGGAAGCAGTCCATCGGGCTCACCGGCGGCATCAGCGGCGTGGCCGGCAGTTTTATCGGCTTGAGCTATCAGACCAACAATTTCCTGGGCCGCGGCGAGACCATGACCTTCTCCGCCGAGTTTGGCGACCGCCAGCGCAATTTCCTGTTCGGCTTCACCAAGCCCTACCTGTTCGACCGGCCCATCGCCTCCGGCTTCACCCTTTTCTCCAGCCGGTTCAGTTTCGACCAGGCGCGCGAAACCGGTATTCTTCTGGGCCGCCGCATCTCGGTGGGTGATCCCAACTCGACCCAGAATTACAATCAGAACAGCACCGGCTTCACCGTGTTTGCCAGCTATCCGCTGCGACGCTTTGCCTTTACCCGCGTCGGACTCACCTACTCCCTCACCAAGACCAGCATTGATGCCTTCAGCGACGCTTCCCAGCTTTTGTTCGAGTTAATCCAGTTCCGCTCTTTTGCCGGGCCTTCCGCTTTGCAGGGCATCACTTCCAGCAAGATTCAACCCACCATCACCCACAACACCATCAACCATCCCATCAATCCCACCAGCGGCAAGAGCTTTTTCTTTGCCTCCGGCTTTGAGGGCGGGCCGCTCGGCGGCAATGTCAACTCCTTTTCGAATATCTTCGAAGCGAAATACTTCCGCCCCATCAACAAGAAGCGCAACGTCCTCGGCTTCCGCACCCTGATCTCCTACGGCACCGGGTTCGGCCAGCAGGTGCTGCCGCCCTACGGGCGCTATTACATGGGCGGCGAAGACACCGTCCGCGGCTTCGACATCCGTTCGATTTCCCCGGTGTCTTTCGTGCCGGTCGAGTCTGGCCAGCAAGTTTTCTTTTTCGACCCCACCCAGCTCGATGCCAGCGGCAATCCGCGGCTGCGTTCGATCAGCGTTCCGGTTTTGGATTATTCGGTTACCTTCCCGGGCGGGGACTCCCAGGTGATTGGCAATGCCGAGTACCGCATTCCGCTGGTGGGTCCGGTGGCCATGAGCCTGTTCCTTGACGTGGGCCTGAATGGGGCCCTGCGCCGCAACCAGTTGCGGCTGAACGAAGTGGGAATCAACGACCTGCGGCAGACGTTTCCCAACGCCACCATCGAGGACAATCTCCGGCTGGCCTCCGGGACCAATTTCAAGTTGCGCTCCTCGGCGGGCATCGAATTCGTCGTCCAGTTGCCGGTGGTGAACGCGCCGTTCCGGTTGTACTGGGCCTATAATCTCAGCCGCGCCCGGCAGCTGATCCGGGAGCCGCGCGGTCTGTTCAACCCCAACGATCCCGTCTTTCAGGGCTTGCCCCCGGGGGTGTTGGATTCGCAGATTTTGCCGCAACTCAATGCCGGATTGGATCTCGGCGCGCGGCGCTTGAATTTCGTCGAGCCGTTGAAGACATTTCGATTCACCGTTAGCCGCACCTTCTGAAGTTGCCAGCGCGGCCAGGCAGCCGGCGGAGACCGGAGTGGTCCTATCAGGAGCAGGCCGGCAGTTGACCTGTGCGGGAAATCGGGCGGACGACAAGTAGATTGCTCAGCAGTAGGGGAGGTTTTGGCATGCAGTGGTCAGACTTTCTTACCGGAAATCGCCGGGCCAGCGCGTTGCAAACCGCGTGCGTGGGTTGCGCTTTCCTGCTCGTGCTCACCTTGGCGTCATGCAAAGGTGGCGGCAGTGGCGGAGGCGGCGGTAATTCGCGAGCGGTCACCGTCCAGGTCAGCCCCACGGCCGCATTGATTCAGCTCAACCAGACGCTGCAAATGGTGGCCGGGGTGGCCAATGCCCCCAATCTCAACATTGCCACCACAGGCGGTGCGGTGCGCGCATCCAATGTGGTCACCATAACCACCACTGCGCCGCATGGTTTCTCCGCCGGGCAGAATGTCAGCATCCAAGGCGTCACCGACACGAGTTTCCTCGGCACTTTTACGATTGCCTCGGTCCCCAGCCCCACCACTCTCACCTATGCGCAGACGGGAACGGATGCCTCCAGCGGCGGCGGCACCATTCCCCATACCGCCGTCACCTGGCAAGTCAACGGGATGACCGGGGGGAGCGCCGCCACCGGCACCATCTCCGTCACCGGGCTCTATACCGCTCCAGTCAATCTTCCTCCCATTGCCACCGCGACCATTGGCACCAACGGCGCGGTTCGCATGTCCAATACGGTGACCATCACCACCACGGCCGCCCACAATTTCACTGTCGGACAGGTCATCAGCATTGTCGGCGTTACGGCTCCGCCCCCGGTGATGCAGACCATCACGGCCACCGGTGCGGTGCGCACTTCGAACACCGTGACCATCACCACCACCGCGGCGCATGGGCTGGTCGCGGGCCAGATTGTCACCATCGCCGGCGTGACCGACACCAGTTTTAACGGGGCTTTCGCTGTCACTTCTGCCCCCAGCACCACCACCTTCACCTATTTCCAAACGGGCACCGACGCCTCCAGTGGTGGCGGCACCGTGAGCGCCATCGTGGGCGGATTCAATGGCATCTTCCTGATTGCCACCGTTCCTTCCACCACCACTTTCACCTACGCGCAAACCGGATCCAACGCTACCAGCGGCGGCGGCACCGCCAACTCCTCCGCGGTCAAGATCACCGCCATCAGCGTGGCAGACACCACCGCCATGGCCGACGCTTCCATTGGCCTGGATTCGGGGATTGGGCTGAGCCTGACGCCCGCGACCATCTCGCTCGCCACCTTAGAGTTCGTTCAATTCGCGGTCATCGTCACCGGGCCCACCCCAACCGGGATTAATTGGTCGGTGAACGGCAACCTGGGTGGAACTGCCGCGCTGGGAATGATCACCACCACAGGACTCTACACGGCGCCCATGACCGTCCCGGCGCCCGCCACGGTCACCGTGTCCGCGCAGGCCACCGCCGACCCCACCAAGATCGTGACCGCCTCCGTCACCATTTCGTCTTCCACGCAAACTCCCACCCTGACCTCGGTGTGGCCCACTGTCGTTGCCCAGGGGGCAGTCGCTCAGGATTTCTATTTGGTGGGCAGCAATTTCCTTTCCACCACCGTCGTGCGCATCAACGGAATGCCTTTGCCTACACCGCCAACGGCGATTACCTCCACTCTGGCAAGCATCCGCGTGCCGCAGAATTTCTTCGACCAGCCGGGCACCTTTCCGATGGACATGACTACGCAATCTGGCGGCACGGCTTCCGCGTCGGTCAATGTGATGGTCACCCCGCAGCGACCCGCGCTGGTGGGCCCGTCGCCAGACAGCGTCCCGCTCAACTCGGGCCTTGTGACCATGAACTTTAACGGGGGCTACTATTCGAGTTCCGTCAATGCCGAGTTCGATAACGGCATGACCCGTTCCGCCACGCTCGATCCCACCGATCCCAGCCGCCGTCTGCAAGTTAGCCTGAATGCTTCCGACACGGCTACCGCCGGCCTCTACGGCATCACCGTGCGCAATTCAGGCGCTACTCCTCCGATTGTGGTTTCCAATCTAGCCGTACAACCCGCGGTGGGTGCGCCCACAACAACCACGGTAGCCGTGGGGACGATGCCGTCGGCGGTAGCCATTAACACCGCCACCGGTACCGCGGTGGTGCTCAATCGCGGCAGCGCCACCATTTCCTTGATTGACCTCGCCACCAACATGGTCACCGCCACTTTCCCTGTCGGCGGCACCTCGCCCACGGGTCTCGCCGTGGACAACGTGCGCAACGTGGCCGTGGTCGCCAACAACGGCAGCAACAACATCTCCATCATTGACCTCGCCACCGGTGCCCTGCTTCCGTCCGGTGCGCCAATCACCGCGGCCAGCGTGGTCCAACCCTTTGCCGTAGCCGTCAATTCACGCACCGGGCTGGCCCTGGTGGTCAACAATTCCACCGGCGGAGTGGGCGCAACGCAAGCCACCGTGATTGACCTGACCACCAATACCGTG
>Ga0247727_10012628_pt1 | contig 14448 bp, 13 predicted proteins | sample WisWelCaveWW1625_FD_202498 | JGI IMG/M metagenome (GOLD analysis project Ga0247727, IMG submission 202498) | Biofilm microbial communities from Wishing Well Cave, Virginia, United States - WW16-25 | ecosystem: Environmental > Aquatic > Deep subsurface > Groundwater > Cave microbial mat | place... | reverse complement strand
GGGCGCGTCTCCATCACCCTAATCTCCTCATAAGACACCACACGCGTTGTGCCATCGATTCACGCACCCTTCCCCGTTTGCTCTTCCCGACTGCTTTCCCACGCTTGCTTTTTCACGCCGTTTCTCCACGTCCGCTTCATCACGTCTGACCTATCACGTCCGCCCTCATCCCACCAACGTCCGCTTCACACGACGCGCCACATCCAGCACACGCTCCTTCAGCGCGTCCAACCCCTCCGGCTGTCGCTGCGCCAACCCCAGCGCGTCAGGACACGGATAATCGGTGCCTGCCACCACATCGACGATCACCGGCGCATGCTGCGTCGCCTCGATCGCCTGCCGGAACACGCCGTCCAGATCCGACGGCCGCTCCACCCGGAATCCTTTGGCGCCGCAGCTCTCCGCCATCGCCACAAAATCGACCGACCGCAGCGCCACGCCGTAGAGCCGGCCAAACTTCTTCTTCTGCTCCGACTCGATCATCCCGTAGCAGGCATCGTTCATCACCACGATCAGCACGTTGGCACCCGTCTCCACCGCCGTCACCAGATCCGACGACGACATCAGCAGCGAGCCATCCCCCGTCACCGCGACCACCTGCCGATCCGGATGCACGAGCTTTGCCGCGATCGCCCCGGGCAACTCCCACCCCATCGTGCCCCACAACCCTTCCGGCACCTGGCTGAACGGATGCCGCACCGGCACCAGCCACCGCGCCCACTCCCGATGATTGCCCGTGCCCGTCACCACGATCGCCCGCTCATCCAGCTGCCGCACCAGCGACTCGATCGCGACACCGAAATGCACCGGGCATCCGTTGCGATACGGCTCCAGTGTCGCGCGCAACTGATCGTGCAAACTCACCCGCTCCGCCTCCAACTCCTCGCGCCAGCGACCATCCGCCTGCCCGCCGCCCCGCGTCAGCTCCGCCAGCAACGCATCCAACAACCGCTCATCGAACGACAGATCACCCTCTTCACCGTCGGCCGGCGACTCCGCGAGCGATACCGAGACCGCATGAGCGGGCGCCACCTTTCGGACCGCCCGAATATCGCGCGATCCTTCCCGCATCCCCAACACCAGCACCACATCCGCCCGCTGCAACCATCCCTCCATCGACGGCGTCAACCGATACGCCTCGATCGACCCGGCAAAGAGCGGGTGCGTTTCCGGGAACGCGCCGAGCGCATCACCCGCCACCATCACCGCCGCACCCAGACGCTCCGCCAACTCTACCAGCCGGCCAGTCACCCGATGCGTCAGAATCCCCCGACCGATGCACAGGACCGGACGCCGGGCGCCTGCCAGCCGCCGCGCCAGCGCCCGCAACCGCTCCTGGTCGATCGCCACCGACACCGGCACCTGCCGCTCGTACGACGGGATGCTCGTCTGCCGGTTGCGCAACACGTCATACGGGAACTCCACATGCACCGGCCCCGGGCGCCCTTCCACGGCGACGCGAAACGCGCGCGCCATCACCGAAGGCACCTCCCATGGCCGTTCGACGCGGATCGACCACTTCGTCACCTCGGCAAACGTCTTGGCGAGGAAGTCGGGGCGGTCGGTCCCGTGAAACTCCGCCACGCCCGACGACAACGGCACCGTACCCGAGATATGCACCATCGGCGTGCCATTCTGATACGCCTGCGCGACGGCGGAGATCGAGTTGAGCGCCCCGGGCCCGGCCGTCACCACCACAATCCCCGGCTTCCCCGTCAGCCGTCCATACATCTCCGCCATGTACGCGGCGTTGTTCTCATGCTTCGCCACCACGTGCCGGATCTGCGGCACGTCGATCAGCGCATCGTAGATGTCGAGCACGTGCGAACCGACCAACCCGAAGACATACTCCACGCCCTCGGCGACCAACGCCTCGACAATCACCTTCGCCGGTGTTCGTTCATTCTCGTCCATTGATCACCTCTAACATAAGACTCAAGCTTCAAGCCACAAGTAACATCCAAAACCCCATACCAACACCCGAGCCGAAACCGCCTGCCCAATCTGTCAAGACGACGACCGGTTGTGTCTTTTACTTGTACTTGCAACTTGTAGCTTGCGGCTTGCATCCGCTTTCTGTTCCAACAACTCCTCGTAGATCCGCTCCAGCTTCCTGGTGGCGCTCGCGACGTCATAGCGTTCCGACCGCAACCGCCCCAACGCCCCCATCGCCTGCCGCCGCGCCGGATCGCACAGCAGCGTCACCACCGCCGCAGCGTACTCGCGCGGATCGTCCGACTCGAGCACGATCCCCGCCCCATCCATCCCGACCAACTCCCTCGCCCCGCCACCGGCAGGACTCGCGACGATCGGCGTTCCAGCCGCCATCGCCTCGATCAGCACGCCGGGGCAGGCGTCGCGTCGGCTCAACAGCATGCAGACAGCCAACCCCTTCATCACGCGCGGCACATCCTGACGCTGCCCCGTCAACACGACCCGATCCCCCAATCCCAACCGCTCACTCAACGCCGAGAGATGCGCCTTGAACCACCGATGTTTCTCCATGTTGGGATCGCCAACGATCAGAAACCGCGCGCGTGACTCCTGCCGCGCCACCTCAACCGCCACCCGCAGAAAGAAATCCTGCCGCTTGTTCGGCTCCAGTGATCCGATGATCCCCACCAGCGGCGTGCCCTCCGGCCAGCCAAACTCCTGACACAAGCCGTTGGCTTGGGCATTCTGAAACCGACTCAGCTCGCGCCCGTCGCCAAGCACCAGACACCGCGACGCATCCAACCCCAGCAACCCATCCGACCGCCGCGGCCGCAGCACCGCCCGACGCACCGTCTCCGAGACGCAGACGACGCGCGTCGCCTGCCGCAACGCCCACCGCTCGCTCCACGACAACCACGGAATCACCCGCACGCGCGCCACGACCGGCACACCGAGCCGCCGAGCCAGCCGCACACCGATCAGCGCCGTGGCATGATAGTTGACGTCGACCAGCGCCACGCCCGCCTGCCGCGCGCGTCGAGCCAACGCCCCCCACCGCCACCACATTAGCCATGCCCAACGCGACATCGCCACAACCTCATCGACCCACACCTCCGCCTCGATGTCCCGAAGACGCTGCGCTAGCATCCCTTCTTGCGGCACCACGGCAATCACCCGGTAGCGGTGACGATCCATCCGACGGACGGTCTCCCACGCCGACACCGCCGCCCCCGCCCATTCCGACTTGTGAAACACATGCAGCACAGAAACAGGGATACGACTGTCGCCCTGGCTAGCCGGGGACATGGTAGTGTGCCGCTCCAGTTGGGGACGTGACGGCCGGCCTGGCAGCATGGGGACACGCGCGTCGCCCTGGTTAACAATCATAATGCCCTCGCCAATCGCAATAGCTTCTGACGCAACTGTCCGATTTGCCCTATCACCACCTCTATCGCTGTTGTCATCTCCAAGTCCTTCGCCAAAAGCAACTGTGTTTCCGCTTCAGCCAAAGACCCCAACGCTACGTAGAGAAATTGCCGATACTCAGCCCGGTGGCCACGAGCTTGTCCCTCAGCAATATTCGATGGAACGGAAACAACTGAACGCCGCGGTTGTGCGGTCAACCCGTACCGCTCCTCCCGCGGGAACGCGGCCGTGAGAGCGTAGACGACCTTGGCGACCGCCATCGCTTCCTGCCACACAACTAATTCCTTGAAACTCCTGATCCGCTGTCCCTGCATCTCGTCCCTGCCTTTTTGTCCCCACCAATCCACGCCGAGCATCATGTCCCCAACTGTCATCGCCAACTGCTATGTCCCCACCTGTCCCATCGCACCGCTCCGTCCCCACCCGTCATCGCCCACTACCACGTCCCCAGATCTCAAGCAGTTGGCCCGCCTGGCGATCGAGCGTGAACTCGCTCAGCACCTTTTCGCGCGCCGCCGCGCCGAACCGCGCCCGCCGCGCCGGATCATCAAGCAGCCGCGCGATCGCCACCGCCAGCGCCCCCGCGTCCTGCGGCGGCACGAGTAGCCCGCATCGCTCATGCTCCACGAGCTCCGCCATACCTCCGACGTTCGTCACGACCGCTGGAACTCCACATGCCATCGCTTCCATCGTCGAGACACTCAGCGCTTCCGACCGACTCGGCAGCACAAACAGCACCGCCTTCCACAGCGACTGCCGCACCACCTCCTGCGACTGCTGCCCCATCAGCTCCACCACACCACCCAACTGCTGCTCGGCGATGCGCCGCTCAAGCGCCGGCCGTTCCGGCCCCTCCCCAAGGATCGCACACCGGAAGCGATACCCACGGCGCTTGAGCGAAGCACACGCCTCTACCAGAAACTCCAATCCCTTGATCGGCTGCAGCCGCGCCACGCAGACCACGAGCGGCTCCGACGCCTCAGCGGCGTGCTCGCCGTTCAGCCCGAAAAACGATGGATCGATCCCGCAATGCACCACATGCACGCGCTCCGACGGAATCCCATGCCGCTCGGCCAGCCAGCGTCGGTTATACTCACTAACCGTCACCACATCCGCAGCCGCCGCGCAACGAAACTGCAACTCCCCCGTTGACGCCGGATCGTAAATCTCCTGCGCGTGCAACGTAAACGTAAACGGAATGCCCGTACACTGCGCGACCGTCGTCGCCATCTTCCCCGCCACCGACAGAAAATGCGCGTGGATCTGATTCACGCCCTCCCGCTCCAGCCGCCGCGCCAGGCAGAGCGCCTGCGCCCAGTACCACCGCTCCCGCCCGCCGCGCAGCGCATAGTGCGCGCCCCATCGCAACGTCCGTACGGGATGCCGCGCGAGCACCCACGCCAGCGCCGTTAGCTTCTCCGCTGGCCTGAACTCCAGCTGTTCCAGGAACGTGATCGGCGCCTTGAGCCGCCCCAGCTCCGGCGGCATCTGCCCCCGATCGTCCGGATTCGGCCGCCACGAATAGATCTCGAGCGCCACCCCGCGCCGCTCCAGCGTCAGCAACTCGTTGAGGATGAACGGGTCCGTCACCGCCGGAAAGAGATCGAGAAAGTACACTACCCGCCGCACCGCCCGCCTCATCGCGCACTCTCCGTGTGACGAGTGACAGGTGATGGGTGACGAGAAGCCGGTGCTGACCAACCCGTCACTTGTCTCCCGTCACTCGTCACTGCCTTTTGTCCCTTGTCCCCAGCGACGCACCTTGACACTCCCGCGCCGGACGTGGTACGGTTTCGACAAGAGCTAACCATCACAACCGCAAGGAGCGAACCATGACCACGTTGCGCCGCATCGAAATCAACCCGCAGATTTGTCACGGCAAACCTGTGGTTCGTGGCACGCGAATCATGGTCTGGCAGATCCTGGAACTGCTGCAAGATGGCCTCACCTTTGAGGACGTTCGCCGCCGCTACTTTCCACAGCTGACCACGCAAGACGTCCAAGCGTGCATGCAGTACGCCAACGCCGTCATCAAGCACGAGGAAGTGCATCTTGTCAAAACCTCCAAAGCGCATCACGTGTCTCGCCGATGAGTGCGTCGGCACCCCGACCATCGATTTCCTGCAAGCCCTTGGCTACCACGTCATCACCACCCAACAGATAGGTCTGCGCGGAGTCGGCGACCGACGCATCTTCGATGAAGCCGTCCGTCGGAAAGCGCTGCTGATCACCAACGACGAAGATTTCACCGATCCCTGGCGATACCCGCCGGCGCTGCACTATGGCATCATTGTCATCCGTTGGTCGCGAAAACGTGAAGCCGCCACACATCTGGTACTGCAACGCTGTCTGGAAACCACCTCCGCCTCCCGGCTGAGGCGACGGCTCATCACCATCGATCATCTGGGATTCCGGATCGTTCACCAACCCATCTCCTAACCTATTGCATTCAGCTCTAAACCGACACATCTTGCGCTCCAGCGTCAGTAACTCGTTGAGGATGAACGGGTCCGTCACCGCCGGAAAGAGATCGAGAAAGTACGCCACCCGCCGCACGGTTCTCACGCCCGCCCCTCCACGCCCGCTGCATCACACCGATTCATCACGCCTGCCTTATCACGCCGGTTTACCACGCCCGCCCTATCGCGCCCGCTCTTCCACGCCCGCGCTTCATCGCCAGCCAGTGCGACGCCAGCAACCCGTACGGCTTGATCGCCCGCCGCCACGCCGGCAGCTTCCCGTTACGCCCCATCGTCATATCCACGCCGACGAGCAGGTTGTGCCGCAGCGCCATCGCCAAATGACGGCACGCCGACGCCCAATCATCCGCCTCGAGATACTCGTTCGCCGCCAGATGGTGCAACCGCGCCATCGTTCGCCGGTAGAACAACCCATCCACCCCATGAGATGGATCAGGCGCCACTCGTGGCAAAATCTGCAACGTTCCCTCCAAACACTTCAACCAACTGGCGGAAATATTCCCGCCGTGCCGCCGATACGTTCCCAACGGCTCCACGAGAAACGTGAACCGAGCCACCTTCGCCACACGCAGCCACAGATCATAATCCTCGCACACCGCAAGTGACGGGTCGAACAGCCCAACCTGATCCAACACCTGCCGCCTCACCAGCACCGACGATTTCGGCAGGAAACAACTCGTCACTAAATTCCGAAACGTACACCCTTCCGGCAACGGGGGGTGAATCTCGGGAATCGTCCCCGCCACCAGCCCCTCCTGCTCGAGTCGCAGCAGCATGGTCGTCGCCACCAAGCCGATCGACGCATCCTGCTCCATCACAGCAACCTGCTTCGCCAGTTTCTCCGGCGCCCAGAGATCATCATCGTCAAGGAACGCCACATACCGTCCCGAGGAGGCACGGATGCCGGTATTCTCTGCCGCTGGAAGACCCACGCGTGACTGCCATATACACCGGATCCGATGATCGTCCGCTGCCACGCGATCCACCGTTGCCCGCGTCGTCTCGTCAGCTCCATCACCCACGACGATCAGCTCCCATTCCCGCAACGTCTGACCGCGTACGCTCGCGATCGCCTCCAACAGATACGGCAGCCGCTTCCCCCCAATCGTCGGCGTGATGACGCTGACTGAAGGCGGTCGCAGGTCGGAGGTCGCAGGTCGTGCATCGTTAGTCGATATCCGCTGGTCTCTCGTCACGTGCCCCTCGCCCCCTGTCACCGTTCCTGACGTCTTATGTCCGTTTCTCCACGCCCGCTTCGTCACGCCGCTCTATCACGTCTGCCTGATCCGCCGATAACCGGTTTAGTTGACTGTATTTCATCACCTCACACACAGCCGTTGCCTCAACGGAACTCGACCGCCCCCACCGTGCGAGCGATCGCATGAAGCAGTAGCCAAACGCCAGATACGGCCGGAGCACACGATAGATCTTGCTCGAAGACCGACTCCACGCGACCTTCGCGCCAATCCACGGATCGCACTGCACGGCCGCCCGATAGTACCGAGCGGCACGACCATATTGCCGGCGATCGACCGATTCAATCGCTTCGGTGTAGCACCACCTCGCGTTACGCACGATCGCTTCCTGGATCTCCCGATGAGTCACACCTTGCGACGGCTCCGGCTCCAGCGACCGCAACACGCTCGCCAGGTCGCGCCACATCCATGACCTATCACTCGTCAAATTCCCCGAGTGCAGGCGATACCGAAAGAGCGGCTCCTCAACGAGCCCTATGCCGTACCCCGCCTTCGCCAAGCGGAAATAGAGGTCGTAATCGTTAGCGATGGGGTACCGCGTGCTGAATACACCGACCCTGTCAAAGCACCCACGCCGCACCACGGCACCCGACAACGAAAAGAGACCGCACTCATTAGTCACCAATGCCCGCAACGTCGGACGGCGACCGGCATGCGGTACCACATCGAGCACGCGCCCCTCTCCATCAACGCACAGCGCCTGACACACCACCAAACCGTCCCTCTCGTGAGATACCAGCCAAGACACCTGACGCTCCAGCTTGGTCGCCAACCACTCATCGTCGTTGTCCAGAAAAGCGATGTACTCCCCCCGAGCTTCCTGAATACCCATATTCCTCGCCAACAGACCACCTGGCTCACGCCGATAGAGATAGCGGAGGCGCGCATCGGATCGCTGAAACTCCTGAACGATCTCGCGCCCCACCTGGCTGCGCCCATTCTCTACTACAATCAACTCCCAATGTCGATACGTTTGGGCCCATACGCTGCACATGGCTTTTCTGAGCAGTTCGGCACGCTGATACGTTGGGATAATCACGCTGACAAGCGGTTCCATAGGATTCCGCCTCACCAATCCAGCCACGGCTGCAAACACCGCTCGATCTTCTCGTAAACGCCATACGGCACCGCAAAACGCGAACACGCAGCCAGTACCCGTAATTTCCGAGAGGGTACTCGAGCCAAAGCCGAACGGAAATACCGGTGCCGTTCAGGATGATTGCGCCGATACATTTCACGAAAATAGTGAGTCATGTGGGTACGAATCACACGATCCCTCTCCGAAGACTCACCGAACCACTTCAAAAACATCATCAAGTGAGATTCGATCATCCGCATGCCGAGCGTCCGTATGTGTGAATTCCCGACAATGCGGTACCGAGCGGAAACATACGGCGAGAAGGCGAACCGGTATCGTTTGGCGATCCGCAGCCACATGTCGTAGTCCTCAAGAGGCAGCGATTCGTCAAACCCTCCCACCACTTCAAAACACGAGCGGCGGATCAATGCTGCCATCACCGCCAACCAATTCCCTTTCAACAAATGATCAAATACATCACCCTCTGGGTAACCCTGCGCACTCCCGTCTGTGTCAATGTACATTCCCGGAAGCGAATTCCCTTGCTCGTCCACCCGCGAGGCATCGCTATACACTACCCCATACTCCGGTGGCAGCGACTCCAAGAGCTTGACCTGCTCCTCGAGCTTGCGTGGCAACCAAATGTCATCGGTTGAGATAATCGCCACATAATCACCCGTCGCATGAGCTAACGCGTCGTTGTACGATCGGCAAACGCCCTGGTTCTTCGCATGCGTCAGAAACTTGCATTGAACACCGTGTTCTGCGATCCAATGCTGGATGACGGCCACCGAGTCATCCCGCGAGCAATCGTCGATGATGATCAGCTGGACGTGTGGGTACGTCTGCTGGCGGATGCTCTCCAGACACTCCACCACAAACCGGCTGTGGTTGTAGCAGGAGGCGATCACCGAGACCAACGGCTGGCGTGAAGCACCGGGCGTAGAGAGACGGGCGTGAGAGAGCGGGCGTGGTGAGGCGGACTCAGAAACCTGGGTTCCAGATGCCTGACACGCGCCACCCAACACGCTGTGTCCGGTTACTTGTCTCCTGTCTCCAGTTTCCTGTCTCATATTTCCCGCTCCATCACGTCTGCTTTTTCACGCCCGTCGCATAACGCCAGATTTTCCACGCCCGATTCATCACGACCGCCACTTCACGTCTGCCTTCTCACGGCCGAAAACCATCCCCACCAGACACTGAGCCAGCAACCGGTATGGCTGGAACCGCCGCCAGATCTTCGACTCCCGCTCGTTCCACACCGACCCGCCAACGCCCGGATCCATCGTCACCGTCTTGACACACTCCCACGCCCCTTCGGCACATGCCCCGCGCTCATACAGAGCCCGCGCCAAGTCGTACCGGACCTGCGCCAAGCGGCGCCGCTTCTGCCACGGCGTCACTCCCAACCTGCGGTTAATCGGCACCCGACGCAACGCTTTCAACCACGCTCGCCGCATCCGCACGGCATTACGCGACATGCTGGTCTCATGCACGGTGTAGATGGCCGTCGGCTCCGACAAGAAGTGAAACGCGTACCGCTGCCCCAGCCGCAGCCAGAGATCGTAATCCTCCGACATCCCAAGATCCTCGCTGAATCCCCCGACGGCCTCCAGGCAGTCACGCCGCATGACAACCGTCAGCACAGGGATCAGATTGCCGCGGAATTCCGCCAGATAGTTGTAACGCGTATCGCTGGACGGACAGACCATCCGCTCCTCAGAATCCGCATCACGGTACATCTGCGTGAAGCAGAGCACCGTCTCCGGATGCGCCTCCAACCATGAAACCTGTTGCTCCAACTTGCCGAGCAACCAAACATCGTCGCCATCCAGGAACGCCACGTACTTTCCCCTGGCTTCGCGCAACGCGCGGTTCCTCGACGGCCCGGGACCACCCAGACGCGGATGCTGATAGATGTATAGCACCCTCGGGTCATTGGCTTGGATACGCTGGACGATCGCCGCAGTGCCGTCCGATGAGCTGTCATCGACCACGATCAACTCAAGATCGCGAAACTCCTGCGCCAACACCGACTGCATCGCCGCCTCGATCGTCCGCTCGCCGTTATGTGTCGGCATGATGACGCTGACTAAAGGCGGTCGCAGGTCGCAGGTCGTGGGTCGTGGGTCACTTGAAACCTGAGACTCGAGCCCCACCTTGCCTGTCACTTGTCCCTTGTCACCCGTCACCGCTCTTTGCCCCTGCATCACACTCGTTCTCCCGCCAGCGTCCGCAGCAACTTGCCAAGCCTGAGACGTTCCTTGATGGCCTCAGGTATCCGCACATCGTAGACACCGATCAACCAGTTGGCCATCGCCGGGCGCTCCACCTTCCGCAACACGTACACCGGCTCACCGTTGATACGCGCCCATGCCTTCGGCAGATGCCAACGGTCCATCTCAAACCCCAACCCACGCAACCGCTTCCAGAGATGCCGGTCGTGCATGATGTGCATCGGACGTTCAGCGTCTTCGTGCGCGATGACGTCATCGGCGTTGTTCAGGATGAGATATCCACCGGGCTTGAGCGCCCGCCGAATCTGCCGCAGCACCTCCAGCGGATCGACCGTGTGTTCGATCACGTCGAAACATGTCACCACGTCGAACCGATCGCTGGGGAGCTGCTCGCTCTTCAAATCGATGTACGTGGCACGCAGTGCGCGACGCTCCATCCGCGACCGGGCGAACGACCGGAGTGGATCTGAGATGTCGGCGAGCGTCACATCGAACCCCGCCTGCGCGAACACGATCGCGCTCGACCCGATACCGGAGCCGAAGTCGAGATACGACCGGCCCCAACCAGACGCCTCCGCCGCCTCGCGCGTGACCAGGTAGTGCAGCGGTATGAGCGACTTGCCCGTCTCAACGCTCGCGTGCCACTCCATCAGCTCGACGATCTCGACGTCGGTGCTGTTGTAGAACGCCGTGACGTCCGCCTGCGATCGCGGATCGATGCCGGACTGATGCCAATGCTCGGCGAAGAGCTGCCCGCCCCACTCCCACATCCCACGGATCTCGTCGATCGACCGCTCCGGAAACCGCTGCTGCAACTCCCACAGACTGCTCTCCGACAAACTCGGCTGCCCCGGCAACGTCAGCGCCTCACACCACCGCTGCTGATACTCCTCGACCGACATCGCAAACGGCCGGCTTGTCTTCACCTGCTCACTCACCACACTGCTCATGTCACTCTCCCCGTCCGCCTTCCCGCAACATCCCTACAGCCACCGCCGCACCACCCGCAACCCAACGGCAATCCCAGCGTTTCGCATCCGACGCGCGAGAGATAGCTTCCGTATGGCAGCATATACGGCCTCCACCTGACGCGCCGTCCGCGCGGCATCGAACCGCTCCGCCGCCAGCACCCGGCCGCGCTCCCCCATCGCCCGAGCCAACGTCCTATTCATCAACAGATGGATGATGTGTTCGGCGTACGGCGCCGGCTCGTACCCATCGATGAGAAACCCGACCTCCCGATCCAGCACAACCTCGGGAATTCCATCCACATTGGCCGCCACGACCGGCTTGCCGGCCATCATGGCCTCGACCAAGATGCCACCGAGCGCCTCGGAGCGACTCGGCAACACGATGATATCGATCAACTGCAACAACGCCGGCACGTCCTGCCGGTACCCGAGGAACTGCACCTCCCGGCTCAAACCAAGCGTCGCAACAAGACGCTGCAACCGATCGACATACCCGATATCCGAACCATCGTACGGTCTCCCCACCACCAGAAACCTCGCCGAGGGCAAGCGATCCCGCACCAGCGCTGCAGCTTGAAGAAAGAGTTCTTGATTCTTGATAGGATGGAGTGCCGCAACCATCCCAACCACGGGCGCTCCTGTGGGAACCTGTAACGACACCCGCAACCGCTCCACCCCTGCGGCGCTCGGCAACGGACGACCGACCACATACCCGCGGCCGATCACAGATGTTCGCGCCCGATCGAGGTTAAACCGTTTCCCCGGCGTATGCGTCACCAGCGCCCGGCGGACAAACTCCGTCACGCAGATCAATCGGTCCGCGCCAGCGAAGCAGAACCGGTCGCACGGATCGAGGTAGTCGGTCGAACGCTTCATGTTGTTCCGGATATGAATCACAAATGCCGAACCGGCCAGCCGTGCCGCAGCGGACAACACAGCCAGATCCATGGGCGGAAACCAGAGGTTCAGATGAAACACGTCGATCCGTTGTCCCCTCAAGATCTTGGCCAAGCGTATGACGTGAGCGGCCGCGCACACCATCGGAACTGAGACCGATGGAACGCAGTCAGCATTCACGATCACCGGAATACCCAGCGCCCGCACCGCTTGCGCCAACTCCCCCTCGGAAGGCAACAACACCATCGGCTCTACCACGCGTCGATCCAGCTGTATCAACAGACTCAGGAGTGACCGCTCCGCCCCAAAGAGGCCTGCCGTCGGACTGCAGTAGAGCACCCGGAGCGACCTCGGTTGGACAAGGCAACGCTCTGCGCCGGACGCCCCCTGGCCACGATCCTGTAACGGTACCCCGCGCGCCTGCCGTGCTCCCTTGACCGTCTCCATCACATCCTGCACGACCTCAACCATAACGTGTCATGCTCCCCTCAGCGCCAGCCGGAACGGGTAGAACCACTGCGCCACGTAATTCGTGGCCAGCCGCACCCCACGCACACCCTGCTCCAGCGGGAACTCCTCGTCCTCGACACCGGTTTCCGGATACTCGTCATAGCTGTGGTAAAGAGTCCCAAGCATCCGATCCCACACGGTGAAGAGCACGCCGAAGTTCTTGTCCCGATGCTGCGCCTCGATCGAGTGATGAATCCGGTGCGACTGGGGCGTGACGAGAAAAGACTTCAGGACGCCGAAGTTCGTCCGGATGTTGGCGTGGTACAACCGCTGGTACCAACTCGACGCCAGCGCAATCCACGCCACGGCGTACGGGTTCAGCTGCAACATGAACATCGGAAGAAAGATCACCGCCTGGGAGACGATTGTCTCCACGGGATGAGTTCGCCCATCGGTAAAGAGGTTCATCTGTCGCTGGGAGTGGTGAATGGTATGGAAGTACCAGAAGAGCGTCACTTTGTGCCGGACCCAGTGATGGAACCACTGCAAGAAATCAAACACCACGATGGAGAATGTGAGCCGAGCAACCATCGGCCACACCTCGATCTCCTGAATGGTCAACGCACTCAAGTGCCGGACATACAACCCATGCAACCACCCGACGTAGATCGGCACCCACGTCAGTCGCAGGATATCCCCCGCGCTGAACCAGATCAGATCCTGGAAGAATCCGCTGGAAAACGTCCGTTGCTCCCGCTTGACCGGCATCAACCGTTCCAAGATCAAGATCCCCGCGATGAGCAGGATCGTGTATGGCGCAAGCCAAATCGACTGCCGCCAAGCGGCTTGCTCCTTCCATAACCAGATGTGTCGCCGGAGTTCATGGGGAAACACGGTCTGATACACGGCCTTCGCGCCGCCCACCATTGTCTCCACGACGTCGGACGGCGATAGATCGACTCGAGCCAACCCCCAGCAGACCACCGCCGCTAGCAGGAGGGAGCCGCCGATGACAACGAGACATCGCCATCGATTAATACCCAGACTAGACATCACGTCATTCAACATACTCAACATCCCTTTATTCAACGTGCGATGACAGCCGCTGTGCCGCGGCTCGCACCAACTCAACGACCACCCCGCCGAACGGCTTGACGGCCGACAGCGAGCGAACCAGGGCCGACGTGCCGGGCTTGCGCATGCGCGCGCCGATCGTCGGCCACTCCCACACCGCCAGCGCGAAGTGCTTCGCCGCCAGTCCGTGCTTGGCTTCATCCAGCGCCATCCGCGCCACCACGTAGTGCAGCTCGGCGCGCCGTCGCCGCAGGAGCCACCACGTCACCCCCACCGCCGGCAGCGGCCGGACATGCTGGATCGCCCGCAGATGGCCGATCGCCCCGCCGAGGAAATCCTGCCGCGTCAGCTGGTCATCGTGCTGCACGTACTCCGCCAGCGCCTCATCCACAAACCCCAACCGGTAATGCCGGGCAATGCGCAACCACATGTCGAAATCCTTCACGCGCGGCATCGTCTCATCAAACATGCCGGCGTGATCGAAACACTCCCGGCGCGCTACGACCGAACTACCATGCACGAAACAGATCCGCTCCACCATCTCGCGCAACGTCCACCCCGGCTGCTCCGGCTGCCGGCGCAACGGCGCGCCGTTGCGCGTGCACACCACCGCCGAGTACACCAATCCGATGCCGGGGTCGATCT
>Ga0247727_10012627_pt1 | contig 14448 bp, 12 predicted proteins | sample WisWelCaveWW1625_FD_202498 | JGI IMG/M metagenome (GOLD analysis project Ga0247727, IMG submission 202498) | Biofilm microbial communities from Wishing Well Cave, Virginia, United States - WW16-25 | ecosystem: Environmental > Aquatic > Deep subsurface > Groundwater > Cave microbial mat | place... | reverse complement strand
TAGGCATCGAAGAAATACTCCGAAAGCAAGCCGTACTGCTTTTCAAACTGTTGGCACTTGTTTTCGGCGGCGTGCAAGTCTTCGATAATTTCCTGAAGTTCATTATTCATAAAGTCACTCGTCGCTTTTGTTGGTCAACATCAACTTACGAAAAAGATTTGGCTATTTCAAGTTTTTAAAGTCCGGAAACCAAACCATGAATCGCCACTCCATTCTCCCCCGCCTTTCCGTCAACCGGCCGGTGACGGTGTTGATGATTTTCCTCGCGTTGACCGTCGTCGGCATCGTTGCGTACTCGGACATTCCCATCGAGCTTTTTCCCAAAGGCTTTGTTTTTCCCGCGCTCGGGATTTGGGTGCCCTACAATAATGCCAATCCGAGCGAGATCGAGGAGCAAATCGCCCGGCCGATCGAGGAGATCGTGCAGACGATTCACGGCGTGCGCCGCGTCGAGACCAGCAGCCGCAACAACGGCTGTTGGACGTGGATCGAGTTTGCCGGCAAAACTGACATGGACGTCGCCTACGCCGATCTCCGCGACCGCATAGATCGGGTGAAGCCGGAGCTGCCCGATGACATCGAAAGAATTTATCCCAGAAAATTCAGCGACGATGACGAAGAGATCGTCTTCATGGCGGTTTCGATGGATAAACAATATGAAGACGCCTACAGCTTGTTGGACACGCACCTCCGCAAAGTGTTGAACCGCATCGACGGCGTGGCCAACGTCGAGTTGTGGGGCGTCGATCGCAAAGCCGTGCAGGTGCTCGTCGATCAAGCCAGCGTCGATGCGCACAACATCAATCTGCGTTTGAAGGACATCGCCGAGGTCAAATTCGACGTCGCAGAAGACAAAAGGTGGATTCAGCGTTTTGACGCAAGCCCGCGGTTTGGGTGGGCCTCTTTAAAGAATCGCAAGCCAATACCGTCGAGATCTGCAACAACGTGATGGAGGTGCTCGACAAGCAGGTGCGCGCAAACCCGCTGCTCGCCGGCATGAGCTTTCAGGTCATTTTCGATCAAGGCACGTACGTTCTCGAGTCCATCAACAATTTGATGAACGCCGGCCTGTGGGGCGGCATCTTGGCGTTTTTGGTGGTTTACTTTTTCCTGCGCCGCTTCCGCATGACGTTGATCATCAATCTCGCCATGCCGATCACGATGGCGACGTTGACGACGGTCGTGGTTTTCCTGCCGCTCATTTTTATGGGCGACAACCCCGGCATGACTTTTTACATGGCGCGCATGGGCGTGCCGGTGATCTCGGCTTTGCTGGCGAGCCTGTTCGTCGCGCTGATTTTTATTCCGCTCGCCACCATGATTTTCTCCGCCGCAAAGGAGCCGCTTTGAATTGCCAGGAAATTACACCATCGATGACGCCAACGCGTATTTCGATTCATTCGAAGATTTTCTTTATGCCAACAAGGAAAAATATGATCTCCGCTCGGTCGAGACGCGCTTCAGCACGGACTGGGGACAAGTGCGGGCCTATCTGAACAAGCCGCCGCAACAAGACTGGTGGCAGGTGGTTGGTCTGGCGCTCGGGAGAAAGCTCGGGCTGGTAAAAAATGGCGTCATGACGCGCGAGAAGGTGATCGAAGACGTCAAGGAAAATGCGCTGCAACGGGCAGGCATCGAGATGCGCACGCGCTGGCGTCAGGAAACCGCGAGCCAGCAGGGCACCATGGCCGTCGTGTTGTATGGCGACGACACCGACCGCCTCACCGAGCTTTCCCACGAAGTCGAGCGGCGTTTGCGCGCCATTCCCGGCCTGCTGGATGTCGGCACCGAGCTTGAAGACGGCGTCGATGAAGTCCGGCTGCGATTGAATCGCGAGCAGGCGACGAAATTCGGCGTCAATCCGCAAGCCGTGGCCGGAACGATTTCTTATGCGCTGCGCGGCGTGGAGCTGCCGGATTATCGCACCGAAGATCGCGAGGTGGACATCCGCGTGCAAATGCGCAGCACCTTTATGGCCAAATCGATCAAGCGATGGACGGCTTCGAGATGCCGCGCGGCTATTCGTGGGACAAAGGCCAGCGCTTCGATCGCATGCGGGAAAATCAGGACACCACCAATTACGGTTTGTATCTCGCCATCACCTTTGTGATGCTGCTGATGGGCGTCTTGTTCGAGTCGGTGATTCTGCCGCTGTCGGTGATCGTGTGCATCCCCTTTGCCTTCTTCGGCGTGGGCTGGACGCTGTTTCTCACGCGCACGCCGATGGATCTCATGGCGATGATCGGATTGTTCATTTTGGTGGGTGTCGTGGTGAACAACGCCATCGTGTTGGTGGACTTGATCAATCAACTGCGGCTGCAAGGCTACAGCCGCCACGACGCCATCATCTTAGCCGGTCGCCATCGTTTCCGGCCCATTTTGATGACCGCGGGCACGACCATTGTCGGACTCATTCCGATGGCGCTGGGCACTTCGAAAATGATTGGCATCTCCTACGCGCCGATGGGCCGCACCCTTATGGGCGGCATGATCTCCGCCACGATTTTAACCTTGCTGGTCGTGCCGGTAGCCTATACTTACTTCGACGATCTGCGCGAAATGTGGAAGCAGTTGCTGGCGATCATGTTTGGGAAGAGGCGTGGAGAAGTTGAAGCTTGAAGAAAAGATTTGCCCAACGGATAAAACCGCGACCAACGGATGAAAAACATTAAATCCGTTGGTCGTTTTTTTTATCCGTTGGCCTTTCAATTTATTTACGAGCAAAAGAGCGCAATATTTTTATTGTGATGTTGAGAAAAAAGTGCTATTTTACAATATAGAATTTGGAGAAAATTGCGTATGGATACCATGAGCGTTCAAAAGCTCTACCAGCAGTATATCAAGCCGCTCAACCCTGCCGAACGGTTGAGCTTGACAGCGATGATTATCCAAGACTTGGCAGCAACAATGCCAAAGGAAGCTGAAGCACCGCGCCAACGTAGCTTGCTCGAGCTCGAGGGTTTGGGGGCGGAAATTTGGGAGGGTGTTGATGCGCAAGAGTATGTCAACGAATTACGCAAAGAGTGGGATCATCGTCCATGACAAAGCTCACTGAGGCCTTGACTGGCGTTACAAAGTTGGGATTTGACACGGCGCCGTTGATCTACTTCGTCGAGCGAAATCCGAAATATGTCGATTTGATGCGCGAAGTTGTTCGGCGAGTCGATGGTGGGCAAATCACAGGATACAGTTCGATGGTCGCCTTAACCGAGGTGCTTACCAAACCCAAGAAGGTTGGCGATACAAAGACTGAGAGCGAGTATCGCGACTTGCTTCTGCACAGCCGCAATTTTAGGCTTATTCTGATTGACAGCGCCATTGTAGAGCGGGCCGCAGATTTACGCGCACGTTACAATCTACGCACGCCCGATGCTCTACAAATCGCGGCGGCATTAGAGACCGGTTGCCAAGTGTTTCTAACCAACGATATACAATTGAAACGCGTGACCGAACTGCGTGTACTCATTCTGGATGAGCTTGAACTCTGAACTTTCCTCTCCCACTCACCCTTCCCCCTTTTTAATTTTTTCCGTTTTCTCTTTTTATCTTTTTTGCTTTTCTCAGGCGGCCCATTTTGAAGCGGCGGCGTGCTGGCTCCACATCAAACAGACAACGTCGCAATCCGCCAGGGCGAAAGCAATTTCCCGCGACCAGCCGGCTGTGCCCGTCCGGGTTTCTAAGCGCGTTTGCTCGCGTCAGATGTTGAAGCCCGCTGTACCAGGACAAGACTGCGTTTGTAGGATGGATTTTTTCAACGAGGCCGCGGTCTTTGGAAGAAGAGCTGATGAAAATGTGAAGTGTATTTTCCATTCAGATTGGTTTTTTGTAAATTGGAAATAAAATATTGTAATGCTTTTTGAGATCCAAATCAAATAATTCAGATCGGGTTGACTGAAAAAGTGGACTCCAGACGTCACGCGTTCGTGACGTCTGGAGCTTATTGTATGCAGGAGTTTTGGGTGGGAAGGCGTGGCAGGATGTTGGGTTACGCTGCCTTTCTGAGCCGCAATGGTATCAAATTGGGTTCGGGTCGGGCGCTGGCCTTTGTTGGCAACGTAAAGATTGTTTTGGTGTCGGCGTTGATTTTTTGCTCTTGCCGCGAAATCACGTCCCGATTGGCGAGTTCATCAATCCAAAACTGTCGGTCCCAATCGGTCGGCAAGAAATTCAAAGCCCGGTGAAGTTGCCAAAAGGTGGCGGAAGTGTGTAGCGGATCGCGCAAAAATTCCGCAGCGGCGTCGCTGACGAGACGCCACACGGTGAGCGTTTGTTGCGCGACGGGATGATGCTGGTTAAGTTGCAGCCGCACAGGCTCGCCTTTTTGGCGTTTAGCGGCATAGATTAACCCACAATGACGGCCGGCGTGAATCGCTGCAAAGACTGCAACATTCGCGGCGCGAATGGATTGGGCGAGTTGCTGTTCGAGCACCCACTCCTGACCGGCTTCGTGTTGATGGATGAGCGCCATCACCAATGCCTCGGTATGGAGTGTTTGCGCCACCAGCGCGGATATCCGATCCAGGGTGAAGCTGTTTGCTTCCACTTTTCTCAAAATGCCGACATCGAGTAGCATTCTGATCCAGGTGCGATATTCATCCTCGCTGCGGCCGAACAGGCTATGGCCTCTGAGCGCCTCGAAAATCGCTTTCTGGTCCAAGCTTGGCGGTGCGTGGGGAGATTTGCGTTGTTGGCGAAGCGCTGAAGCGAGCAACTTAATTAGCGTTGTCATGATTTGCTCGCAACGTTGAACCACGCCGCTGAAATGGTTCAACTTCAGTGGTGTATTTAGCGTCGGGTTCGTTTCTTGGCGAAACATCGCCAACCCTTCGGCGCGCACGAGCATCACTTCGGCCTCATGGCCCACAAAGGTTTGGGACAACAGGCTGTTGAGCTTTTCGCGCGTCAATGTAGCATGGTTTTCCGCTCGTGCTTGGTGGGCGCGATCTTCCTCGCGGGTGACGAGCGCGGTGATTGTCGCCAAGGCTTGGCCAACCTGTTCTAATGCAACGAGTGGGTGATTCAGATTCAAGTCGAAGCGATCACCATGGCGTTGCACGATACGCTCATTGGCCAAAACTTCGAGCCAGCCTTGCGTATCGAGACCGGAATTGTCCAAACGATAGTTGGACAACTCGCGGCTTAAGCTGTCCCAAGTTACCGCTTCTTGGGATCGAGCACACAGCTTCAGCAAGGCTCGAATGAAGGCGCGTTGCGCGTTTTGTGTTGCAACGACGACAGGATGTTCCTCGTTAAGCACAAAAATCGATCCGCCTTTCTCGAGCGTTTGGCGCCGCAGCAGCTCTTCGCCGATGAGCGTGTTGATTTCCTCCTGCGGGTTGGTGTTGACGCCGCCTTGCGTGAGCACGAGATCGTGAAGCTTGCTAAAGGCGAGCCAACGCAAACCTTGTTCGAGCCGAAAGTTGGTGAGGCAAATCGCCCAGGTTTGGAGCTTGGCATTCCATGGCTGCGGCGAGAACGCCACATTTTCGAGGTGAAGCACGCTGCAGAAATTTCGGGTTTGTGAAGCGGCCGTACAAGAGACTTTGGTTTGCTCGCTATCAACCGGCACGAAAACCACTCGTTTTCCGGATTGCATGGCAAGCGCCAAGGCTTCACTGTAGAGATCGCGCCCTGTAAAAATAATGATGGTGTTTGCTTTATCTGTGGTCAGGCGCTCTTTCAGATCTGCGGTGACTTGGCTTTCGCAAGTTGTAGCGCTGCGCTCGATCAGCTCAAACCCCTGCTTACGATAATCCTGCGCTTCCGGATTTCGCGCCCAGCGGCCATAAAGACAACGCGTGATTGGATTCCCGAGCTGGCGGGCATATTCAACCAGGGAAGGCGCGATTTGGAAAGCCGTAGTTTTTTCTTTTGGTACGCCGCGTTTGCGCAATTCCAGCTTGATACCCTCCAGATCGACGTACATGCTGACCTGTTCGTTGGGCGGCTGCGGCGGCGCTGGCGGTTGTGGGGTTAACAAGGGAATAAGCTCTTTCATCAGGCGCGGCAACTGATCTTCGCCCAGTTCCTTGCGGATCGCAATAGGATCGGGACGGATTTGTGGCTTGCGGAAGAACAGATGCACGCCTTCTTCGCACAGCACATTTTCCAGCTCCTCGACTTTATCCCGAAGTTTTCTTTCGATGGCGTCGACGAGGAGGCTGGTGATTTCTTCGTAGTCCACCGGAATTTTGTAGGCAATCGTGATCCCGCCATTGCGATCGATATCGATCGTTCGCACCAAGTAATGGCTGAACCAATGCGCTTTCGATGAAGCCGTGAGGTTCATCCGTTTTAAATGCTCGATGTTGACGCGGTCGGCAGATTTATCGAACTCGTCCGCGCAGTTGAGCAAGGCGCCTAAAAATTGGAGCCGCACCTGCTCTCCCTTTTCGACCAAGACAGTCTTCAGAAGTTTTTGCCAATGATTGCCGCGATGTGCTTGCGCCACCTGCATAATTTCGTCCGCCAACCGGCTGGTCATCCCCAAGTCGACAAACGCTTGTGGTTCGTTAAAATACCCCTTGATCATTTCGACGCTAAGGCGCTCGTGCGCTGGCCGCAGTTTTTCAACCTCCTCCCAAGACGTATTCTTCAAGGTGATGCCGTACTTTTCGAGAACTTGCTGAATCCCGCACTGCATGCCGATGTCATGGACAATCGCAGATTGGCAAAGGATGTAAATCTCCGATTTGTTGAGTGGGGTGGTCAGGGATGCCGTCATTTGGCTGAGATTGTCAATCACCCGGCACGAATGGTCGAGATCATGACTAGTGTAGTGCGAGAAGAAAATGCCGCCATGATGAATATTTTTGTCTACTGCCGCGGCGACGCGTCGAATCTCATCGCGCCAATCTTCGAGAAGCTTATTCTCGCGGTCAATTTTGGCGATGGGGGCGTCGATTGTTGTGGTAATCATGGTAAATCTCCTTTGGTTGAATGGGTTGTTATGATGAGTTTTTCTAAATTGTTTCGTGAATAGATCTTGTTTGGTCATGAAAGCGCAGGTGGCATGGCTTTATGCCGCCATGGGCACTGCCTCCTGCGTGTGCGGCACATCAATGTGAGAATTGACAAGCTTGAGCTCATAATCGAGGGTCAAGCTTCCCGGCACACGTTTCATGCGCTGTTGCAAAACGCCGCGCTGCTGTAGGAGCGTAATCCAGAAGTACGGATCTTCGCCAAGCTGGCGAACCACGGCTTGGGATGCAATCCCCCGCGCGAGTTCAACGACATTCCCGATCGGCTGCCGCTGTAAACAGTCGCTGACCAAGCGCAAGAGCAAGTTGAGAAAAGCAATCGTATTGATCACATCCTTCGACTCGTAATTGATGAAGATGATATGCCGAATGCCATTTTGCTGGTAGTGATCGGCAATGAAAATTGCATTGTCGATGCCGGCGCGAATGAGTTGTTCCGCGGTGTGGTAGGTATACATCGGCATCATTGTTTCGATGAGCATTTGATAAGGCAGCCAGCGCATTGACCGGCGTCGCAGCAGAAGCTCGGCCGTAACCAGAACCGTGCGTAAATCTTCGGCGTTAAATGTGCGTGCACTTGATGGGGTGTTATCGAATTCTGAAACTAGCACTTCTTCCAATGGAACCCGCAGGTCGGATGGAATGGCGGCCAACAATCGCTGGTTAACGGCCTCACGCCAGAAGATGAGCGCCACCTGCTTGCCCGCTTTGTGTACCGCTTCAACCGCGGGCAGAAGATCATCGTCGTTCGTAAATAAGCCGCAACGGTCGAAGTGTGGAATGTTGGCGCAAATATCCTGAATGATTTCGCGATCCGCTTGGTTTTTATCTTGCCCGGCAATAATGATGGGTTCGACGCCCGCTTCTTTCAAGATCGCCGCCGCAGTGCCATAGCGCCGTTGGTTCCAGCAGGCGTAAGAACGCACTTGCATCACTGGGCCAAATTTTTCTGCCGCGGTGATGATGGCCTGCGTCAAGTTTGACGGCGCAATCGTCTTGCCGCGACGCTCAGGAACAATCGCCGCTCCATCATGATCAATGAACAGGATTTGTTTGGGGTTGTCGTGGTCTTTGTTCATGTTCATCATTCTCACTTTTTTATGGTGATGATCAGCGGCACGGCAATTAGCCGTACCACCGTTTCAGTTGTCCTGTCGCCTTTGCTCTTGCATCGGCACTCAAACAAACATCAACACTTGTGCCATGATCTGAAGCAGCAATGAAGCACGAACAATGAATAAAAAAGCAGGACATCACCTTTTGTTTTTACAAGAGGTTGTGTCCTGCAAAAAATTGTGAAGAGAAAAGTATGAAGGATTGATCGGAGGGTATGCGCGTCAACTGTCAACGCAGTTTCGTCAACTCGTCAACTGAGTTTAGAAGTCTTCTTCGATATTGGTAGATGGTGAAGGAGGCAACATAGCCCGCTCTGCTGATGTCTTAAATTGTGTTCGAGCATTGATGACGGCTTTTTCCTGTAGATAAAGTCTTCTTAGGGTTGGGTGTAGCCATTTGCCGTCTTTTGTGCTCTGACGATGAATATACTGTTCCACGGCTTGCTTGGATTTATTTAACATATCAGCGGCCTTGGCAATGATGCATCCAGATGCCTTCAACGCTTCCCAAACGACTTGTTCTTCTGGCGTCAGTGGAGATAACTCGAGCGTAGGGTCAAGAGGATGAAAATGGCGAGGTAAATGACCTAACTCAATTGTGCCATTGAGTTCTGGCAAAAGCGCTACCGCGTGCTCGATAACATTCGACAACTCTCGGACATTGCCGGGCCAATCATATTGGTTGAGCATATCCATGACCTCTGGCGCTATATTGATCAACCCCTTATTCATCTTCTGAGCGAATTCACGCACAAAAAACTTGGTCAGTAGGGAAATGTCTTCAGGCCGGTCCTTGAGAGGTGGGATATTTAGTTCAATCACCGCTATTCTGTAATATAGATCGTCACGGAATCTCCCTGCTGCTATCTCTTGGTGAAGATTCCTGTTGGTGGCGCCGATCAAGCGGAAGTCGGATTTCCTCGCAGGGTTCGTATAGTCCTCACCCATACGTCGAAATTCCTTTTCCTGAAGCACGCGCAAGAGCTTGGCCTGCATGCTTAACGACATGTCGCCAATTTCATCCAAAAACAACGTCCCACCGTTAGTAGCCTCGAACAACCCTTTGCGATCACGGCGGGCATCGGTAAATGCCCCCTTCACATGTCCAAATAATTCCGATTCCAGCAATGGTTCTGTAAATGCGGCGCAGTTCACGGCGACCCAACTTTTAGCTGTGCGGGAAGATTTTTCATGAATATATTTCGCCAAACGCTCTTTGCCCACTCCTGAAGCGCCCGTGATTAAGATCGTTGCATCACTTGCTGCCACTTGGCTTGCTTTTTGGACAACAGCCATCATAGCCGGGGAAGCAAATTGAAAATTTCTCGGCATATTGATATCAAGAATACCCGGATTGCTGTTGCGAATGGCAACCTCGACCATTCGTTCTAATTCAAAACCAAACGACCGCTTCCCGTGATGCGTGCGATAATCAAGCCAGGAATAATTTTCCAGCGTTATATGCTCGTGGATGAAGGGACTCACGTCCGAGTATCTTGATAACCAGCGCAATTGAATATGTCTATAATCTTTACTTTCCTTTCGTTTCTTGATGAGCCAATCCTTGATACGGATTGCGCCCTTTTGCGGTGTTCCGTCTCCGGTGGGGTCTTCGTCGCGCGCCGGCATGAAAACATCGGTGATAATCACATCGTAAAATTTGCCACGTTTTTCAAACGCATCGATGAGATCATCTGCGTTGGTAAAAATTTCCGTCGTAATCTTCGCCGGCCAGTCGGTCTTATCTTCAATGGCTTGCTGTATTTCTTGGGCATACTCAATTCTGTTGTCAATGATGGCAATATTGACGTGCGGCATGTTTTACTCCTGTTTATTCAATGAATCTCAAGGGAAAAATAGACGCCATTCATACTGAAATGGCTCTTCGTCGGCGAGAGGGCCGTGTGATACTTTGCCTTTATGCATATCGCAGACCACCTGATGAACTGTTTTGCTACCAATGCCATACCTTTTTTGCGAATCTGTCGAATCGTCTGCGGAAATTAGGCCAGTATTCGCAATGAGCACCTGTACGCCGTCGTCAACTTGAACCAGCGAAATACGAATTCGACGTGGCTTGTCCAAGTCTAACCTTCTGGCCGCATCCACTGCGTTGTGAATAATATCCCAGACTGCCATGAGAATGTTGAGCTTACTGCCTCGAATAACGACCGCCGGACCATCGGAAATCTCAGGAAGCTCAAAAATAATATCAGGGTAAAAAGCCCGACGTTCGATCAAAAAATTAAATAGTGTTTGGCGGAGATCGAACTCGAGTAACCACCCTGGGCTAATTTCAAGCAGATTCTTTTTTAGACGCTGAATCTCCACGGCAGCCGCTTCGAGAGTATGCTCATCTGCTGTGGCAGTCGTAGGTAGATCTTCTAGAACATTCTTTATCGTGTGCAAGCGAGATTGTATCGCCCTTAATGATGAGTTGTAGGTTTGCGCAAAAATCCCATCAAGTTGGGTTAAGGCGTAGCACACGAGACTCTCCGCTGCTAACGGTAGAGCACTCCGAATGCGGTCAGTGACCTCACGGTAATATTGGGCGCCCAGATCCTTTTCTTCCCATGTTTCCTCTACAATGTAAGAATAGAAACGATTCCATTTCCATTGTTGTGGCTCACGGATAGGAGATTCCCATAGCGATAACGTGAAAAGCAGGTCGCGTCGTTCAGGACGAAATTCAAGCGCAATTGGTATAGATAAAAGAGGCATCGTTGCGCTCCGCCACTTTTTATAAAGCGGCAACTCTCGAAAGGTGTTAGCGATCATCTCATATTCTTCTTGAGCCAATCCTGGCGTCAGGGTAACCCTTAGTTTCACAATTACACATTCATTGTTGCGTTCAAGGCGTAAAGCGATACTTTCCAGGTTGTCTTGCGTTAAAAATTCAGAATTGGCTAGTTGTTTGACTAATTGATTTAGAAAGCTAGCTGCCCACTCCCGTTGGAAATTCGTTATAAAATAATTTTGTCCCTTTTTTGAAAAAGTGGGGTAGATATTCACTTTGGTCATGAGTTTTTTAGACTCGCCCACTAGGGGCCAATGCTTGAGCAGTTGCTTCGCCTGGGCCAACATTGGAACACCAGGTTCCCTCCCGGTATAAGCAACAATGACAAGACCCAGGAGGCGAGTCTCCCAATGGGTGTCAAGTTGAGGGAGCACCTGGTACCGAAGATACTCGATGATCTTGTCCGGCTCAAGATTTGGAGGTGTGCTCAAGATCTCCGATAATTGTTCGACAATTCGTTCGGTTACAAGATCTTTCATTGCTCCCTTGTTGCAGGCCCAAAGCCGTGCCCAAAACTCTGGTTCGGATTGTCGTTTGAACAATTCGGTTACTGTCTGCTCGATGAACGAGTGAACCTGATGACGATCTTGGGTAATATAAGCGTGAACCCAGGCTCCCATCAAATAATCTGAAATAATATTGTAGAAATACGAATTTGGACTATATTGTTCAGAAACTAAGGATATAATCGTTGCGACAAGATCATCATGATAGATGCTGGTACGTTCCAGGGCGGTAATGAGAGCTGTTTGTACTTCAGAAGGCCCTTGCTGCAGCAAAGCCTGGATCACAGTTTTTGCCCTCGGATGATTCACCATCTGAACAAGATGTTGAACTGCTTGATAAGCTCCGATACTCCGCCAAGTACCTATGATAATGTTCCTGAGCTCTTCGCACGCCCGAATAACATCAGCCTCATTTCCACCAATTCCCTCGGCAGCGTCACAATATCGCGCCCACAGCGTACGCGCTAGAACCGTTCGTGTTTTAAGAGGTTCTTTATCATGGCCAGAGTCATAATAGTCTCCAGGTGCAGCAAAGCTCTATCATAGGCACCCATTAGCCGATGTGCTGTCGCAGCCAACATTAATGTCCCGAGGTCTCTTTGACCACCAGCGTGGTAAGCTTCTTCAAATGCCTTCGCAGCTTCTTCTGACTTTCCTTCGTCCAGGTATGTTTTACCCATTTCCAGTAACACAATTCCCTGGTTTTTTGGTCTTTGGTCGATTCGACGCACGTACTGAAATGTACGGATAGCTGAATCGCAATTACCTACATATCGATTGGCCATCGCCAGAAGACACAACAAAACAGGGTCATCCCGATGTGAAAATTCCAAGAATCTTGTTGCCAACACAAGCGGTGGCAATTCTTTAAGAAGATCTCGGGCTTCTCCATTATCTAGTCTCTCTTTACACCTTCGAATATAACGTTTCATCTCTGAAAAGTCTATAAGTGCGGCTTGCTGTTCTTCCGTGATAATTTGGATAAACCCAATATCGGCTTCATCACAAGTCGTGATGATGCGCAAATTTGTATTTTTTAGTCCGGCTTCATCTTTTTCCCATACATAGAGTTGCCGCAAGGCAAAAAGAGGTTTCATTCGATATTCTGGAGAGACTCCACCAGCAATAAGATTTTCCAGAACCTCGATTGCTTCAACGTTGCGGTGCTGACGAAGCAAGGCCATACTTAGTACAAAGCGATTTAAGTTATCATAGTTCTTGTATTCGGGACGCTCAGAGTCCGTCACCTCACGAGCCAAAAACTTACGAGTTTGATTTTCCGCCTGTGAAAAATCCCCACGATCAAGATACAACCAGGCCAAGAGTCCGTGCAAAGTTACATTATTGGGATGTTTACAGACATCCCGAACTAGGTCGAGTTCCGGTTCCCAAATCTTAGCGGCTTCAAAAACCAATTTTCGGCGTCGAAAAAGTATTGCTTTGCAAGTTCATTCTCTTCATCACTTCGTGCTATTCTAGCAAATGTATGATAACACTCTGCGATGTTCTTGCGTGCTTCCCATGCAGTTGCGTACGTAATTCCATTGCCAGGATCGATGACCTTCCTATATGATTCGATTGCCTCGTCGTATCGTCCTAAATACCGTTGGCATTCAGCGATTCTCGGACAATCATAGTTCATATGTATTGGTAGGGGAGGGTTATTAATGCTAAGAGCTTTTTGGAATGAGTCGATAGCAAGCTCAAGAATCGGAGGAAGCTTTGAAGGAGCAACACATTCATATTCGCGGTGAGCTCGGCAGATTTCCCCCAATTGTGAGTAGAAATCTCCCTTTCTACGTGGATTTTTATCAAGCCATTGCCTAAACCATTCGGATTCCAACAGACGCTCACCAAGGCTTCGCGCTTCCACGATTGCAGATTGTATACTTTCCTGTATTCCTTGTTCTCTAAGAAGCTCTGGCTGGAGTCGTATACATTCATGAAAATCGTAGAGATCATTAAATCTTTGGAAGTTATCAAAATTTTGCCTCTTACGAAGGGCTTCGTTTAAATAAAGCATAGCACGGCTCAATTCTAACACGTCTTCTCTAGAAATACCTGGCTCTGTTCGTCTTAATTTAATCTTTTTGAAGGCCCCAACTAGATAGTGTTTCGTGCGAGACTGTACTGACGGGGGTGCTTGAACGAAATCCATTTGTAATTGTTTTGAGAAGATCAAACACGATGCAGTATCAAGGGGATTAGTTTGGAGAGCAGAATCGATGTTCTGTAACCAAAGTATGGCATTGTCTACTTTATGAAGTAGGCCGATTATCTCAGCACCTTTTTCTGAAGTTGTAGGAATACATTCACAATACTTTACTCGATACTTAGAGCCAAAGAGCATTTTGAGCAAATCATTTGTACCTTTCTGGTCAAGACAAAGAGTAAAATTATGAAGTGAAAATATATAATCTATAAATCGTTTAGCTTCATCTGGACAGTCAATAATATCATATAGTTCTGCCAATTGAAGAAATAAATGACGCAGTTCCTTAACACCCATATCCACAAGGCTATTAAGACAGAAAAGTACCGCCTCACGACGCTGCGCGGCGGTTTCGGGTGCATTGTCATACTGTCGAGAAATCGGTTTGAACACGTTCCAGGCGAGCCGGTCGACATTGGAATGGAATAACTTTTTCTGAAATGCAAGAAGTTTCTTCCATAGAATTTGGGTGCTTTCGACGTCTCCCATGAGAAGACCCTCACATATTTTATCCATCAAAGCAGATGGATAGGAAGGTACTTCAATCCCCTGGTTCTCATTCGCGGAATCAGTAGATGGATCAGGGGGTCCAGCCACAGCATCTTCGTCCACAATCATGAGATCTCCTTAATTTTCTTGATTCTTTCATTTTAGCAAGAATTCGTGAGAAAAACAAATTTTTTCCCCTACGGGCGCAGCCCTGCCACACAGGGTGATCTTTACCCACATTTGGCCTACTGGACACAGAGATGAAAGTCTATGGCGCGCGCGACGCTGTGGTGATGATCTTCCACATCGCCGTGAGGTCGTCGAGACGCTGTAGGCCTAACCACAAGGT
>Ga0247727_10012626_pt1 | contig 14450 bp, 23 predicted proteins | sample WisWelCaveWW1625_FD_202498 | JGI IMG/M metagenome (GOLD analysis project Ga0247727, IMG submission 202498) | Biofilm microbial communities from Wishing Well Cave, Virginia, United States - WW16-25 | ecosystem: Environmental > Aquatic > Deep subsurface > Groundwater > Cave microbial mat | place... | reverse complement strand
CTTCGTGATTAATTATTTTCAAGTTTTTTTGGCGCCAAATTCTTCTTGTTTATTTTACTTCACTGGACCAACCTCGACGAGCGCGGCGAGGTTCGCGAGCGCCGACTGCCAGCCAAGCTCGTTGTCAGCGATTGACACGCCACTCGGTAGCCCGTCGTGCACTGCGAGGACATCGGTACCGCCGTCTGCATCGGAGAGCGTGATCGTGATAGTCATTTCGCCACGCAGTGCGGGGTCTGTCGTCTCGAACTCGTCTACTTCGACAACCTGCTCGTTCGGCACGAGCTTCACGAAGCGGCCGTGGTACGTGTCGGTGCGCGCGGTCGCCTTGCCTGCCCGACCGAAACTGAAAAGTGAAAGCGGGAACCGGAGCAGAGCTGTTAGATGCGTTGGAGTACATAGAACACGTAGCCGTAGCTATCTTCAGAAGAATTAAAGGTTTCGATCTCCCTGACGGTCTCCACCGCGAAATCCCTGACGGAAGGGTCGGAGTGATCGATAAGGGCTCTCGCACGCGGCTCAAGGACGTCATAGTAGCCTTCCGTCCACGCCTCCTTGGGAAGCGCATAGGTATTGAGTACCTTATACCCCGCGTTTTCAGCTACCACGATGTTGTGGTGAACAGGGTGCATGTCCGGATAGCCGGATAGGAAGAACTCCCTTACCGTATCGGGAACCTGCTCGCGCAGCCACGACAGTTCGCTTACAACAGCGAAGCCGTCTGGATTTATCGCAGATGCCCAAACGATTAGTGCGTTGGAAAAGCCAATATTGTATGCCGCACCTTCTGACCAAAGCAGATCAATGTGTTGAAAGACGTCCGGAATGTCTTTCATATCCATACAGTGCGTCTGTATAAGTTGCTCGATTCTTGCTTCCTTGGCGCGCCGCGTCAGGTCATTCAAGAACGGCTCATACGAATCAACTGCGTGAACCAGTGTGCCGAGTTCCTTCGCCAGCGCCATTGTCTGACGACCGGCACCGCAACCTGCGTCAACGATGACATGAAACTGCTGTTTCGGAAGAAGGCGCAGGACATGCAGGGTATGGACATTGCCTCCTGGACCAAGCTTTTCCATCCCTCCGAAGAGGAGGTCAATTGGATTATTGGTGTTTATTCTAAAATCATTCTTGGTCATGCGAACTATATTGCTACAATCTTCTGTTAAACATCTTCAAGTTTTTCCTTGGCGGCAAAATTAATGTAACTCTACACCAATTCCAACAGAGCATAGACAAAGCCCCCTGATGCGAGAAGCGACGCGATGGTTCGCACATGGTTCCAAATAATCCAGTCACGAAGGTAGCGGTACCCTGGCCAGCCGACCAACGGTGCTCATAGGCTCACCTGGAGCATAGAAGGAACCGTGAAGGGAAGGGTGATAGAACGAGACGGTGCGGCGGGAGAACCGACGTCATGGTCCAGCGCCTCGTCAATTCGGTTGCCGCTGACATCTTCTAGCACCGGTCCGAGCAAGATCCGATATGAGCCCGCCGCCCAGGGTATTCGCGGAGTGAATCTCCAGATCAACTCGCCGCCGTCGATCCGGATTTCACCGTCAACCAGTCGTCCATCCGGTGTGACCACCATGAGCTGATCGGCGAGTAGCGCGGCATCCATAACCCGGTCGAATTCCACGGCAACGCCATCGCCGCTCTGGCCCGGGACAGCTACACGCCACTTCCCTGCATCAAGCGGTTGACGGATCGCCGGTCCGACAAGGAACGATTGCCGATAGTCGCCAATCGCCACCTGATAGCGACCGCCCTGTCGAAGGGGGGCCACCTCGGAGCCGGGCGCCTCCACATCGCGCTTGACACGGCCAGGATCGATCAGGACAGTGAGACGGCGCCCATCCGGGCTCCACAGTTCCTGCCCGAAATCCATGAACGGCGACGGAAGAGGTGCTCCCTCTGCCGTCAGCAGCTTCACTTCGTCCTGATGCACTCGCCCGCGTGCCGGCCGGTCGAAGGTGACGTAGAAGCGGAGTGTCGTGGCCGGGATGACCTGCGCCGACGGCTCCACCCTTACGACTTTCGGCCAGGGTGCAACGGCGCAGCCGGGCGGCACAAACGGAACAACTCCTAACGAACGCATTATCACTTCTTGCCGGCCGGCCCGCCGCCCTTGAAGTCAAATTCGGACCAGATCTGGTCGAGCTTCATCGGAAGTGGCGCGATCGGCAGTGCTTCGAGGTTGAGAGCTCCTGACTGCGCGTCTCGAGTGAGCGACACCAGAAAATTGTCGTTCATCCGATCGGCGTAGAGCGACGCGCCGACAAACATCACCGACTTTCCGACCGGCCCGAGCGGGAACTCGGGGTGCAGGTCGAATGGACGAGGGCGGGGCGAATTTTCAGGGAGATAGGCAACCGCCTTGTGCAGACCTTCAACAGGGATCATCCTCGGTCCGTGTCCGGCGTTGGTGACAAAGATCATGTCCTGACCGAATGCCTTGACGGACACCATGCTGAGCGGCTGGCCATTGCCCATATCGCCGATCGTGCGACCGGTGACCTTCTCCCCATCCTTTAGTTCGGAAACCGGGATCAGCACCAGCGGACTGCAGGTGTAACCGGCAACCAGCGTGTCCTGTCCGTCGATATTGGCAAATGCCATCGCGCGGATCGGCGCGCGCGTCTCATAGCGCTGGTGCGTGACATGATAGATTCGTACCTGGGTATCGCTGGCCGTACCGTCGAACGGGTATTTGACCCGGCGCAGCGTCGAGGCGAATTCCTCGTTCGAAATGCCTGAGATATATAGCTCGCCATTGTGGAACTTCATGTCCACGATGGTCATGGAGCGCATTGGGGTCTGGGCCTTCGCGCGATACTTGGCGGCACCGGGCACGGGCCAGTCGCCCGTCCGGTCACGGAAGCGATCATCCGCGTTCGGCGGGTTCTTGATCTTCCACTCAGTGCCTTGCATTGAAGCGATGTGGACGTTCTCGATCTTGCCGTCGGACGCCACCTTCACGATTTCCGGCAAGGCGTCGTCGCCCGACCCGCGCGAAATCGACAGATAGACCTCGTGCGTCGCAGGATGAACCGCTATCCCATTGATCCGAATTGCGCTTGCCGGCACGCCAAGAGCAGCCGCGACGCCGAGGTCGATGTTGTCAACTTCAAGCGGCGGGGCATTGGGATCGGCCGGAGCCGCACCAACAGCCTTGATCGGGTATGCGAATACCGCACTTGAAATGTTGTCGCCGACGAACAGCACACCATCGGGGCTGAACGTCAGCGCGCCCGCGTAACGGATTTGTGGGGCACCAGCGCTGTAATTGTTGATTTGTGCTGATTGCATGCAGTGGAATTTCTGTTTTCATATGATCAGCCTGGCCGAGTATTAGTTATATCTCGGCCAAGCCTGATCGCTGAAGTGATTACCACCCAATACCAATTTCCATCAGAACACGCCAGGCGTTCAACGCCAGCCAGTCATCGTATCCGGCCCACGCTTCATACTTTGGCAGTCTGACAGCGTTTGGGATTTCAAGAAACGGTGTTCCTTTTTGAAATTCGGCGAAAATGGCATTCCTCAAATCCTGAATATACTCTCGCTGTTGCGTTACGGCGGATGGGGGACCAGACGGTTCCCCGTGGGTGAACATCGCGGTTTCAAAGTCAAGCGCCTCGACTTCAGTCAACGTGCGTTCCCACTCGGCCGGGAAGAAATCCGGCAGGTTCCCAAAACCGATCCGATTGGGCACAACAATATCGGCTAAGAAGACGATGCGATCTTCGGCAAATCGGGTAACTGTCATGCCCTGGCCGTGACTGGGCCCAAAGAAGTATAGCTCTATGGTCTTGCCGCCTAACGAAATATCGTGACGGTTACCTTCCCAGACTTCATCAGGAACTACAACATCTGGATTGGGGTGTTCCAATAACCAGTCTCTGGCATCGACGTGGCTAATAATGGTTGCTCCGGCATCTTTGAAGACCTTGCCGCCACCGACATGATCCCAATGATTGTGGCTATAAATCACATATCTCATGGGCTGTTCGGTGATGCCCCTGATCGCTTCTAACGTTAATGCCGCATGCTGGGAGCTCATAGGATCTATCACGATAACCCCATCATCGGTCACCACGATCCCGCTGTAAATAAACCCATCACCGTAACTGTAAATTCCGTCACCGACCTCGAATAGTTCGTATACCGGCGCTTGACTGACTGCTTCAGTGGCTGGCGGGGCGGTCGCGGGTGCCACTGTCGGCGGCGGTGTGACGGGAGCACACGCCGCGAGAATCGTGAGCGCAAGGGCGCTCAGGACGCTGCTACTTGCGAGGTGAATACGTGCGAATTTCATTTGCTTACTCCTTCTTTGAAATGATGAATCGGACGGAACGCGTTAGACTTGTGTCCCGCGGGAATTTCTTAGATTAACAGATTAAGATTGCGAGGAGAATATTAAAATGTGCGTGACGTTTATGATTTTTTACTAGCCACCTGACAGTTTGCTTCAATATATTTCGTTGGTTGAGCGGTGTCCTGAGTTCATCGAAGGGTAGGCGGTGCTCGTCCGCCGTATCGAAACCAACAGGAAGCATAAATTGCTAGGATTTGTGGTTTCGATACGCCCTGCGCTGTCACTTCGGGCTACTCAACCACCACTTGATTCAAAAGTGTCGGGCGGCTAGATTTTTTACAACTGTTTTCTATAGGCGGAAGGAGATAAGCCGGTGGAATTCTTGAAGGCTTGGCTAAAGTAGAAGGGGGTGTCATAACCGAGGGCAAAGGCAATCTCTTTGACCGAGAGGGGCGTAAATTGGAGATCTCGTTTGGCCTCTAATGTCAGCCAGTCGGCGATAATTTGTTTTGCTGTTTTGCCGATGATACGCTTGGTAACATCAGACAGTTGGCGAGAAGAAAGATGGAGCAGAGTGGCGTAGTTGTTGACCTGATGTTCGTTTTTAAATCGCGCTTCCAAATGGGCGAGAAAGGATTGGTAAAGCTCATAATCTGCTGGAGTCGCCTGAGCCTGGGATGACAACGAAGCATGGTGAATTCTTTCAATCTTGGTCAGCAGATATTGAAGCAGATACCTCAAAGCGTTGTCTCTGGCAAAAAGGTCTTCGTTTTCATATTCCGTCATTAACTGGGCTATCACGGTATCAAATTCGGCCACTGCTTCAGAGGGTATCGGCAAAGGATGATTGAGACGCAGGTTATTGAACAAGGCCGATTTGTAGTTCCAGGTACCATTCAGGGTATCGTCTGGTAGAAAATCATCTTCGAAGCGTACAAAGTAACCAACCAGGTCATCGCTGATTTCAGTCAAACGGTGTATCTGTCCTCGAGCGATCAGACACAAGGTGTAAGGTGGCGTCATAATCTGTTGGCCGTCAATCAAGTGTTTGCAATGACCTGATACGGTCCAGACAATGGTTTGATAGTTGTGGCGATGAGGCACTTCGGCTTGTAAGGGGGGTACCGTTTTGGATGAAAATTGAGCGATAACAAAAGGGGGCTTCCTATCAATATTTATGTTAACATAGGGTATTGGGTCCATTGGGTTCATAGGATTTCCGTTAATACATTGTATTGCCGTTATTGCTCTTCTCCAAGCCCCTTAAATACATCGCTCTCAATACGCTCAATTCCTTCTTGCTTTAGATTTTCGAGTGCAGACGTTACGAATCCCGGCGAACCGGCAATGTAATACCTCGCACGGGGGTGATTCTTTGCAGTAGTGTGCAGAAGTTCCGGCAATTTTTCTCGTCCGATCGCGGAATATTCCGTAGCAAGATTTGATATTTCATCACCATAAAGAAACGCATCGCGACTCGCATGAATGACGATTGCGCCCATCGAGAGCCTCTTATGCGCTCTGTCCATGAGAAATGATCTGAAAGGAGTGATGCCAATGCCTCCCGCGATCATGACAACATCGCTCTCTTTCGGCGGCCAAATCATGTGCCGCTTCACCTTGAAAAGGCCAACAATGTCATTCGGTTTGAGCGACTTCAGCTTTTGTTGATACGGACTTCCCGAGCGGCTGTCAATGCCGAACCAAATCGCATTTTCGTGCGGCGCGGTGGCAAATGAAAGTTCGCGCACCGGCTTCTCGCCCGGCGGCATCCCAAAAAGACGCACATGGCCGTATTGACCTGCTTCGTACGGTATGGGATTCGCGCTCTTGAAAATATAGGTATCCACGCCCGCATATTCTTCCCTGCGCTCTATGAGTGAGAGTTTCTCTTCCTGCATACTCGCCAAAGGTTGTGGAATTTCTATGGAATTATTTGTGTCAGACATTTTAGTAACTTAATACATTGTATTGCCATTCGGGGAAGGAGTCTTTGGAATTTCCTGAATGGCATCCCAATGCTCCACTATCTTGCCGTTATCGTCAAAGCGAAAAAAGTCCATCGTGACATATTCGTCTCCGCCCGGCCATGTTTGATGCGTGTGAAGTGCGACCAGATCGCCTTCCGCTACGGCACGGACGAATTCAATGGTTTTTTCGGGATACTCTTTTGCATCCGCTCGAAATATTCTATAAACGGCTTCGTGCCGTCGGCTACCAATGGGTTGTGCTGAATATATTCATCTCCCACATGGAGCCGAACCGCTTCCTTCGGGTTGCCTTCGTATGCCGTTCTATAAAAGGCGATGGCGTTTTCTTTGTTTTTATTCTGATGAGACATATGTTTATTGTACCAATCTTTACTTATCTGACCATACGGCAAGCTCGTTGCCTGCGGGATCGGCAAAATGGAATCTCCGCCCGCCTGGGAAGCTATAAATCGGCTTAGTGATTGAGCCGCCGTTCTTTTTTACATTGTCAAGCGATGTCTCAAGATTATCGGAATAGAGAATAACAAGGGGGGTACCCTGTCCTTTCTTCTCACCCCGCTCGAAACCGCCATCGAGAGCGCCATCGTTAAAAGCAACATAATCAGGGCCGTAGTCGGTAAACGTCCAGTCAAATGTTGCAGAATAGAATTTCTTGACAGCTTCCAAATTCTCTGCCTGGAACTCTATGTAATTGATATGATTGTGTTTTTTCATATTCTCTTGCTTCGTGATTAGTGATCAATTATTTTCAAGTTTTTCTTTGGCGGCAAGTTCTATTTCACAACCCGAAATGTGAGATATATTGCTTCCGGTGTCTCCACGACTTTTATTTTTCCAGTTCAATTTTTTCGGTGCCCATCTCGTCATGCATGCCAGCCACATAGCCGTCAAATGTCATTATTAAATTTAATACGGTTTTTGGCATGTATTTATTTTACCAAATCTTCCATTGGAACGCCTAATACTTTGGCGGTAAGTTCTATTTAATACGCTTATGCGCCATTTCTAAATCTTTTCTCCACGTTTTGCCTTTGTCTTCGGATGCCTCGGCGACAGAGTGGAGGCCATTGGCTTTGATTTCGAGAGTTATTCGTTGATGGAAATCCTTGTCCTCTCTTAAGAAGACAAGCCTTTTACCATCGAAGGTCATATTAAAGATGCTAGCAACACCGCGCTGGTCGTAATAAAACATTTCATACTTTTCCTGCGGGTCACTGTAGCCGATAACCCAAATGTCTTCTGGTTTTTGGTCGGCGCTGGTGTTGCGGATCACGACAAAAGAATAATGCAGCCGCTCTATAGTTGTAAATCCCTTGACTTTGGTATCCATGCTCTCCAAGAACCAGCAGTTATGCATGGTGTATTCCCATTGACCTATAAGAGGTTCTAATGCAGCCAAGGCTTTATTCTTCATAAATTTATGATAACAAAATTTTTCTCATGAACTTTTTTATAATTTGCTCTTTGACGGCTAATTCATTGCGCTCATAGCTCTAACGCAGCCTTGAACCCCCCATTTGTTTGTATGTTACAAAGCGCGATCATTGTGGTTTTTTTTGTTTGAATATTATTATCTAATGGATGACGTGAGTTGGCGTGAGCTATCCACTCGTATTTGGTAATGCCTTTGCCCTCGAGTAAATAATGTCCAGCACTCCTGTTGAGAGGGTTTTAGATGAGATTAAGTGTAATGGAATTATGCTTTCGCTGGTAAACAATCTCAGTCCGTCGCCAACCACGACTGGGTGTACAAGCAAATGAAGTTCATCTAACAACCCAACAGCGAGTAACTGGCGTACAATGGATGGCGATCCACTTATAGCAATATGTGTTTTGCCAGGCTCTTTTTTAAGCGCCCGAACACCATCAATAAGTTCACCATTTAATCGTTCAGAGTTGCGCCAAGTGAACTCTTGCTCATGATCAGATACTACAATTTTTCGAGAATCTCCTAAGTGTTTGGCAAATCCAGCATCCTCCTTTTCTCCTGATAGTTCTATTTTTGGCCACGCACCAGCAAAGCTATCGTACGTCAAACGACCAAGTAAAAACGTATCGGCTGTCGCCATAACACGATCAACCGCAGCGCCCATCTCATCGTTAAAGTATGCAAAATGCCATTCATCAAGACGATTCACAATGCCATCAAGCGAAATGAATATCGTTGCCTTAATTTTTCTCATATAATTATTTTACTGATTTTTTCTTTGGCGGCAAATTCTTTTGAGAAACTAATCCTCGAATTTCCAAGCCGGATTCCAGGCAATCTCCCACAAATGCCCGTCGGGATCGGCAAAATATCCGGCATAGCCGCCCCAAAATGTTTTGCGCGCAGATTTTATGATCTTCGCGCCGGCTTTTTTCGCCTGACTCATAACGGCATCAACTTCTTTCCTGCTTTTAACAATGTGCCTGATGCTCAATTCCGTTGCGCTTGCCGGAGTTTCCTTAATGCCTGCGTCGCGGGCAAGACTCTTTCTTGGCCACAGCTGGCAGTAAAAAGCACATCGTCTGAGGTGTACTTATAAGGATTGGTCACGAGCATTTCGTACTCAATCTGTGCAACTGACTGTGGCTTTTTAACTGGCGGTATCTCGGCGTTATCGACCGGACAGTCATCAGCAACTTGTATAAATGTATTGTAGTAATTTGTTGTATGCATACTATTTAACTTTAAAACCTGCTGACTCCAGATTCTCGGCAATGTCTTTTTTCCTCACTTTTTGTATTGGTTGATGTATCTTCCACTCGTAACCATCAGGATCAAGAAACATAAAAATGCGATCCCCGTAATACTCATCCATCGGCTCAAGAAGAATTTCAAGCCCTTCTTTCTTTACTATCTCATATACCTTTGCTAAATCCGAAACGGTAATAAGGGGCACAACTCCCAAACCGCGTGGACCTTTTTTGATTTGTTCCGCGCGTTTGTGGTTGTAATAATGAGGGTCATCTACTGGTCCAAGAATAAGCATGCTTGGGCCAAGTTCCAATATACTAACTGCGAGCTTTCCGTCCTGACCATCAATAGTCATCGTTTCCCTAAATCCAAGCTTTTGATACAACCTGCTTGCTTTTTGTATATCCACAACTGCTATCGCAATTGAAATTCCTGGAAGTGATTGTTTTTTCATGATTGCTATTATATTAGTTCTCTTAATAACTTCCTGCTGCGGCTTTTTATTGAAGGGCTTCCTGTATCTAAGGCGTTTTGCAAAAGCTTGTGTACTTTCGTTTTCAGAGTGTGATCCTGTTTGGCAAGATGGGAAAGTGCGGTTAAAGAAAATACTTTGACAATATTACTTTTAGTATGAATGAAATCGCCGTCCGCCGGGAAAGCTAAATATAGGTTTTGTAATTGAGCCGCCGTTCTTTTTTACATTGTCAAGCGATGTCTCAAGATTATCGGAATAGAGAATAACAAGGGGGGTACCCTGTCCTTTCTTCTTACCTCGCTCGAAACCACCATCAAGAGCGCCGTCGTTAAAAGCAACATAGTCAGGACCATAGTCGGTAAACGTCCAGTCAAATGTTGCAGAATAGAATTTCTTGACAGCTTCCAAATTCTCTGCCTGGAACTCTATGTAATTGATACGGTTGTGTTTTTTCATATTTCTCTTGCTTCGTGATTAGTGATCAATTATTTTCAAGTTTTTCTTTGGCGGCAAATTCTCCAAGTTCTAAAAAGATTAGATTCCAAAGATATCGCTTGTTCCTCTTCGCCCTCACGCATGATCTTGCGGTTGGTAACGGTGGGCGACAGCACCCGAACTGAATGTCTGAGTATCTAAGAGCTTCAGCGTATTGATGCCCATATGCTCAAAGATACGCGGCCCCTCTCCAAAGGTAAACGGAAACACGAGAATGCGGAGCTCATCCACAAGGTCATGTTTAAACATCGTGTGTGTCAACTCGCCCACGCCGTACTGTAACAAGCCCTTGCCCGGCTCTTGCTTTAATTTTTTTATCGCTTCAACAACGTCTCCCTTAATAAGGGTTGCATTCCACTCAAGTGGCTCTTTCAATGTCCTTGATGCGACGTACTTCGGCATGGTATTGATCCGGTCTGCATCCTTTCCCTCACGAGTTGGCCAAACCTTCGCAAAGCCCTCATAGGTTTTCTGACCCATGAGCAGCGCATCCGGCGTGAACAAAATATCGTTGAGATACGCCACGACATCCGGACTATGGTAAGGGAAGACCTGCTTCCAAAAATCCGTATTCTCTCCACCCATGGCTCCATCGACCGATATTTCAGCTTCAACAATTATTTTGCTCATATTTTCTCCTATGGCTAATAATTTAACTACACCAATAATTCTAGCACTTTTCTTTTAATTTTTCATGAACTTTCAGCCAGCCGCTGCTCAACTTCAATACATCGTATTGCCGCTCACCGACTTCTCTTTGGGGATTAACTGCATTGAGTCCCAATGCTCCACAATCTTGCCGTTGCCGTCAAAGCGGAAGAAGTCCATGGTGACATACTCGCTTCCTCCTGAACTTAAGAATCCCGCGCGCCTCGGGGCGCGGCCGCGCGGCTACCAGCAGCCAGCGCGGGTTAGCCAGCGTTCGCGGCGACATCGAGAACCTGGCCGGTGATGTGCCCTTCAACTGCCTGGATGTAAGCCTGCACCACTCCTGCGGGAATCGTCTCGCGAAACGGACTGGGAGAGACCACATTGATACGGACGCCACGCGGAAGCTCCAATGCCGCCGCGCGCACGAAGCCTTCAAGCCCCGCATTCACCAAGCTGATCGCTGCGCCGCCGGGCATCGGATGCCGGCTTTGCGCCCCACTGATGAGTGTAAAGGAACCGCCGTCGGCGACACCCTCGACCCCAAAGCGGACAAGGTTTACCTGTCCCATGAGCTTGTTGCTGAGGCTGAAGGCAAAATCCGTATCCGTCAGAGCCAGCAATGGACCGAACGCGGCTGGGCCAGTCGCGCAGACCACGGCGTCCACCCGGCCGACCTTGGCATAGAGCCGCCTGATCGATTCAGAATCCGCTAGGTCCACCGTGAGCGCCGAACGGGTATGGCTGGCACGCACGACCTCGTGCTGTGTTTCGAATGCCTCCGTCAGGGCAGCTCCAATCTTGCCAGTTGCACCGACCACCAGAATCTTTATGCATCCTCTCCTTCGTTGAAATCAGAATTTGCCGTTATTGTTCTTCCACGCCTCTTTGGGCGGAATTGTCTCAATCACATCCCAATGTTCTACAATTTGCCCGTTTTCTAATCTGAACAAATCATAAAAGGAAGTCGCATCGCCTTTGCCGAATTTGCCTTCGCTGACTGCCAATACAAAATTTCCTTCCCCCAATACTTTGTGCGTTTTGTGATATTCCATGACCAAACCCTGTTCGGCAAAGTACTTCATTGCCGCGCCAAAACCATCTAGTCCATCGGCAACCGCGGGATTGTGCTGAATATATTTCGCAGGGTTTATGTACGCGGTCAATTTGTCCATTTTGTGTCCCAAAAGAACATCGTCTATAAAACCTTGCACTGTTTTTTTGTTGGCTTCAGTTTTATCTAAATCGGTGATGGTCGTTTCGCCGTCGGTTTGCGTCCTTCCGCTGGGATTTTTGGGCTGAACTTCGATAAGATTGTCCCAATGCTCTACGATCAGTCCATCCTCGAAGCGGAAGATGTCGAAACCGATCTTCGGGCCGAAGAAGTTGTATTCCGTGTGGGTGAAAACATAATCGCCATCCTGAAACGCCCGCACCGTTTTGGCTTTGCCCGAACCTGGGGGAAGTTGCTGCATTAATTCGCCAAACCCCTGCAAGCCGTCCGCAGCGCCTAAATTGTGCTGGATATACTTGTTCGGGTTGATGTAACCCACCGGTTTCGGGTCGCCGGTTTCGACGCTTTTTAGCAACTCGACCACTTTTTGTTTGTTGTTTTGATTTGACATTTTTTCTCCTGTCTCCAATGGTTTTTTAACAAGTCTCTTTATAGCATTCTTGTTTCCCCATTGCAAGTACGCACTTAAAAGTGCTATACTTGCTCTATGGAAACCATGCAGATTTATAACGTTTATGACAGTAATTGCCCCACACGCGCGGTCTTGGATCGGATAGCGGACAAATGGACCATCTTAGTCCTCGGATTGCTGGGGAATGGTCCCCGACGCTTTTCAAGCCTACAGCGTGAAATTGACGGCATTTCGCAGAAGATGCTTACTCAGACCTTACGCGGGTTGGAACGTGACGGTCTGATACGCCGCACCGTTTATCCTGAAGTGCCGCCCCACGTTGAATACGATCTGACTGTGATGGGCCGCACTCTGTTCGAGCCAATCACTGCGGTGAGTCGATGGGCGCAAGAGCACATCAGCGAGGTCACTGTAGCGCAACAAGTCTATGACAAACGCACTGGCCGCTCACAAAATGAATAGTGCATATATTAGGCAGTGGCCTTGGCATGGTCGTATAAGTCAATCGTTCATGCGTAAATGCACCCAACGCGCTGGTGAACACGACCGTTGGCCCGCTTGCAGATTTTCAGCGACCAGCAAGCCATCCTCTATTGGAGGAAAGAAATGAAAACGCTTATCGTTGGCACAGGTGTTATCGGCACGACCTAGGGTTGGGCTTTATCAAATGCTGGTATTGGTGTCACTTACCTTGTCAGATCTGGCAACAAGGATAAATTAGAGGATGGCGTTACGTTAGAGTTGCGCGATGGGCGAAAAGGCTACAAAAGGACAATGTCGCGAAATACATTTCGAACTGCGTTGAAGCTGTGGTGCCCGGAACATTCCCAGTCAAGGAGACATGGAAATCCAGAATATTGCCGATCGCTGGCTCGCCAGCCTTGTTGAACTTGAAGAGCGGGCGCAGGCAATCATCCGACAGATTGGGCACATGATTGAAATGGCACACCCCCGCTAGAAGCCTTTCTACCACCCAAACCCTCCAACATTACCCCACCCCTTTACAATGGTAATTAAGAAACGCCAAGCGACGTTTGCAAATGGCGGGTGCTTTGATCTGGCCGCCTGACTGCCGCGTTGCCACACAGACAAACTTTTCACAATTGGAGACTATCTCTGATGAAACTAAACCATCTCAACCTTACCGTCACCGATACGCTGGCGGCCAGCAAGTTCCTGGTCAAGTATTTCGGGCTGCGGAGCATGGGTGGGAACGCCGGTATGAGGTTCCTGACGGACGACGAGGACGAGTGGGATTCGTGCTGACCTTGACAAAAGCGAGTGCAGACACGCAAGGCAAGTATCCTGGCACCTTTCATATTGGCTTTTTTGTAGAGGGCGAAGAGACGGTAAACGAAACCCATCGCCGCCTGAAGAAGGATGGTTTTGATATGCCAGCTCCAGAGAGAAATAATCACGCCTATGGCTTTTACGTCAAGGCGCCGGGCGGGTTCATTGTCGAACTCGGCGCCTGACGCGCAGTTGGTCCCTCTTCAATGGCTATGGCGAACACAACCCCCATAACGACTGATGTCCTGATCATCACCGGCGCGACATCAGGGATAGGCAAGGCAACCGCGCTTCTATTTGCAGACGAAGGCGCGGATGTTGTGATCACTGGACGACGCGCGGAGTTGGGCACACGCGTGGAAGCGGAGATCAGGCAAAGAGGCGCGCGAGGTATATTCGTCCCGGCGGATCATTCCCAAGCCGAAGATTGTTCCCGCGTCGTCAAGCGGACTCTCGCCGAATTCGGCCGCGTCGACATCCTGTTCAACAACGCGGGCATCGTCACGAAAGGCACTGCTGAAACAACGTCCGATGAAAAATGGAACGAGACGATTGCGATCAATGTGACGGCGGTGTGGCGCATGTGCAAACTGGTAATCCCGATCATGAAGAAACAGGGCAGAGGCGTGATCGTCAACAACGGATCGGATTGGTCGGTGGTGGGCGGTAAAAACTTTCTCCCATATGTGACCAGCAAAGGCGCAGTGGCATTGATGACGAAGGCGATGGCGCTCGATTATGCGCGTGAAAACATCCGCGTCAACGCCGTGTGCCCGGGCGATACGTTTGTAGATCGCTGGATGGAACGCGACTATTCTGGAATTTCAGACCCTGCAAGTTTGGAGAAAGCCATCAAAGAAAAGAGCGCTTATCTACCGATGGGACGTTTCGGCAAACCCGAAGAGAT
>Ga0247727_10012625_pt1 | contig 14450 bp, 9 predicted proteins | sample WisWelCaveWW1625_FD_202498 | JGI IMG/M metagenome (GOLD analysis project Ga0247727, IMG submission 202498) | Biofilm microbial communities from Wishing Well Cave, Virginia, United States - WW16-25 | ecosystem: Environmental > Aquatic > Deep subsurface > Groundwater > Cave microbial mat | place... | reverse complement strand
ATGCTCGAACCGGTCTCGTTCATCATGGTGGACTTGTATCAATTGCGCGATATCAACCAGACCAAAGGCTTCGACTATGGCGACAGTCTCCTGCGCTGGCTGGGCATCGCCATCAAGGATGAGACCGAATCCACCGTGTATCGTATTTCGGGGGATAACTTCGTGGCGGCGTTGATCGGCGGGAAACATAAAAAGCACGAAGCCATAGCCCGGAGATTGTTCGACCGTCTCAACAGCGAAGCCCAACAATTGGAATTGAGCCTGCCCGTCGTCCGCATGATCGTGATCCACTTTCCCGATGGCGCCCCGCTCAACCCGCCGGTGGTCTGGAGGAACCTCAACGAAAAAATGGAATTGACTCACGCGGAGGAGCCGTTCAAAATCTTTCAGGCGGACGTTTCGGAGGACGACCAGGCCACCCTGCGCGCCATCGAGCTCATGGCAAAGCGCATCGAAACCCTCGGCGGGACGCTGCAATACACGTCCAAGCTTGCCTACACCGATCCGGTCAGCGCCGCGCCGAATATGCTCGCCATCCAGCGCAGACTGGACCTTGCCCTCAGCGAGGCGATCCTCGAGCAAAAACGCCTGTGCATCTGTTTGATGGATGGGGACAGTCTCAAGCGCTACAACAACAAGGGCTACGCGGCGGGCGACGACGTGATCCGCAAAATCACCCAAACCCTGGTCGCGGCGTTACGCCCAAACGATTTTCTCGGACGCTGGCGCATGGGCGATGAGTTTATCGTCATCCTGCCTTCCACCAGCATAGATCGAGCCTCCATCGTCGCGGAAAGATTGCGCGCCGCGGTGGAACGCGACTCACAGGGCTGGCTTTATCCCACTTCCATTTCAATCGGCGTCGCCTATTATCCCAAACATGGACACACCGCCAGCGAGCTTGTCGCAGCCGCGGAGAAGGCGTTGGGTCTCGCGAAAATGTCCGGCAAGAACCGCGTCATCGTCGCGCCGTAGCGCAAGATGGCATCCTTTGACATACTCAGGACAGGTCTTGCGCCGCAGAATTCTATAGCAATTGACAGCCTCTCTATAGACTCTGAGAGTCGCGCGCGGCTATGCTGGGACAAATCCCAAACGGAGGCTGTGATGAAAACCATATCCATCTTTCTTTCCCTGATCAATTCGTTGTTAGCGGGCGTGATCCTGCTCGCAAGCCTGACCGGCAATGAAGTCCGCGAGGCCGCTTTCCCGTGGTTGTTTGCCAAGACGCTCGCCGCGTTGATCGTCATTGCAATCGGCGTATTGACGTGGCTGGGACATGTATTGATCATCAGACCGGGATTGCTGACCGTGAGCAGTCTATCCCTCGTGGCTCTGGGCGCGGCGACTTTTGTATGGACTCTCCATCTTGCAATGGTTACAGGCGACATGGAATATTACATGCTCCTCTATGGCGGGAGTTTGCTGGCGCAGGGCGTAGCGTCGTTGTATGGGTTTATCGAAGAATCCAGGAACGCGGCTGTGTAAAGTTTTACCCCGAACGCGCGCGGTCCGTCTGCGGCTATGACCCCAAATAGTCCCTCAGTTGCCTGCTCCGTGATGGATGCCGCAACTTCCGCAACGCCTTCGCTTCGATCTGGCGGATACGTTCGCGCGTGACGTTGAAGAAATCGCTCACCTCTTCGAGCGTGTGGTCTTTGCCGTCTTTCAAACCGAAGCGCAGTTCGAGCACTTCGCGCTCGCGCTCGGTGAGCAACGTGAGCGCGTTTTGAATCTGCTCGCGCAGCATCTGGCGCGTGGCGGAATCCAGCGGCGAGGGCGCGTCCTCGTCTTCAATGAAATCGCCCAGCGAACCGGAGTCCTCGTCGCCCACGGGACGGTCAATGGAAACCGGCTCCTCCGCCGACCGCAATACACGGTCAATTTTTTGGGTGGCGATGTCGAGCCTGCGTTGCAGATCGGGCGGGAGCGGCGTTTCCTCGGCATGCGCGCGCAGGATGGCCTGCACGTCCGAGGCGGGCAGGTAGCCCACCTCCAGCGCGAGTTCCTCGTTGGTGGGCTCGCGTCCAAGTTGCTGGGTAAGAGTCCGTTGGAGGCGCACAATGCGCGAAATGGATTCAAACAGATGAACCGGTATGCGGATCGTGCGCGCCTGTTCGGCAATCGAACGGTTGATGGATTGCCTGATCCACCACGTCGCGTACGTGCTGAACTTGAAGCCGCGGCGCGGATCGAATTTGTTGACCGCGCGCAACAACCCCATGTTGCCTTCCTGAATCAGATCGAGGAACGAGATGCCGCGCCCCAGATATTTTTTGGCGACGCTGACCACCAGCCGCAGGTTCGCGCGGATCAACGCCTGGCGCGCTTCGCCGGCGCGGAGTTTGGCCGACTCCATTTCTTCGATCAGGTCTTCGTCGCAGGGCAGGTTATGATAAAACGTATGTTGCGAGGGGAAGGGATGGTTGTGGCGAAAATGATTCAGAAGCCACTCGGCATATCGAGGCGGGAACAGGCACAGGCTGAGAAAGACGCGGTAGGCCTGGTTTGCGATCCCGTTCCAGAGTTCATCGGTCCCCCATCTTCCATTATCCAGATAGGCGCGCAGGTAAGAGGGTTCGTACGATTCCCAGCCCAAACGCAACCCTTGCGCCTCCACCAGCATCCGGCCGAGATCGGGCGGCTGGACATGAAGCGCTTCGGCGTCTTCGAGCAAACGCCCCCATGCAGTAAGCATCACGGTGATGAGCGCGTGGTAGATCCCGCACGCCTGCGTAAGTCCCTTACGCAGCGGATGGCGTCGGAGCGTGTTCACCAGGCGGTTCGCTTCGATCATCGTCGCCAGCCGGAACTCGCTATCTGAATCCAGCAGTTTGACTTCGCCGATCTCGCGCAGGTATAACCGCACCGGGTCTTCGGAAAGTTCAGCCAGCGTCTGCGGGTCTTTCAGGTCGAGCGCGTCCTCTTCGAGGTTCTCCTGCTCCTGCTGGGCAAGCGCGTTGATATCGGGGTCGCCGGCCTCGTCGCCCATCAACGCCGCGCTGACAACGCCGTCGGCCTCGTCAAACGCGTCGTTCAGAACGCGTTCGTCCTCGAACGCGGTTGCGGGGTTTTTCTTTTCCGACGCTGGTTGGTTCTTCTTTACTGCCATGTGCCCTTTTGTCTACCAGACGCAAGCGGATCATAATTGTTACGGATAACCTGTTCATCCCGCAGTTGAACAGCGGGATGAACGGGCCGGAAACTATTCCAATCGCTTACGCGACATCCTGCGCTCCATTTCATCGAGCGCGCGTTTCAACTGGGTTAACTTTACCGCCTCTTTTTGATATTGGGCGGCGGTTTCCATATCGTTGTTATCCTGCGCGTCTTTGATTAGGAACCTTAGCTGCATGATCTTTTCGTTCGTCGCGTCGCCGCGCATCCTTTTTGTGCCGCGCAATAATTCTCCCAACAACTTGTCGTCCGCCCGCTCCGGGCTTCCCGTTTGCGCCATTAAATCGCGCGAAAAAATTTGCAGCGCTTCAGGCAAGGCGCCCGTCACAAACTCGTGATGTTCCGCTTTATCCTGCTCCACCGCCGCGCGAATCAAACCGAATAGCATTTGATGATCGGTATATTGAAAATCCTGCGCGTCCAGCGCGGTCAAGCCATACTCCTGCAACGAACGATCGAGACGATACAACAACTCGGGTTTGCGAAACAAAACGCCGACGACATATTCCTCGACCAGTTTACTGGACGAGACCGCCGCCGAAATTTTTACCGATACTTCGGCAATCCCGGTACGACGCTCTTGCGCCTGACTCTTCGAGACGCTCCTCGGCCGCCTCACGCGCGGACTTTGGGCCTGCGCGCCCATCAACGCGCGTTCATCCACCTTCAACATCCTCGACAGCGCCTGGCGATACGTATCGCGTTCCAACGGGTTGGGCAGGTCTTCAATCAAAGGCAGGACCTGCGCGGCGATCTGTGTCTTCACCTTCGGTTCGTTGAGGTTTTGCCCCGCCGCGAGAGTCTCCATCACATGCGTAACAATAGGCCTGGCATCGTCAATGATTCTCTTCCATTCATCCTTATCGCGCGCGACGATTTCATCCGGGTCAAGCTCATCCGGCATGGACGCCACGCGCAAATCCGCCTGCAAGCGCGCTTCATTGCGTAGTAAGCCGCGCGCGTCGAAGCCGAGTTCGCCTTCCTTGTCCATGGCCGAGCGCGCGGCTTCGAGTCCGCGTAACACCGCTTTCTGACCGGCGGTATCCGGGTCGAGCGCGAGGACGATGCGCCGCGTGAATTTTTTCAACAATCGCAGTTGATCTTCGGTCAGCGCCGTGCCCATTGGCGAAACGACGTTTTCATAGCCCGCCTGGTGCAGGGCAATGACATCGAGATAGCCCTCGACGATCACCGCCTGGTCGTTGGCGCGGATCGGCTTACGCGCCCGATCCAATCCGTAGAGCAAACGTCCCTTCGAGAAGATCGGGGTTTCGGGCGAGTTCAAAAACTTTGGGATATCGTTCGGGTCAACGATGCGCGCGCCGAAGCCCGTCATGCGTCCCTGCTCGTCGCGGATGGGAATCATGATGCGGTTGCGGAAGCGGTCGTAGGTACGTAAGTCGTTTTCACGCATGGATATCAACCCGGCGTCCATTAATTCCTGATCCTTGTAGCCGCGTTGGATGAAATGTTTGAGCGCGTTATCGTAACCGGCGGGCGCGTAACCCAGGCCGAAGGTTTCGATGGTTGAGTCGGTCAGTCCGCGTTTCTCGCGCAGGTAAGCGAGAATTTCCTTGTTTGCGAAAAGATGACTGCGATAAAAGACGACCGCGTCCTCCAGCAATTTGCGGAGGTTGTCGTAGGCTTCCTTTTGTTCCGGCGTCTCGCGCTTATATTCTTTGATCTCCACACCCGCCCGCGCCGCCAATTTTTGCAGCGCCTCTTTGAAGTCAAGTCCCTCCTTCTTCATCACAAACTTGAAGATGTCGCCGCCCTCGTTGCACGAACCGAAACAGCGCCAGGTCCCGGTCTCGGGCCAGACCACGAACGCGGGCGTGTGCTTGTTATCATGGAATGGACAGAAACCCGTGTAGTTCCGGCCCGCGTGGCGCAGTTTGACTCCCGCCTCCGAGACGAGGTCAACGATATCTATTTTGGCTTTGATTTCATCGAGTGTGGACATGGGAGGAGAAAAACAAGTAGACAGGTATACAAGTAGACAAGGAAACAGGTTGTTGAATTATAGACGTATTCGAGGATTTGGCAAATCAATTGGATTAAATAAAAACGAGGCAGCCTTGCGACTGCCTCGCGGTGTTAGATTGAGGGGTTAATCTTCCGGGCTTGCGGCCGCTTCCGAATCGCAATGATGGCCGCCTTTGTTTGAGACCTCGCCAAACGCGCCCCGGGATTGGAATACCTGGATGCGAGGCTGGATCGCCAGGCTGGCGTCCGCGCGGGCTTTTCCGCTCACGCCGGTTTGTAGCGCCGCGGCGCCCAGCACGCTGGTATAGATGCCGGCGACGATAATAAGGCTGATCAACACAGCAAAGACAATTCGAGTGGTTGGTTTGGACATGATTATTCTCCTTGCTAATCGGTTCTGCATGATGAACGGGCGGTATGGTGAATGCGGCGGCGGACAACCCTGACTGCAAAGCGTTAATCGGATATGTCTTAATTGCCCTCCATTTGAAACTGGAAAAATTATACCCAATAGCGCCCGATTTGGCAACAACAAAATCGGCGGCTCGTCTGAAGCGCCGATTGTTTAGAAGCCTTCGAGTTTGGACAAGTCCGCAATGCCGTTGGACAAATTGGCAATTTGCCCTACAAGCGCAAGCCGGTTTTGCCGCACTATTTCATCCTTCGCCATCACAAGAACTTTATCGAAGAAAGCGTTGATGGATGGGATGAGCTTGACGACGACATTCAGGAATTCGTCAACTGTTGACGGCTGACCGCCGACTGCAGACCGAACAGCCTCGTACAGTTTCTTCTCCTCCGCTTCCATCAACAACTGATCGCTGACCATTGATGACTGATTACTTTCCACTCCTGCAGATCGGATGATGCGGACGCAGCGCGCGAACCCCGGCAGGATCGTTGACCAATCCTCGCGTCCCACCCACGCCTGAAGTTGTTTCACCGCCCGAACCGTTCCCGCCGGATTGTTCGATTGCGCGGCAAGAACAGCATCCACGACATCGTATTTATACCCTGCTTCGTTTAATACGACCTTCAAACGTCCCGCGCTGAAATCAAGAATTTGCTTTTGTGTTTTAGCGCTGACTTCAATCGGTTGTGTCTTCGCAGATTTCTTTACAGCGTCTGCCAAATCAAAGTTAACATCATGCTCAATCAGCGGTTGGACGACGCCAATCGCGGCGCGGCGCAAACCAAACGGATCTTTCGCGCCGGTGGGAGCAAGTCCTGCGGCGAAGAGACCGACCAATGAATCAAGTCTATCCGCCAATGCAACCGCAAGTCCGATCCTGGTTTGAGGCACGGTTTGGTATTGCTCGCCAATCGCAATCGCAATGTCATTTTGTTCACCGCTTCGCAACGCATATTCCCGCCCAATAATTCCTTGAAGCGACGTCATCTCCGTGACCATTTGCGTAACCAAATCCGCTTTCATCAAATGCGCGGCGCGGCGGGCGAAGATCGCTTCGTCGTTTTCGAGTTTCAACATTGGAATCAACTCGTTGACCAGTTTTTCGATGCGTTCGGATTTATCGAGCATGGAACCGAGTTTGGTGTGGAAGGTAAGTCCAGAGAGTTGTGAGCGATAATATTCAAGCGGTTGCTTGACATCTTCGCGCACGAAGAAGTTCGCGTCGGCAAAGCGCGCGCTCAACACATGCTCATTACCCTGACGAACAATATCAATATGAATATCATCACCGTTTCTGATTGCGATGAAGTGCGGTAGGAGCGTCGAAGGTCGAAGGTCGAAGGTCGAGGAATCCGCGACCTTTGACTTGTGACCTTCGACAGGGAAGTAGCGCTGGTGTTTTTTCATTACAGAGACCAACACATCGCGCGGTAGGGATAAATATTCCTTGTCAAAGCCGCCCATCACGGCTGTGGGCATTTCGATAAGATTCGCGACTTCATTCAACAAGCCTTCTTCGATGATGGCTTCCCCGCCGACGAGAGCCGCGGCTTGTTTGACCTGTTCCACAATAGAGGCTTTGCGTTCTTCTTTATCAAGGAGAATGCCCGCCTCGCGAATTAAGTCAAGATATTTATCCGCAGATGGGATTTTGATTTCGGGTGAGTCGTAGGGGCGTAATCCACGAGTCACGTCACCCGAAACAACGCCCGCATATTCAAACGGAATAATCATATCGCCGAGCAATGCCACATACCAGCGGATCGGACGCGAGAATGAAACGCCGCTTTCATTCCACCGCATTGATTTTTCAAACTTGATGTTTTCAACAAGTTTGGGTAACGCTTCCGCCAATACTTCGGGAGTCGAGCGTCCCTTTTGTTTGACGACGGCGAAGACATATTTACCTCCCGCTTGCGCGTCCTCGCGGACCTGCAAATCTTCAACCTTGACGCCGTTCTTTTTGGCAAAGCCCTGCGCGGCGGGCGTGTACGACAAATTGCCCCCTTCGGGGATGCTACCGCGACCAATTTGTCCTACGATGGCTTTATCCGCAGGCGGACCTTTGACGAGGTCTTCGCGGTCTGGTTGATTCGGGGAGAGAGAGTCAATCGAAATGACGAGCCGCCGGGGCGTTCCGTAGACGCGGATGTCCTTATGGTCGAGTCGCAGTTCGTCGAGGAGAGTCGGGATACGAGTTACGAGATACGCGTGGGCGGAATCCACATCGGAGGCGGGGAGTTCTTCGGTTCCTATTTCAAGGATGAATGATGAAGGATGAAGGATCAATGTCGAAGGCGTGGATGGTTTTGATTCATCCTTCATCCTTTTGCCTTCATCCTTCAACAGTGGATACTCTAATTCCTTCCTCTGTTCCTCATACCCCTCCGCCACACGTTTCGCCAATTCTCTAATTCTCCGAAAATACGCCTGTCGTTCGGCAACGCTGATCGCGCCGCGCGCGTCGAGGATGTTGAAGGTGTGCGAGGACTTGAGGACATAATCGTGCGCGGGGACGAGCAGACCCTGCGCGAGACAGGCATCGGCTTCGGCGGAGAAGAGATCGTACATCTGGCGGGCGCGCTCCACGTCCGCGACCTCGTAATAATATTTGGAATGTTCGAATTCCTCGCGGCGGCGGATCTCACCGTACATTACGCCTGCACCGTATTCCTCATCCCAGATGGCTTTGGCGTTATTGAGCGCGATCAGGATGCGTTCGAGCCCGTAAGTGATCTCCACCGAGACAGGGTCAAGCGTCACGCCGCCCATCTGTTGAAAATAGGTGAACTGCGTGATCTCCTGCCCATCGAGCCAGACCTCCCAACCCAAACCCCACGCGGCGATGGCAGGCTGTTCCCAGTTGTCCTCCACAAAGCGGATATCGTGTTTACGCGGGTCAATGCCAATTGCCTTAAGCGAATCAAGATACAACTCCTGCGGATTGCCCGGATCAGGTTTGAGAATCACTTGATATTGTGTATGTAATTGAAAGCGATTCGGGTTCTCGCCATAACGCCCATCATCCGGGCGGACAGACGGCTCGACGTACGCCACATTCCACGGTTCGGGTCCAAGCACGCGCAGGAAGGTGGCAGGGTTCATCGTCCCTGCGCCGACCTGGGTGTAGTAGGGCTGAGTGATCAGGCATCCGTGCGCTGCCCAGAAGTCTTGGAGTTTGAGGATGATAGATTGGAAGGAGGCTTTTTGTGTCATTTGAGATTAGAGGATTGGAGAATTAGAGAATTGTAATTGCATGAGAGATTATAACTGATGGTTAATGGAAGATGGATAATGGATGACTTTGCGTGGTCAGCATCCATTATCCATCTTTTTGTGCTTCATGCGATGGGGGAATTTGGTTCTGTTTACAGGACTATGGAAGTGAGAGAACACAACGAAAGCCAACGGTACCAGCGGTGTGCAGGTTACCAACTTGGTTTCTGTAACGCCTGGACACACGTAGGTCGCTAGCAACGTCCCACGCACCACCGCGCAACACTCGATACTTCGTTCCATAATCCGAGTTGCTTATTGTATTCTCAGGATAAGCATCATACAAATCTTTCACCCATTCTGTCACGTTGCCAGCCAAATCATAAATGCCATATGGGCTTTTTCCGCTTTCATAATTGCCAACGGGCGCAGTTTCCGCATAACCATCATCATCGCTATTTTTGTCTGCCCAATCAAACGCACAGTTCTTGTCGCAAAAATTTCCGCGGCTACTATCAAATGTATCGCCCCACGGATAAATGCGCCCATCTGTGCCTCGCGCGGCTTTTTCCCATTGCGCTTCGGTTGGCAAACTGCCGCCACGCCAGCCACAGTATTGAACGGCTTGGATCCAATCCACGAAAATCACGGGGTAGTTTTTGTACTCTGGGTTGCTGTAGTAACTACCTGAACGAACAGAAAAACCTGTATTTCGCGGCAGGCTACAACCACCCGCCTCCACGCAGACTTGGTATAGGGCATTGGTCACTTCATACTTGTCCATATAGAAGGCGTCCAGATACACTTGATGAATTGGTTTTTCGTCATCCTGAACTTCACTTCCCATTGTAAATTCGCCTCCTGACACGAGGCGCATGGTCACGCGTTTGGCATCTGTGATTTCGATTGGTAGAGACCCAGTATATTTTGTTGCAGTAAGTTTTACTATGGGTGTTGATATGTTGGCGGGAGATTCTGTTAATAGAGGCAAAGTAGTTAGAGTAACAGTTGTAGTTGAAGTCAAGCTTGGCTCAAACGTATGCGATGGAGTAATAAGTTTGGGAGTTACTGTAATTGTTGAAGTCATCAATTGAGTAACAACAGGAGCAGGAGAAAACCATTTTTCAATTGCTGGCGAACCAATTAATGCGGCAATAATTGTGCCTACAAATCCGATCAAAGCAACAACAATGGTTGTATTCGGTTTACGTGGTGATTTTGTTTTCTTTGGTTGCGATCTATCAATCTTAGGCTTTTCAAGAGCAGGTGTTTCCTGACTTCCCACATTGATTACATTGTTGCTTCCAGTGATAATTACGCCACTAGAAATATCTCGTCCGGCATTAAGAGCACCTGACGCGGATTCGTTCTGCTGTTCAGGTAATTTGACTGCCGGTTGGTCTTGTTTAGGCATAGGCGCTTTCAAAGGAATATCATCTTTGACTTGGACAGACTCAGTTTTGCCAAGGTCTGCCAAAATCCATTCAACCAAATCCTTAAAAGCCTCGTTGGGAAGTTCATTACTATCAAATCTAACGAGTGAACCATTCGCGTCCTGGGTTATGGTAATGACAAGCATATCTGAAATCAATTTCAGAGGTTCAATAACCTGATCATCACCTTTACTAACAGATTGTATTTTTCTTCCCTGCACTATCAAAGCATGTTGTGTCGTTTTTCCGTCCTTGGGATCGAGATGCTTGACTTGTCCAGTTTGATAATCAACCCGACGATTATTATCATTTTTATCGACACCTGCAACAGTGCGCATGATTCTTGTAAGCGTTTCAAATAAGAAATTTACAGAAGTTACAACAGTTGTATTTTCAAAATCACATTCATAATGGGCAGTCAAGTCATAAAAAATCCGCTTTTCTTGGCTTCTTTTTATATCATTTTCCAAAGCAATTATTTCATTTGGCTTTTTTGTTCTTGGTGTTCTACTTTTTCTAATCTGTAAAGTTACCCCTATTTTATCCGCCCGCGCACGCATAGCACGCACGAGTCTCTCATAACCGTCCTCTTCAAACAAATCCACCCAATGCCATTTTCTCAGGCTTTCGAGAGTGTCACATTCTTCCAATCGCGCTGGGATGATAAATATCTCGCCTTCGGGTTTTTCCATGGCGGTATCAAGAGCAAGGCGCACTTCCTTTTGTCGAAATCCTGCTTGATTGAATTGCTTTGAAAGACAAACCACCACCACGTCCGCTTCGCGCACAGCCTTGCGGATTTCCAATTCCCAATCTTGCCCTGGGAGGAGTTTCTCCTTGTCGAGCCATGCGTCCACCCCATCCTTTTTGAGGCGCAAATATAGCTCGCGCACAGCAGACTTATCCGCTGATGCGTGGCAGAGAAAAACTTTTAATGGGCGTTTGGATTCTTCGGGCATGCTACAGCAACTTCTTGAACTCTTCGATGGTCAGTCCTGCGTCCTTGATAATTCCACCCATTGTGAAAGCATTAATCGGGTTATTACGCGGAATGATAATAATACGATCATCTTTCGACATGGAGATATGTTTCCCTTCGCGGATGACGCTAAACCCTGCTTTCTCAAAGGCTTTCACAGCTCGCTGGTGTTGAATTCCCGCCAATTTGGGCATGATTAAAGTGGAACCTCAACCATGCGGGTTTCTTTATTTTGATTCAAGATTTCGATTGTTTCAAGGTATGTCTTGATGGCGTCTTTGATATTTTCAAGCGCTTCTTCTTCTGTCTCTCCTTGCGACCAGCATCCTGGCAAGCCGGGAACCCAGACAGCAAACCCTTCATCTGTTTCCTCAAGTCGGATTTTGTATTTCATAAGTACCTCACAATCACAATGCGGCTATTATAACGCTTTCAAGCATCCAACTCCCGCACAGTCGTTTGCGGATTTCCAGTTCCCAATCTGGTAGGTTGAGCCTGCCGAAACCCTGACCTGGGAAGATGGTTCAGATTCGCTCCCAAGGGCGCCTCGCGAAGGGGCCAGGGGCGAGGCGCCGCACTGACTGGCGAAGCCGTGTCGAAGCGTCATTCTGCCCCGCGCCGATGATGACGTGGTCGTATTGATTTGTTGTCATGAAAAATTCCTTATCTCAGATTTCAACTGATGTATTAAAAGCAGATTCAACCACGTCGCCTTGTGAAAACAATTTCATGAATGCTTCCACAGCGTCCTTCTTGGTGTTCTCGCCTATGTCTTTGGTCAATAAGACGCGTTGACCAAAATCTGCAATCTCCTGAACACACCATTCGTATCCATAATATGCCAACACAAGCGGATCGATCTTCACGTCCCCATAGCCTTTGAAGAAAAAATGCGCTTCCCTTGTTTCAACTGTGTCTTTATCAAGCACAAACATGAGATCGCGCTCTTTGGGGGCAAACAATATATCATCCCAGTCAACAATGAACATACTGTTTTCTAGAGTTATCAAAATGTTGGCGGTGTGAATATCTGCATGACAGAGAACGAAATCCAAATCGTTCTGTTGGAGGCGCTTTCCGATCATTTCGGCTCGCTCAATAAGAGTTTGGATATTCTCATTGTTTTCTTTCCAGAAAATTGCCAGTTCCTTTTCACATGGGTCATCATAATTTTGAGTGTTGACCTGCTCGTGCAGTGTTCTGGCAAGGCTGCTCCATTTTGGGGTGAAAGACTCTTGCGCGACGTATTGCAAAGTGTTTCCATCGAGTTTCGTGGCGTGAATTCGTTTTAGCGTAGCGCCAAATTCTGTCCATTGCGCATCGGTCATGCCAAATTTCATTGCCTCATTGCCCGTGATGAACGGATAAAGGATCAAGTCAAATCCGGCCATCTTTACACTCAGTCCCTGTGTCTTTGTGGGCAAAGGGGCGATCACCTGCTTGATCCCGTTATCTTTCAGAAAGCGCGGCGCAAAAAGTCCTGCAAGGTTTGAGATCCCTTTCTTTATTTTTAGGAAATAGGATTTTTGACCTTTTGTTTCCACGCGATATGCAAATGCAGATGAGTCATTTCCAATTGGCAGGAACTCAATGTCACTTGCTTGAATCGAATAGTTTTCGTGCAAAGCGACTGTTATTTTTTCTTCCTTGATGTCAGGCTTTTCGATCATGTGCAGTTTCTAAAAGGGCAGACCAAACTCCATCGGACAGAATCAACTGTCGGTTAAGAACGAAGCGGGTCTCATCCAATTCTCCAATCTCTAATTCTCCAGTCTCCAATTACCACTTACCAATTCCCATCCCTCAACACCGTCTCCGCCGCCAACTTCCCCGGCGCGCCCATGATGCCGCCGCCGGGATGCGCGCCCGAGCCGGCGAGATAATAGCCGCGCAACGGCGTGCGGAAACTCGACCACTGCGCGGCGGGGCGCATGAAGAAGAGTTGATGCAATAGCAGTTCGCCGTGGAAGATGTTGCCGCCCGTGATGCCCGCGATGCGTTCAATGTCCACCGGCGTGATGACTTGTTTGCCGATGATGGCGCGGCGGATGTTGGGAGCATATCGCTCAATCGTAGAAATCACTGTCTCGCCAAACGTGTTGCGTGTTTCGTCGTCCCAGCCGCCTTCGAGGTTGTATGGCGCGTATTGCACAAAGCACGACATCACATGTTTACCGGGCGGCGCCATATCGGGGTCAATCATCGAAGGCACGATCATGTCAATGTACGGCTCTTTCGCAAACTGCCCATACTTCGCGTCGTCGTAGGCGCGCTCGATGTAATCAATGCTCGGGCTGATGGACACCGCGCCGCGATGCAACGCGCCCTCGCCGGGCAGCGCCGTGAAATTCGGCAGTTCGCTCAACGCGAGGTTGACCTTGCCCGATGAACCGCGCATACGGAATTTTTTGATGGATTGAATCAACTCTTCAGGCAGATGTTTGGCTTCGACCAATTTGAGGAACGTGACATACGGATCGGCGGACGATAGTACTGCCTTGGCATAAATCTCATCGCCGTTCTCCAAAGCGACTCCCACCGCGCGTCCACTCTTGACGATGACCTGCTTCACCGTACTGTTGACTCTGATCTCAGCCCCAAGCGCGCGCGCCGAATTGGCGATGGCGCCGCTGACTCCACCCGTGCCGCCTTTGGCAAATCCCCAGGCGCGGAACGCGCCGTCAATCTCGCCCATGTAGTGATGCAACAACACATACGCCGTGCTTGGCGAACGCGGACCCAAAAACGTGCCTATGATTCCGCTGGCAGATTTTGTCCCCAACAACGCGGGAGTCTCGAACCATTCTTCGAGCATATCCGCCGCGGACTGGGTCATGATCTTGGCGAGACCATACAATTCTTTTTCAGTTAATGACGAGGCAAATTTTCCGACTTTGAGCAAGCCAAATAAATCCTTCGGATGAAGCGATGTGGGATTCGGCGGGATGATGCTCAGGATGGGCTTGATGGCTTTCGCCAGCCGCGCCATCCTGCGGGCGTATTCGTCGTATGCCTCCGCATCCTTCGGCGAATGACGATAAATTTCGCGGCGGGTGGTATCGTGGTCATCCCAGCCCGCGATGTAATCGCCGTTGTCCATCGGCGTGAAGGTGCTAGGCAGCGGCAGGATTTTCAATCCGTGCTGAGGCAGTTTCAAATCGCGGATGATCTCAGGTCGCAACAGGCTGACCACATACGAGAACTCCGTGAACTTGAAGCCGGGGAAAATCTCCTCGGTCATCGTCGC
>Ga0247727_10012624_pt1 | contig 14451 bp, 15 predicted proteins | sample WisWelCaveWW1625_FD_202498 | JGI IMG/M metagenome (GOLD analysis project Ga0247727, IMG submission 202498) | Biofilm microbial communities from Wishing Well Cave, Virginia, United States - WW16-25 | ecosystem: Environmental > Aquatic > Deep subsurface > Groundwater > Cave microbial mat | place... | reverse complement strand
CGACGAGTCGATCGTGAGCACGTTCCAGTTCAACGGCCGCCGGCCCGCGGCCGACATCGTCGCGAGCAGCTCGATCTCCTCGTCGCTGAACATGTCGAGGCAACCGTCGACGATCGCCTCGAGCGTCGTGCCGTCGTGCTCGCTCACGGCCGAGCAGAGCGCGAGTACCTCTTCGTGTGTCGCCCACCGGGACGGCACCGGCTCGCCGTCGCCGTCGCTGTGGGTGCGCGAGAGCGACGTCGAGAATCCGAGCCCGCCGGCCCGGATGGACTCGTGCAGCAGCTCGACCATCGACGCGATCTGTTCCGGGGTGGCGACGTTGCCGATCGACGCTTCGCCCATCACATAGCGACGCAGCGCGCAGTGACCGACGAGAAAGCCCGCGTTCACGCCGATGTTGCCGTCGAGCCGGTCGAGGTAGTCGCCGAAGGTGTGCCATTGCCAGTCGACGCCGTGTTCGAGCGCCGCGAGCGGCATGCCCTCGACCTTCGTCATCATCCGGCGCAGGTAGTCGGCATCTCGGGGCTTGATGGGCGCGAGCGTGAACCCGCAGTTGCCGCCGATCACACTCGTGACGCCGTGCACGTTGCTCGGCGATGCCGCCGGATCCCAGAAGAGCTGCGCGTCGTAGTGCGTGTGCGGATCCACGAAGCCGGGTGTCACGAGCAAGTCATCAGCATCGACGGTTGCCAGCGCCGGCTCGTCGATGTCTCCGAGCGCGACGATCCGGCCGTCGCGGATGCCGACATCGGCGCGCCGCCCCGGAGCACCGCGGCCATCGACGACGGTGCCGTTGCGGATCGAGACATCGAGCATCGCAAGACCTTCCCACGGGCCGTCAGATCCTATGACCGTCGTTCACAGGCTCAAGATGCGCCGTCGTGCGGCCCCTGCATCCCGTACTTCGGAAACGCGCCGAGGAACGCGTGCTCGTGCAGCCCATAGCCGACGGTGCCGTTGCTCTGGGTGAACCGCGCGACCTGGTCGACGATCGTGAAGTGCCCGAAGGGTTCGATGTCGTCCATGCGGTACTCCCTGCCCTGCACTGCGAGAGCGCCCTGGTACATGCCGTGGCGCCAGTCGTCCTCGATGCCGTACCCGGTACCGATCGCGATGTAGGCGGGGAGCAGCGGTGTGACGTCGATGTCGAGCGGCCCGTCGGGTGCTTCAGGGAAGCTGAGCACCGAGTGCGTCACCATGCGCGTGCCGGACTTCAGGGTGTGGTCGTACTCGGGCCGGCCGAGAAACTCCACCCCGCGGCTGGCGTCGACCCAGATGCGCACCGCCTCCTCGAGCACCCGCTCGCCGTCGGCTTCCTCGTTGAGCATGTACAGGATCGAGTGGTCTGCGAACTGCATGGGGTCGTAGTTCCACATCCCGGTGAGCTGGCCTTCGCCCTGGCGGACACCTGGATGCTCCGGCTCGCCGTGGGGCCGAACCCCCCAACTCCGGTCGCGGGTGCCCCACCATCGATCGGGGGTCACCGCGAACGATTCGCCCGCGACCTCGATGCTGCCCGTCCAGTAACCCGTCTGCGCGAAGCGCATCGTGTCGAACATGACGCGGCCGTGCTTGCGGACGAACTGGCGAGGTTCTTCGTACGCGGGGATCGCTCCCTCCCACAGGAGATCCGCCGCGATCCCGAGCGTGCTGCCGTCGGTTGCCGAACCGTCCGGCCCCGACGGGTCACAGACGACGCGCACCTTGCGCAACGGCTCGATCACCTCGACGCGGATCGGCCCGATGGTCGTGCGCATCCGGTCGTCGAGCACCTTCGAGCTCCGCACGACATGCTGGGTGTCGCCGCGGCGGATGCAACAGAACGCATCCATGACCTCGAGGTTCGGGTAGCACCCGAGCCCCACCACCATGAACAGCTCGTCGCTGCTCCCGTGCAAGTTGAAGTAGTAGCGGTCGTAGAAGTTGCGGTCGCTGGTCGCCACGTGACGGATCGTCTCGGCGGTCTGGTGGACGGGGTAGTCATCCCACGACGAGAGGCTGGAGTGGTAGCGCGGCATGGCCGCGCACCGTAGGCAACCAACCGTGCAGCCGTCACCTCGGTGGGCCTATGGTGCGCGACCGATGGGCGATCTGTTGCAGATCGGCGAGGGCTTCGCGGGAGAAGGCGCGGACGCCGCGCACGTCAACACGGTGCTCGGACGGCGTGACGGTCCGGTCGCGACGGCCTGGACGACGGCGCTGGCGACGCCCCGCGAGGGTCACGTCGCGTTCGTCGCCGTCGTCCAGCCAGGGTTGGCGGTGCAGCCGCCGACCCTGTTCGTGAACAAGGCGCCGCTCGAGCACGAGCGTCACGCGCAGCTGACGTGGGGTGCCGCGCAGGCGGGGGTGGCCGCGGGGGTGCTGGACGCGGTCGCCGACGGCGTGATCGCCGCGCACGAGATCGGAGAGCTGGTGCTGATCGCCGCGGTGTGGGTCAACCCTGACGCGCTCGACGGTGAGGCCGTGTATCTCAACAACCGCGGGGCGACGCGCACCGCCCTCGAATGCGGCGAGCAAGGCCTGCCGCACATCGAGCAGGCCCTCGCCGCCCGCGGTACCCCATGGAACCCCTACTTCGAGCTGCTCCGCGGCTGACGCACCTGGTTCAGAGGGTGGAGCGCTCGGCGAGGGTTTCGAGATGCGGGGTCGCGACCTGGATCGGGGTCACGAGCACGGTCGGCTTCGCGGCGCCGTCGCGCCGCACCGACGCGCCGATCGTGCCGCAGTACCGGCACTTGCAGTGCGTCAGATCCACGAGCGCATGGTCCCCGACCGTGCTGATCGGCACGCCGGTGAGCGAGAACACGAGCGTGTGCGTGTCGTTTTGCTCGATCGCGCCGCGGAGCGCATCGGCGCGCTCGACGGCAACAGGAACGCTTCCCTCTCGCCAATCGATCGGGCGCCGGCAGCGTGAGCAGACCTCGCCGCTCATGTAGATCGCAGCGACGGCGATCCCACCGAGCAGGCACAGCCCGGCGACGATCATGACGCCGATGGAGTCCGCGATGCGGGTCGCGATCAGCGCGACCCCGAGCCCGGCGAAGGCGAGCGCCGGTAGGACCCGCGACCACGCCGGCCGCCGGACGATCCTGGGCGTCGGGTCGGCGGGGATCGGCGTCGAATCGCCCCAAGACGTCTTCGTAGCCTGGTTCACGTGAATCCCATCGGCAGGTGACCGCAACCGGTGAACGGGAAAATCGGGGGAGAGAGTGGCAGGATCCCGCCATGCCGAATGCGATCGGGCCGCTCACCGGGGCCGATGAGCTGTTCCACCACCAGGTGGCCGAGACCTTCGCCACCGTGGCGACCACCGATCTCGCCTTCACCGAGAAGGTCTGCGCGATGGCGGCTCGCAAGGACGGATCGCTCCAACTCGGCTTCGGGCTCGGCAAGTACCCGAACCGCAACGTGATGGACGGTTACGCGGGGATCAGCCGCGGCACCGAGCAGATCACGGTCCGCGCGAGCCGGCGGCTCTGGCCGGACCCGGAGGTCACCCGGATCGGGCCGATCCATTACGAGGTCGTCGACCCGATGCGCACCGTCCGGTTCCAACTGGCGCCGAACCCGACACAACCGGTTGCGTTCGAATGGATCTTCGAACAGGTCGTGCCGCCACGGCTCGAAGATCGCACACACGCGCGGAATCACTGGAACACGCGAGTGAGCTCCGAGCTGATCCGCTACCACCACATTGGTGTCGTCAGCTCAGGGTGGGTCGAGATCGACGGCGAGCGGACGGCCATCGACGATTCGTGGGTGAGCACGCGCGACCACAGTTGGGGGGTCCGCTACGGCGTGGGCGAGCCGGCGTCGGACCTCGAACCGAATCCGTTTCTCGACCATGTCGAGTTCTCGATGATCTGGTGCCCGATCTCCTGCGAACGGCCGGACGGATCCCGCTACGGGATCTTCCTGCATCCGCAGTACGCCTGGGCCGGGGGCCGGCTGGTGCGCAAGAACCTGATGGGCGGTGTCGAGCATCCCGACGGGACGGTCGACACGTTCGCCGACATCGAGCTCGACTTTCGTCACGACCCTCGCACGCGCCGGCTGCAAGGCGGCGTCGCGCACTGCACGATGACCGACGGATCCGCCCGCCCGCTCACCTTCACGGTGCCGGCAGCCACGGGGTTCCATCTCGGTGCCGGTCTCTACTTCGGATGGGGCGGTCATCACCACGGCGAGTGGCGCGGCGAGTATCACGAGGACGGCGAGCGAATCCCCGACTGCACCGACGAGTCGGTGTTCCGCGAACTGCACCAACTGCGCGACACGTTCGTGATCGTCGACGATCCGGTCGGCGGGGGCCGGGGTTATGGCAACTGCCAGCCGATGGTCACCGGCGAGCATCCTTCGCTCGGCCTCACCCGCGCGAGCTCGTTTGTGTAACGCGCGTCACTCGGTACCAGGACAACCTCAACCGACCCCGGGTCGGTGCCGACGAGGAGGTCGTGACCGCTGTGCTCGCGCTGCTCGCCCTCGCCGCCACCCTCGGCGTGCAGCTCTTGGTGCGCCAGTAGCTCGCGGGTCAGGCGGCCGTGCAGGATCCGCCGGCGGCGCCCAACGCCAACACGTTGCCGTTGCCGTCGAGCACGTCGAGGCCGTTGAGATTCGCCGGATCGCCGTACGCGACCATCGCCGCGTCCGTGCAGAGGGTCACCGCGAGATCGACGGCGTCGGTCTCGTCGCTGAGCGAAGTCTCGATCGCGGCGACGCCGTTCGCCTCGTTGACGGACACGCCCGTCAAGCGGTCGTAGTAGGCCGCGCCCGGGTGCACGGTGTCGAGATGGCTCTGGACTGCTTCGACCGCCGCCTCCGCATCGCCCTCCCACAACCCGCTCGGCCCGGGTTGCTCCGCGGTTGTCGTCGTGGCGTCCGGCTCGGTCGCCGTCGGCGCGGTCGAGGCCGTCGTCTCCTCGGGGGCGTCCGTCGACGTGGCAGGGTCGCTGTCGTCGTCGCCGCATGCGGCGAAGGCGAGCGCGGCGACACCGACCAGGACGAGGATGCGGGGGGCAATGGTGCGGGTGCTGGTCATCGTGACCTCCAGTTCGGGCTCGGACCGTACTCCGCCGAGCCGACCTCAGGGGTGCAGTCGCTCGACCGCTGTCGTGAACTCGGCGAGGGCGTCTGGATCGGGCACCACACCGAGCCCAGGGCCGGCCGGCACGGCGAGGCGCCCGGCGTCGAGCACGAACGGCGGCGTGAGATCACGCGCGAAGTAGCGGGCCGAGGCCGACGTGTCGCCCGGCAGGAGGAAGTTGGGAAGCGCGGCGAGGGCGACGTTCGCGGCTCGACCGAGACCGGTTTCGAGCATGCCGCCGCACCAGACGGGGATGTCGCGCTCGGCGCACACGTCGTGCACCCGCTTCGCTTCGAGGTACCCGCCGACCCGTCCCGCCTTGATGTTGACGATCGTGCAGGCGCCGAGCTCGATCGCGTCCGCGGCGCCGCGCGCAGAGGTGATGGACTCGTCGAGGCAGATCGGTGTCTGCAACGCGCGCGCCAGCGCCGCGTGGCCGAGCAGATCCTCTGGCGGGAGTGGTTGCTCGATGAGCACCAGGTCGAACTCGTCGAGTGCGCGCATCGCGTCGGTGTCGTCGCGCGTGTACGCGGCGTTTGCGTCGACCTGCAACGCGAGCGAGTCGCCGAAGCGCTCGCGTACCGCTCGAACGGGCGCGACATCGTGGCCGGGTTCGATCTTGAGCTTCACCCGCTGGTAGCCGTCGGTCAGGTAGCCCTCGACGGTGTCGAGCAGTTTGCTCACCGAGTCGTGGATCCCGACCGATACTCCACAATCGACATACTGCCGCACCGCGCCGAGGTGCTCCGCGAACGACTGGTCGGCCGCGCGGAGCTCGGCGTCGAGGATCGCCATCTCGAGCGCACCCTTCGCCATCGGATGCCCTTCGACGTCGGCGAGCAGCATGCCGACCCGTGCCGCGGTGAGCGCATCACCGTCGGCGAGCGCGCGCGGGACGAGGAAGCGACGGAGCACCGCTTGGGCGCCGTCGGCCCACTCGGCCGAGTACAGCGGCTCCCGATCGGCGACACACTCGCCCCAACCCTCGGCCTCGTCGCTGCGGACATGCACGAGCAGCGCGTCCCGCACCGTGTCGGTGCCGAAGCTCGTCCGGAACGGGCTGACGAGCGGGATCGCGACCCTTCGCAACTCGATGGTCTCGATTCTCACGAACCGACCTCGGCGCGTTGCAACACGTAGCACCCGTCTCTCGTGAACCCGCTCACCAGGTACCCGCGCGCCATGCTGCCCCCGACGCCAGCCCGCAAGGCATGTCGCCAGCGCGTTGCGGTGTCGGGATCGCGGCGGCGTAGGCCGACGAGGTCGGGCGGTGTCCACGCCAGCAAGACCGGCTCGTCCGGCAGGGGGTCGTGCAGGCTGCCGCCGGGATCGACGACCTCGAAGCCCTCGACCGGACCGATAGCGACGCGGTCGCGGCTGGGGTCCGGACCGGTGTCGAGCTCCGTCGACCACCAGACGATCAACCGGTCGGTCTCGTCGTCGCGGTTGATGGCGTCGGTGAGCGTGCCGTAGAAGTTCTCGGCATAGGCGGTGACGCCGGCGCCGAGCTTGCCGAGGTTGAACCATGCGTTGCGGCGCACGAGCGGATCGAACGTCCACGTGATCGCGACGAGGCCGTTGGCACGCGCCCAGTTCCGTTGGTGGTGCTTCAGGGCGAGGCCGACGCCCGCGTGCTCGACACCCGGCCGTACGCCGGTCACGTGAGAGTGCAACACGAGCGCGTCGCCCGACCGCCCTAGGAACCCGAACGACGCGCCGAGCAGGTCCGGCTCGCGGAACGCGCCGGCCACGTAGCCGCCGGCATGGCTGATGGCGCGCAGCAGGTCGGGCGCGTAGCCACCGGACGCGGGCCACACCGCGTCGAACAGCGAGGCGACGGCCGGCAGACAGGCCGGCTCGTCGAGCAGCCTCACCTCGAGCGCGGGCACGCGGCGCAGGGTAACCCGGCGCCGCGTGCCCGGAGCTCGTCAGTGTTCTCTCGTGAGGGCTAGCCGCTAGAGCGGACAGCCGAGGTTGTTGAGGTCGTCGAGGTACCCGCCGAGGTCGATCATCGTCTGGCGATTGCCGCTCGCGAGCGCGTCGTTCACGAGCTTCTGGATGTTGCCAGGGTCGGTGAACCTGCGCAACGGGAAGCCGACGCCCTCGTGCGCCGCGTTCAGGAACGACGCTGTCGCCGCACGCAGCAGGATCCGTGCACCGCCGGCGACGCCGCTGCCGCCGGGATACTCGAGGGCCGTGAGCATCGTGTCGTCGGCGAACGCGCTGAGGTTCGCCGGGAAGGTGAACGAATCCGACAGCGGGTCGGTCGACGTGTACTCCTCCCAGTTCTCGGTGTGGTTCTTCCAGTAGCCCGGCGTGCACCCTTCGTTGCCGATGTTCGTCGCGTGTGCCGGTGCCACCGCGAACGCGCTCATGCCGGCGACCACCAACGCGGCCGCCATCATCCGCCCGAGACGCATGTCTTCCTCCCCTTGACCTGACTGGTTCTCCGTCCGAGTCCGAAGCTTCACGCGCAGTGCGGTGCGCCGACAATGACGCATTCGTGCCCTCTTGACCTTGGTGTGCCACGATGCCGGGCATGACGAAGACGGGCAGCGACGACATCCGCTTCGAACGCGACGGACCCCGAGCCCGGCTCTCGCTCTCCCGACCCGACAAGCTCAACGCACAGACCGTTGCGATGTGGCATCACCTCGCCGCACTCGGCGCCGAGCTCGTTCACGACGAGTCGATCCGGGTCATGGTCGTCGCTGGTGAGGGCCGCAGCTTTTCGGCCGGTATCGACACGACGACCTTCACCGGCCCCTCGAGCGACAGCGAATCCTCCGACGCCCCGACCGAAGCCGAGCCGTTCGCGGCGCCCGTCGATCCGGTGGCCGGCGTGCGTGCGCTCCAGGCTGCGTTCGAGTGGCTGGAGCAGGCACCGTTCATCACGATCGCCCGGGTGCAAGGTCATGCTCTGGGTGCGGGCATGCAGCTCGCGCTCGCCTGCGACCTGCGCATTTGCGCCGACGATGTCCAGATGGGTCTGCTCGAGATGAACTGGGGGTTGATGCCCGACCTCGGCGGCACCGTGTGGTTGCCGCGACTGGTCGGCCCCGCGGCGGCGCTCGAGCTGATGCTGCGTGCGGAGAAGTTGCGAGGCGAGGATCTCCTTCGGCTCGGCATCGCGAACCGCGTCGTTCCGCGCGACGAGCTCGACGCTGCGGTCGAGGAGTACGTGCAACTCGTGCTCGCGCGTCCGCCGCTCGCCGTCCGTGGCGCGAAGCGAGCGATCCGCGAGGGTTGGGGCATGCCGACGGCGGAAGGGATGGTGTCGGCCGCACACGCGCAGCTCGAATGCATGCGCAGCGACGACTTCGGTGAGGCCGCCCGCGCCTTTGTCGAGGGCCGATCGCCGAACTATCGCGGCCGTTGATCGGCCACATAGTGGACCAAGTAATGGACATGTGATGTCGGCGACCGACGCGTTCGCCGTCGCGGGGCTCTACGACTCGACCTCTGGGAACGCGGCGGACCGGCTCGCGCTGCTCGAGTGGCTGCGCGACCTCGGCTTCACGATCGAGGAGATGGTCGAGGCGAACGGACGCGGCCAGCTGGCCTCCCTCGCGACCGATCGGGCGCTCGTTCCCGGGCGACGGCTCACGATCGACGAGGCCGCGGCCGCGGCGGGTCTCGAGCGCGACGTGCTCGTGGCCATCCTGCGAGCTTCTGGGTTCACGCCGACCGAGGTCCAGGTGACGGAGGCGAGCGTCGAGCTGTTCCGCCAGTTCGCCCTCGCCCGCACGATCTTCAGCGACGAGGAAGCGCTCCACTTCACGCGCGTGATGGGTTCGTCGCTCGGCCGGATCGCGGAGGCCGCGAACTCGCTGTTCCTCGTCGACATCGCGGGGCCGATGATGACGACCGCGCCGAGCGAATACGAGCTGGCGCGCTCGTCGCGCGCTGCCATCGAGATCCTGAACGACGTGTCGGCGGCGATCGGGAACCTGTTCCGGCTCCACATGCAACGTGCGATCGAGCGGTCGCAGCGTGCGCGGCAGGGCGTTCGCGACTCCGACCTCGTGTCGATGGCGATCGGGTTCGTCGATCTGGTCGGTTTCACGCCGCTCGCGCAGTCGAAGGACACGCGCGGTCTGCTGTCGCTGCTGCTCGAGTTCGAGGGACGCGCCTACGATTTGGTCGCCGACCACGGCGGCCGCGTCGTCAAGCTCATCGGCGACGAGGTCATGTTCACCACCATCGAGCCGCGCGCCGCCACCGAGATCGCGCTCAACCTGTTCGAGAGCTTCCGTGCCCGCGACGAGGTGACGCCGCGCGGAGGGCTCGCCTACGGCGAGGTGCTCGCCCACGGCGGCGACTACTACGGGCCGGTCGTGAACCTCGCATCTCGCGTCGCTGATGTCGCGGTTCCTTGGGAGATCCTTGTCACCGAGCCGGTGTCGCAGCGCTTGTCGGACGGGCTCGTGGTCGAGCCCGCCGGCCGCCGATTGTTGAAGGGCTTCGACGAGCCGGTCGCCCTCAGCTCGGTCCGGCGCCCCGGCTGATCGTGCGTTGTGATGGGCTCGACGATCGCTCCGACGCGAGCGCGCTGCGGCGGACCTTGCCCGCGTCGTCACGCAGCGGCGCGTCGACCCGCTCGTACGAGCGCGGGATCTTGTAGCGCACGAGTCGCTCGGCGAGATGGGCGCGCAGCTCGTCGTCGCCGACCTCAGCGCCGAGGTGGACGAGCGCGTGCGGCCGTTGCCCGAGGTCGTCATCGGCAAGACCGACGACCACTGCGCTCTGCACGGCAGGATGCTCCTCGAGCGCGGCTTCGACCTCGGCCGGGTACACGTTGGAGCCGCCGACGAGGATCATGTCGGCGCTCCGGTCGGAGAGGTAGAGGTAGCCGTCGTCGTCGAGCATTCCCATGTCGCCGAGACTCTCCCACCCGCCCGGAAGCGTGCGAGCCTCGGCGCCGACGTAGGTGTAGGTGCGCTTGCCCTCGCCGTTGCGCAGGAAGATCTCGCCGACCTCACCCGCGGGGAGCTCGTCGCCGTCGGGGCCGACGATCATCATCGTGCCGGGTGCCGGCCGGCCGACCGACCCGCGGTGCGCCAGCCATTCGGTACCGGTGATGATCGTCGCGGTCTGCGCCTCGGTGCCCGCGTACAGCTCGAAGATCTTCTCCGCGCCGAGCCATTCGATCCACGCGTGCTTCAACCACGGCGGGCACGGCGCGGCGAGATGCCACACGACGGCCAGGCTCGAGACGTCGTAGCGGTCGCGGACGTCCGGCGGTAGCCGCCAGATGCGGTGCATCATCGTCGGCACGATGTACATGACGTCGCAGCGATGTTGTTCGATGAACCGCAGGGTCGTCTCGGCATCGAAGCGACCGCCGAGCACGAGGTGGCTGCCGCCGAGCAGCGCGGTTGCCGACCAGACGAACGGCCCGTTGTGATACAGCGGGCCCGGCATCATCATGGCGCCCCCGCGCCGGACGAGGAGCAACGGGTTGGCGTCCTCGTCGATGCGCCCTGGATCGCCAGCGAGGATGAGCTTCGGACGCCCCGTGCTGCCGCCGGAGGTCATCGCCTTCCACGGCTCGCTGACGGCGTCGGGGAGGGGGCCGTCGTCGAGCGACACCGCAGGGTTCCACCCGCGCGGCAGGCAGTGCCGCGCTCCATGCGTTCCCGGTGCTGCGCCCACAACGATGCGGCTGTCGGCGAGCTCGACGATCGCGGCGACCTCACGGGCAGGAGCGAGGAACGACACCGGTTGCGGGACCGCACCCAGCTTCCAGCAGGCGAGGGTCGCCGCCACGAACTCGACGGAGTTCGGGAGCGCGATCGTGACGAGATCGCCGCACCGCACGCCGAGCGCGGCGAAGGAGCGCGCGGTGCGGTTCGCCAACCGGTCGAGCTCGCCCCTGGTCACGGTGCGCTCGGGATCGGTGACCGCGGCTCGGTCGGGATCGGCGGCCGCGAGCTGCGCCAGCCGTGCCGCGTACGAGACGAAGGTCATGCCCTATGCAATCACGGCGAGCAGCGGGCGGAGATCGAGGCGATCCACTGCAGGAAGGCCACTGTGAACGGCGTCGCGGCGAAGTTGCACCCCGTACTCCGGGCGGAAGAACGCGTCGCCCTCGCGCACGACGTAGTTGAGCACGAAGAACCGGAAGACCTCCTTGCAGAACAGCAGGTCGACCTCGGTCAACGGAAACACGCGGTGGTACGCGCGCAGGAAGCGCAGGAATCTCGGCTCGGTGAGCGTGTGCGGCAGGTACGTGAACTGTGTGCGATCGCCGGTGCGGCTCGACGCCCGCGACAAGAAGTAGAAGTCGAGCAGTCGCGGCTCGATCCGGAACCAGTCGTAGTCCCATCGCGAGAACAGGCGGAACCGTTCACCGTCCGGCTCGAACTCGACCGAGAAGTTCCCGAGGTTCCAGTCGATCAGCACCGGCTGCTTCGGCCAGTAGTCGTACCGGAGCTCCTCGAGCCGTTCGAGGAACTCGTGGGTATGCCTGCGCAGCACATCGAGGTCGCCGACTGGGAGCCCGAACTGGGCAGCGGAGTGCGCGTTCGACAGGAGGTCGAGCAGGTGGATCGCGTCCGACTTGATCGATTTGCTGGTGAGGGGGATCTGCCCGGCGAGGTCGGCGCACTGTCGGTGGAACGCCGCGATCTCCTCGCCGAAGTTGTCGACCTGGCGGTCGCTCAGGACGCGGGGCAACTGATCACGCCGCTCGACCTCGGTATAGAAGACGCACCATGTCGTCCCGTCGTAATAGCTGTACGCGCGGCCGTCACGTTCGAGCACATCGGCGAGGAACCCCCCGAACCGCGTCGGTCGCAACAGTGCCGCACACCGATGGATCCGGTCGTGATCCTCGAGAAACAAGAAATACGACCCGTAGCTCGACATCTTCGCGACCACGTGGGAACCGTCGTCGAGCTCGACACGGAACACCCGGTTCGTGGACACCATTGCCGACAGCTCGGTGACCGTCGAGAGGGAGCGCGGGTCGCCGTAGTCGTGCCATGCCGCACGCAGGAGGTCGACGTGCTCGAGACGATCGGTCGGGCGATCGGCGGGCGCAGCCGTCATCGGTGCCAGTATTGCCGGATGGACCAAATCGACGCCGTCATCGCTCGCCAGACCTGGCGAACGCTCGAGCCGATCCACGGCATGATCTACTTCGCGCCGGAAGCAGAAGCTGCGTACGCCACGCTTGGCATCACGGGCCGGTCCGGGTACTTCGCGTCGCGATCGGCGGCGATGGGTGCGGTCGACCCCGAGGTCGTGCTCGCCACGTTCTTCAACTTCCACCCGGACCTTGTTCGCGGTGCGATGACGGGCGTCTGGGAGGTGGCGACACCCGCCGCAGTCGTCGCGGCCCGGTTCGCGGCCGTGGATCGGGCGTTGCGCCGCGCGGGCGGCGACCTACTGGATACCCAGGAGCTGCCCACCGCGGCCGGCTTGGCGCGGCGCGCGGCGGAGGCGGCCGCCGAGCACGGCGAGGGCCGGCCTCTGTTCTCCGGTCACGCGTCGCTCGACTGGCCCGACGAACCGCACCTCGCGCTCTGGCACGCGCAGACGCTGCTACGCGAGTTCCGCGGCGACGGCCACATCGCCGCGCTGGTCCTCGCCGGGTTGAGCGGCCTCGACGCCCTCGTGCTCCACGCCGCGACCGGCGAGGTTCCACGATCCGCGCTGCAGGCGACGCGGGCGTGGTCCGACGATGAATGGGCAGGCGCCGTCGACTCGCTCGCGGCCCGGGGTCTGGTCGACGCGCACGGTGAGTTCACCGAACGGGGCCGTGAAGCGCGCGACGCGATCGAGCTCCAGACGGATCGACTCGCCGCCGCCCCGTACGCCGCGCTCGGCGCCGATGACTGCGCGACGTTGCGGAGGCTCGCGCGGCCGCTGTCGAAGGCGATCGTGGCAACCGGCACGCTGGCGTTCGCTGCTCGACCCTTCGCCGAGCCACCTCCTGCCTGATGCGCGCCCTTCGGGTGCAGTCGCCCGATGGCCGCCGTTGGATCGTCCGGCGGCGGTGGATGCCGCGTCTACGCGGTGAGACGCTGTGGGGTCGGTTCCGCGGGCGCCTTCGAGGTATCGGGCGCCGGCTTCGCGGCGCCAGCGAGGCGGGCGATCTTGCGGACGGTTGTGCAGGCGCGGCCGTCGATGACCTCATCGTCGTGGTTGTCGCGGTGCTCGCGCTGCTCGTGCTCATCTTCGTCGTGGTCCCGGTCATCGTCGCAGTCGTCGACCTGCTGATCCTCGTCGTGCTGTCGGTGATCGGCGTGATCGCGCGGGTGGTGTTCCGGCGGCCGTGGTCGATCGAGGCCCGCACCGAGGGCGGGCGTGCGCCGGGTGTGCAAGCCGAGTGGCGAGTCGTGGGCTGGCGAGCGGGCCGGCAACACATCGCGCACGTCGCCGCCGACCTCCAGGCGGGCCGCCCGCTCACGCTGCCGGCGGGTCACGAGCGACCCTCTGTGTGACGGACGGGGTCGAGGGGTGCAGAATCTGCGCGTGGAGATCATCTGCGTGACCATCGATTGCGACGATCCTGCCCGCGTCGCGAACTTCTGGAACGAGGCGCTGCGGTGGGGCGGCGTGGCCGTCGCCGATGACGGCTCGGGAGCGATGTGTGGCCCGCGAAGTGGCGGGAGCTACCTCGAGTTCATCCGGGTGCCCGAAGGCAAGGAGCGCAAGAACCGCGTGCACCTCGGGTGCTCCGCCGGGAGCTTGACGCAGCTCGACGGCGAGATCGAGCGTCTCGTCGGGCTCGGAGCGACGCTCGCGTGGGAGGAGGAGTTCGCCCCCGAGATCGCGGCGCTCTACCGCAATCTCGTGCTGCGCGATCCGGAGGGCAACGAGTTCTGTCTCTCGGGCGGCGACATGGCAGGGCCGGCGTCGTGACGGCGAGAGGTCGCAAGGCCGCGGAGTTCCTCGCGCTGCACGACGCGAACCCGCCGTTGCTGCTGCCCAACTGCTGGGACGGCGGCAGCGCCAAGGTGTTCGGCTGGATCGGGTTCTCCGCGCTCGCGACGACGAGCTCCGGTTGCGCGGCGACGTTCGGTCGCCTCGACGGCGCGGTCGCCGCCGACGATGTGTTCGCGCACTGCGCGTCGATCGTCGCGTGTACGCCGCTGCCGGTGTCCGCCGATCTCGAGAACGGCTTCGCCGACGATCCCGCCGGCGTTGCCGCCACGATCGAGACCGCGCGCGCGGTCGGCCTCGCCGGCTGCTCCATCGAGGACTTCACCGGCCGCCACGACGAACCGATCTACGATGCCGCGTTCGCCGCCGACCGGATTGCTGCCGCGGCCGAAGCGGCGGGTGCAGCCGGCGACCGCATCGTGTTGACGGCCCGCGCCGAGAACTACCTGCACGGCCGCGCTGATCTCGCCGACACG
>Ga0247727_10012623_pt1 | contig 14452 bp, 12 predicted proteins | sample WisWelCaveWW1625_FD_202498 | JGI IMG/M metagenome (GOLD analysis project Ga0247727, IMG submission 202498) | Biofilm microbial communities from Wishing Well Cave, Virginia, United States - WW16-25 | ecosystem: Environmental > Aquatic > Deep subsurface > Groundwater > Cave microbial mat | place... | reverse complement strand
GACCCTGGCTGTGTGAAAACTCCACCGATGCTATGATTCGCTTGTTGAATCGGCGGGGGCATTGATGAGGGGCTTCGTTGCGGGGGCGGAACGGGCGCAGGCGTCGCTGTTGCCGGAAAGCCTCGAAGACTGGGTCGACGAAAGCAATGCTGTTCGCGTGATCGACGCGTTCGTCGATGCGCTTGATCTGGCCGATCTGGGGTTCGACGGAGTCGAGCCCGAGGCAACGGGGCGGCCATCGTATCATCCATCAACTCACCTGAAGCTCTACATCTACGGTTATCTCAACCGGGTGCAGTCCAGCCGCCGCCTCGAGCGTGAGGCTGGCCGCAACGTCGAGGTGATGTGGCTGTTGCGGCGCCTCGTCCCTGATCACAAAACCATCGCCGACTTCCGCAAGGATAACGGCGAGGCGCTGCGCAAAGTATGTGCGCGCTTCGTCGAGCTCTGCCGTGAGATGGGGCTGCTCGCGAAAGCCAGCGTCGCGATCGACGGCAGTAAATTCAAAGCGGTCAATAATCGCGACAAAAACTTCACGCAGGCGAAAGTGGAGCGGCGACGCAAGCAATTAGAAGAGAGCGTGGCGCGCTATCTGGCCCAGCTTGACACGGCCGACCTGCAGGAGCCGTCGGAGACGATCACGCTGACGAAGACGCGGCTCAAGGAGAAGCTGGCGAAGCTCGACGAGGAAATGAAGCGCCTAGCGTCGATCGAGAAACAGATGCTCGCCTCGCCCGATCGGCAGATCTCGCTGACCGATCCCGATAGTCGCTCGATGGCGACAAGTGGCCGTGGCTCCGGCGTCGTCGGCTACAACGTGCAGACGGCGGTCGATACCGAGAACCATCTGATCGTCACGCACGAAGTGACGAATACGGGCTCGGATCGCTCACAACTTGCGAGCGTGGCGAAGGAGGCAAAGGCGGCGCTGCACGCGGAAAAGCTCGATGCCGTCGCCGATCGCGGTTACTTCAATGGCGAGGAGATCCTGGCCTGCGAGCAGGCCGACATCACGGTGACGCTCCCCAAACCGATGACGTCGGGGGCGAAGTCGGAAGGTCGCTTCGGCAAGCAGGACTTCGTCTATCTGCCGGCGGAGGATGCCTATCGCTGCCCGGCCGGTGAGAAACTGAAGTATTATTATACCAACGAGGAAAAGGGTCAGACACTCCACCGTTATTGGACGAACGCATGCCGGACCTGTGTGCTCAAGGCTCAGTGCACGAAGGGACCGCAGCGCCGCATCACGCGATGGGAACATGAGGAGGTAGTCGAAGCGGTGCAGAAGAGGCTCGATAAAAATCCGGACGCCATGCGTCAGCGGCGCGAGACAGTCGAGCATCCCTTCGGCACACTGAAAATGCGGATGGGCGCGACGCACTTCCTGATGAAGACGCTGCCGAAGGTTGCCGGCGAGATGGCACTGCACGTGCTCGCCTACAATCTGACGCGCGTCATGAACATCGTCGGCATCAAGCCGCTGATGGCGGCAATCGCGGCCTGAGACGCCCCGGCTCCAACCTCTGCAGCGCCTGAGAGCCGCTCAGGATGGCCCGACGATGAACCAGATTGCCTCCCAGACCGGAATCGGAAAAATATGCTCGAAACGACCACCTTGCAGAGCATCTCGTCTGTCGCGGCCCGCCGACACCCCCTCCGGCGCGTTATCACACGGCCAAGACCCTGAGCGGTCCATGTTGCCGAAGCGCTATGATTTGCGGCCAGAGAGCCTCTTTGCCGGGGCGGGCAGCCGTCACCGGCGCTTCGAGCCTGGCGTTGCATTTGTCGCATCGGCAGGGAGGGCTCCAATCGGATGGGAGGGCTGAGGCTTGGCGGCAGTGCGCCGTTGCGGCATTGTCAGACATCGGCAAGGCTGTGCCTTGAGGATGTTTGTTCGTTTCTTGGCGCCGGCTGTCCTGGGGAGGGGCGCATCATGCGATATGTCATCCGGCTGGTTGCGCTTGTCTGCCTGGGCCTTGCGGGCCTCGGAGCCGGCCCGGCCAACGCCGAGAGGCGGGTGGCGCTGGTCATTGGCAATGCGGGCTATCGGACCGTCGCGGAGCTGCCCAACCCGAAGAAGGATGCGCGCGATATTGCCGCCGCGCTGCGCGCCGCCGGCTTTACCGAGGTCGTCGAGCGCTACGATCTCGGGCTGCGCGAGATGCAGCAGGTGCTCTCCCAATTCGAGGACAAGGTCGCCGGTGCCGACTGGGGCGTCGCCTACTATGCCGGGCACGGCATCGAGGTTGACGGTCGCAATTTCCTCGTGCCCGTCGATGCCGACCTGAAGCGCGCCGGCGACGTGGAGGACGAGACGGTGGCGCTGGACCGGGTGCTGGCCCGCGTGGCTGCGGCCAGCAAGCTGCAGCTCGTGATCCTCGATGCCTGCCGCGAGAACCCGTTCAAGCGGCGCATGGCCCAGGCTGGCGGCGTCAAGCGCGCGATCGGGGAGCGCGGCCTTGCCCGCATCGAGCCTGCGCACCCCAACGTCATCGTCGCCTACGCGGCACGCGACGGCGAGGTGGCGTTGGACGGACGGGCGGGAGAAAACAGCCCCTATGCCGGGGCGCTGATGAGGCATCTCGCCGAGCCGGGCCTGGAGCTCGGCAGGTTGTTCCGCAAGGTGCGGGTCGACGTGCTGGCCGCGACCGGCGGCAGGCAGCGCCCGTTCGAGTACGGCTCGCTTACGGAGGACCTGTTCTTCAAACCGGGCGCTGCGGCGGATCCCAAGCCGGTTGTGGTTCCGCAGCTAAGCGAGGCAGAGCGTGCCTGGGCCGCGGTCAAAGACACCACCAGCATCGCGGCATTGGAGGCGTTCCGTCGGCAGTATGGGGCAGCGAACCCCGTTTATGACCGGCTGGCCGAGGCGCGGATCGAGGAGCTGAGGAAGCAGCAGATCGCATTGGCCGTGCCTCCCACCCCAAAGCCTGCGCCTGCACCCGTCGTCGAGCCCTCAGTCGGCGTGTTCACTCCGGGACCCGGTGTGACGCCGTTGTCAGCGGAGCGCGAGCTCGCGCTCAAGGCCAAGGACAGGTTCAAGGAATGCGACGCCTGCCCGGAGATGGTGGTGGTGCCGGCCGGCAGCTTCATGATGGGGTCGCCGGCGGGCGAGGCGCGCCGCGATGCCTACGAAGGCCCACAGCACCCGGTGACCATTGCTCGCCAGTTCGCGGTGGGCAAGTTCGAGGTGACGTTCACCGAGTGGGATGCCTGCGTGGCGGCCGGCGGCTGCAAGCACAATCCTGGCGATTCACGCTGGGGCCGCGGGAAGCGGCCGGTGATCAACGTCTCGTGGGACGATGCGAAGGAGTACGTTGCCTGGCTGTCGCGCAAGACAGGCAAGACCTACCGCCTGCTGACCGAGGCGGAGTGGGAATATGCGGCGCGTGCGGGCACGACGACCCCGTTCTCGACAGGACCGACGATCACGACAAGTCAGGCCAACTTCCACGGCAACTACACCTATCCAGGAAGCGGCAAGGGCGTATACCGTGCAAAGACCGTTGATGTCGGCTCGTTCCCGCCCAATGCCTTCGGGCTTCACGACATGCACGGCAACGTCTGGGAGTGGGTGCAGGATTGCTGGAACGCGAGCTACAGCGGGGCACCCTCGGACGGCTCGGCTTGGACAACTGGAAATTGCAGTCGCTGGGTCCTGCGCGGCGGTTCCTGGTACGACGATCCCCGGTACCTCCGCTCCGCGGCCCGCTTCAGGGACACTCCCGTCCGGGACTACTTTGCGGGTTTCCGTGTTGGGAGGACGCTCTAGCCCTTTGTATCTTTGACTCTTTGTCTCTTGGGGTTTGGAGCGAAACCCCAACCGAAATCGGCGATGACGATGCGCGCGTCCGCGCCGGGATCGTGCATGCCGAGACTGCGGATGCGTGGCGCTTGCGCCATGCGATCTTCCGGGGCCGGCCGGTATGATCCACTCCGCGAACCGCAACAGGAACACACCCGAGAATGCCCCCTGTTGGCACTATTTCGTCGTCTTGCGGCAGCTGGCTTGGTGCATACAGCGTCCCTTTGGGAATGCCGCCGAAACCACAGCGCAAGCCGCTCTTGCCGGTTCTTGTTGGACAATTCGCTGGCATCGCGGCCAGGCCATGAATCGCCTCTACCCAACATCCCGGTCGGAGCTCCGGATCGGGGTCCGGGGCAGGCGATGTGAGCGATTGCGCGAGCAGCGCCCCGAGCCGGGACCTTGCGGCAGGTTCAGGCCGTCTGCCCGCGATCCCGGACAACCTCGGCCCCGGCCTCCGAGCCGGCTCGGGGGCCGGGGCCTCGGCTTCCAGGATGACGGGTGGATCCATCGGCTGGCCGGTATCAGACCCGCGCGCCGACTTCGCCGGATGCCAGGACGCAGCGGCACATGCCGTCGGCGAACTTGACGACCGGCGGGTCCTGGCGGCTGCAATCTGCGAGGCGCACCGCGCAGCGCGGATGGTAGTGGCAGCCGGGCGGCGGATTTGCCGGAGACGGGACGTCGCCGAGCGCCGACGGCTTGAGGGCCGGGCGCGCCGGGTCGAGCGAGGGGACGGAGGCCAGCAGCGCCTTGGTGTAGGGGTGGCGCGGCGCCGTGAAGATGCGCTCGGTCGGCCCCAGCTCGACAATGCGCCCGAGGTACATGACCGCAACGCGGGTGGCGAAATAGCGAACGACACCCAGGTCGTGGGTGATGAAGAGGTAGGTGAGGTTCCGCTCCGCCTGCAGGTCGGCGAGCAGGTTGAGGATCTGCGCCTGGATCGAGACGTCGAGCGCGGAGGTGGCCTCGTCGCAGATCAGCAGCGCCGGCTCGACGGCGAGCGCGCGGGCAATGCAGATGCGCTGGCGCTGGCCGCCGGAGAACTCGTGCGGATAGCGCCACATGGTGTCGGGGTCGAGGCTCACCTTGCGCATCAGCTCGGCGACGCGGGCCGTCCTCTCGTCGTGACCGGCGCCGATCGCGAACGCCTCCATGCCCTCGGCAATCGAGTCGCGCACGGTTGCGCGCGGATCGAGCGCGGAGCCGGGGTCCTGCATGACGATCTGCATGCGCCGCCGGTAGGGATGGAACGCGGCCACCGGCAAAGCCGAGAGATTGACACCGTCGAACCAGATGCTGCCGCCGCTCGAGTCCACAAGCCGAAGGATGGTGCGCCCCACCGTGGTCTTGCCGCAGCCGGATTCGCCGACCAGCGCCAGGGTCTCGCCGCGGTGGACGGTCAACTCGACGCCGTCGACGGCTTTCACATGGCCGGTCGTTCGCTGGAACACGCCGGTGCGGATCGGAAACCACGTGCGCAAGGCGCGCAGCTCCAACAGGTTGCTCGAGCCCGTCATGGCCGCGCTTCCTCTGCGACGAGGTGGCACCAGGCAGCCTGCGTCGGCGAGACGCGCGTGCAGACGGGCTCCTCCGTATAGCAGCCCGTGAAGGCGACGGGACAGCGGGTGTGAAAGCGGCAGCCGGCCGGCCATTGCCCCGGTCGCGGCACCGCGCCCTTGATCTCCTCGAGCCTGCGGCCGCGCGCCTCGGGCCTCGGAATGGACCTGAGCAGGCCCTGCGTGTAGGGGTGCCGGGGCCGCCCCAGCAGCTCCTCGCGCGTGCCCTCTTCCACGATCTGGCCGGCGTACATGACGGCCACCCGGTCCGCCACCGCGTTCACCACGCCGAAATCGTGGGTGATGATGAGCACGGCCGTGCCGGTGGTCGCAGCCAGATTGCGGATGAGCTCCAGGATCTGGGCGCGGATGGTGGCGTCGAGCGCCGTCGTCGGCTCGTCGCAGATGAGCAGGCGCGGCCGCATGGCCATCGCCATGGCGATCATCACGCGCTGCTTGAGCCCGCCCGAGAGCTGGTGCGGATAGGCGCCGACCCGCATCGCCGGATCCGGGATGCCGACCATCTCGAACAGCTCGATGACCCGCCGCCGCGCCTCGCCGGCAGAGACCTTGGTGTGAAGCACGATTGCTTCCAGCACCTGGCTGCCGACGGTCGTCACCGGATTGAGGCTCGTCATTGGCTCCTGGAAGATCATGCCGATCTTGCCGCCGCGCAGGCTGCGCATCTCCGTCACCGGCAACGACAGCAGGTCGCGGCCATCGAAGCTGATGCGGCTCGGCGTCTCGATGCGGCCCGGGCGGGGAACGAGGCGCATGATGGCCAAGGCCGTAATCGATTTGCCGCAGCCCGATTCACCGACCAGCGCCAGGGTCTCGCCCGGCGCAATCGACAGGCCCACCCGATCGACCACGCGTACGCGGCCGGCCTCGGCCGGAAACGAGATGGCCAGCTGGTCGACCACCAGGAGCGGTGCGCTCATTGGCCCTCCCTGCGGGTGCGCGGATCGGCGATGTCGCGCATGGCGTCGGCAATGGTGTTGACGGCCAGCACGAGGGCGAACAGGAAAACCGAGGCGGCGGCGAGGTTCCACCAGATGATGGGCGTGCGCGACAGCTCGTTGCGCGCCTGGTCGATCATCTGGCCCCAGCTGCCGTCGAGCCCGATGCCGAGGTAGGACAGGATCGTCTCCGCCAGCACCAGGCCCGTGAACAGCAGGGCGAAGGTGATAATGACGAGATGGGCGATGTTGGGAAGGATGTGGCGAAGGATAATACGGGTATCGGACACACCGAGCGCGCGCGCGGCGGCGACGTAGTCGGCCTCGCGCAGCTTGAGGGTCTCGCCGCGGGCGATGCGGCAGAGGTGGACCCAGCCGGTGACCCCCAGCGCAATACACACCTGCAACGTGCCCTTCCCCAGCACCATGATGAGCGCGATCAGCAGCAATAGGCTAGGCACCGAGGCGAGCACCGTCATGAGGAAGAACACGCCGTCATCGATGCGGCGGCCGAAGTAGCCGGCGGTGACGCCGAACAGCAGCGCGATCGGAATGACGATGAGGCTGGTGAAGGCGCCGATCAGCAGCGCCACGCGCACGCCCTTCAGTGCCCGGTAGACGACGTCGCGGCCGAGAATGTCGGTGCCGAGCAGGTGAGCACCCGGAAAGCGCAGGGGCTGGCCGCCGTAGAAGGCAACGCTGGCCAAAGGCGCGGAATAGCTCGCCTCCTTGAAGGCCTCCGGCTGGACCATGCGGTCGATGAGGGTTCGCGGCTGGAATGCCGCGACGTTGTCGCCGTCCCGGGCGCCGCCGATCCAGGAGATCGAATCTAGGAGCGCGATGAAGACGAAAACGCCGACCACAACCAATGCCAGGCGGCGTCGCCGCCACAGCTCGATGGCGCTCTCGCGCCAGAAGCGGCTCCTCGCCACCGAGCGCGCAACCCAGATGCTGCCCGCGATCAGCAGAATGACAACGCCGTTCGACACCCAGTGCACGCGCTGCTCCTCCTAGCTCAACCTCACTCTGGGATCGGCGAGGGCGTAGCTGACATCGGTCAGCAGCTGGCCGAGGATGAACAGCAGGGCGCCGAGATAGACCATGGTTCTGAGCGTGGAGAAGTCGTTGCCATTGATGGCGTCGACCGTCAGGGAGCCCAATCCCGGGATGCCGAAGAAGGACTCCAGAAGCAGCGCGCCGGTGAAGAGAAAGGGGATGGCGACCACGATGTTGGTGAGTATCGGAATCAGCGCGTTGCGCAACACGTGCCGCAACATGACACGCGCGTCGCCGCAGCCTTTGGCCCGGGCGGTGCGCACGTAGTCGCGATTCATCTCCTCGATGAAGATCGTGCGGTAGAGGCGCACGTCGGCGCCGAAGCCGGTGACGGCGCCGATCAGCACCGGCAGGGCGAGAAAGCGGGCGACGACCGACGCATTGGGATCGAAGCCCGAGATCGGGAACCACTTGAGCAGCAGGCCCACGAGATACTGACCGCCGATGATGTAGAGCAGGCCGGCGACGCTCATGGTGAGCATGCACAAGACCAGTACGGTTCGGTCGATGTAAGTCTCACGGAAAAAAGCCACGTTGAGCGCAACGGCAACGCCGAGCAGAAGGCCCAGGGCGAACAGCGGCACTGTGAGACTGAGGCTGGGCCCCGCGCCTTCCCACAGGCGCTTGCCGATGGGTGTGTCGTCGGCGTCGCTGCGGCCGAAATCGAAGGTGAGCATGCGGCGGAAGTGCTCGAACAGCAGCGTGTCGGTGTAGCGCCTGCCGTCCGAGACGGAGTGCTCACGGTTGAGGAACAGCGGCCGGTCGTAGCCGTGGTTCTTTTTCCATTGCACGTAGACCTCGGGCCGCGCCCGCTCGCCCACCGCCTTGCGGGCGATGTCGTCGGGGTCGGTGACGGCGAAGAACAGGACGAACAGCAGCAGCAGCACGCCGAGGACCGTCAGCGCCCCATAGGCGAGGCGGCGGATGAGATAGGCGGCCATCTACAGGCGCTCCCGGTAGTAGGTCCTGATCGCCGGCACCGTCACTGCGACCAGAGCCAGCAGCAAAAGATACAGCGGCCAGCGCACCGGAGCGTTCCAGGCGGCCTGCATTTGCGCGCGGCGCTCAGCGTTCACGTCCTTGTACTTGTACGTCGGGTAGGAGATCCCCATCGGCTTGGCATTGGCGAGCCAGGTGTGGCGCAGGGCGTACCGCTCGTTGTGGAAGAGCTCGATCCACGGCCGCTCCCGCTCGAGGATGGCCACCATCCGCCCGATGAGTTCGGCGCGTTTATCCCCGTTCGGCAAATTCTTCATGGCGCGGTATAGGTCGTCGTATTGCGTGTTGCAGAAGCTTGCCGTGTTCGGGCCGTTGTTCTTCGACCGGGCATTCTCGCAGACCAGCAGGAAGAGGAAGTTCTCGGGGTCGGGAAAGTCGCCGATCCATCCCCACCGGAAGATCTGATACGCGCCCTGGCGCACCTTCTGCTGGAATTGATTGTAGGTCGTGGCCTTGACTTCGACATCGAGGCCGAGCTCGCGCCAGGCCGCGACCGTGAACTCGTATTGCAGGAGCGCCTCGGCCGTCGTGTTGCCCGTATCGAAGGTGAGCTTCAGAGGCTGGCCGGTTGCCGGATCGATGCCGTTCCTGTAGCCGGCCTCGGCCAGCAACTGCCGGGCGCGCGCGAGATCCGGTTGGCGGAACGGGTTCCTGTAGTCCTGGCGGTAGCCGAAGATGCCCGGTGGCAGCGGCGTTTGCGCGGGCACGCCGCGCCCGTTGAGGAACACGCGCAGATATTCCTCGACATTGAAGGCCAGGCTCATGGCCTGGCGCAGCTTGCGCCCTTTCTCGCCGGCCGGCGCCCCGACGACGGGGTCCTCCATGTTGAAGCCGATGTAGAAGATGCTCGGCTCGACGTCCTTGTCGAGGCCCATGCCGCGTTCCGTCATTTCCGGCGACAGGTGACCCTCGACGACGATTGCGTCGAAGCTCTCCTTGATGATGCCGCTGCTGTCGTAGTAGCCCTGCAGGAACTTGTTGAAGTGAGGGATGCTCTCCTTCTCCCGGGTGAACCTGATCTGGTCGAGGAACGGCAGGCGCCGCCCGGCATAGGCCGGGTCGATGCGCTTGGCTTCGATATCGTCGTTCTCGATCTCGGCCGGAAATACGGCACCAGGCGCATTCGTATTCGCCGGCGCCCGGCCGTACCAGGTTGGGTTGCGCTCGAGCACGAAGCGATGCTGCTTCTCGTAGAGCGCCAGCCGGAACGGGCCAGTGCCGACCGCGTGATCGGCAAGGTTGGCGCGCCCCTGCTTGCCGTCGTAGTAGGTCACCGCTTCCCACGGCATGGGCGTCGTGAACGGCATGGCGAACCAGTAGAGGAGCTGCGGATTGGGTTGCGACAGCACGATCTCGAGGTCGAGATCCCCGTGCACGACGACGCCCTCGATGCCGCCGAGCCGCTTGTACTGCTCGTGCACCGGCAATGCCGCGAACGCAGGATCGGTCTTGCGCTGGTCGGCGAGCCGTTTTCGGAACGCGGCGAACCCCAGGACGTCGGCAAACGTATTGGCAACCGGGCTGTTGACGGCGGGATCGGCGACACGCGTGAGCTGGAACGCGAGGTCTGCGGCCCTGACCTCCCTCGTGTCGCGGCCCTTCTGGCTCAGAGCAAAGCAGGGATCGGCATGAAACAGAACGCCGCCGCGAAGCCTGAAGCGATAGCTCTGGTGGCCGTTCGGCAGGGTCTGAGCCTTCGGCACGGCCTCAGCGAGGCCGGGGATCAGCTCGTAGGGCCGCCGCAGATAGTGGTATTCGAGCAGCGTGTCGTACACGTTGGCCGTGACGACGTGTTCTGCCGTCGTGTAGGCGACGGCCGGGTCGAGCGTCTTGGGCGCCTCGGAGAACGAGGAATAGAGAATCTTCTTGTCGCGGTCGGCGGCCGGATAGGGATCATTGGTGCAGCCCGCCGCCAGGAGCAACCCGCAAAGTCCTGCAACGCTTGTGACCCGCACGACGCCACCTCAACTGCCGGCCGGCCCTACATGTGATGCAGGCCGTAGTGCGGGTTCATCTGATTGCGATACACGAAAGGAATTTCCGCCACTCGTCATTTTACCAGGTCCACGAACTGTTCGACGCTCAAATCCGCATCGGCAATGATGCGCCGGAGAGTGCCCCCGCGAATCGGCCTATGATCTGGCACAACAACGCGTGCATATGGCCGCTCGCGCCGAAGAATCATGTGGCTTCCCTTCTGTCGGCGGAAGACAAATCCAACGCGCTCCAACGCCCGCCGCACATCCCGACCCGACAAATCTGTCGGGAGCTTTGTCACTTAGGCGGCCTCTACTTCGACGAACTCCCTTCCCGCCTCAGTTGGCACGGGATCGCCGGCTTCGCGGCAATCCTCGATGTACAGCTCAATGGCTTCTCGAATGTTCGCTAGGGCGTCTGCTCGTGAATTCCCCTGGCTGACGCAACCGGGCAAGGCCGGGACGCTCGCCACGTAGCCGCCGTCCGCCTCCGATTCCAGGACCACTGTGTATCTCATCACCAGAAATTCCTCACCGTTCCCTGCATTGATAGCACAAACCAAGCCGCCGAGCAGCATGACGGTATCGGCCTCTGCGCGCCCATGCAGGTATCGTGCATACGCTTGCGGCGCGTTATGGTTGTATCAAATGGACGCCTGCGGGCGTGCCAAGGGAGCAAGCAATGAACGACAAATCCGATGGCTTCGTGGCGAACCTGGGGCGCTACGAGCAGCTGATGGACGTTGTGCGGCACCGCTTCACGTCGCGACAATTCAAACCGGAAATCGCGGTTCCGCGCGAGCACATCGAGATGGTGCTGGAGGCGGCACGCCACGCGCCCTCCGGGGCCAACGCGCAGCCCTGGCATTACATTGTGGTCACGGACCCCACGGTGAAACACCGGATAGCCGACTACTTCGTCGAGGAGCAGCGCCGCCGCGCCAAGCTCAAGATGAAGTTCCCGACGCCGAACTACCGCGGCCTCGAGACAGCGCCAGGCTTCATCGTGGTAGTGGCCGATTTCCGCTTCATGCGCGCCTTCCCGGTGCTGCTCGATGGCTCCGACCTCGACAAGCAATATCAGGCCAACGCCGAGCGCATCCTGCTGCAGAGCGTGGCAGCCTCCACCATGTCGGCGCATCTGGCCGCTGCCGCGCTTGGCTACCAGGTGTGGTGGGTGACCGCCATCGGCCAGGAGGCGGCGCAGACCGCGCTGAAACCCCTACTCGGCATCCCCGACGACCTGGCCGTCATCGACATCATGCTGTTCGGCGTTCCCGCCAAGCCGCCTTACAAGCGCTGGAAGAAGACGCTGCCGCAGATCATGAGCTGGGAGCGATTCAACATGGCCAATCACATGACCCTCGATCAGATCGAAGCGTGGGTGCGGGAGGAGCGACACAAGGTGATGTATCGCGACGAGAGCAAGATCGATTAGGAGGTTTCAGGTTTCAGGGACTAGGTTTCAGGGTGTCCCGACGCCGGTTTCCTTTTCCCTGAAACCTGACCCCTAAAACCTGAAATCTGGAGGAACGCCCATGATGCGCATCGACGCCTTCAACCATTTCTTCCCGGCGAGCTACTACAAGAAGATGGAAGAGGTTGCCGGCGACCTCAAGGATATGTTCCGCCGCACGCGCTCCGTGAAATCGATTCATGACCTCGACACGCGCCTGCGCATCGTCGAGCAATTTCCCGACTACGCGCAGATCCTCTCCCTTCCGGCACCCACGCTGGATACGCTCAGCAAGGGCCGGCCTGAAGTGGCCGTCGAGCTGGCCAAGATCGGCAACGATGGCTTGGCAGAGCTGGTCGCGAAGCACCCCAAGCACTTCCCCGCCTTCATTGCCCAGATCCCGCTATCGGCGCCCGATGCCGGCGTCGCCGAGGCGGAGCGCGCGCTGACTCAGCTCGGTGCGGCCGGGGTGCAGGTCTACACCAATGTCGGCGGCAAGCCGCTCGACCGGCCCGAGTTCGAACCCTTCTTTGCTGCGATGAATCGGCTCGGGCGGCCGATCTGGATCCATCCCGAGCGCGGCGCCAGCCATCCCGACTACACGGACGAGAAGAAATCGCTCTACGAGATCTGGTGGACGTTCGGCTGGCCGTACGAGACCAGCGTGGCCATGTCGCGCCTGGTGTTCTCCAGAACGCTTGATAAGTATCCCAACCTCAAGATCATCGTGCACCACCTGGGCGCCATGGTGCCCTACCACGAGGGCCGCGTGGGTCCGGGGTGGGACCAGCTTGGGAAGCGTACCACCGATGAGGACTATTTCGCGCTGCTGAAGAGCCTCAGGAAGCGGCCGCTCGACTACTTCAAGCAGGATTTCAATGCCGATACCGCGGTTTTCGGCTCACGCGCGGCGACCGTTTGCGGGCTCGATTTCTTCGGCGTGGAAAAGGTGGTGTTCGCTTCCGATTGTCCCTTCGATCCGGAAGGTGGGACGCAATACATCCGCGAGACCATCAAAATCATCGATGGGCTCGACATCTCGAAGGCCGACCGCGACAAAATCTACTTCAAGAACATCGAGAAGCTGACAGGCAAGACCTTCGTGTCGTAATAGGCATTACCGCGACCGCATTGCGTACTCCTCAATTTGACCTGTTGGGGGGGGCCGGACTACGGTCAGACGCAGTCGACCGCGACTACAAATGACGTAGGGAGGACGCCGATGAAGAAACTGCTCACCGGGTTAGGCAGCCTGGCCATTGCCGCCGTTGCGGCCACAGCTGCGCATGCACAGGATACGGTCAAGATCGGAGTGATCATGGCCTATTCGGGTCCGTTCGGTGATCTTGCGAAACAGATGGACAACGGCATCAAGCTCTACATGAAGCAGAACGGTGATACCGTTGCCGGCAAGAAGATCGTGATGATTTTCAAGGACAGCGAGAAAATTGATCCACCCCTCGCCACCCGGCTGGCACAGGAACTCGTCACCCGCGACAACGTCGACATCCTCGCCGGCCTGACGCTGTCGCCGAACGCGTTCGCCGTGTCGAAGGTTTCGGCCGACGCGAAGAAGTTCATGGTGATCATGAACGCCGCAACCACGGATATCATCACCAAATCGCCCTACTCGGTGCGCACCTCGGTCACGCTGCCTTCGGTCGGCTTGACCGCGGGGGCCTGGGCCTACAAGAACGGCATCCGCAAGGTCTACACGATGGTGGCTGACTTCGCCCCCGGCAAGGACGCCGAGGCCGCCTTCCACGAGGCCTTCAAGAAGGCGGGCGGCGAGATCATCGGCGCGGTCAGGATGCCTCCTGGCAACCCGGACTTTTCCCCCTTCGTTCAGCGCGCGAAGGACATCAGCCCTGAATCGATCTTCATGTTCATCCCGGCCGGCGCGCAGCCCGCGGCGCTGGGCAAGGCGTTCGCCGAACGCGGCATCGACGCCAAGAAGATCAAGATCATCGGCACCGGCGAGGTGGTGGACGAAGCCTCGCTGAAGGGCATGGGCGACGCCGGACTGGGGATCATCAGCGTCTGGCACTATGACTACAATGACCCCACCAAGCTCAACGCGGAGTTCGTCAAGGCCTACAACGCCGAGTTCAAGCGCAATCCGGACTTCGGCGCGGTCGGCGGCTATGATGGCATGCACCTCATCTACGAGGCCTTGAAGAAGACAGGCGGCAAGACCGATCCCGACGCCCTCGTCGCCGCTGCCAAGGGCATGAAGTGGGAAAGCCCGCGCGGGCCCATGCAGATCGATGCTGAGACCCGCGATATCGTGCAGAACATCTCTGTGCGCCGGGTCGAGAAGGTCGGCGGCGAACTGCGCAACGTCGTCATCGAGAAGTTCGAGAACGTCAAGGACCCCGCGTCCGGGGGGAAGAAGTAGGCGATCGACAGGCTTACGGCCGGTCGTAGGTGGGGCAGCTCGTGGGACCAGTCTTTGGCGTCCTGTTCGACGGCTTTGCGTACGGGATGCTGCTGTTCCTGCTCTCCGTCGGGCTCTCCGTGACGCTGGGGATGATGAACTTCGTCAACCTGGCGCACTGCGCCTTCGCCATGCTCGGCGGCTACGTCACCGTGACTTTGACGAACCGCTACGGGTGGCCATTCTTGGCCACCCTGCCTGCGGCCTT
>Ga0247727_10012622_pt1 | contig 14453 bp, 8 predicted proteins | sample WisWelCaveWW1625_FD_202498 | JGI IMG/M metagenome (GOLD analysis project Ga0247727, IMG submission 202498) | Biofilm microbial communities from Wishing Well Cave, Virginia, United States - WW16-25 | ecosystem: Environmental > Aquatic > Deep subsurface > Groundwater > Cave microbial mat | place... | reverse complement strand
CATTGAGCAATTCGATTTTTACCTCCTTCACCAGGAAATTTCCATCGCGCTTGTATTTTTTATCCTGAAAGGTTGTTGACGCCGACCACTTGTAAAGACCAGCCGGAAGTTTGCCAAGATTGAGCCTGTAACCAGATCCGTTCCGCACTAGAAACGACTCAAAGCGTTTGCCGGACTCATTCTCGTAAACAAAAGAAACTTCAGGTTCGTTGATCAGTTCGTACGATTGATTGTACAATTCGGCTTCGACAATGACGTCCTCGTTTTCATAAAATTCATTTTCAATTTTGATCCGGAACGGATCCTTGTTCTCTTTTACCGCAAGAAAGGTCACGAGTTTTGTAAAAAATTCCGAAAAATTGTTGACCGATCCGTGTTTCATCTGGTCATAGAGACGCCATCTCCAGATGCCTTCGCCCATTATGACTCCCACCCTGTTTTGTTCCTTGGTTGTAAAATAAATCAACGGATCGTTGAGCTGGATATTGCCTACCTTTTGATACGCCAGGATGTCAAGCGCACTGCTGTAGGTAATGTTTCCAAATGGTGAACTCAGCGGTGGAGCGCCCGACAACAACTGAATCATCTCCGGTGTTAGCAGTATTTCCCTAAATGTGCTGTTGGCAGCAAAACCCAACTCTTCCGTCTGGCCGGCCTTTCCGCTGAATCCTATACTGCGGTCCGAAAGTCCTCGCATATCGGTGCCCTGGCCTACGATGAACAAAAAAGGAACTTCCCCTTTATCAATTGCCGTGTTCAACAAATCGTTTCGCGCAGAATAGTTATGCACGATGACCATATCGTATGGCTTAACTGTCGTGACATCCTCAATCGGCAAAACGTCCACCTCGTAATTCTTATTGTTTTCGATGACGAATCGCATCGCCGCCAAATCCGGATGAGGCGCCGAATGTGCGAGCAGAATTTTTTGTCGCCCGTTGATCACCTCTACATAAAAATTCAGTGAATTGTTACGATGGCTGAATTCATTGCTGAGCGCAGTTACCGCAACGGTGTATTTTCTAAATCCTATTCGGTCGGCAGTGAGCACGAAATTGGCCCGGAGTTGCTGACCATCCGAGGTGATAACAAAGGACTTGCTGTCGATCATTCGGTCGCCCTCGGACAGCTTGAGACTCACATTTTCACCGAGGCATTGGGTGGCCGAAAAAACCACTTCAACCGGGAATTGGTTGTCTAAAAAGGCAATGTCATTGTGGAGCACTTCGTCTATTCGCACATCGCGGACCGCACTCGTGTCGCCAAGTCCGATAGTGAACACCGGTAAATGGCCTTTCCGGGAAATTTCATAGATAGGATTCGCTCCGGCATTGTATATTCCATCCGAGGACAAAATAACGGCACCGATGTTCCGGTTCGCATATTGATCAAAAATCGTCGAAAAGACATTGGAAATATTCGTTGTTTTTCCTGAGTAATTATTTGAAAGACCGTCGGTGAGTTGATCGCTGAAGGAGTATGACACGACCTCGTATTTCTGAGACAAAACATCTGTCACTTCCTGCAATTGGGCCACGTATTCGTTCCGATAGAAGGTTGAATCGGCACAAAGCAGTATTGATTCGGAATTGTCGTGAGCAAAAAACAAAATCGGCTTTTCCTTTCGCTCGTCCAGCGACTCGAGCACCACTCCGAGCAGAAGAAACAAAATACACCAGGTGTAAACGAAGCGGAATCCAGCAAGTACGGCTTTGATTCCAGAAGGAAATTCGCCAACGCCTCCGTCGGTGGTCCTGAAATAGGTAAAAACGGCGTAGGCTGCCGCGAAAATCGATGTAAGAATCAACCAAAAAGGGTGGTATGTAAAAATCAGCTCCACGGATTATTCACGTAAAATTAGGGTTTTTATGCTCCTGATCGCGTCGACTGGGTCAAATGTATCAGGACTTGGCCTGTTCAGAAGCGGACAGGTCAATTTAACCTCAAAGTATTCACTAATTTTACCGCAAAACAAATCCCTGGCAAATTTCTTCAAACATCTGATTCTCGGCTATCGGAATTACTGGTTGGGTGCGAAATTTCTCTTTCGGCATAACTTGTATTGGTTCGCATTGTTTCCTATCGCTCTATTTATTGGCATTTATATCCTGGGCTTTTGGTTTGAGGCCATCGAAGGCGGAATTGCGGCTGACCTCAAGAAGAACGCAAATGAAATTCAGACCATCAATGCCCTTATCTGGGTAACCCTTAAGATGCTGTTTTTTGATTCCCTGTACATCGTATTTACAAAATTCACCCTCTACATTGTCGTGATACTCCTTGCTCCCGTTCTTGCCATCCTGTCCGAAAAAATTGAAGAAAAACTTACAGGAAACAAATATCCATTCAACTACAGACAGCTGCTTCACGACATTCGGCGCGGAATCCGCATTGCGTTGCGAAACATCTTCTGGGAATATTTTCTCATCGTCATCGTATTGGGAATTGGTAGCTTTCTTGGAGGTGCCGCAAGAGGTCTCTTCATTTTCGCGATCCCAATCTGCATCGGTTTTTACTTCTACGGATTTTCATTCATCGATTACGTCAACGAAAGGCGAAGACTGAATCTTGAACAGAGCATTTATTTCGTAGGCCAGCATCGCGGTCTTGCCATTGCCATTGGCTCGATTTACTCCGTTTTTTTTCTGTCCTATTTTTATGTGTTCCGCCAATTCGATGTACTGAGCGTAGACACTCCGACCCAAATCTTTTGGGGCTTTATTCTTCTGATTACCTTTATTCTTGCCGCCACGGCGCCAATACTCGCGATCGCCTCGGCCACCTTGTCGGTTCACGCATTGGTTGACCTCCGCAAAAATACGCACGCCTGGAAGGAGGAAGAAAACACCCCAACAGATGGCCCGCAAAATCAGGATCCTGATCTCCCCCCTAAAACAAGTGCAGAATAACTATCTTTGAATCGATCCCCGATACTGTAACAAATTCCAATGATCCGTTGTTCTACTAAATGATTTGCTAAACTCAGCTTATGAAATTTTCGCTTACAACCCTTAGTTTCCTTATCCTGTCTTTATCCGGTTATGCATTGACTCCACCTGACTCAACGAGCAGCGTCTTAGAAAAAGGAACTGCCCAGTTCTTTATCAGCGAGGGCAAGCAATATTACAACGAAGGAAAATTCAAACTGGCCATTCTTAAATTCCGCGAAGCACTTTTAAAGGACACTGAAAATCCAGTAGCGACCTATTGGCTGGCCGAGTGCCATTTATTTCTGGGCGACTATGAAAAAGCCAAAGATTTTTGTGAGAAAGCCATTGCACTCAGTCCGGATGTTCACAATCAGTCCGCATATCTGCTTGGGGTTGCTTACCATCGTCTTGGAAACCTTGATAAGGCGATCGAAAATTATCGGATGGCCACCACGATGCTCGGTGCGAATTTGTCAAAAGAGCTATGGGTAGAGTTTCGAATCGATGAATGTGAACGGGCCAAAACAATGATCAAAGCGCCGGTAAGTGTAAAGATCCTGAACATCGGAGATCCGATTGTTTCTTCATTGGACGAATATGCCGCTTTTCTGAGTCCCGACCGGAAAATACTCTATTTTGTTTCGCGGCGTTCCGACAACCGGGGAGGTGGAATTAATCCGGACGATGACCGTTATTTCGAGGATATTTATATGAGTGTTTGGGACGAACAAAAAAAGATCTGGGGAGCTCCGTCCAACAATGATCCAGGTGTCTTGAGGCTTAATTCAAAAGGCTTTGATGCCATCAGCTGCATCTCCGTCGACGGGACAGAAATTTATATTACCGTTAACACTACGGCACTCGAGGGAGCAGAAAGAAAGCCCGTAACCCGTAGTTCCGACCTATTTGTAGCCAAGCTCAATACCAAAGGCGAATGGAACGCGCCGAAACCAGTCTCAAAACTGGTAAACGGTATCAATTTCGACGGCTCTGCAACCGTTACGGCCGATGGAAAAATAATGTACTTTGTCAGCGAACGCGTTGGCGGATTGGGAATGGGCGACATTTACATCACGTACAAATCCGGCAAAGAATGGCAGAAACCTGAAAGTCTTGGTGAGGTTGTCAACACCAAGGGCAAGGAATCTACCGTTTATGTCACTCCGGATGGAGAATACCTCTTCTTCAGCTCGAACGGCCAAAAGGGGATGGGTGGTCAGGACATTTATGTCACCAAAAAAGTGGACGGTCAATGGATCGAACCGGTGAATCTCGGTTTTCCAATAAATACTGTGTCGGACGAGACCCATTTCGTCTATTATCCCGATCTCAAAAAGGCCTACTACGCCACCTTCTCTTCAGCCAGCAATAAAGGAGCCGGCGCCAGGGACATCTTTGAGGTGGATATGAGTGAATATCAGCTTCCCTAACCCCTTCGAGGCTGCTTTTAAGACGCCTGCTGTTGAAATCTCGATGGATGATGTCAATTTTTGCACATTTTTGTCTTATCTTTATCTGAATTAAGCGATTTAGGTGCCTTTTTGCACAAAGTTTGAATGAGCAATTGTCTTCGATACACGCTCCTTGCCATTGCCCTTAGCGTCGGTTATTCGTCTGTCGCCAAGGATACCTTGCTCACGGTGATCCGTCCGAGAATCGGCGGTGGTATTGGTACGATGGCCTACTACGGAGAAATTCAGAATTACCAGAAGGGGTTCTTACCCTTGGTGAACCGTTACGGCGGGATGATTTATTGCAACGCTCCGGTCACGAAATTTTTTAATCTCGAATTCTCGGCATCCTTTGCGAAAGTCGCCGCAAACGAACGCACGCTTACAACCAATATGAATTTTCAGTCGAGAATCCGAATGGGTTCCGTAAGTCTCTACTACAATTTTTATCCGATGATCAAACCCTATAAGGGCCACTTTCATCCCTTCATCGGCGTTGGATTGGGATCTTTTGAGTTCCTGGCGAAAACGGACTTGTATGATGGCTCAGGAAATCTTTACCACTACTGGTCCGATGGCTCGATCCGAAATATGGATGAGGCAGATCCAATGGCGGCCACCGCAAAATATCTATCGAGAGATTATACCTACGAAACCGATTTGCGCGCACTGGATCTGGACGGACTTGGCAAGTACCGCGAACAGAGTTTTACCTTTCCCTTGTCAGCCGGAGTTGAATGGCACATTACACCCCGCTGGGATTTTCGCGTCGCATTCAGTTACTGTCCAACGTTGACGGATTTGATTGACAATATGTCGCCGGCAGGAACTGGAACTCGACAAGGTGACAAAAACAAGGACAGGCTGTTGTGGAGTTACTGCTCGATGAGTTACGATTTGCAAGTACCAAAATTCAAACGCGACAGCACCAAAGGCGATGACGATATTCCGTTGTTCGCGGAATGGGATCAGGTAGATTGGGACAAGGATGGAATCATCGACGCGCTTGACAATTGTCCGGGGACACCGATTGAAGCGATTGTTGACGGCGAAGGTTGTCCGCAGGACGGCGATGCCGACGGTGTTCCTGATTTTCTCGACGAAGAACTCGATACGCCAACCGGCAATATGGTCAACCAATTCGGTGTAACCCTTACGGCCGAAGATATTGCAAAACACTGGGCGCTCTACAACGATTCCACGGGATATCTTCACGACTTCACTGAGTTGAGAACGGTTGTCAATCCAGCGCAGGACAAAATCACCAGTGGTAAATTGCCGCGGCTTGTATCGGGCAGGAATTATGTCGTCATCATTGGAAAAGAGCAGAAGGACATTACAGCGAACGAACTGCACAAATACCTGGGTTATCAGGATTTCAAAACGATTACCGTAGGAGATACAACTTACTACGTCATCGGTGAGTACAAAGATTTACAGGATGCCGTGGCCGCTGCAGAGGGCCTGGAGAATGCCGGAGTGAAGGTTGAGGTGATTGGAAAAAACAATTACGAGAGTGGCAATATGACGCCGGTAGATCAGGCCTCAATTGACAAAGTTTCTAAGATCAATAAGGACGAAAACTACAATGTACCCACATTCGGAGGAACGGATCAGCTATTCCGTGTGCAACTGGGTGCATTCAGTAAAAAAGTGGATCTGAACACCTCTTTCAGAGACATAGAAGACATCAATTTCGCAATGGGTTCCGATGGTTTGTACCACTACTACACCGGCAGCTTTAAGACCTACGAAGAAGCCGAGGCGCACAGAAAATTCGTCGCCTACAAAAAGGGACATAAATCCGCATTCGTCGTCGCTTACAAAGGCGAAGATCGGGTTCTGCTCAGAGATGTGGTGCCTGTTGATTCCCTGCCGTCGAATTACAACCCGAACAAAGAATTGACCACGTTTGTCGAGCCATACATCGATCCGAAAAATCAGGATCTGAAAATTGATATGACCAAAGTGAAGTATCATTTGAAACTGGGTTATTATCCGGGAGATGTTCCTAAAGACGATTATGACGCATTGATGGCTGTTAAGGAACAGACCGGTCGTAATCTCGTGCCGTTGAAGGGTACAGATGGCTCAATGACCTTTTACACCACAGAGTTTAAATCGGAGGGTGAGCGCAACGAAGCCATTGAGGTGTATAAACAGTTCGATGTAAAAATGATTGAGAAAATCATCAAGTACGACGGCAAATATTACACAACTGAAGAGTGGTCGGTATACCTTGATAGCCTCAAGTAACATTCGATTGATCCGGATTTGAATCCAGAATTTCGGGATTATCTGACGGCGGTGCTGTATTGATATCCCCCATTTTTCGCAAGGCCAGTAAGGCGACCACCGTTGCCAGCATCAGGAAAATCGCACCCATCGCAAAGGCTGCACCCGGAAAATAATGGTCTGTTTCCTTGTCGCCGAAAAACCAGAACAACGTTGTGTACAGAGGTGGACCAGCGATCGCAGTGAGGCTCATCATACCCGTCATTACGCCTTGCAGGTTTCCCTGTTCGTCGACCGGAACCCGGTTCGACATCAGTCCCTGAACTGTAGGCCCCGCAATGCCCCCGATGACATAAGGCAATAAGGCAATGTACAGAATGACCTCATTCGCGGCAAAAGCGAAGGTGAGCATTCCAGCGGTCCAGAAAACAAATCCGCTGGTGATGACCAGTTTGTTTCCGAATTTTCTCACCAACAATCCCGTTAACCCGCCCTGTACAAGGCCAACCATTAAACCAACAATCATCAGACTTATGCCGACCATCTTCGCATCCCATCCGTAGGCCTGCATCGTAAAAAAGGACCAGGTGGCCGGCATCACTTGACCCGCCATATTCACCAGAATAAACGCCAAGAGCAATCCCAGCAAGGCCCCGTATTTTTTCATATGGATCAAAGAGACACCGGGAATCGTTCTGGCCCAGTTGAATTTTCTCCGGTTCTCTGGCGGAAGCGATTCCGGTATCACAAATATTCCGAAAATGCAATTGAGCAGCGAAAATGCGGCCGCCACAAAAAACGGAGCCTGCACTCCCCAGTCGGCACAAAATCCACCGATCGCCGGCCCGATCATAAAACCGATTCCGAACGCTGCCCCAACGAGTCCGAAATTTTTCGCCTTAGTCGCCGGTGTACTTACGTCTGCAATGTAAGCCGTAGCAACAGTGAAACTTGCACCGCAGACACCAGCCAGAAGTCTGCTTAGAATGAGCCATCCAATGGTTGGAGCCACGGCGTGAAATATGTAGTCGAGTCCCAAGCCGGCAAGCGCGAGGATCAGAACTGGTTTACGTCCGAACCGATCGCTCAATTCCCCCATCATCGGCGCAAACAAAAACTGTGTAACTGAAAAGGCCATCATCAGCCAACCGGCCCATTGCGCAGCGTCATTTAGTGGTTCGCCGGTCAATTTTTCAATCAAACCTGGAATCACCGGAATGATGATCCCGATCCCAATGACATCGACGAGAATGGTGATGAAAATGAAAAGAAGCGCTAGTTTTTTTGGCGGAGCAGAAGACATATTTTTCCGGACGTGAAGTTAAGAGATTCCTGAATTCCCACTCCGTTTCCGACGTCCTTATAGCTTGATCCCGATCACACAGACGTCGTCAATTTGTTCCAGATCACCACGCCAATCTTCGAATGCCTTCAACAGACGGTCCTTCTGTTGCTCCATCGGTAAATTCTGCAGGTCAAGGACCAACTCCTTCAACTGGGAATACTTGAATTTTTTACCCTTTTCGCCACCAAATTGATCTGCAAATCCGTCGGAGAAAAGGTATATGGATTCGCCTTCATTCATCGTAAAGGTGAGTTTCCGGAACGGCTTTTTATCATACCCCATCCCGCCTATTGGTTGTTTGTCAGGCCGGACATCATAGAGAACGTGGCCATTTTTGTCCATTCGCACCAGTCCTTCCTGATCGAACCGACCGTCTTTTGTGACGACATAGAGCGGATTGTTCGCACCTGAAAATTCAACCTGTCGGTTTGCATAATCAATGGAACACAACGCGATGTCCATACCGTCTTTCATATCGGAATCCTGCTGGTGAAGGGATTCCACGACCAACTCGTTCAGTTTATCGAGGATTGCATTCGGTGTATTCAAGTGGTATTCCTTTACTGTGCGATGAAGTCCGTTACTTCCGACGATACTCACAAAGGCGCCGGGAACCCCGTGACCCGTGCAGTCGACCGCAGCGACGAGAACTTTTCCATCCGCAGTATCCACCCAATAGAAATCACCTGAGACGATATCCTTCGGTTTATAAAGTACAAAATGGTTCCGCAGATTTTTCGAAACAACCTGCGATGGCGGAAGGACCGCCTCCTGTATGCGCTTTGCATACCGGATGCTGTCCATAATGTCGTTATTCCGGTGTTCGAGTTCTTCCTTTTGCGATTCAAGTTCGGTGTTCTGTTGCGAAATTTTTTCGGTACGTTGAGCTACTTTTTCCTCTAGGACGCGCTTTTCCCTCGTGAGCCTTCTGGTCCTCCACCTTACCAGTAAAACCACCAGCACGAGGCCCATCAGCACACACAGTGTTATGAACCACCAGGTTTGCCAGAACGGTGGAATGATGGTGATCTGAAGCGAAATTCCCTCCTTGTTCCAAACCCCATCGTTGTTGGACCCGCGAACACGGAACGTATAATTCCCCGGTGAAAGGTTGGTATAATTGGCAACCCGGTTTTGACCGCAATAAACCCAGTCCTCATCAAAACCTTCCATTTTGTAGGCGTACTGGTTCTGCGAAGAAACATTGTAGGATAGTGCTGCAAACGCAATACTAAAGACACTTTGGTCGTAGGACAGCGTAATATTTTTTGTTTGCGTAATGGATTTCTGCAAGGGAGAATCTCCCCCAATGGATACAGGGCGGTTGAAGATGGAAAAACCGGTAAATACCAATTGTGGGATGTAAGGGTTGTCCTTAACATTGTCCGGATGAAAAAAGTTGAACCCGTTGTTTCCACCAAAATAAATATATCCGTCACTTCCTTTGAATGCACTTTGAGGATTGAACTCATTGCTCTGTAGGCCGTCATAGATGAAAAAATTCCGGAGAGAGTGTTTTTCAATGTCGATGCGCGACATTCCATTGATGGAACTCACCCAAAATGTCCTGTCATTTTCCTGGACAACCGAATAAATAGAAGTACCCGGCAGACCGTGCTTTTCAGACAGTACAAGAATTTTTCCGGAGGAAGTCAGGACGTTCAATCCGCGTCCGGTTCCAACCCATAGATTTCCTTTGTCGTCCCCGGTGATGCAATGAATATAATTGTTGCTGATCGTATTTGTTTTGCCCGGAATCACAAGATACCGGCGGGCTTTTCCGGTGACCGGATCAACCGCATTCAGGCCATTTTCTGTACCGGCCCAAACGGTTCCATCGTCTGTCACATAAATACAAAGTACGCGGTTGTTGCTGATGCTCGTGCTATCTTCGTTGTCGGAAAAATAAGTTTGTGAGACGCCCGATTTCGGGTCGAAGCGATTGAGTCCGTTATCGGTTCCGATCCAGAGAAAACCATCCGCCGCCTGACTGAAACAAAGTACGTCATTGTCGGAAATGGTCAGTGGATTTGTCCAGTCGTTCTGATAAGTAGTCCACTTCCCTGAAAGGGAGTCATAACGGTTCAAGCCCCCGCCGTCGGTACCAACCCAGATGACACCCTCGCGATCCCGGAAAATGCTTCGGATGCGGTCGCTCGAAATGGAACCAGGCAATTCCGAATTGTTTCGGATTGAAAAATACGAATCCTTTGTTCGGTCAAACACGGTAATTCCACCGCCGTCCGTTCCAATCCAAAGGACACCTGGACGCTCCTCACTAATCGACTTGATGCGGTTGTTCTGTAAACCACCCGGATTATCCGGATCGACGTGTATGTGGACAAATTTCTGAGGTTTGAGATCCAGCTTATTCAAACCGCCGCCGCGCGTTGCGACCCACAAAATTCCGGACTTGTCCTCCACAATGTCCCGAACGTCGTTGTAACTTAAACTGTAACTGTCGGTGGGCTTGTTGCGGAACCGGAGAAAAGTTTTTGTTTTAAGATCGAACCGGCAAAGACCGCCGGCGTGTGTACCAATCCAGATGTATCCGCGGCTGTCTTCGTAAATGACATTGACTTCATTCGTTTCCCGCATTTCCTCCTCTTCAGGATAAGGCAGGTAATTGACAAAGCGGTTGTCAACTCGGTTGAATACATCAATTCCACTACCGCTTCCCACCCAGATGGTATTCTGCCGGTCGACATAGACTACCCGCACTTTGGATTTGGCAATACTGCCGTCTCCGGGTTCGCCGGCATAATAGCGATCGCATTGCCCGGTCTCCGTGTTCATCCGGTTCAGTCCATCACTGGTCGCAATCCACAAAAAGCCTTCTTTGTCTTCGGCAATTGACCAGATTCGGTCGTGACTGATGGATGTTTCGTCGGTCGAATCGTTTTTGTACCAGGTGAATTTGCCGGTGGCGACATCGAGTTTATTCAGTCCGCCTCCTGCCGTACCGACCCAGATAAAGCCCCTCGAATCTTCAAAAATTGTTTGCGCATTGGCGTGTGACAGTGAGCTTGAATCGGCCGGATTGTTTGGATAGTGCGTGAATTTTTCAAATGCGGGATCGTACATTTCAAGCCCCGCGCCCCAGGTACCAATCCATATTCGGCCTTTGGAGTCCTCGATCACCTTACTGACGTTGTTGGAGGCAAGCGTGTTCGAATCGCCGGGGTGATTCGTAAATACTTTAAACTTGTACCCGTCGAATTTGTCGACTCCGCCGTCCGCAGTGCCAAACCACATAAAACCGTAAGAGTCCTGAATCAACGAAAAAATGGAACTGTGCGATAGTCCGTCCTGAATGGTGATGCGCTCAAAACGGCTCGGGGTTTGTGATTCTGCGGAATCCACAAACCCACAAATAAAAGCGAGGAATATCAGACCAAGCGGGTTCATTCTGTCATCGAATCTGCATCGATAAAGGTAGCATTATTTGTCCTGCTCCGGTGGCTCGTTTACTTGCGCTTTTTGAGCGACGCATATTGACAAACGCTCGTCTCATAACTGGTAATCAGTGGGATTTCTTCACCCTCTCCCGACGTAATACCTCCCGAAAGTTCAGGAGTGGCCGAGGAGGTGATTTTTATATCAAGCCCTTTCTTCGTGAGGGCGTAAGATATCCATACAATAGCTCCGGATACTTCAAACACGCAAATCATTTCATCGGCGAATTTTGTCATACTCAGAAAAATGCCATTTCGTTCGTCGAGTGTGTATCTTCCGTTCACAGGGGGCAACAACAAATATTCCCTCACATCCGCGGTACTGTCCGCCCCGTAAACGAGTGTCCAATGGTAACTTCCACTGTCGGCGGATGAAATTTTCAACTCCATAGGAACTCCCGTAAGTTGCCCATTGGCCGACAGGATGTACAAATTGCCGGCGTAGTGGCCACACCAATCGGATAAATCCTGAGAAAAAACGGCAGTTCCGATTGAAAAAAACCAAAGCGGGATGAGTAAGCGCATAAACATAGGTTTTCGCGTGATGTCCCATAAAGGTATTCCTTTCAGATTACAGGCCTTTACAGTTGTTTGGCAATGCGGTAAGCGTCAGGTTTATACAGCTTCATAATACATTGATTACAAAAATATTAACTGCGTTTTTAACCTGAATAAAAGTAGCCGTTTGCCGCCTCGTCGACTGTGGATTGTGTCGCATCGAACAACTCCTTGATTAGGAAGGTCAATTGGGTGAGTTGGTCTAAAAAATTCGGCTCATCTAAATCGAATTACATTTATTGGTAATTTTGTACTCGAACGTTTTATGAACAACCGGATTTCCGAACTAATAAAAGGTGTTTTGGTACTCATTCTCACGATGAGCGTGGCCATCTTTCAGGCGGATCAGATCGTCGAGAAAATCGATAACGGAACTTCTCAGAGCGAAAGAATTACGGATCTCAGTTTCTCGCAAAGCCAATTGCCACTTTTCCAGGGTAACGTCAGAATTGCAGATGGAATTGTGCGCGAGATCAGACCAAGTATAGATTTTCTGAAGCTTTTCATTCACCCGGAACATCATTTTGAATTAGTTCTAGCGGAATTTAATACATTGTCACAGCATCGCGATTATTCAGGTTTCGCGAATTGTCTGCCACCCGGTCGCAGCCTGCATATCATCCATCGTCAGATGCAGGTCTGATTTCTATGACCCCATTCTTCTTTTTTTGAAAATCTTCGGTTAGACGTATTGTCTTTGCACATTCCGTGCTTCTTTCGTTTCTTATATCTATCCTGAGCTTTTCCTAATCGAATGGGAACAAGGACGCGTTCGTACCTATTTTGCCGAGCTACATTTTTTATAGCACGGTAGATCGTTCAAACCATCCGCCATTTCAATACTCCTCACATTCATTTTTTTTTGAGCTCAAGATAAATTGTTTTATATGAAAACAAAATTTGGTTTAATCCTAATAGTTCTGGCAGGCCTCACCTTACAGCAATCCTGTACAAATTCAGCAGCCAACGTTGGTGAACTCAATCAGCCGTTCACCTTGACCGATTCATCAATGACCAGGGTTGATTTCGCGGATGTCGAATTAACCAATGTGACCAATGAGGTTCGGTTGACAGCTAAGATCATTGCTGATGAAAACAATTTGGTGAGCATATATCCACTCGTCGGCGGTCAGGTAACATACGTGGATGCGGAACTTGGAGATTTGGTGACAACTTCCAAAACGCTGGCCATTATCAAATCCGGTGAGGTTGCAGAGTATGAACGCGAGCAGATAAATGCTAAGGCAGAGTACGAAGTGGCCAAGAAGAACCTGACCATCGAGGAAGAGCTTTACGCTTCAAAATTCAGCTCGGAACGCGAAGTCATTTCAGCCCGAAAGGCCTTTGAAGAGGCTGACGCGGAGTTGAAAAAAATCAATGAAATCCTTCGTGTTTACAACATCAATTCCAAAGGCGAATATTTGGTTACATCTCCGGTTGCCGGCTTTATAATTGAAAAGAAAATTGGACCAGGGGTGCAGCTGCGCTCGGATATGACCGAAAGTATTTTTTCAGTTGCCCGGCTGGATCAAGTATTCGTATCGATGAATATTTATGAATCAGATGTGTCTAAAATCAAGGTTGGAATGGATGCCGAAATAAACGTGTTCAGCTATGCAGACACCGTTTATACCGGAAAAATTGACCGCATTATCAACGTATTGGATTCCGAATCAAAAACGATGGAAGCCCGGATTAAATTGGACAATCCGGGATACAAACTTAAACCAGATATGAACTGCAGTGTAACGCTGAATTTCACCGAGGATCAGAAAATGCTGGCGGTTCCTTCCACATCTGTCATTTTCGACAAGAGCAAAACGTTCATCATTGTATACCGCGATCGCGATGACCTCGAGACGAGGGAGGTTAACGTATTCCGGGATATCAACGGTACAAGTTACATCTCCGACGGATTGGAGCAAGGTGAAAAAGTCATCTCGAAAAATTCGCTGTTCATTTACGACGCAATGAACGACTGAAATGAACAAGTTAGTAAGAGCAATCGTTGGATTTTCGCTTAAAAACAGGGCATTTACCCTGTTTATGGTGGCCGTTTTGACGGTTTCCGGTTTGGTGAGTTATCTGAACACTCCCATTGAAGCATTTCCGGATGTCACCAATACCCAGGTGATTATCGTAACAAGTTGGAAAGGCCGGAGTGCTGAGGAAATTGAGCGCTTTGTTTCGATCCCGATCGAAGTCGCAATGAATTCGGTACAGAAAAAAACGACGGTCCGTTCCATCACGATGTTTGGTCTCTCGGTCATCAAAATCATCTTCGAAGACAATGTGGATGATTTCTTTGCCCGACAGCAGGTTTACAACCAACTGCGCACGGTAACGTTGCCAGATGGGGCCGATCCGGTAGTTCAGCCACCGTATGGACCTACGGGAGAAATATTCCGGTACGTACTTACCGGAAAGGACCGCACGACAACAGATCTCCTGACGATTCAAAACTGGGTTATCGACCGGC
>Ga0247727_10012621_pt1 | contig 14453 bp, 14 predicted proteins | sample WisWelCaveWW1625_FD_202498 | JGI IMG/M metagenome (GOLD analysis project Ga0247727, IMG submission 202498) | Biofilm microbial communities from Wishing Well Cave, Virginia, United States - WW16-25 | ecosystem: Environmental > Aquatic > Deep subsurface > Groundwater > Cave microbial mat | place... | reverse complement strand
GTCTTCGGAAGGTTTGATGTAATAGTAAATGTTGTCGAAGTCTATGCCACTCAGGTCGGCCCCCCAGGTGGGCATGGGCTTCTTGTAGAAGATGTCGAGCGCCTTCAGCCGGAAGTCCGCCATCCACTGAGGCTCGCCCTTCATGCGCGACATATTGATCACCACCTCGCGGTTGAGACCTTTCTCGGCCTTGAAGGTGTAGTTCTCCGGCTCGTGAAAGCCGTACTCGGTTTCGTAACGGTCTTTGGAGTCAAGTACCATTTCTTTATCAGACATTGGTCGTCTCCTCATACTTCTCGCGCACCCAATCGTAACCCTTCTCTTCCAGGTGCTGAGCTAAATCCGCGCCGCCGGTCTCCACAATCTGGCCGTTCAACATGATGTGGACAAAGTTCGGCTTGATGTAATTTAGGATGCGTTGATAGTGGGTGATGACCAGCACGCCCAGGTCGGGGCCGGCCAACTTTTCGACACTGGACGCCACAATCCGCAGGGCGTCAATGTCCAGACCCGAGTCCGTCTCATCCATCACCGCAATTTCCGGCGCCAGGGTCGCCATTTGTAAGACCTCGGCGCGCTTCTTTTCGCCGCCGGAGAAGCCTTCATTGAGATAGCGCCCGGCAAAATCGTGCGGCACCTGCAACAAGTCCATCTTGGTTTTTAATAACTTGCGGAACTCCGGGATGGGCATGCCTTTGTCGTCGGGATTGACGGCGCGGCGGCGGGCGTTGATGGCGGTGCGGAGAAAGTTGGCCACCGAGACGCCGGGGATCGCCACAGGATATTGGAAGGCGAGGAACAGGCCGAGACGGGCGCGCTCGTCCGGCTCCAATTCCAGCAGGTCAACGCCTTTAAAGATAATCTGCCCGGCGGTGACGGTGTAGTTGGGGTGGCCCATGATGACGTAGGCCAGCGTGGATTTGCCGGTGCCGTTTGGCCCCATGAGGGCATGTACTTCGCCCTGTTTGACCAGCAGGTTGACACCTTTGAGGATGGGTTTGTCCTCAACGGAGACATGTAGATTTCGGATTTCGAGAGCGGCAGTCATTGAATTAATTTCTCCTGTATGATTGAAAGCGTCGAGATTATAGCATCCCGCCCAGGCAGTGTCAATAAAAGTGATATTTGTCTTTTTTATTGACTTTTTTAGTTTTCGTCCGTATAATCCTGCTTGCCATGAACTCAACCCGCGACCAAGTTCTCAACACCCTCAAAACGCATGGTCCAACCACCATCGCGGAGCTGGCCGAGGGCCTGGGGATTTCACCCGTCTCGGTGCGCCATCACCTTTCGGCTTTGCAAGCGCAAGGCTTGATTCGCGGCACCGAGGTGCGAAACGGCGTGCGAGCCGGTCGCCCACATCTGACCTATACCCTCACCGACGCCGCGTTGGAACGTTTCCCCACGAAATACATGCGCCTCAGTGAGCGGTTATTGGATGAACTCAAAGCCTCGCTGCCACCGGAGGCGATTGAGCGCATGTTCACCCATATCGCCGCCGACGCCGTTTCCGAATATGCGCCTAAACTGGCGGGCAAGACCCTCGAAGAAAAAATGGATGTCCTGGTCGAGCTCCTGGGCGCGGAGGGCTTTATGGCCCACTGGAACAAAACCGGCGAGCAATTTGCGTTGACCGAATATAATTGCCCGTACCTGCGAATCGGCCAGCGTCATCCCGAAGTGTGCGTCATTGACCAAACCATGATTCAAAATGTATTACAGGCCAACGTTGAAAAAACGACTTGCATGTTAGATGGCGCCGAGCGCTGTGTGTTTGTCATCACACCCGGCAAGCCGCTCGCCATCGCTGGATAACAGACGCTGTTCATAGACCAATACCTTTTCGATAACGTAGTTTCGCCCCTGGTGGGCGAGGCCAACGGGCACAAGGCCCGATGCTACAGCCTAAACTACGCCTTAAGTTCGGAGACTCACCCCATGCCCCCCACCCCCACCACCCACACCCCCGTTGTTTGGCAAGCCGAAGCCCAGGACGTGGCCCGCGCCGAAACTTTGCGCGAGGCCCTGCGCGAAATCATTGACCCCGAAATCGGACTCAACATCGTCGAACTCGGCCTCATCCGCGATGTGGAGTTTCAACCCGACAAAACCTGGGTGAAGATGATTCTGACCACGCCTTTCTGCCCGTATGGCCCGGCGATGATTGAGCAAACACGGAAGAAGGTGACGGACGCCTCCAGCCAGCCTGCCACTGTGGAGATGGGCATGGAATTATGGGATCCTTCCATGATGGAAGAAGGCGCGGGCGCGGATTGGGGATTGTTCTAAGAAACCGGTTTTCCGATTCCAATCGAGCGAACCCGCACCGCCCACAGCAACACGACCACCCCGGCCAACCCCAACCCCGCCGCGCTCATAAACATCACCGGATAATCATAGGTCTGCGCCAGCCAGCCGCCTAAGAGCGAGGTGGCCACCGACACCGGCGCGCGCAAGGTGTTGGTGAGGCCGATGTAGAGCGGCCGTTCTTCTTCGGGGCCAATCACCATGGGCAGGGTGAGGCTGGCGAGGAGGGTGGCGGCCGAGGCCGCGCTGGCCAGCGCAAAGACCAGATACAACCACTCCACCGAAGTTGCGGTGAGCGCCAATGCCAACGCGCCGATATGGGCCAGCGCTCCAATGACCATCACCGCTTTGGCACCGAAGCGGTCGTTGACCCATCCCCACAGCGCATTGCTCACCACATTGGCCATAAACCAAATGGCATTGTAGGCCCCGGCCTGGGCGTTGCTGGCCGCAAAGCGTTGAGTGGCATATACCGCATAAAAGCCTGTGGCCATACCGCCCAACGTTACCAGCCAGTAGGCCGTAATAAAGCGCAGAAAATTTGGATCGCGGCGCATCAATGCCAGACCTTCACGGTGAGCCAATACCGGCGCGGCGGCGGTCACTCGTGGGGGCGTCGTTGGCTCACGGGTGAAAATCAAAAACCCCCACGAAACCATCATGCTGGCAAAGGTGATGAAGAGGCAGGCGGCGAAATTAATCGGGAAGGCCAACGCCCCCAACATCCAGCCCGCCAGCGCCGCGCCCACCGCGCCCGCCAGGCCCGCAATCGTTAGGCGCATACCAAAGAATCGCCCGCGTTGCAGGGCCGGCACAGTCTTGACAATCATTTCTTGCCACGGCCCCACGACAATCCCAATCGTGAGGCCAAACAAGGCGATGAGGCCCAGCATGCCAACGACCACAACCGGCGCGGGTAACCGGGTCGAAAACGCCATCAAGACCGCGATGAACAGAAACATGGCACGCGGCACAACCGAGGCCCCCACCACCAACGGCAATTGGCGGGAGCGACGATTGATAAACGGCACCATAAACAATTGCGGCAAGGCTACCCCGGCATCAATCAGCCCCAAAATCAGGCCCAATGCCAAACGCGATTGGGTGAAATTTTGCAAAAATAATGGGAGAACAACCGTGGTGGAGGCGAAACTTAAACCGAAGACATAGAAAACGGCATCGCCCAAACTGACCCCGAAGTTGTGCAAATAATTCTGGCGCACAAACGGGTCGGCGTTCCGAATGGCATCCACCCCGGCCAGGCGGCGGACGAACAGGCGAGCCCAAGCGGGCCAGGCAGGAGTCGCCATGGGTTATGTGCCGTGAGGCTTGACCTTTAACAGCCGAAACGCAAATTGCACCGCCGGGCCAATGGCGAGGGCAAAGATGACGGTGCCAATGCCCAACGGCCCGCGCATGAGCCAGCCAATCACCACCACCACCACTTCAATAATGGCGCGCGCCACCCGCACACTCACCTTGGCCCGGCGTGAAATCGCCAGCATCAGGCTGTCACGCGGGCCCGCGCCCGCGTTCACGCCCACATAGATGGCGGTGGCGAAGCCCATCACCAAAACGCTCAACAACAGATATGGAATCTGAATCCACAGATTTGGCGGCACGGCGGGGAGGTAGGGTGTCAGCCAATCTATCCAGAGACCAATGGAGAGGGTGTTGGCCAAGGTCCCCCACCCCAGCAGTTGCCGGAGCGCCAGGTCAATGACGCTAATGAGAATGGCGATGATGATGACGGCTTGCCCCAACGTGATGGGCAGGTATTGGGTGAGCGCCACTTCAAACACCACCCAGGGGGTGGTGCCGAGGTTGGCTTTGACCATCATCACAATGGAAATCCCAAACAGCAGGAAGCCAATTTGGATGACGATAAAATCGCGGATGAATTGCCGCCAACCGTTCCAGCGGAGGATGAAGTATTGGTTGAGCCAATGAGTGTTCATGGTGAGATTAACTTAAGTTGAGCGATAAGCGGATAATGATCTGAGCCACCATTGTTACCAACAGTGGCGGTGAGCGCCATCCAATTATCAGTATGCCAGACGTAATCAATTCGTTGGACCGAAAACGGGTAAGTTAGGGTAAAGCCAAAACCCCAACCCACTTCTCGAAAACTATCATCCAAGAAAGCGTCAATTTGTTGATAGGCTTCGGAGGCGCTGGTGAGGTTACAGTCACATAGCAACAAAGCCGGGCCGTCAACCGCCTGAAATTCTTCGGCGAGTCGCTCCGCTTCCTTTAGCCGGGAGGCGTAGCGTTCGGCGGCGATGCTCGGAATCTGAGGCAACGGCTCTGTGAGAAAGTTGTTGGCAGCAAAGTGTGCGACAAAGACATGGATGGGTTGCCCCTCCCAGTTGACGACCGCATGTAGCGCCAGATTGCGAGGCGGGAACGACGGATAGGTCACCGACTCAATTGGGAAGCGGCTCATCAGGCCCACGCCTTGCGTCTCGGGTGTGAGTGTATGATATGGATAGTCCGCCATCAAGGCCTCCACCATCGGCGTAGCATTGGCCGGCGTCAATTCTTCCAGGCCAAGAATATCGGGTTGCGCCGAATGAACTGAGGCGGCCAACGCCGCATAATCTTCATTGCTCCATAGCACGTTGTAGTTCATCAACGTCAAGGCCGGCCCGGCCGGCGCGGGTGGCGGAAACGCGGGCAAGAACAATTCGCCATAGAAGACGCCAAACGCCGACAGCGGCACGAGCAGGCCCGTCATCCATCGCCAATCGCGCCGCCATAAGCCCAGCGCTGCCAAAATGGGGAGGGGCAGAAAAAGATAGATGGCACTTGTCGTAATCAAGGCCAACCACCACCACTGATCGAAGATCAGCGCGCGGCCTATGAGCCACAACGCGATCAGGCTTGCGTAGATCGCAACCATCCAACGATACCAGCGCATAAAAGTAAACGAGCGGCTCTCAGCCGCTCCGACAAACTAAAGACTTATCGAAGCATTGCGCGTTACGGCGCGCGGAGTTCGGCGTTGTCAAATTCGATGGAGGCCGTTTGATTGGCCTCCGCCACCCCGACCGCCAGGGTCAGGCCGCCGGCGGTCAGCCCGGCATCCTCGACTTCGCCAATCAATTGGCCGTTGATGTAAAACAACAGGTGCGACCCATCGGCGCTGATAGCCAGGCGATTGACCGCGCCTGGCCGAATCGCCTCCCCACAAAAGGCGCGCAAGAGCGGGATAGACTCATCGTTGTCAAGGCGCACCAGCGCGCACCGGCCCACCTCCTGCACGCTAAAGTAATACATATTGGCGTCATCGCGCTCCCGAAAGACAATGCCATAGTTGGTGGAGGCTGGCCCGCTCAGTTGGCGCACATCCACCGCAAAATAAAAATCGTCCACGCGCGGCAGGCTGTTGTAGGCGCGGATAAAGACATCGCTCTTGGATTGGATATACCAGCGATAGACGTCGCTTTCCAATGAGCGCCGGGTAATGGCCAACTCGCCCTCCTGATTACCAACCGACCAATCATTTGGGTTATTGGTGGGAAAGGTATCGGAGATGACGGAGGGCCAGGCGGCGCGGGCGGTGGCCGTTTGCGCGAGTTCAACCGAGGGCGTGGCGCTGGCGGCGAAGAACGGCGTGAGCGTAGGTGGGAGGGGGGTGGCCGTGCGCGCTACGGGCGTGGGGGTGGGCCGAAGGGTGGAGGTGGCTGGGAGGACGGCAACGCTATTCGCCCGATTGAGTTGCAACAGCCCAAGCCCAAACGCGCCAAACATACATAGGCAACACATCGCCGACAACCCCAACCCGGCCGCCACCGCCCACGGCGTCAAGACCGGGCCAGGCCGATGCGAAGCGCTCATCGCTTACCGCGCTTCTTCTTCAGCGCATAACCCTTATAGCCCACGCCTTTCTGTTCCCACAGGCGCACGAGTTCAACGCACATCTTCACCGAGGCTTCCATATCCTGCACCGCCACCCATTCCAACGGGCCGTGGGCATTGTGACCACCGCAAAATAGATTGGGGGTGGGCAAGCCTTTTTCGGTCAGGCGTGGGCTCCAGGCCGATGGCGCGCACGGCCTCATCCGCCAGATTCACCGGCGTCATATCTTGCTTAAGCCAATAACCCATGTTGCGATACTGCGGCGAAATCCGACACGCGATTTTAGCGCGTGGCTCGCTGGCTTGAATGCCCCGGCATAATCCCCGCAGGCGGTCACCCTTATCGTTTAAGCCTTCCAAATTAAAATCGCGCAAGATGAAGGTCAGTTCCACGCGGGCGGCGTTGCCGTGAATGCGCGCTGGATGCAAATAGCCTTCCCGGTTCTCCGTTGATTCAGGGGCCAGGTCTTCGCGCGGGAGCGCGGCCAATAGTTTCGCGGCCAAATGCACGGCGTTGACCATCCGTTTTTTCTTGGCATCGCCCGGATGGGTGGACACGCCCTCAATGCTCACTTTCGCTTCATCGGCCGAGAACGTTTCCCAGGCCACCTGACCCGCTCCACCGCCGTCCAGGGTGTAGGCCACGTTTGCGCTCAACTCATTCAAATCCAAATGTTCCACCCCCCGCCCCACTTCTTCATCGGGCGTAAAGCAAATCCGAAGCGGGCCATGTTTAATTTCGGAGTGTTGGAGCAAATAATCGGCTTCCAACAGCCGGAGCAAATCCCATTGGCGCGCGGTGCTGGGATAGGTGGTGGAGGTGTGGTCGCTTTCGGTGTAGACGCGGGCATAGCGCAGGAAGCGGGAGAGAACGGTGTGGGCCATGAGAAAAGTTTAGTGAGGGGTTGAATTAGAGTTTGGTCAGGGCGAAGTTCGGCAATCTTACCATGAAATTTGGTAACTCAACGGTAACCGGGCCGTCATCGGGCGGTGAACTTGGGCGCGTATGATGCTGGTATGAAAAACTTATTTCCCATCCGGCCCTTATCGAGAGTCGGCTACAATCGCCCGCAAAGGATAGCAGATTGCTGATTGCGGTCGTCAATCTGAAATGGTTTATGAAACGCTTACTCGTATGTTGTCTGGTTGGTTCAGTTATTCTCTCGGCCTGTTCCGCTCTCCAGCCGACCCCAACCCGGGTGGCCCGCACCCCGGTGCCGACCTGGACTCTGCCGCCGACGCGGGCCAATGCCACGCCCAAGGCCTCCGGCATACCGGGGGCGCTTCCACCCACCGAAGTCACATTGGCGGCCACCGATGCCAACGTGCCCGTCATCGCCCTCTTTACGCCCACCGCCTCCCCCACCGCGCGGCCCGGCATTGACCCCACCCTCGGCGCCAGCGCCCCCGACCCGTTTACCGATTTGGTGACGCCCGTGCCGGAGGCCATGCCGCAATTGCGCCTCGACCCCAACATCGTCAACATCCTGCTCATTGGCCGCGACACGCCCAAAGATTCTGGAACGTATCGCACCGATGTGATGATTATTGCTTCCATCAATAAAAAGGCAAACTCGGTGATGCTGTTGACCCTGCCGCGCGATTTGTTTGTCTACATCCCCGGCTGGACCATGAACCGCATCAACACTGCCTCCGCGCATGGCGACGCCATTGGCTATCTCGGCGGCGGCGCGGCTCTGTTGGAACAAACGATTCTTTACAACCTCGGCATCCCCATTCATGGCTGGGCGCGCATTGACTTCGACGGCTTCAAGGACGTGGTGGATATTCTGGGTGGGGTGGAGGTGCCCGTGAGTTGCGAGATGACGGACTGGCGGATGAAATCGCCCGACCTGGATCCACAAGACGCCGACAACTGGGAACTGTTCACCGTGACGCCCGGCCTGTGGGAGATGGAGGGCAACATGGCGCTGTGGTATGCGCGCTCGCGCAAACGCAGCAGTGACTTCGACCGCTCCCGCCGCCAGCATCAGGTTTTGCGGGCGATGTTTGACAAGGGCCTACAGTTGAACGCCCTCACCAAAGCGCCGGAGCTCTATCAGCAGTATGTTGAAATTGTGGATACGGACTTAGGGCTGGGCGATGTTTTGCAATTTGTGCCGGTGGCCGCCAATATGGATTCGAGCCACATCAAGAGTCGTTTCATTGGGAGGGGTCAGGTGTGGTCGTGGACCACGCCCGCGGGCGCGGCGGTGCTTTTGCCTGACCGGGCCGCGATTGAGCAAGTGGTGAACGAGGCCTTCCGGCCGCCCTCCGATAATGTGCTGGCGCGCGAGGCCCAGTCTGTCGAAATCTGGAACGGCACCCGCAACACGGATTGGACGGCGCTGGCCGCCGACAATCTGGCGTGGGCCGGCATCATCCCAGTGGTGGGCCAGGCCGATGCCACCAACTACGCTACCACCTTGTTGTACGATTACACCACCACCGCCAAAGGTTCAGCCCGCAATGCTATTCAGGAAATTTTCCACATCAGCGATGCCAATGTTATTGCCTCGCCCGACCCCAACGCCGTGCATCCCTTCCGGGTGGTGCTGGGCAGTGACTACACGTCATGTGTGCGCCCGGCCTCCGCGCCGCACGCCACCCCCACGCCCGACCCCGATGAGCCGCCCATTGTGTCCGAAGACGACATCGTTCACTCCGCCGCCATCAACGGCCCGCCGCCCAACATTGACGGCGACTTGAGCGAGTGGCTGGCGTTGGTCTATCCGGTCAATCAACCCACGTTTGGCAAAGAGAATTGGTCTGGCTCGGCCGACGCCTCGGCCTCGTGGAACACGGCCTGGGATAACGAGTATCTCTATCTCGCCCTAAAAGTTAAAGACGATGTGTTTGTGCAGGAGGCGACAGGCGAGAATCTCTTTCGGGGAGACAGTTTGGAATTGCTGGTAGATATTGATCCGGGCAGTCGCGTGGACTCGCTGACCGAGCGCGATTATCAATTGGGCATTTCACTCGGCAATCTGGCCGCCAACCCGCCCACCCCCTCGGAAGCCTATTTGTGGTGGCCGACCAACAAGAAAGGCGCCATCGGCGATGTCGTTGTCGGCGCGCGCTTAATCGAGGGTGGCTATGCGGTTGAGCTGGCCGTGCCCTGGAGCATCTTCAATCTGACCCCGTTTTCGGGCGAGGGTCTGGCCTTCACCCTCTCGGTGAGCGATGACGACTCGCCCGGTAGCGCCGAGCAGGAAACGTTGGTGGCCAGCGCCCAAGACCGCAAGCTGACCGACCCACGCACCTGGGGTATTCTGGTACTCGATCCGCCGCCGGGGCCGTAATCCGGTGTGGAAGTAAAGATATAAGAGACGACACAGCATGATGGCAGGCATGACAGCGAAAATTGCTCCAAAAGAGTCGCCCATCAACGGCCTCGGCGTGTTTGCTTGGGTTGATTTCAAAAAAGGCCATCCGATTTTGAAAATTGACGATTCGCGTGTAGTCACAGCCGACAATCCTTTGCGCGAAAGCGAAGGCGAGGTCGAACACCATTGTGATTATCTGGCCGGTGGAAAAATCGTCCTGATGCAATCTCCCGAAAGACATATCAATCACAGTTGTAATCCCAACGCCTTCGTCAAGACTCTCAACGGGATTCGATATGTGTTTGCGCTTTCTGATATTGTGGCGGGGGAGGAGACAACTTACGATTACTGCATCAATGGTTTTGGGGATACCCTGTGGCAATGTCATTGCGGCAACGAACGGTGTCGGAAGCAAATCCACTCCGATTTCTTTCATCTGCCGCATTCGCTTCAACTTGAATATCTGCCCTTGCTCGACAGTTGGTATACCGAAGAATACAAAATGAGGATTGATCAACTTTTGATTTCAGCCGGTGTAGCGTAATTATGAGGGAACAGGTGCGTCAAAGTGCATGTCTTCCACTTCCAACACGCACCCACCCCGCGCGCAGTTGACGTTGCTCCGCAACGCAACTGACGCTGGCCGATATGACCGTGATGCGCTTCACCTCCTGCCAAGCCCCCATCGCTGAATACTTCATGCAAGCCGTGACCGATTACGTCGGTCAACGGCTCGGCCTGGACACGCGACTCGTCAACGATATTAATTGGCCGGAGCGCGCCCGCCAGTTTGACACCGGCCAGATAGATGTATGTTGGTTGTGCGGGGTGCCTTACGTCTGGCGAGCCGACCAACCCGCCCCAACGATGGAATTGCTGGCCGCGCCGGTGATGGCCGCGCCCCGCTATCAAGATTGCCCGATTTATTTTTCGGATGTGGTCGTGCGTCACGACAGCGCCTATCAGTCATTGGCCGATTTGCGTGGCGCAACCTGGGCCATCAACGAACGCGCCTCGCAATCCGGCTACTTTATCACCCGCTATCACTTGGCATTACTGGGCGAACGGACGGGCTTCTTTGGCCGTGTCATTGAATCGGGCGCGCATCAGGCCAGCCTCGAACTCATCCTCAACAGCCAGATTGACGCCTCGGCCATTGACAGCACGGTGCTGGAACTGTTGGTAGAGCGCGACCCGGCCCTGCGCCAACAACTCCGCACGGTGGCGGTGTTTGGCCCCAGCCCGATTCCCCCCTGGGTCATCAATACCTCTGTGCCGCCTGAACTCCGCGCCGCCCTGCGCGACACATTGACCCAAATGCACACCGACCCCACCGGCCAGGCCATTTTACACAGCGGGCAAACCGCCCGTTTCGCCGCCGTGCAAGACCACGATTACGACCTCATTCGGCAGATGCTCCGCCTCGGCCAAACAGTGACGCTATAGGTGCCCAGATAAATTCTTTCCCGGCCTACACCTGACAGGTTTCCGGCAAACTTCATTTGCACAAAACCTGTCAGGTGTGGGCCGTGTCAAATGTCACTCCGTCGGCGGGACAAAACGCGTCAAGCCTATCCGAAGTTGCGCTAAGGCTTCGGGGAAATTGCGCCGCCCCAATCCCACCCGGAAATGCTGGCCCGCGTAATCAAACATACTGGCCGGGACGATCATCACACCCTGCTCTTCCACAATCTGTTGGCATACATCGTCAATCCGGCCCGGCCCCAGCCAGCACGGAAAGGCGATGGAGCCGCCCTCGGGCGTGAGCCACTTGAAGAGTGTGGGATAGTCAGCGAAAAAGGATTCGGCGTGCGTGAGGTTGGCCCGCACAATGGCCAGGTTGCGAGCGAGCAGTGTTTCTTTAGCGCGCAGAGCCATCAGCGCCAATATCTCGCTGGGCGCGTTGTGGCAAATGGTGGTGTAGTCTTTGAACGCCAGCCAGCGGTCAATCCAGCCCGGTAGGCGTGTCGCCAGCCAACCCATCCGCAAACCCGGCAGAGCAAACGACTTCGAGAGGCCGGAGAGGGTGATGCCTTTTTCGTAAACATCGCATACGGCCGGCAGGCGGCGGGCCGGATCAAGTTCAAGCCAGCGGTACATCTCATCTGAAAAGACAAACACATTGTGTTGGCGCGCCAGATCGAGAATCGCCTCCAGCTCGGCCCGGGTGGGCAAGTGGCCGGTGGGGTTGTGGGGAAAGTTGATGATGAGCAATCGCGTCTGCGGCGTGAAACTGCGCGCCAAACTCCCCAAATCGAGTCGCCAGCGATCCCCCTCCAACTCAACCTGCCAGGGCGTCACCGTACAACCCCGTGAGCGCGCAATCTCGGCCAGGGATTGATAGGCGGGCGCGATGGCGATGACATGATCGCCCGGACTCAACAACGTGGACATGACGATAAAGATGCCCTCTTCAGGGGTCAACACCAACACATCATCGGGTGCCAGCGTTTCATAAAGTCGGGCCACCTCCGCGTGCAAAGCGGGATGCCCGGCGGATTCGGTGTAGCCCAGCGTTAAGTTTTCCCACAGCGCGTGGCTGTCGGAATCGGCCAGGGCCAGCAGTTCGCGCAGTGGCACGCTCTCACAATCGGAGGCGCTGAGGAGATAGCGGGCGTTAAATTCGTAGCGGGCAAAGTAGCGTTCGAGTTTGAAGGGAGGGAGAGGAGGCATGGTTGGGCAGTTGGGTATCGGATGAGGTAACGGATTAGCGGATGGTAGCGCCCTGACCCTTCGGCCCTTCGACAAGCTCAGGACATGCTTTGCTCAGGAGAGCGGCGGCCCTGAGTGGAACTTCATCCTGAGCGTAGTCGAAGGAGAAGTGAAGTCGAAGGGGGCCGCGCACATGATTCATTGCGATTCTTCCAAGGCTTTTAGACTTGGCTCGTAATTCGGATGCCATTCCAGACTGGTCTGCCAATCGGCGCGCGCGCCGGCCACATCGCCTTGCATGAGTTTGGCGCGACCACGCCAATAGTAACTTTCTTCCAGCGCCGGTTCAATCGTGCGGCCCACCGCAAAGGTGGCCAGGCGGATCACATCCTCGTAACGCCCCACATTGTAATACGCTTCATAAGGCCCAAACTGATACCACATCATGCGCCAGGGGCGGATGTCTTCGGCCAGTTCGGCGTTGAGCAGAAAGGCTTCATCATACGCCAGCGCCGCGCCTGCATCATCGCCGAGCAGGGTGAGATTAGTTCCGCGATTGAACCAGGCAAAGAATTGCTCACGGCCGGTGAGCGTGGTTGTTTCGACAATGGCCGTGTCTAATGCCAGACGAATGCTCTGTGTTTCATCGGCCAATGGCCCCAGCGCCGAAAGCGCCTCGGCTTCGCGCTCCGGTGGATAAGCCACCAGCCAGATGTTATTGAAGGCCCGCCACGCTTCATGCAATTCGGTGTAGGGCACTGGCAAGTCTGGAATGATTAGCGAGTCTTGCGCCAGAAAGCGTTGACGTTCATCATCATAAGCGGTGAACAGTTGATAATGACCCAACCAGCCCTCGCCGCTCAAATCATCCCAGCCACGCTCGACGATGACGGGGAAGCCAGCGGCAATCAGGCGCTTAAGTGTGTCCAAGTCACCGCCCACCCGGCTCAACGCCCGCAGTTCGGTCTGCTCGTTCACATAGCGCGCCAACTCATCCACCGACACATTCTTATCGCGCTCATCGGGTTTTAGAAAAGGGGCCGTGTTGCGCTGGTCGCCCGGCCAATCCCAAAATGACAATAGCATCGCCAGGGTCGCCGGGCCACAATTATTCCATTTTTGATATTCGTGAATCGCGCCCTCCAGCCGCACGACGGCGGGGATGGCGGTGGGCGTGAGGGTGGGCGTTGGGCTGGCAATGGGTGTTGGGGTCGAGGTGGGTGGGAGTGGGGTGTAGGTGAATGTAAACGCAGGGGACAGGGTTGGCGCAAAGGTGACGGGTGAGGTTGGCCGAGGTGTGGCCGGGAGGAACACTTCTTTCTCCGGCGGATTGATGACCGTGTAGGCTTGAGCGTACCACGTCCGCATACGCCAGGAAATTCTTTCGCGGAGTGATGGCACCGTCCACACCACCGCGCCGCCCACCACGAGCAGGGCCAGCCCAATCCCACCTAAGCGGCGCCATTTGTTCACGAGCGTTTCCCGTACCCCAATAACAGCATCTTTCGCACCTTGAGCGCGAGATGCACGGCCAGGCGCGTATCGGGATTGTCCAATTCAATACCGGTGATTTGCGCCACGCGTTCCAAACGATAGAGCAATGAATTGCGATGGATAAATAGTTTCTCGGCGGTCTGGCTCAGGTTGCCGAGGCGTTCACAAAAGGCGTCGAGCGTTTCCAGCAAGTCGCCGCCGCCGGTGTAGTCAATCAGCGGGCCCAGCGCTTCCCGGCAAAAGGCTTCCAGTTCCGGGTTGCCTTCCAATTGAAACAACAGGCGATAGACCGATAGGTCCCCAAAATACAACGGCTGTTTCTCGCGCAGGCGCGCGGCCATCGAGCAGGATTGGGTGGCCTCGCGATACGAGTCTTTCCAGTCGCCCAGTTCGGCCGCCGCGCGCCCCACCCCGCCCCACAAGTTTTGATTGGGATGTTCGTCGAGCGCGGCTTTGCGAATGGTATCGGCCAGGGCCAGCGCGGCCTCGGGGCGATCGGCCTCTCCGGCCACACAGAAGATGACCACCTCCGGATCGTGCGGGCGGGCCAGCGCGCTCACACCCTGCTTGACGATGGATTGATTGACGATGGTTTCCAAACGCCGCAGGCTGGGAGCATTCGGGCCGTCGGCCCAGCGCCACACCAGCGCGGCGTGGGGCGGCTCAACATCATAACCCATGCGCCCGGCCCAGCGCACCATTTCCTCCAGCGCCAATGTGCCGGTGAGAATCGCATCCACAAAATCACCGCGCGAACGCTTCTCGGCGTCGCTCACGGCTTTGGCCTTCGCCATCTCCAGCGCACAGGCCGCC
>Ga0247727_10012620_pt1 | contig 14454 bp, 20 predicted proteins | sample WisWelCaveWW1625_FD_202498 | JGI IMG/M metagenome (GOLD analysis project Ga0247727, IMG submission 202498) | Biofilm microbial communities from Wishing Well Cave, Virginia, United States - WW16-25 | ecosystem: Environmental > Aquatic > Deep subsurface > Groundwater > Cave microbial mat | place... | reverse complement strand
GAGCGCGCCGCCGCTCTCGCCCATCCGTTCCGCGACGCGGGCGACGTTGTACGCCAGATCGGGAGAGCGCGAGATCCGGTAGGCGCACAGGAAGCGCTCGAACGCCCGGGGGAAGTCCCCGGCCGCGTACGCCTCTTGTCCCTGGGTGAAGAGCGTTCGGGCGTCGGGAGCCTCGGCCCGCGAAGTCGCGGGGGCTAGAGCCAGGATCGCCGACGCAGACCAGCGGAGCAGGCGCTTCAATTGGTGGGCTTCTCGCCCGAGGCCGCCCGGTCGCCGTCGCCCTTCGCCGAGGCTTCGATCTTCGCGACCGCATCGCCGAGCGCGTCTACCGCCCGGCGCAGTTCCCGGACGTCGCCCTCGGTCGCGAGGCGCAGCCCGCGCGCGATCGTCGAGATGCGCGATCGTGTGGCCTTGCGGATGCGGCCGCGGGCGCCGATGAGGCCGACGAGGACCCCCATGACGCGGTCGTCCGAGAGCACCTTGCGCAGGGCGCCCGTGTCCAGCACCCGGACCAGTGCGTGTGCGAGCCTGTTTCGAGAATCGTCGGGCATGTTGGGGACATTCTAAACTGGCGTGCCGCGCAGATCCCGCCCATACTCGCTGCGCGTCGGCCGGAGGCGCTTGACTTCGCCAATACCGGAAGTTTACACTGTCGCCACTTTCGAGCTTAGGGGACGATCGGGGGCCAAGGAGCAAAGTGGTCGGATCGACGCCCGAGGATCCGCGAAACCGCAGGAAGTCCCAGCGGGTGCACCTCAACCGCAGGGTCTGGTGCGAAGGCGAAAACGTCACCCTCTACGTTCCGGCGACGAATGCTTCGGAGCGTGGCCTGTTTCTCCGCACCGCCACACCCTTCCCGAAAGGAAAGCGCGCGAAGATCGACCTCGAGCTCGAGGGCGGGGGCGCCATCTCGGCGGAAGTGGAGGTCGTCTGGTCGCGTCCCCCCGGAACGGTCGATCCCACGATCCCCGGGATGGGACTGCGGATCCTGCGCTTCACGCGCGGCGAGGACGACTTCAACCGTTTCCTCGAACAAGCGGCCGAGTGGGTGGACCCGCCGTCGTAGCAGGCAAGGTATCAAGGCGCCGGCGGTACGGCGCGCAGGCGCAGGGCCTGTGCGGCGCGCACGGCGGGCGCGGCCAGCGGGTCGTACTGGGCCCGGGACAGACGCCGGCACAGCACGTCCTCGACGGCGAAGAGGATCCACATCCGATCGTAGGCCTTCGGCTGGTCGAGCACGGAGAGCAGCGCCGGCAAGGCGGCACGGCCCAGGGGCGAGCGCGCATAGGCGGCCGCCGCGGTGATGCGCAGAGCGCCACGGTCGGAGGCCAGCCAGAGCCGGCCGAGCTCGTCGGCGTCGTCCGCGTCCGGATCGCCGTCGGCGACGTCCGTCCGTCGGCCCCAGCCCTCCTCGAGTTGCTGCGCCGTCCAGGTCAGCGAGCGATCGAGGTGGCAGAGGTTGCAGGCGTTGGGCGCCTCGAGGGCTAGCATCTCGGCGTCGCTCGGCGACGAGATGCGGTGCGAACGGACCATCGCGCTGAGGCCCTGGACGATCCGGGGCATGTGGCAGTCGAGGCAGGAAGCGTCGGCGTCGCCGTGGCGGCTGTGGGCACGGCGTGCCGGGGCGTCGGCGAAGGCCGGATGGCAGGTGGTGCACGCGGCGAGGTGCTGCGCCTGATCGGGCGCGCCCGCACCGGGCCCGGCGACGTGGGGATCGTGGCAGTCGGTGCACTTGATCGACGGCACGCAGGCGCCGGCGAGCAGATCGAGCGCCTCGGTGGAGTTGCGCTGTGCCGCGCGGTTGGGCCAGCGCGGCGACGGCGTGGAATGGCACTGCGCGCAGATCGCGTCGACGACGACCGGATCGTCGCGCCCGCCGTCGAGCGCGGGCACACCGGGGCGCGGCCGCAGATCGCCGCTGCGCGGAACGAAGCTGACGTCGTCCTCGTGCTCGGCGTGCTCGCGGCCGCCGAGGTGGCAGCTCTCGCAGCTGATCCCGACCGTCACCAGCTCGCCGAGGGGAAGGAGATTGCGCTCGGCCACGGCGCCGCGCGAGGCGGCGTCGCGGCGCGCGACCGCCAGCGAGACGTACTGCTCGAGGCCGTTGCCGAGGTCGCGATCGAGGGCGCGGATCGCCCGCAGCTCGAACGGGTAGGTGTTGTGGCACCAGACGCACCGGGTCGCCCAGGGCTCGTCGTCGGGGCGGTACGGATCCTCGGCGAGCGCGCCGTCGGCCGCGTACTCGGGCGGGTACCACGAATCGTAGTACGAGCGCGGCACCCAGCCGCCCGCGCGCCGCCACGAGCCGAACGGCAGCCGGATCTCGGTGCGGTAGAGCGCATGATCGCCGGGCTCGGGGCCCTGCACCTGCACGCCAACGTACTCCTGGAGGTAGCGCGCCCCGATGGTGCGGGTCACGCGGAAGCGCCGCGCGGGCCCGCCGGCCGGCGCCAGCGCCATCACGGGCACGCCGTCCTCGCGGGTGAACGTCGCGGTGCCGCCGCCGTAGGCGAGCGTGGCATCGGCGAAGTCGCCCCACACCGCGCCCGGATCGGCGGCGCGGCGGTTCATCGCCGCATGGAGGCTCGCGGCCCAGCTTTCGAAGTTCTCGCGGTGACACTCGCCGCACCTCTCGGGCCCCACGTAGTCGGACGCGTAGATGTTGCTGTAGCCGGTGGCCGGAGCAGGCGCGGCGGGGGCGTTGGCAGGCGGGTCCGGCACGGTCGGCGTGCGCCCGCCGCCGCGGAGGGCGCCGACAATCGCGATCGCTGCGGCGACGACCCCGACCACGGCGATCCCGACGGCGGTCCGCAGCACCCGCCGAGCCTGGCATATCCGCCCTACCCCGTCCCTCTTGCGGGCGACTCCTTCGAGCGCCGAGCGCAACCCCTTCCCGGCGTCAAGGAATTCCGATCTCGCGGCACAGGGCCGCGAGAGGCAGCACGCGCACGCCGTCCACGACCACGTCCTTCTTGCCGAGGTGGACCTGATACCAGCGCGGGATGCCGGTCCGCTGCTTGAAGTAGCGCACGGCGGCGCTCGGGCCCGCCTCGCCCGTCTTCGCCTCGATCGCGAATGCCGGCTTGCCCCCTCGCAGGACGACGAAGTCCACCTCGCGTCCGTCCGTATCGCGCAGGAAGCGAAGCTCCATCCTGTGCCCCTCGGTGTCCTCGACGTGATGGCAGAACTTGAGAAGGTGCGAGGCGACCATGTTCTCGAGCCGGGCGCCGGGATCTGGCACCGCCGACCAGTCCCAGAGGTACAGCTTGCGCTCCTTCTTGACGGCGCGGATGCGGGGAGCGCCGAGGGGAGCGATGCGGAAGCACACGTAGAGGTTCTCGAGGATCCCGATCCAGCGCTCGGCCGTGTCGTGGGCGACCTCGAGATCCTCGCGCAGCTTCTTGATCGAGAGCGGCGCGCCCACGCGCGTGGGCAACGTGTCCGCGAGCAACTCGATGAGGGAGATCTCGCGGACGCGCTCCAGGTCGCGCACGTCATTGACAATCAATAAGCATCAACTTATACGTGGTGCATGAGAGCGGGCGTGGTCGAAGACAGGATCTTCCAGGCGCTGGCGGACCCCAGCCGCCGGGCGATCCTGGAGTCGCTCACGCGCGGCGAAGCGGCGGTGAAGGACCTCACGGCGCGCTTCGACATCTCGCAGCCGGCGGTCTCGCAGCATCTCGCCACGTTGAAGGACGCCGGCCTGGTGAACGGCCGGCGCGAGGGGCGCTGTGTCTACTACCGGGTGGAGCCGAGCGGGATGAAGCCGCTCATCGACTGGATCGCGCACTACCGCGCCTTCTGGACGGAGCACGTCGGTCGGCTCGAACGGCTGCTGAAGAAAATGGACGAATGAACCCCATCGACGAGACCGCCCGATCGCAAACCGAGTCCATTTCGTTGGAATTCGATCTGCATCATTCGCCGGAGAAGGTGTGGCGCGCGCTCACCGACCCCGTGCTGCTCGCCCAGTGGCTCCTGCCCGTCGTCGATCTCGAGCTCGAACCGGGGGCCGCGTTCACGTTCAAGACTGCGCCGCATCCCGGTTGGGACGGCACCGTGAATTGCCGGTTCGTCGAGATCGAACCGCCGAGGAAGCTCCGCTACACGTGGGTCGTCGGCGACGAGCGGGGAATCGACACCGTCGTGACCTTCACGCTGAAGCCCACGGAGAAGGGCACGCGCCTCTCGCTCGTGCACACGGGATTCAAGCTGCCGGAGCAGAAGGGCGCCCTTGGGGGCACGCGCTACGGCTGGGAGATGATGCAAGAAAAGCTCGTCGAACTGCTCGCGAGGACGTCATGAACATTGCGCTGTGGGTTCTACAGATTATCCTCGCGCTGCACACCGTGATGGGCGCGCTGTGGAAGTTCTCGAACTCCGAACAAGCCGTGCCGACGTTGAAAGCGATTCCGCACGGCGTGTGGATGGCGCTGATCGGCGTCGAGCTGCTGTGCGCCGTCGGGCTGGTGATTCCCCTCCTCGACAAGTCCTGGATGACCGTGGCGGCGATCGCGGCCGCCGGCATCGCGGCGGAGATGCTGCTCTTCTCGGGCGTGCACCTGTCGTCGGGCGCCAGGAGTCACGGCCAGGTGATCTACTGGCTCGTGGTGCTCGTGTTCTGCACCGTCATCGCCGTCGGGCGTCTCGTGCCCAGGCCGGTGTGACATGAGCAAGCGCAAACCGAAGACGAAGCCGCGCAAGGCATCCAGCACCACCTCCAGCTTCCGGCAGCCCTCGAAGGCCGGCGCCGAGAAGGCGAGCGGGAAGGAGGCCTCCAAGCTCATCGACGAGCGCATTCGCGATCTCGGCGACTGGCGCGGCGAGACGCTGTCGCGCATGCGGACGCTGATCCTCGAAGCGGATCCCGGGATTGCCGAGGAGTGGAAGTGGAGGTGCCCGGTGTGGTCGCGGGACGGGATCGTCTGCACCGGCGAGGGGTACAAGAACGTGGTGAAGCTGACGTTCGCTCGCGGCGCCAGCCTCGCGGACCCCGAGGGTCTCTTCAACTCGAGCCTGGGCGGCGGAACGCGGCGGGCGATCGACATCCCCGAAGGGAAAACGGTGGACGCGGCCGCGTTCAAGGCGCTCATCAGGGCGGCGGTCGCTCGGAACATGGAGCGCTGATGGCCCGGAGGAAGGTGAAGCCGAAGGCCATGCGCAAGTCGGGCATGGCGGCCACCAGGTCCAGGCCTCCACTGAAGCCCGGGATGGACGGGATCGTCCGTCTCTCCGGCGGGAATCCGCAGATCGCGAAGGCCGATGGCGACGCCCCGGTTCAGAAGTACATCGCCGCGATGCCGGGCTGGAAGAGCGGCGTCGGGAAGCGCCTCGACGCGGTGATCGTGCGGGCCGTGCCCGGCGTGCGAAAGGCCGTGAAGTGGAACACCGCGATGTACGGCATCGAGGGCCAGGGCTGGTTCATGGGATTCAGCGTCCTGACCAGGTACGTGAAGGTGGCCTTCTTCCGCGGCTCGTCTCTGCGACCGCTCCCGCCCGGCCCCAGCAAGCAGAAGGACGTGCGCTACCTCGACATCCACGAAGACGACCCGATCGACGAGGCGCAGTTCGCGAGCTGGACGAAGCAGGCTGCCGCGTTTCCTGGCGAGTGGCCCACGACGTAGGCCCGACACTCCCCGGCCACGAGCGAGAAACGACAGGAGCGGGAGGATCGAAAATGCACGACGAATCCGCACGCAGTGTGGCCCCGACAGGGCATGCGGTGGTGATCGCTGGAGGCGGTCCGACGGGGCTGATGTTGGCGGGCGAGCTCGCGCTGGCGCGCGTCGACGTCGCCATCGTCGAGCGGCGAGCCAGCCAGACGCTCGCCGCCTCGCGCGCACGCGGTCTGCATTCACGCACCATCGAGGTGCTCGATCAGCGTGGAATCGCGGATCGCTTCCTCTCGCAAGGGCAGGTCATGCAGGTCGCAGGGTTCGCGATGGTCCCGCTCGACATCAGTGATTTTCCGACTCGCCACAACTACGGGCTCGCGCTGTCGCAAAATCGCATCGAGCCAATACTCGCCGCCTGGGTCGACGAGCTGACGGTACCGATCTATCGCGAACGTGAGGTGACGGGCTTTGCCCAGGACGACACCGGCGTCGACGTCGAGCTCGGAGGCGGCCGGTCGTTGCGGGCGAAGTACCTCGTCGGATGCGACGGCGGTCGCAGCCTGGTCCGCAAGACGGCCGGCATCGACTTCCCGGGGTGGGATCCGTCCGTCAGCTACTTGATTGCCGAGGCCACGATGGCCGACGAGCCGGAGTGGGGCATCCGCCATGGTGCCACCTGGTTCGGACCGCCCACTGCGCCGCAGCTCGCGTAGCCGCGCTTGGACGCATCCGACGGCTGGAAGGGGACAAGCCCCGCTACCCGGGATCGTGCCGGAAGGGATTCACGACGCGCACGCCGTCGAGATCCTGGCCGTCCTGCAGGTCCTCCGTGAGAAGGGTCGTGCAGCCGGCGAGCTGCGCCGCGGAGACGACGAGGGCATCCCAGAACGAGAGCGAGAACCGGTCTTCGACCGTCCATGCGTTGTCGAGGAGCTTCGTGTCCATGGGAACCGGGTCCCACGCGAAGAGCGTCCGGACGAAGGTCCGGGCGGATTCGCGATCGAGGCCCGGTCGGAGCTTGCGTGTCACGGTGACGTAGAACTCGTCGAGCACCTGTACGCTGACGCGGCCGCGTCGGTCGTTCCACAGCCGGCTCATCCACTCGCCGGCGCGACGCTGCTTCGCCGGGTCTGCGGCGTCGCGCGTGTAGACGAGGACGTTCGCGTCAACGAAGACCGGTTCGGTCATGGAGCTCCTGCCGCGAAGGGTATGGGCGACCGTCCGAGATCACGGTCGGCTTGGTGGCCAGAAAACGCCGCATCGCCGCCTCGTAAGAAGCTTCCTGCTTCATGCGCTTGCGGAGGAGATCGCCGACGAGACGGGAGACGCTCGTGTTGTGCCGGGCCGCCCAGACTCGAGCCCACTGTGCGACTTCCTCATCGACCGTGATTGTCACATTCTTCACGACACGAGAATAGTGTGACACGAAGTTCGTGTCAACGCAGCGTGAGCGGACGGCTCCACATCAGCTCGAGCGCCCTGCCCCGCGGGCCAGGGATCGCGCTTCGAGCGCGCGCGCGATCTCGAGCGCCTCGTCGTCGTCCGGCGCGGGCGGCACTGCCGGCTCGGCCGGCGTCGCCCATTGATCGTCGAGGATCTGCGACGCTTCGCCGATATCGCGCGCGGTGGCTGCGATCGCACGACACGCGGCGACGACGTCGGCGGCCGGCGGGGCGTCGCACACCGAGACGAGCCCGTAGAGGAAGTTCGCGACGTCTTCGGGCTCCGGTGCACGCCAGGGCTCGCCGCGTTCGATCCGATGGCCCGCGATCGCGCCTCGAGCCCACGCCCGTTCGGCCTGGTCGCCGATCGCAGCGGCGATTGCATCCGCTTCGATCGAGGACCCGAGCTCCGCCAGGCGCGACGCCAGTGACGATCGGGACACATCGAGCTCGGCCCATGCCGCCGCACGCTCCATGCGATCGACGATCGCGAGCGCACGCAGCACTCGCGGCGCATCGAGCAGCGACGCGAGCTCGCAGAAGGGACCGGGGTCGTTGCCCGGGTACGTCGGCGTGGCGACGATCCTCTCGAACGCGTCGAGCGCGTGATCGACGACTGTGTCGCGCTCGTCGGCCGGCAAGTCACGCGCCCAGTCACCGAGCCGCCAGGCCGCGTAGAGAGTCGGCGCGGCGAGCTCGCTCGCGATCGCGGTCCGCAGCTCGTCCGGATCCCAGCCGCGAAGGTGGTACACCTCGCTCGCGTCGAAGTCCGCCTCGGTCGCTCGCAGGCGGAAGCAATCGCGAAGGATCGCGCGCGCGGTGGCGTCGGGAAGGTGGTGCACGAGATCGCGCAGCGTGTCCCAGCGGGAGCCATCGGCCATCGCGCGCACGACGTGGGGCGCGATCGCCGCGGCGTGCTCGGCCTCGGGCAAACCCGCGATCCAGGCGCCGATCACCAGCGGATCGGTCGACGCGGCGAGTTGCTCGCGTGCACGGCGTTCCCGTTCGGCGGGTGGCTGCAGGGTTGTCGCGAGCGCGATCAGGAGCGGGTCGTTCGTGCGCGCCGCGATCCGATTCGCGATCGCCGCGATCTCGACCCGCACCTCGCCCACCCCGCGCCCGAGCCTGACGAGCTCTTCGATCACTCGCAGCGGATGACTCGCAATCGCGTCGACCGACTTCACGCTCTTCGATCATTCCCCAGCGCAGGGCATACGACAAGGGTGGTGCGCCACTCAGGTGGGTTTGCCGAGCTGACCTTTTTGCCACAATTCAAGCGTCATCTCGGCGTCTAATCCGAGGAACCCCGGCTCCACCGATAGGCCTTGTAGAACGGGAATAGCACGCGGCGAGTCGATATGAATGGCGTGGCTGGCAGCCCACAGTCGCACCCAAGGACGCTCATCAGCAAGAAGGAGAAAAAACGCCTGACGCCAGTAGAGGAGCGGACCCTCGTTGCTCGTGAAGAAGGCGTAGTGTCGGCCGTCGTCGGCATCGATCGTCAGGGCGATGGACGTTCCCCCGCGGTCTTCGAACCGGCCGGCGGTGGCGCCGCCGTCCTGGAAGAGCGCCATCCACGAACCCTCGGGGCTGGTGTAAGCGCCGTGCGCCTGCCCCGTCGCGTCGATCGCGATGGCGCCCGGGCCGTTGTCGCCGTCGTGGTGGTGCCTCGGCTGGAAGGCGCCGCCGACACTCTTCGCGTAGGACATGTACGGAGGGTCCGTCCCGCCGTACGTCACGTGGACGCTCCCGTCTTCGCCGATCGCCAGCTCCGACGAGGCGGGAGCCGGAGTGGTGTCGACTTCCGTGAACGTCCAGATCTCGTCGAGCGCGCCGGGGTGACGAGTCGCGTCCGCGTCGTCGCAGTCGTCACCGGCACACGCGACGTCGACATGACCGTCGCCGTCGAAGTCGCGCGGACAGCCGCCGCCGCTCGCGTCACGCGCCGGGTCCGCGTCGGGGGAGGCGTCGGCGGGCGCGGTGCTGCGGCTGCCGCAGGCGAGCAGAAAGACGGCGAAGGCAGCCGCGCGGACCACGGACCGATTGTACGGCCTTCCAGACGTCCGAGGGTCGCAGGCCGCGCCGACTACTCGACGATGCCCTTCTCCCGCCGCCCCCCCGGCGGTAGTTTCCCCGCGTGGCGATCGCTCCTCGCGGCCCGGCGCTCGTCTTCCTCGTCGCGCTCGGCTGCGCGCTCGTCACGGACGGGCCGGCCGCGTCGGAAGCGGAGGCCTGCGGCGGTTTCTTCGCGGCGTCGCGCGGCATTGGTGGCCCGCGCATGCCGTCGCTCGCGCTCGAGCAGACGCTCATCACGTTCGATCCTGTCGCGCGCCGGCAGAACTTCGTCCGCGACATCGTGTTCAAGGATTCGCACGAGCGGTTCGGCTTCGTCGTTCCGACTCCGACCCGACCGGAAGTCGGCGCGGTCAAGCAGAGCCCCTTCGGAAGGCTGCGCCGGATGTACCCGTTCTCCTTCTGGGAGTTCGGCGGCCTGGGGCTGCGCGGCATGGGCCGCGGCGGCGGTGGCGGCGGCGAGAACGCCGGCGTCCGCGTGCTCGAGATCGAGCGCGTCGGCAGCTTCACCGCGTTCGTCCTCGCGGCCGACGACGAGACGGCGCTCGCGGACTGGCTCCGGCGCAACGGACTCGTGAGCACGCCCGAAGCGGACCGCTGGCTCGCGCACTACGTCCGCATGCATTTCTTCTACGTCGCGCTCCGGTACGACCCGCGTCCCGGCCGCTCGACGGACACGCGCGCCGAGACGATGCGCATCTCCTTCGACACGCCGCTGCCCTACTACCCTTACTTCGAGCCCGCTCATCCGCGCCCCCGCGCGCGCGACACGGACCGGCTGCTCGATCTCTGGCTCGTCTCCACGCGACGGCACGTGCCCGTCGCCGCGCGCAGGGAAGGCGATCGCGTCCGCTGGGTCCGCCCGCTCGAGGAAGGCCTCGCCGCGCTCGAGGATCAACGCACCCCGCTCCGAGGTGTCCTCGGCGAGACCACCCTGCCCGCGGAAGGGACGCTGCTCGTCCAGCGCTTCATGGATCAGAAGGTTTCGCGCGCAGACTCCGTGAGGCACGATCAGCCTCGAAGTCGTCCGCCGCGTCATCATGAGCCACCAGGGCAAGGTCCGCTTCTGCGGCGAGACCACCGACGGCCCCCAGGGGCGTTCCGTCTTGCCAATCGAGATCGCGATCGCCGCCGACGGCGCCGTCTCGGGTGCGAGCGTGCGCCGCGACGACTCTCTCGGCACCTGCGTCCGCGACGTCGTGCGGCGCTGGTCCTTCCCCGCGCCGACCGGAGGTCCCGTGACGCTCGAAGGACGCTTCGAGTTGACGCTCGGTCCCGCGCGCTGATCGGCCTCGGCCGCCCTGCCACCGCGGCTGCCGCAGTGAGGCGTTCGTCTCTCGCCGCGCGTGGGCAACGGACCGCTTGCTTCAACGCAATGCGCGAACCGTGCCGGCGAGGCCATAGCCCCCCGCGACGAGCAGGATGGCGAACTTCGCGGACGCGAACAGGGACGTCGCGAGAGGAAGGGCGACACCGATGTCGCCCGATCGCGTCTCTCGCAGATACAGGGTCGTCAGGCACAGCGCGTTTTCGGTCGCGTCGAAGAGAGCCGCGAGGAGGCACGCGGGGAAGAGCGCGAGACCGAAGCTCCGCACCCGGCCCGGGGGAAACCGTCGCGCGACGGAGAAGACCCACCCGCCGAAGAACGCGCCGTAGGCCAGCAGGAAGGCGAAGTCGGCCTGCAGCGACGTCCGCGCCGCGTCGAGCGCGCCGCGCGAGGCCCACGAGTCGAGGACGCGTCGCGTCCTCGCGTTCGTGAAGGCCAGCTCGAGCGACACGATCCCGTAGCCGTCGGCCGCCTCGAGGTCGTGCTCGAGCGGCGGGAAGACGGCGAGGACCATCGCGAGCGTCGCCGCGAGGGCCGCGAGGTTCCAGACGCGCAGTGTACGGGGAGAGGGGTCGAGCAACGCCTCCGATTCTGGCACGTCCCTCGCGCATACCCCACGCGCACGCCGTCCTCCCGGTCGTCTGAATTCACGACCCCTACGGGCGAGCGTCCCGGGGATCCCGACCGACAAGAACGTCTGCGGAGATGCCCAGTGCCTGGCGGAGCCTGCGGATCATCGCAAGCGTGAGCGGGCGCCGGCGGTTCAGGATCTCGGACACCCTCGATCGACTGCCGAGGATGCGCGTGAGATCGACGCGGGTGAGTCCCGCTTGCTCCATGCGGAAGCGGATCGCTGCGACAGGATCCGGCGGGTAGATCGGGTGATGGACCGCCTCCCAGGCATCCACGAGAGTAACCAGGATCTCGAGCTGCTCCGCCCCGGCCGAGCCCGGCCTGGCTCCCCACAGCTTCTCGATCTGTTTCATCGCGCGGGCGTGGTCCTTCCTCGTGCGGATGGGGCGGATCTCCACGGCGTTCTCCTTCGCCTTCACAGCGAGCCCACGTCGATCTCGTCGTACTCTTCGTGAGTACCCACGAACTTGATCCAGACCGTCCGTCCCGGAAACCAGACCTTGGCAACGAGCCGGTACTTGTTCCCGCCGATGTTGAAGACGACTCGCTCCCCGTCGACGATACTAGCGTGTGCGTAGCGCGCCTTGATGTCGGCCATCGATCCCCAGTCCGCCGCCCTCACCTCCGCGAACCACGCCCTGAGCGGTTGCTCCGCACGGGCATGTCCGTCTTTCCAGAACTCTTGCAAGGTCCTGCGAGCCACGATCCTCAAGCGATCTCGAACCCGGCTCAGTCTTGCATGTTCCCAAAATGGGATCAACCGTCGGGTCCGCGCGGCGCCTGTCGCTTTTCGTTCCCGGTGCTAGAGATCGACTACGGCAGGTAGTGGGCGCGGGGATCGCCCTCGCGGAGCTCGACGCGGTAGTTCGCGAGCACGCCTTCGAACGTCTGGGTCGAGAGCGCCGCGTTGGGCCAGCGAACCTCCACGGTGTCGATGTCGCAGGTGTCTCCGAGCCCGAAGAAGGCAACCTCTTCCTTCGACATTCCACCCTGACCCCACGTTCCGTGCAGGAGCCGCGTCTGCGTCACTCCGCCCGCGGTGAGCTTCACACGGGCGCCGAGGCCGGACCGGTTGGCGTGGCCCGCCCCGCCGAGACCCACGAGGCGGATCGAGATCCAGTTCGCATCGTTCGACACGTTCTCGTAGAACCGGGTCGGCTGGTTCTCCGGGGGCGTCCAGTCCGGCAGACGCGCGGGGTCGTTGCAGCCGTAGGTTCCGACGATCACGTCCTGGTCGCCGTCGTGGTCGAAGTCGGCGAGCGCCATCCCGGAGGGGCACGCGTGATTGAAGCCCCCACGCGCCCCGACCCACTCGAACTGCAGGAGGCCGTCGGGCTGTTGGTGGAAGAACCAGCCGCGGTTCTGCGAGTACGGGCTGCCGGCGAGCAGGATGTCGAGCCGTCCGTCGTTGTCGAAGTCCCAGGCCGCAGCCTGCTGGCCGCCCTCGTCGATGCGCGTGAGGTCCACCGGAGGCTCGAGCCCCATCGCCTCGCGGCCGGGACGGTCGAAGTGGCCCGTGCCGTCGTTGACGAGGAGCTCCGAAGGGTCGCTCGCGGTTCCGGTGTCCGGATGCTTGATGTTGCTCTCGTAGATGTCCAGGTCCCCGTCGTTGTCGAAGTCCTCGCAGACTTGCGTGAAGGTGTTCCCGCCGAGGGTGATCGGAAGGTCGCTCTGGCCGGGAGACCAGCCGCGGCCTTCGGTGCCGCCGAAGCCGGTGCAGATGCCGGGAATCGACGGGGCCTCCGCGCCGTCGCAGTAGGGCTCGTCCAGCCGGGTCCGGCAGTAGCAGCGATAGCTGTCGTCCGTCGTGTAGTCCTGGCGCTCGTCTGCCGCGACGCCGCGCGCGAGCGCATCCTCCGTGAAGACGTCGCCGTCGGCGAGGAAGAGCTCGTTGTAGTAACGGCCATAGGCGGCTCCCAAGATGTCCGTGCGTCCGTCGTCATCGACGTCGCACATCGCGATCGAGAAGAGCGGCCGTACGTTCGTCCCGTCGTAGTAGGACGACATGGTGACCCCGAGGGTCATGCCGGCTTCGTCGGTCACTTCGGCGAAGCCACCCGCGCCATCCCCGTCGAAGAGCTGCGGCTGCTGTCCGAAGGGCACGGTGAACGGGGGTGGGTCCCACCAGTAGCCGATCGCGACATCGAGGTTGCCGTCGAGGTCGTGGTCGAAGAAGAACGACCCGACGGCGAGGGGCTGCTCCGGGCCGACGATGTTCGGGTCGGGCGCGAGCGAGAAGACGCCTGTCCCGTCGTTCAGGTAGACGTCGGGGCCTTCGCCGAGAGACTCCGTGTCGGCGGGCGGCAAGTCCATCAAGGCGACGAACAGGTCGACGTCCCCGTCATTGTCGACGTCGCCCGCGCTCGAGGTCGAGAAGTAACGGCCGACGTCGGGGTTCTCGCGCGACGGGAGAGGATTCGGGCGCGCCGCGTCGAGCTCGAGCACGCGGCGTTCCCCGGAGGCCCGGTTGAGGTAGACGTTCGCGACGCCGGGCTCGTAGGCCGAGCGGAGGAGAACGACGTCCTGCCAACCGTCGCCGTCGAGGTCCCCGACCACGAACGTTCGACTGTCGAGTCCGTCGAGGCCCCAGTCGGCCGTGCGATCGACGAACGCCTCGGAACCGGCCGACCAAGTCTCGCCGCTCCGGCAGATGCGCTCCGGCGGTTCTTCACCTCCGTCCACGGAGGCGTCCGCGCCCCCGTCGATCGCACCGCCGTCGTTAGAAAACTCCGAGCCACATCCGCAGCCGGAAAGGAGCATCGCGGCGATCACGAGAACGGCCAGCACCAGAGGTCTCTTCATCGAGGGAGGGGATCCTATACGAGATGCGGGAGCGCGCGGGGTCTCGCCCCGTACACCGGCCACCGGCGAATTGCCCGTGTCGCGGCCGACCTCACGCTGGTTCACCACCGACAGCTTGTGCGGGTGCAGATACTCGATCGGGGCAGGCGGTTCCTGTCCGCCGTCATGCCGACCACGAGGAGGGGCCCCAGGGCTCGAGGGATCCTTGCCTGTGGAGCCGGTCTTTCTGGACGTCAGGCCCGCCGATCGCGCGGCACGTAGAACACGCGGTTTCGCGCGTCGTCTGCGGAAAGGGCGAGAGCCCGGACCGAGACATCGCGGACGATCGCGCCGAGCGTCGTCCAGAGTTGGTGGTAGTAGACGACCCCGGCATGCGGCTTGCTGACCGCCGCCCATTCCCTGGCGATTCGAAGCAGGTCGACGTCGCTCGTGAGCAGCACTCGGCCGAGGTCGCGGGGTATCCGTTCGGGCAACACCGTTCCTGAAGCGCGCGGTCCGGAGGCGCAGATTCCTGGCCGGAGGCGACGATGGGACGGGAATCGCAGGCGAAGTGGGCGCG
>Ga0247727_10012619_pt1 | contig 14455 bp, 9 predicted proteins | sample WisWelCaveWW1625_FD_202498 | JGI IMG/M metagenome (GOLD analysis project Ga0247727, IMG submission 202498) | Biofilm microbial communities from Wishing Well Cave, Virginia, United States - WW16-25 | ecosystem: Environmental > Aquatic > Deep subsurface > Groundwater > Cave microbial mat | place... | reverse complement strand
GGGATTTGGGCTAGGCCATTGACGAAACGGCCCAGTGCTAACCATTGCAACACCCGCGTCCCCTGGACGGCAAATTCCGCGCCCACCCACCACCGCAATCCCGCGTCCGCAAGCGCGATGGCGATGAGCATCAGTGGAAGAAGGGACAGTGCGGTGTATCGAACCCCTTGCCCAAAAAGCAGACGCATTTGGGCGGGATCCTCCTTGTAACGGGTCGAGAAGGCCGGGAACAAGAGGACCACCAGCGCTGCGGGGATTGTCCCCATGTGGGCCACCATGTCGTAGGGCACTGCGTAGTAGGCGACGGCGGTTGTTGAGATCAGCGCACCGATTAAAAAACGATCCAAATAAACCATCAGAGGCGAAATGACGTTGGAAATCGTCATCCATCCACCCAGGCGCAGAAGCGGCAGCACGCGATGCGCACGCCACAGCCCCATCCCCCGCAGCGCCATCCCCCGCAGCGCCATCCCATGGGGTGGGGCCACGGTCCGGGCGCAAAGGAACAAATGGGCCGCGCCATCCAGAATGCGCGTCACCACCAGCACAGCCATGACCGGAAGGAGTCGGGTAGAAAAAGGGAGCACCCCCATCGGCCCGCAAAAGATAAGCAGGCCCGTGAGGATGCGCAGGGCGTTGGTTTCCCGAAAGCGGGCGTGGGCCTCCAAAACGCCTCGCAGCGCGGATGCGCTCATCACAATCGGAATGCAAAGCGCCAAAAGCCGAAGGCCCTGAAGCGCCTCCAGCCGTAAGCCGTCTGGAATCTGGAGTACCCGGTAAACCAGCCACGGCGCGATGAGACACAGCAGCAGGGCCGCCACGCCGCCCAATCCAAACGTGAACGCCATCGTCGTCCAGACCAGGTCGGCAATCTCCTGCGTGTTCTTTTCCCGTTTCTCGGCTATCACCTGGGTCAGCGCCCGCCCCAGGCCCAAATCGAACAGGTTGAAATAGCCGACCAGTGTCCAGGCCAAGGCCAACATGCCGAAACGATCCGTGCCCAATGCCCGGATCAGTATGGGAATCGCCACGACGGCCGCTAGGATCGGCGCGCATTGGCCTGCGAGGCTCCACGCTAGGTTCTTGCCCCAATCACCCACCATGAAACCCGACGGCGGCGGCAAGACATGGGACATCGGAAGATCGGATAAACGAGACATTTAGACCGGCGACACCGGGTAGACGAAACGGGACACGCGTTGGGCGTGCTCCACGAAAAACAGAGCCAGAATGGAAAAAAAGAGCGCACCCAGTATCGCGGTCAGCAGAAGAAGCGTTTTGCGGGACGACGTGGATTCTTCCGCCGGACGCGCGACATCGAGTGTTTGCGCGGACACACTGTCTTTGGCCTCCTGAACTCTGGCCATCTCGTACTGGCGAGACAGGAGATCGTATAAACTTTCCTGCGTCTTCAAATCGCGCGAGAGGCGGGTGTACGCCGCGGAAACATCGGGCAACCTCTCCGTGGGGATATAAACGCTCTTCGGCCCTTTCTGATCGCTCTCCATCCGCGTCAGCGTTCGCTTCAATTCACCGATTTCCACGCTAAGAAGCCCCACCTGCGGATGCTGCGGCGTCGCGTAAGAAAGCAAGGCCGTCCGCTCCACCTCCTTGGCCATGATCGCCCCTTTGATCTTCCCCACCGTGTCAATGATGGCCTCCGATTGTTCGTCTAAGTGCACGGCCCTGTGGCGGTTTCTAAAGGCAAGCAACTCCGCCTCCAGCCGGGCGAGCGTCTCCTGGGTTTCAAAGAGTCGCTTTTCCACGAAGGCGCGCACGCGACTGCTTGTGGTCAGGACTACGTTGCGGTTGATGGCGTTCAGCGCGCCCACATAGGCGTTGGCGGTCGCGGCCGCGCGGACCGGGTCGCTATCTTCGACCGTAATCGAAACAATGTCGTCTTTGGATTTGTGGATTCGGACCCGTTTTTTGAGGACTTTAATCGCCTGGCCCATCGTCTTCACGCCGAACTCGCGCACCAAATCCTGCTCGCGCACCACCGTCTCATGGGCCGTGTTGCTGTTGAGCATGCCCACCCATAGCTCCGCAGCGGACCCCTCGCCCATTAAGAGCCCCCCCGTTGCGGCGTCCACGCCAGAATAAATCTGCGCGGGATTAACAAAGACCGAACTAAAGGAGGCTTCCTGAAGTGGTGGGAGGATGCTGGCCGTGGATTCGTACTGCGTGGGCAGGAGAAGACTGGCAAGGAGGGCAACCAGCAGGGCGATCCCGACTGCCAAACCGATCCATCGCCTACGTTCGATCAGCACCCGAAGATAGTCGGGAGGCGCATTGGGCATCGGCGTTTTCGACTCCATGCACCGGAGTATAGGTTACGTGCGTCACTTGTCAAGAATTGTCAGACGCTGTGAAGCCAACGAAACAACGACGCGATGGCAGAACGGAGGAAACGATTGTTATCTCTGTCTTCTCACGGCGTGGCATGGGGTGCATCCCGACTGCGCGCAGTTCGGGCGCGCACCGACAACCCCTTACGAGCCGCCAGCCCACGAGCCGCCAGCCCCAGGGCAACCTGCAATCTATTGCAATCTATTTGCAATTTGGGGCGATCCTGCCTAGAATCCCTCCGTGCTTCCTTTCGCAATCCCGCCCTTCAACTTTTTCCCCAGGCACGGCCGCATTTTCAACATGGCCGCCTGCCTGCTGTGGCTGGGGTGCGCCTGGTTTACCCTCTCCCTAGATGGGTTGCCGTGTGCGGCCGTCGCCCACGCCGCGGTGGGCATCGCCCAAAATTACCCCAACGACAAGGGCATCGGAAAAGACCCGGATGTCCTCTTTGCGGAGGATTTTGAAGAGGGGTCGCTCGCGGCCATCCGCGCGCGATGGGAGGACGTCAAAGACAGCGGCGCCTTTTCGCTAACACCCGACGTCCCGCCAGGGAGCGGCGGAAAGTCCTCCCTGCGCATGACCCATGTCGCGGGGGTCACGCCCCATTCCGGCGGGCATCTGTATCGCCGGCTTCAGCCCGGCTATGAGCAGGTCTACATGAGGATGTACGTGAAGTTCGATCCCGACTCCGCGCCCTTCAACCACTTTGGGACCAACATGGGCGGCAACAACCCGGCCACACCCTGGCCCATGGTCAGCGCCGGGAATCGCCCGCGCGGCGACCAACAGTTCTGGGTGGGTTTTGAGCCGCACAATTTCAAAAAATGGGATTTTTACACCTACTGGATGGAGATGCGCGGCAATCCGGGCGGTGGTTTCTGGGGCAACGGTTTTATCGGCGATCCCAACTTGAAGGTGGAGAAGGGCAAATGGATTTGCATCGAAATGATGATGAAGGTGAACAGTCCGACCCAGGCCCACAACGGCGAGCTGGCGGTCTGGATTGACGGCATGCCGTGGACTAAAGGCGGCCAGGTGGCGAGCCATCTGGGGCCAGGCTTTCCAAAGGGGCGCTGGATATGGGACCACTGGATTCCCGGCGAGGGCGGGCCTTTTGAAGGGTTTCGGTGGCGGACCACGGAGCGCCTGCTCATCAACTACCTCTGGCTCTATATCTACAGCCAAAAGAAGGACGGTTCCATCATTAAAGTGGGGTTTGACGATGTCGTCGTGGCCCGGCGTTATATCGGCCCCATCCATGTCCCCCTCCCCCACGCCGGCGCCGACCGCCCACTGCCGGCTTCACGCAAAGTGTCCTCCGCACGCATCCTAAAACCACCGCGAGGCCGACCGTGAACCCCACGCGGCCCCTCGCGCATCGGTTGGGCGCGCTCTTCATGGTGGGGTTTGAGGGCCTGGCCCCGTCTGCGGAGGTCACGCGATTTATTCGCCAAAACGGGATCGGTGGCGTCATTCTTTTCTCACGCAACATCGAAGGCCCGGCGCAATGCGCCGATCTGACCGCGCGGCTCCGTGCACTCTTGCCGGATGCGCCGCTGCTGATGGGTATTGATCAAGAAGGCGGGCGCGTCGCGCGTCTCTCATCACCGTTCACGGTGTTCCCGCCGGCGCGGGAGTTTGGCCAGCGCGATCAGACGGAGTGGACGTACCGGTGCGCCCAGGCGTGCGCGCGGGAGTTGGCCGCCGTCGGCATCAATCTCAACTTTGCGCCGGTACTCGATGTGGATACGAATCCCGCAAACCCCGTCATTGGGGATCGCGCGTTTGGCGCCACGCCAGCGCAGGTGATCCGGCACGCCCTGCAAGTCATCTCCGGGCTACAAGATTCGGGCGTTGCGGCCTGCGGCAAACATTTCCCAGGTCACGGCGACACCGCCACCGATTCCCACAAGGCGTTGCCGTATGTGGATCACGCCCCCGCGCGTCTCGACGCGATCGAGCTGCCGCCCTTTATCGCGGCGGCGCAGGCTGGCGTCGCGGCGATCATGACGGCGCACGTTCTCTACCGGCAATGGGACGACCAATGGCCCGCGTCGCTTTCGGAGAAGATCGTGGCCGGCCTGCTGCGCGGGCGGCTGGGTTTCGATGGCGTGGTCATGACCGATGATCTGGAAATGCGGGGCGTTACGGACGGCTTCTCGGTGGCTGAGGCGGCGGTGCGGGCGCTTGAAGTCGGATCGGATATGGTCTTGGTCTGTCATTCGCTTGACCGGCAGCAAGCGGCGCTTGCCGCCGTCACGCGCGCCGTTTCGGACGGACGTCTTTCTGAGTCGCGCGTGGCCGAGGCCGCGGCACGGGTTCAACGTCTGAAAACGCGCTTTCCACCTTCTCCCGCGTCGCCTACCGATCTTCTTGCGATCATCGGCTGCCCCGATCACCCAGCCTCGACCCGTCCGATTTCCTGCTAAAAGGCCGACTGCCCACGGGCGCATCGCAGTCTCGACGCGCTCTTAAGGTGGTTGCTATGGTGCGATGGTCACGGTGTCTCAAACGGAATTGTTCAGTAGGGGGCGAGGCATCGCCTCGCCCCCTACATTAATCAGGAGAATGCCATGCGCAAAACATTCCGAAACGGTTTTGTCACCACACTTGTTCTGATCGTTTCTTTAGCCGGTCAGGGTTGGGCGGCGGCGACCGCGGAGCTCCAGCGTCCGGAGACCGCGCGCGTTCAGGAGGCCTACGGCAAGCTGCCGCTTTATTTTATTGAAAATAAAGGCCAGGTGGATTCCCGCGTGGCCTATTACGTTCAGGGCGGGGATACGACGCTTTATTTTACGCGCGAAGGGGTGACGTTCGGGCTGACCGGCGAGCAGGGTTGCGGCGGCGGGTCGTGTTTTGCCAAGGCGCTTCCCGGCCCTCAGCCGATAGGGCGCTGGGCGGTGAAACTCAATTTTGTCGGGGCGAACCCCAAGGCGACCGTGAAGGGGGAGGCGGCGACATCGGCGAAAATCAGTTATTTCAAGGGGCCGAAGGCGGATTGGAAAACGGGGCTAGCCACGTTCGGGCGTGTGGTTTATTCGGACCTGTGGCCGGGGATTGATTTGGTTTATGAAGGGGACAGCGGTCGGCTAAAGGGGACGTTTGTGGTGCGGCCGGGGGCCGATCCTTCCAGGATTCAGATGGCCTATGAGGGGGCGCAAAAGGTCTCGCTCACGGAATCTGGGCGGATTCACATCGCAACGCCGGTCGGGGATTTTTCGGAGGATGCGCCGGTGTCGTATCAGGAGATTGCGGGCAAGCGGGTGGAGGTTCAAACGCCCTATACCCTCATCTCTCCGAAGGCAGGGACGGCTCGGCGGGTGAGTGATGCCGGTCAGCCGTCGGTATACGGGTTTCGGGTGGGGGCATACGACAGAAACAGGCCGTTGGTGATTGATCCGGTGACGCTGATCTACGCCGGCTACATCGGGGGGGCAGGCACCGATGAGGGCAATGATATTACCGTGGATTCAACCGGGGCGGTCTATGTGACAGGTACCTCTTCTTCCGAAGCCACGTTTCCCATTGCGGGTGGGCCTGGTTTAACTTTCAACGGCCTCGATGATGCCTTTGTGGCGAAGGTGAAGGCGGACGGTACCGGTCTCATCTATGCCGGCTACATCGGAGGAACAAGTCGGGATGAGGGCTCTGGCATTGCCGTGGATGCAACCGGCGCGGCCTATGTGACAGGTGATACCGATTCTTCCGAAGCCACGTTTCCCGTTGTGGGTGGGCCCGATTTAACTTTCAACGGTGGCGTTGATGCCTTTGTGGTGAAGGTGGCACCCGATGGCACGGCGCTGACCTACTCAGGCTACATCGGAGGAGTAGGTGAGGATGAGGGCCTTGGCATTGCCGTGAATTCTTCCACCGGCGCGGCCTATGTCACAGGGCAGACCTCTTCTTCCGAAGCCACGTTTCCCGTTGTGGGTGGGCCGGATTTAACGTACAACGACTACGTTGGCTCTGATGCCTTTGTAGCGAAGGTGGCGACCGATGGCACGGGGCTGATCTACTCAGGCTACATCGGCGGGTCAGGTGACGACGTAGGCACTGGCATTGCCGTGGATGGGGCGGGCACGGCCTATGTCACAGGCACTACCCAGTCTTCCGAAGCCACGTTTCCCGTTGTGGGTGGGCCGGATTTAACGTACAACGGCATCTATGACGATGATGCCTTTGTGGCGAAGGTGAAGCCGGACGGCACGGCACTGACCTATTCAGGCTACATCGGCGGGTCAGGTGACGATGTAGGCATTGGCATTGCCGTGGATGGGGCGGGCACGGCCTATGTAACGGGGGTGACCTGGTCTTCCGAAGCGACCTTTCCGGTTGTGGGTGGGCCGGATTTAACTTACAACGGCGACAGGGATGCCTTTGTGGCGAAGGTTACGCCCACCGGTAGCGGACTTTCTTACGCCGGCTACATCGGAGGATCGGGTATCGATTTTGGCTCTGGCATTGCCGTGGATTCCACCGGCGCGGCCTATGTGACAGGGGTTACAGCTTTTTCCGAAGCGACCTTTCCGGTTGTGGGTGGGCCAGATTTAACTTTCAACGGCCTCGCTGATGCCTTTGTGGCGAAGGTTACGCCCACCGGTAGCGGACTTTCCTACGCCGGCTACATCGGAGGATCGGGTATCGATTTTGGCTCTGGCATTGCCGTGGATGGGGCGGGCACGGCCTATGTCATAGGGCTTACCGATTCTTCCGAAGCCACGTTTTTTCCGGTTGTGGGTGGGCCCGATTTAACTTCCAACGGCGACGATGATGCCTTTGTGGCGAAGATTGGTAACTGTGGTGGGGTGGGAGAAATAGTCTGCGATCCGGACAAAGACGGTCTATACGATGCGGTAGATAACTGCCAGTTTGTGGCCAACCCAGACCAAAAGGATACAGACGGGGATGGCACGGGGGACCCCTGCGATACAACACCACTGGGTGTTTGTGGTGATCGTCCTGTGACCCAGCGTGGAACCGCCAAGAACGACGTTCTTAACGGTACGCAAGGGAACGACGTCATTGCGGGTCTCGGCGGCAACGACACGATCAAAGGACAAGGCGGAGACGACACAATCTGCGGCGGAGATGGGAACGACAAAATTTACGGGGGCTCAGGTAAAGACAATCTCTATGGGGAAAAGGGCAGAGACAGTTTGGACGGCGGTTCCGGACGGGATTTTTGCAATGGCGGACCCGGTCGTGATACCGCCATCCGCTGTGAGAAAAGGAAAAGCATCCCGTAAAGCCCAGAGGGTCTGCCTATTTCCCTGGGGATTAGGAGGGGAAAGAGCAAACACCTCTCCCACAAACACTTCGGGGGGCCTTTGGCCCCCCGAAGTGTTTGTGCGCCCGGTACCCCACGCCCGAGTCGCCTTGGCGGGGCACCCTCTCCCTCACGGGCCGCCGCCGTCAATGCGGAATGTGGCGCCGGTCGTCCAGGTCGTCTCTGGCGCGACCAGGAAGGCAACCACGCGCGCGACGTCCTCCGGCATTCCCATGCGCGCAAGCGGGATACGCGACGCCACGTCCAAGCGAAGCTTCCGCGCCATCGCCTCGTCCGGCACGCCGGTTCGACGCGCCTTCTGCCGCGCCTCCCGCTCCCAAGACGACGTCCAGACGGCGCCCGGGCAAACGGTGTTCACCCGGATACCGTCGGAGGCAAGATCGCGCGCAAGCGCCTCGCCTAGCGCGATCAAGCCAGCCTTGGCGATCCGGTAGTCGGGATACCGCGCCTCCATCCGCATGCCGGCCGTCGAGGCGATCTGGACGATGTGTCCCCCACCCTGTTTGCGCATGTGGGGTATGACTGCGCGACAGGCGCGCACGGCGCTCATCAGATTGAGGTTGAGCGTGCGCGTCCAGTGGGCGTCGCTCAATTCCATAAACGGACGATCATGAAGCAGGCCGCCGACGTTGTTGATCAAAATATCAATGCGGCCAAGATGCCGAGCGGCCTCGGCCATCAACCGCCGCGCCGATGCGGGCCGCGTCAAGTCCGCCGATACGATATGCGCGACCCCGCCGTCGTGCCGGATGATTTTCGCCGCCCGCGCTAGCGCCGTCTTGCCCCGCGCGCAAAGCACCACGCGGCATCCCTCCGACGCCAGCCGTCGCGCAATGGCCAGGCCAATGCCGCGGCTCGCGCCCGTCACCACGGCCACGCGCTCCACCGTCTGTTCCCTCCCCCGTCAAAGACGCGCGCGGGGATGCCCCAGTCAGATGCACACCGCTTAAGATGCGGCAGGCTCGAAATCGTCCAGCGTGAGGGAGCAGCCGCGCGCCTGCGCGCCCGTCGCGCGCCCGATCAGGATAAACCCGCCGTTCGCCTCATGCCCCAGGTCTTCCGTCAAAACGGCCAGCGCCGAATCGCGGTTGGCCAGATCATAATGGGCGAGCAAGCCCACCTCGCCGCGCGGAACCGGCGCCAGCGTCGCCGGGGAAAGGACGCGCGTGCGCACCTGCGGCGGCGACCGATAGACGCGCGGGGCGTCATCGCGCGTCGCCTCACCGACCACGCCATCGTAAAACTGGGAGGTCATTTCGGTCATGCCATATTCGTTGACGCAATTTTCGGGGCGGATTCCCCACAGCGCCTCGGCCCGCGCATAAATCCACTCGCGCGCGACCTCCCGCGACTTTCCCTTAAAGCCGCCGGTGTCCATCAACCGACTCCCCGCGGGCAGAACGCAGGGGAACCCATGCCGGGCGTAAAAATCAATGAGGTGAACAAACGAAAACGACGTCCCCAACAGGCAAACCGGGCTCGTCGCCTCGGCCAGATCATAAACAAGCCGCTCCGACTGCAAGCGCCCACGTTCAATGTAATAACGGCTCTCCGACGTGCCGAAGGCCACCCGCACCGTTTCCATCATGTGCGCAAGCGACGCATGTGGGGCCTCTTCGGGCGACGCGGCCAGAATGGCCAGCCGCATCCTTTGCCCTTCTGGGATCAGATGGCGGGCAAAGTGCGACGCAATGGCGGACTGAGAGAGTTCGAGATCGAAGAGCGCATGACGGCTCGGCGTTTGGCCTGTCGTGCCGCTGGAATGAAAGACCCGCGCGGCCCGCGCCATCGGACGGCAGACAATGTCGGCCACCTTAAACGCCGTCACGGGAAGGGGCGGAATCTCGTCCCACCGGCGCACGCAGTCGGGCGTCTTCTTCTGAAGCAGACAAAATTGACGGTAGGGTGCGTTGCGCTCAAACTGCTCGCTAAAGAGGCGAAGGGCGAGCGCATCAAAAAGCGCGTCCGACGCGACGCAAGCGGGCTTGGCCCGAATCAAACGCAGCAGGTCGTCTCTCATGCGCAGGGTCGCTTTTAGGCGCCCGCGAGGGTCATGCGCGCGATTTTGAGCGTGGGGGCGGAGAGGCTCTTGTGGGGGTCGAGGTCGCTTCCGATCATCTCAATTTGCCGGAACATCTCCTTGAGATTGCCCGCGATCGTGATCTCCTCCACCGGATAGGCCAACGCGCCATTTTCAATCCAAAGGCCGCAGACGCCGCGCGAATAGTCGCCCGTCGTGGTGTTGACGCCAAAGCCAATCAGTTCCGTCACGTAGAGGCCCGACCGCACCGAGGCGATGATCTCATCTGGCGTATGGGGGCCGGGGGCCATGTGAAAATTGGCGACACCGACCGACGGCGAGTCGGACGTGCCGCGGACGGCGTTTCCGGTGGATGGGAGGCCGAGTTTTCTGCCGGAATAGGTATCGAGCAGATAACTTTGAAGCACGCCGTTTTCGACAATCTTTTTCTTGAGCGCAGGCAGCCCCTCGCCGTCGAAGGGGCGCGAGCCCAAGCCCGTGGGAAGCGTGGGATCGTCGTGGAGTGTGACCGACGGTGCGGCAATGGTCTCGCCCAGTCGGCCCGCGAGGAAGGACGCGCCCTTGTAAAGGGCGTAGCCAGAGAGGGCCGAGGCCAAATGGCCTAAAAGCGACGCCGCCGTTTCGGGATCGAAGATCACCGGCGCCTGCTGCGTGGTCACCTTGCGCGCACCCAGACGCCGCAGCGTGCGGCGGGCCGCAGTTTGTCCGACCGATTCGGGCGACGCAAGATGCCGGAGGTGTCGCCGCGCCGAATACCAATAGTCCCGCTGCATGCCCTGATCTGACGTGGCGATGGGAGATGCCGAGAGCGACGCGCTGGATGCCGCGTATCTTTGGCAGAAACCGTTGCTTGCAGCGTATGAAATCGTGGCGTGGGCGTGGGCGAAGTCGCCCCCTTCCGAGTTGGTCATTCTGGGATCGTAGCCCAACGCCGCAGTCTCCGTGCGTCGGGCGAGGGCGATCTTCTCCTCGACGGAAAGCGCGCCGATGTCGGGATCCGTCAGATCAAGGTCGGGAAAGGTGGTCGCACAGGCCGCGGGCGCCGGGAGTCCAGCGAAGGCGTCTTCCTCGGCGTGTCGGGCCAGGGCACACGCATCGTCCAGGAGCCGGTCGAGCGCCTCGCCGCCCAAATCGGATGTGGACACGATGGCCGATCGCGTCCCGAAAAAGAGGCGCAGGCCCAGGCCCTTGCTTTTGGCGCTGCTGATTTTCTCGACCGTCCCCAGACGTACCTGGGCCGAGAAGGTCTCACCTTCTACGAAGAAAACATCGCCCGCGTCGGCCCCGCGCCGGGTCGCCTTCTCCAGTAACGCCCCTGCCTGCTCCAGCCCAAACGACATGCCGCTCTCCCGATGTCCCATCCATGCACCTTGGAAGCGTCCCCCCTCAAGAACGCGGCGCGCGGCATCTATAGCACAACCCCAGGAGAAAATCCCAAACGCGGGGCAACGTGAACCGGTCAAAGGCCGGCGCCGTCTCTGGCGTCGTTTCTTGGAAAGTCCCAGGGCCCTGGCGGGCCCGTCTGCTTGCTTGACAAACGCGCGCGGCAGTCCCTATTTTCAGGGTCGTTTTAGACGGGGAGGACGCATGCCGACGATTGACGTGCATCTGGGTGATTTTGAGGCGCTGCTGGGGCGGCGCGTGGACGAAGAATCTCTCGGCGCCTTGCTCGCCCAGGTGAAGGGAGAGATAAAGGTGTTCGATCGCCCGGGCGATCAGATCAAAATCGAATTAAACGACAGCAACCGGCCCGATCTTTGGTCCGCGGCAGGCATCGCGCGGCAAATCCGCGGCCCCGCCGCCCGCCCCGTTCCGGCCTTTTTCTCCGAGCCCGCCCATCGGCAGGTCATCGTCTCTCCGGGCCTGGCCGTCGTCCGTCCGTATCTGGCCGCCTGCGCCGCGCACGGGCTGCGCGTCACCGCGCCCATGTTGGCCCAGATGATTCAATCACAGGAGAAACTGGCCGAGATTTTCGGCCAGAAACGGCATAGCGTCTCCATCGGCCTTTATCGTCTCCATCAGGTGGTCTTTCCCGTCCGCTACACCCTGGCCTGTCCCGAAACCACCCGGTTCGTACCGCTGGGCCTTGAGGCGCCGATGTCCCTCGCCCAAATTCTCAAAGACCATCCGAAGGGCCGGGCCTATGCCGACACACTGCGCGGGGCGGAGCGCTATCCGCTCCTCATAGATGCGAAGGACCACATCCTCTCTTTTCCACCCATCATCAACAGTCGCGCGCTCGGCGAGGTGCAGGTCGGCGATGACGCCCTGCTCGTGGAGGTCACCGGAACGAATCTGCGGATGGTGATCCTGGCACTCAACATCCTGGCCTGCGACCTGGCCGACCGCAAGGCCACGATCGAACCCATTGAGATCGTCTATCCCGAGGCCACGGACTTTGGCCAGATCGTCAAAACGCCACTCGATTTCTCGGCGCCGATGTCCCTCGACGCAGAGACGTTTGGCCTGCGCTTGGGGGAAGAGATCACGGTGGATGAGGCCGCGCGGTGGCTGTCGCGCTATGGTTATCGCGCCTCGCACGATCAAACGACCGTGACCGCAACCGCGCCGCCCTACAGGGACGATCTGATGCACGCAGTGGACGTGGTGGAGGATTTTGCCATCAGCCGAGGCTACGCCACGTTCGCGCCCCAGATGCCGTCTACCTTTACGGTGGGGGGGCTCGATCCGATGGAGCAACTTTCCGACCGGCTTCGCGCGGGGCTCGTGGGCCTGGGTTTTCAAGAGGGGGTGTCCAACATCCTCACGGCGCGGCAGGAGATGGTGGATCGGATGAACCTGGACGACGCGGCGCGCCCAGAGCGGCGCATCGTGGAGATTGCAAACCCGATGAGCGACCGCTTTTGCGTGCTGCGGTCGTGGATTCTGCCCGCGCTCCTTCGGGTGGAGGCGGCCAGCTCCAAGGCGTTTTATCCGCATCGCATCTTTGAAGTAGGGGAGGTGGTCCACCGCTCGGAGGATGGAGACGAAACGACGCTACACCTGGCGGCGGCCCTTGCCCACCCGAAGGCCAACTTCTCGGAGATGCAATCGGTGTTGGAGCACCTCATTGGGCGCATGGGGTACGCGACGCGCCTGGCGCCCATCGGGCATCCCACGTTCATCGCGGGGCGCATCGGGGCGATCCTCCTGCAATCCGATGCGTCGGAACCCCGATCAACCGGGGAGATCGAAGCCGGCCCGGACGCGACGCCCGCCATCGGCGCGGCGCCTGCTATTGGCGCGACGCCCACTATCGGATGGATCGGCGAGGTTCATCCCGAGGTGCTGACGCGCTGGCAGATCGGCATGCCGGTTGCCGCGTTTGAAATTACCCTCGAACCCTTTTTGTCCCCAGTATGAGGGCCTGTCGCGCAAATCCATCATGCCCGCCTCATGTCGTCCCCTATCTTGGTCATCGCCCCCCCGTTTCGCCTCCCGCAGGGTGGGTGCTTGAGGTACGCGCCGATTTCATCATAGGATGCGGGGGATACGGGGGATGCAGGGGATGCGGGCGCGGGAGGCTACCCGTGAACGCAAAAAATCTCACATCGTGGGAAAGACCATGATTCTGGATTCTGGGTTTAGTCTGACGCTTCGTCCGATGGCCTACCCCGCCTTTTTTGAGATGTACAAGGCGGCCATCAAGAACACGTGGACGGTGGATGAGGTAGACTTCTCCACTGACATCACAGACCTGCGCACGCGGATGACGCCTGCCGAGCGGCATCTCATCCACCGCCTGGTGGCCTTCTTTGCCACGGGCGACTCCATCGTATCGAACAATCTGGTGCTGAACCTCTACCAGCACATCAACGCGCCAGAGGCGAGAATGTACCTCTCGCGCCAACTCTACGAAGAGGCGCTCCATGTGCAGTTTTACCTTACCCTCCTAGACACCTACATCCCCGATGCCAGGCTTCGCGCCGAGGCGTTTGCCGCGATTGACAACATCCCATCCATTAAACAGAAGGCGGACTTCTGCTTTAAATGGATGGACTCCATAAACACCCTGACGGACCTCGCCACCGCGGGGGAGAAGCGGCGGTTTCTGCTCAATCTCATTTGCTTTGCGGCGGCAATCGAGGGGTTGTTCTTCTTCGCCGCCTTTGCCTATGTCTACTTCCTGCGCTCTAAAGGACTACTCAATGGCCTTGCAGCGGGCACGAACTGGGTCTTCCGTGACGAGAGCGCACACATCGCCTTTGCCTATGAGGTGATCGCCACTGCGCGCGCGGAATCGCCGGATTTGTTCGATGCGGGTCTGTCGGATCAGGTTGTGGCGATGATGCGTGAGGCGGTGGCCTGCGAGATGGCCTTTGCGCGTGACGTGCTGGAGCAGGGCGTGGCGGGGCTGTCGTTGCGCGAGATGCGGCAGTATCTGGAATTCATCGCTGATCAGCGCCTGGCGGCGCTGGGCATTGCGCCGATCTTCGGAGCGGTGAATCCCTTCCGCTTTATGGACCTGCAAGACGTTCAGGAGCTGGCCAATTTCTTCGAGCGCCGCGTCTCGGCCTATCAGGTGGGCGTCACAGGCGATGTCGCCTTCAACGAAACGTTCTAACGCGAAAGATCGTCATTCCCGCGACAGAACCGTCATCCCAGAGAAAGACCGTCATTCCCGCGAAAGCGGGAATCCAGGAGGCATTGATCCTAAAGTCGCTGGATTCCCGATAGAGGCATTCGGGAATGACACATGGGCAAGCCGACAGAACCGCCATCCCCGTGCAAGACCGTCATTCCCGCGACAGAACCGTCATCCCAGAGAAAGATCGTCA
>Ga0247727_10012618_pt1 | contig 14457 bp, 13 predicted proteins | sample WisWelCaveWW1625_FD_202498 | JGI IMG/M metagenome (GOLD analysis project Ga0247727, IMG submission 202498) | Biofilm microbial communities from Wishing Well Cave, Virginia, United States - WW16-25 | ecosystem: Environmental > Aquatic > Deep subsurface > Groundwater > Cave microbial mat | place... | reverse complement strand
CAGGGCGGCAACCGCGAGGATTTGGCGGCTCTGGACAACAATATTGCGTCGGTCTATCTCTATCAGGGGGACTGGGAAAACGCCAGCCGCATCTACCGGCGCGCCCTGGGCTGGTTGCGGAACCGAAAATCCGCCAAGCGCGCCCAAATCCTGGCCAATCTTGCGGTCGTCGAGCTTTACCAAGCGCGTTTTCGGAACGCACTCGAGTTCTTGCGCCAGGGGCGGGAGCCGGCCCAGCCCGCGGCGGACAGCACAGCCCAGGCGGCTATCCAAGACCTTTTCGGGCTGGCCCGCTTGGGATTACGGGATCATCCCGGCGCGCGGGCGGCTTTCACTCGCAGCCTCGAGATCCGGCGAACTTTGCCCGGGAACCCCCAATTGGCCCGCTCGCTGATGTATCTCGGCCGCCTGGAGTTGGAACGAGGTCAGCCGGCGGCCGCCGTCGATTGGCTGAAGCAGGCCATAGACGAAGCCCGGCAACGGGAGAACCAGGTCAGCCTTTGGATGGCGCTATACTGGCGCGGCCGCGCCCGGCAGGCCCTCCCGCAACCGGAAGCTGCCGCCTCGGACCTGGGCGAGGCCGTCGATCTGCTGGACGCAATCCGCACCAGGCTGGTCCCCACCGACGCCCTGCGCGTTCACTTCGAGGTTTCCCATTACCAGGTCTACGCCGCTCTGGCCGATCACCTCTGCCAGACCGCCCAGAACGCCCCGGCGGCGCGGGAAGCGTTTCACGCTGTCGAACGGGGCCGGGCCTGGAGCTTGCGGGCCCTGGTCCACGGCCGCGCGGCCGGCGATCCGGAAGCGGGAACCACGCCCTGGGCCCGCTACGCCGACCGCCTGACCCAACTCGAGGCGGCCCGCGCGAGCGTGTCCGCCGCCATCGACCCGGACACTCGCCGGCTGGCCTCCCGGCGACTGGCCCAACTGGAGGCCGAGTTCCGCGACTTGGAAGCCCGTCTCCAGACCGAAGACCCGGTCCTCGGCGACAGCCTTTTTGCCCCCGCCCTCGAGTTGCAGGAAGCCCAACGTCAGGTCCTCGATCCCGACACCCTTTTGCTGAACTACTACGTCTCGGCGGGGCGGACTTATCTGTGGGCCGTTACCGACAGCGACGCTCGGTTCTATCGGTTGGCGCCGCTGGAGAGCTGGATCGAGCCGGCACGGCGCTTTGCCCGGGCCGTTGAAAACGGCGGCCCGGAGGCAGCCATTCTGGGGCCCCGTGTCTACCAAGCCCTGCTGGGAGACGTGGAGCCCGCTTTTCTGGCGCGAAGGCACTGGATCATAGCGGCCGATCCGGAAGTGGCCATGACGCCTTTCTGCGCCCTCCCGGCGCCCTTGGGCTCCCGGCGACCGCGTTATCTGGTCGAAGATCATTCTCTCAGCTTCGCGCCCTCGGTCTCCGTGCTGGCCAGCCTGAGGAATCGCCCGACCCCCGCCTATTCCCACGACTTTCTCGGCATCGCCGATCCGATCCTGAATCGGGCTGACCCCCGCCGGGGCCGAGCCTCGGCGGGACCAGGCGGTGAGCAACTCCCCCGGCTTGTCTCGAGCGGGGAGGAAGTCCTTGCTTGCTCCCGTCTTTTCGGACCCGGGCGATCCACGTTGCTCACCGGCTTCGACGCCTCCGAATCCGGCTTGCGGCGGCACGCCGGGCGGCTCTATCGCTACTGGCACTTCACCTCGCACATCGTGCCGGATACCGAGCGCCCCAATCAGTCGTTCATCGCCCTGAGCTTGCGGCCCTCCGGGGACCGGCTCGAGAAGTTGACGGCGCTCGATGTGCTGTCCTTGCCGGTGCGGGCCGAGATGGTGCTGCTCAACGGATGCGACTCGGGAATCGGCAAGAACTTGCCCGGCGCCGGAACCATGGGATTAGCCCGGGCCTTTCTGGCCGCCGGCGCCCGGTCGGTGTGCGCGACGCGTTGGAAGATCCCGGATGAAAGCGGCGAGCTGGTAGGAAGACTTTACGCGCGCCTGCTGCGGGATGGCGCCTCGCCGGACAGGGCCGAGGCGCTCCGCCAGGCTCAGATCGAAATGATCCGCGCCGGCGACTGGCGGTCCGAGCCGCGCTACTGGGCAGCTTATTTCTTGCTCGGGCCCCATCGCCGCTGACCTGTGATAGGACGGCCCGCTATGGGCGATCCTGGCGCCAATCTGGACGAGCTTCAAGCCGCCGCCGCGAAACGCGTCAGGTTTGAGGAAATCGTTCGCCAGATCGCCGACGACGACCCGGACGGCCAGCAGGCTCTCTTCCAGATGTTTGGCCGCGGCCTCGGCTTCTACTTCAGCCAGCAGTTCCAGCCCCAGGAGGTGCAGGACAGAGTCCACGATACCCTGGTGGCCGTCGTCGTCGCCATCCGGAAGAGTCAGTTAAAGGAACCAGAGCGCCTGCCCGGCTTTGTGCGAACCATCGCCCAACGCCTGGCCGCTTCCCATGTGGCTGAACTCGTTCGCCAGCGTGCCGCTTCAGCCGACCTGTCGGCGATCCACAACATGCCCTACACAGCGCTGGACCCGGAGCAGGAACTCATCCGCCGCCAGCAGCGCCAACTGGCCGAAAAGCTCCTCAACGCCCTCTCCCCTATCGACCGCCAGATCTTGTGGCGGTTCTACATCGAGGGCGAAACGGCGCAACGGATCTGCCGTCAGCTCGGTCTCACCGAAACGCAATTCCGCCTGCGGAAGAACCGGGCCAAGGAGCGGTTTGCGGAGCTGGCGAGTAACTTGTTGAAAAGACGGAGACCAGCCGGGAAACTTTTGTTGAGAAAACAGGCCGCCTGCGGGCACTAACTAGTGAGGCGCCGGATCGCCGAATGACTCATCACGAAATCGACGAGCGGAACCTGATCGAGCTATATCTGCTGAAAAGACTGGAGCCCGCCGAGGCAACCGAATTCGAGAAACACTACCTGACATGCCCGGAATGCCTGGATCGACTCGATCGAGAACAGCCAACCATGGCTTTGTTGGGTAATCTTTCGGCCGCCGACGCCGCAGTGCTTGTGCCATTCGTTCCGCGTCATGTTCGTAACCCATTGCCTGCCTGGAGTTTAGTCGCTGCCGTCGGAGTGGTGGCAGTCGGGCTCAGCGCCTGGCTGCCCCGCCCGGCCGCCCACGAGGTCCGGCCGTTGACGGTCGCTGACCCTGTCCGCCGGCTGCTCCCCATCATCGAGCTGACCAGCCACCGCAGCGATTCCGGTCCGGCGCGACTCAAAGCAGGCCCTTTTCGGCTCCGCCTCGACCTTCGCGGTTTGCCGCCTGCCCCGGTCTACTCCGTCGAGATCGTTGAGGAGTCGGGCCGGCCCGCCTGGACGCGAAGCGCCATCCCGGCAGCCGGGCCGGTGCTGGAGGTCGATGTAGAAGCCGCCGTCCTCAAACCCGGCCTTCATTGGGTCAGGTTGATCGGCGCCTCAGCCCGACTCTTGCGCGAGTATTCCCTGCTAATTGAGCCCTAGGCGTGGCTGCTGTCCAGCGGCGGTTCAATCGGCAACATCAACGGCGGCTCGAGCAGGAAATCCAGACCCTTCATCTTCTCCATGGCCTCCCGAACCGCCTGTTCCGGCGTCGGCTCCAGCGTGATCACGAAGGGAAGGTCCTGCTTGTTGGCGCAAGGCTCCTGCAGAACCGCTTCCAGGCTGATGTGGGCCGAAGCCAGGATAGCCGCCAGCGCCGCCAGGATGCCCGGCCGGTCGACCACGCGAAACCGCAGATAGCAGGGCCGCACCTGCCGATGAATCGAGATCGGGGCGTACTCGCGCAGCCGATCATGCGCGAACGGCGACACCCGCTGCGGGCTGCCATTGACGAGCTCGCGAGCCACCCGCATCAGATCGCTGACCACCGCCACCCCGGTCGGCCGGGCGCCGGCGCCCCGGCCGTAATAGAAGGTATCGGCCCCATGCACCCCCTTGACCCAGATGGCATTGTAGGCGCCCTCGACGTGGGCCAGAATCGTACCCTGCCGGATCAGCGCCGGACGAACCGACAGCAACAGCCCAGCCGGCGTTTGCCGCGCCGCGCCCACCAGGCGAATCGTGTGACCCAGTTGGTGGGCGTAAGAGAAATCGATAGGGCAGATCCGCCGGATCCCCTCCACGTGGATGTCGGAAGCGGACACGCGCACGCCGTAAGCGAGCGCGGCCAGGATGGCCAGCTTCGACCGGGCGTCGTAGCCGTCCAGATCGGCGCTCGGGTCCGCCTCGGCGTATCCCAGCCGCTGGGCTTCCTGGAGAACGGTGTCCAGCGTCTCCCCGCGCCTTTCCATCTCGGTGAGGATGTAGTTGCAAGTCCCGTTGAGAATGCCGCAGAGCGCTTCTACCCGGTCGCCCGAGATGCCTTCCCGCAGCACTGCGTGGATGGGGATTCCGCCGGCCACGCTCGCTTCCATGGCCAGGCAGATCCCCGCCTGGATGGCGGCGTCCCATATCCTCGGCCCCTCGGCCGCCATCAGCTCCTTGTTGGCGGTCACCACGGACTTGCGGTTCTCGATGGCCGCCCGGACGATCTGGGCGGCCACGCCCGTGCCGCCCACCAGCTCGGCCACCACTTGGATGTCGGGATGGGTTACGACCTCCTCCCAACGCGTCGTGCGGAGCGCGTTCGGGAACCAGGAGGCGGCCGGCGGCGGCCGCTCGGCCAGCGACCGCGAGCAGATCGCCCGAACCTCCAGGTCAAATCCCAGCTTCTCCCGGATCTGGGGCAGATTGTCGCGCAGGATAGCCAGCGTCCCGCCGCCCACGTTGCCCAGCCCGATCACTCCGATTTTGATTGTCGGCATCATGTTATCGCGCCTCGTGACCGGCGCGGCGACATCTCCATCAGAGCCTTTCGAAACACCTGAAAGATCGAAGCTGCCCGCGCCATCTCATCGAAGATGGAACCCGCGCGAAACCGGTCGAGGGTCCCCGAAAAACCAGGCTTCGAGCTCCTCGACAGCCAGGCGGTTCACTACCTGAAACTCCCCGGCAGCAGCGGCTGTCTTGGTCACCAGGCCTGCCTTCAGCGCTTTCTGTTCCAGCACGCGTTTTTGTGCTCTGCAATCCCGCCTGTCTTCGTCTACCAGGACCACAATGCGCCAGTCTTGCGGAAGCCACGTCTGGTAGCCCTTGAGGCGATTCGGTAACTTGGCCAACAGATCGGTGCGCCCCTGGTGTGGGTGAATGGCAAAGGTATCCGGTTCTCCCAGAATCTTCGGCGCCAGGTTTTGCAAGGCCGCTTCCGTTGAAGGTTCCTCAACGAGAAACTCGATGTGCATTCTTTTTTGGGCCGCCTGAGGCCGTAAGCGGGTCGCCCACCTCAAAGTGGCCCTCCATCCACAGGTGCCCGAGTTGGGCGCCGTGAGACATGAACTCGGTAATGCCCTGCATGTCCCTAGTCAGACGCGCCTGAGTGTACACGTCTTCGTCCCGATAAAGCACCCAGAGCTCCGCTGGCTTCAAACCGTTGACGAAGAACGGCGAGTGCGTCGTGACCATCAATTGAGTCCGGGCAGCGGCCTGTCGGCACTCTTCAGCCAGCTCCGGAAGCAGACGGGGATGGAGCTGATTCTCCGGTTCTTCTACACCGACCAGTTGGGGCGGATCCGGATCATGGAGAACCGTGAGGTACGCCAGCATCTTTAGGGTTCCGTCGGAGGCGTACTTTGCCATTATGGGCTGGGAGAAAGGAGCATCCTTTATCAGCAGGAGCAGTCTTCCGTCGGGCATCAGATCGGCAGCCACTTTCTCCAGGCGAGGCACGCGTCGCGACAAGGTTCGCAGGATCTCAGCGAGTCGGTTGGGGTGCTGCTCCTTCAGGTACTGGATGACATTGGGAAGGTTGTCCCCGGTCGCGGAGAGCCGCTCTTGCGGCCCGGCCTCGGGAATGCCTCGCGTGCTGTCGGCAGTAAGATACGACAGGTGCCAGCCCGTGATGAACCTTCTAAGCGCGCTGACTCGGGGGTGCTTGGCAAATTGACCCAGGGTGCTGACCGCGAGCATGTCCGGGGAATCCAACTGCTCGGGAATCCGCTGGTCTTGCTCATCCGGCATCTCTCCGCTGACGACTCCTCCGCCGCCGTTCTCAAAATCAAGAAACCGGAATGGCTTGCCGTGCTCTCCGCGGCGCCATTGCAGCCATTCCTCCGAGACACAGGGGCCTTTGGGATTCTCGTTAACCGCAAGGTGATAGGTGATGATTGGGTTCCCTGGCGCCTCGCGGTATTTCAACTCGAACACCAGAGGGCCCTCACCGCCGCGGCTGCGAAGCTCCTTGAATCGTCCCCGCCGGTCCCAGGCTTTACGCAGCCCAACAGAAAAGCACTCGGCCAGGAAGGCGAAGACGTCGAACACCGTGGACTTGCCACTGCCGTTGGGGCCAAGCAAAACAGTCAACGGAGTGATGCGCGCCAATTCGACATTCCGCAAGGCGCGATAATTCCGAATCCGTATCGATTCGATGCGGGGCGGTCTGTGGTCAGCTTCCAGGCGGCTCATGGTAGTTGCTGGTTCCATCCAAAGCTTCCGCGGCGTGATACGAGCTGCGCACTAGCGGACCGGCCTCCACCCGGGCGAATCCCAGACCGTAGCCGGCGCCGCGGAAGGCCTCGAACTCTGCCGGCGGGTAGTAGCGGGCGATAGGCAAGTGACGCGGCGAGGGGCGCAGGTACTGGCCCAGGGTCAGAAAGTCGACGCCGCGCCCGGCCAGATCGGCCATCACCTCCAGGACCTCTTGCTCGGTCTCGCCCAGTCCCAGCATCAGTCCGGACTTGACCGGAGTGGCCGGGTGGGCGCGCTTGGCCCGCGCGAGCAGCTCCAGGGAGCGGAGGTAGCGCGAGCCGGGCCGGACCACCGGATACAGTCGCGGCACGGTCTCGATATTGTGGTTCAGCACGTCAGGCCCGGCCTCGAGCACCGTCTGGAGCGCGGTCTGGGAGCCCTGGAAGTCCGGGATCAGCACCTCAACCCGGCAGCCCGGGATTCGCTGGCGGAGCGCGGCGATAGTCATGGAGAACAATTCCGCGCCGCCATCCCGGCGGTCGTCGCGGTTCACGCTGGTGATGACCGAGTAGCGCAAGCCCAGAGCGGCGGCGGCCTCGGCCACTCGCCGGGGCTCGTCGTAGTCGACCTCGAGCGGCGCCCCCTTCTGCACCGCGCAGAAGCCGCACCGCCGTGTGCAGACGTTGCCCAGAATCATGAAGGTGGCGGTTCGGCGGTTCCAGCACTCCCCGATATTGGGGCAGGCGGCGCTCTCGCAGACCGTGTGCAGCCGCAGACGTCCTACCAAGTCCTTCAGCTCCCGGTAGTTTTCTCCGGCCGGGGCCGGCGCCTTCAGCCACGCAGGCCGTGGCGTCCTGCCCACTCGGGGCTCGATGGTGACCAGGGAAGTCATGGTACAAATAAGGTTGGCTCGCCGGAGCCGCTCTTATCAATGTAGCGCAAGCGGCGGCGAGCGGTCCGGTCCCGCCGACCTTCCATGACGACTTTGACTCTGCAATTCCTCGGCGCCGCCGGGACCGTTACCGGTTCCCGTCACCTGCTCGCCCTCGGCGACCGCGAGCTCCTGGTCGATTGCGGGCTGTTCCAGGGGAAAAAGGAGCTGCGGCTGAAGAACTGGGAGCCGTTTCCTCTGCCTCTCGCCCACCTGGACGCCGTGGTTCTCACCCACGCTCACCTGGATCACACCGGGTTTCTGCCCCGCCTGGTGAAGGACGGATTCCGCGGACCCGTTTACTGCTCCCAGCCGACGGCTGATCTGCTGGGCGTGCTGCTGCCGGACTCGGCTTACCTGCAACAGGAGGACGCCGAATTCGCAAACAGGCGGGGCTTCTCCAAGCACTCCCCGGCCCTGCCCCTCTACACCGACGAGGACGTCCAAAAGGCGCTCCGCCAGCTTCGTCCCGTCACCGGGCGCCAGCCGGAGAAGCTGGACAACGGGTTCCGCTTCCACTTTCACGATTCGGGACACATCCTGGGCTCGAAGAGCGTGCACGTGGCCGTCGACGGGAGGCGGATTCTGTTCACCGGCGACCTGGGGCGTTTTCGCTCCCCGGAAGAAAGACCGGAAACCCCGCGCGAAGCCGCCGACTACCTGGTGATGGAATCGACCTACGGGGATCGGCTCCATCCCCAGCGCGACGTTCGCCCCTGGCTGGCCGAGGTGATCCGCCGCACCGTCGAGCGTGGCGGCTCGGTGGTGATTCCCGCCTTCGCCGTCGAGCGGACGCAGAAGCTGCTGTTCATCCTGCGGAGCTTGATGGACCAGGGCAAGATCCCGCCAGTGCCCATGCACATCGACAGTCCCATGGCCGTCGAGGCGGTGAGCATCTTCATGCGCTACAGCCAGGAGTTCAGCAAGCAGGACCGGGAGCTGGTGGAAAAGCACGGCAGCCCCGCCTCCTGGCCCCAGGTTCACTTCAGCCGCACGGCGGCCGAGTCGAAGAAGATCAGCGCGTCGCGCGCGCCGTCGATCATCATCTCGGCCAGCGGCATGGCCACCGGCGGGCGCGTGTTGCACCATCTCGCCCAGCGCCTGCCGGATCCGCACAATACGATCCTGTTCGCCGGCTTTCAGGCGCCGGGCACGCGGGGACACCTGATCGCCAACGGCGCCCCCTCGGTCAAGATCCACGGACAGGAGGCGCCCGTGCGCGCCCAGGTGGTCAGCCTGTCCGATTTCAGCGATCACGCCGATTATCAGGAGATGCTGGCCTGGCTGGCCACCCTGCCCGCCGCCCCTCGGCAGGTATTCCTGGTGCACGGGGAAGCGGCCGCCGCGGCGGCCCTTCAGAAACGCATCGAATCCAAGTTCGGCTGGAACGTTCACCTCCCCCAGCTCGGCGAAAAGGTGGTGCTGCAATGATGGCGCTGCAATGACCCCGGGGTCCGGCTTTATGCACGACCTATTGATCATCGGCAGCGGCCCGGGCGGTTATGTCGCCGCCATTCGCGCCGGACAGTACGGCCTGAAGGTCGGGGTGGTCGAGAAATCGGCCAAGCTCGGGGGGACCTGTCTGCACGTCGGCTGCATTCCCACCAAGGCGCTGCTCCACACCGCAGATCTTTACGAGGAGTTCCTGCATGCCGAGGAGCACGGGATCCTGTGCGAGAACATTCGCCTGGACTGGTCCCGCGTGCAAGCCCGCAAGAACAAGATCGTGCTGAAGCACTCGAAGGGCATCGAGATGCTTTTCCGCAAGCACAAAATCGAGACCATCCCCGGGCGCGGCCGCCTGCTGGGGGCAGGCCGGGTCGAGGTTGCCGGGGCGGAGGGAACGCGCGAGATCGGCGCGCGCCATGTCATTCTGGCCACCGGGTCGGAAGCGCGGCTGCTCCCCGGCCTGGAGATCGACCCCCAGCGGATTCTGACCAACGTCGAAATCCTGGACCTGGCGGAGATCCCGCGGTCGCTGGTCATCATCGGCGCGGGCGCGGTGGGAGTGGAGTTCGCATCTCTGTACCGGCGGCTGGGCGCGGAGGTGACGCTGCTGGAGATGCTGCCCCGCCTGGTTCCGCTCGAGGACGAGGAGATCTCGGCCGAGCTCGAGCGCTCGTTCAAGAAGCAGGGAATCACCATCCACACCGGCGCGCGGGTGGAGCAGGTGCAAAAGCTGGCCGAGGGGGTCGCCGTCTCGGTTCGCGACGCGAGCGGCCAGACGCAGGCGGTCCGGGCGGAGAAAGTGCTGGTGGCGGTGGGCCGCAGGCCGAACACCGAGGACCTCGGTCTGGAAAACACGGCCGTCCGCGCGGATCGCGGATTCATCCCCGTTGACCAGTGGATGGCCACGGCCGAGCCCGGGGTCTGGGCCATCGGGGACATCGTGGCCGGCACGCCGCAACTCGCCCACACCGCCTCCATGGAAGGCCTGGTGGCGGCGGCGCGCATCGCCGGCCAGCCCGCCCGCCCGGTCAACTATCGCCGCAATCCCAGTTGCACCTACTGCGAGCCGCAGATCGGCAGCGTGGGGCTCACCGAGGCCCAGGCGCGGGCCGAGGGATACGCGGCGCGCGCCGGAAAATTCGGCTTCGGCGCCAACAGTAAGTCCTCCATCCTGGGCCGTCACTCCGGCTTCGTCAAGGTGGTGGCCGAGGAGAAATACGGGGAGATTCTGGGGGTCCACATCATCGGCCCTTCGGCCACCGAATTGATCGCCGAGGCGGTGGCGGCCATGGAGGCGGAGGCGACCGTTGAATCCATGCTCTGGACCACCCACGCCCATCCCACCCTCTCCGAGGCCGTGGGGGAGGCGTTCCAGGCCTTCCAGGGAATGGCCATCAATGCTTGAGTGCGTCTGGCGCGATCTAGGGCGGATGGATTACGCTGCCGCTCTGAGCCTCCAGCGCGAGCTGGTCGAGCGGCGTCAGAGCGGCCAAACCGGCGACACGCTTCTCTTTGTCGAGCATCCGCACGTGATCACGCTGGGGCGCAACGGCCAGCGGCAGAATCTGCTCGCCGGCTGGGACCACCTGCGCCGCGCCGGCGTCGCCTTCCATGACACCGACCGCGGCGGCGACATCACCTACCACGGCCCCGGGCAACTGGTCGGCTATCCCATCCTCGACCTGCGCCAGTGGAAGCGCGACGTGACGGCCTACGTGCGAGCCCTGGAGGAGTGCCTGATCGAGACTCTCGGGGAGTTCGGCATCGCCGCCGCCCGCTCGCCCGGCCTGACCGGGGTCTGGGTTGCGGAGGGCAAGATCGCCGCCATCGGCGTGCGGATCAGCCGCTGGGTCACCAGCCACGGATTCGCGCTGAACGCGGCGACCGATCTCCAGTACTTCCAATACATTGTCCCTTGCGGGCTGGCCGGCCGGGCGGTGGCCTCGATGGACCGGCTGCTCGGCGCCAACCCGGGACTGGACCGCGTCCGCAGCGCGGTAGCCCGGCATTTCGGCCGCGTCTTCGAGCGGCGAATGGTTCCGGCGCCGGAGAGCGCGCCCGCCCGCCGGGAAGAAGAGGTCTTATGCCCGAAGTGATCATGCCCCAAATGGGCGAAAGCATCGTGGAAGGCACGGTCACCAAGTGGCTCAAGAAGGTCGGGGACCGGGTGGAGCGCGACGAGCCGCTGTTCGAGATCTCGACCGACAAAGTAGACACGGAAGTGCCCGCCCCCGCCGGCGGCGTCCTGGCCGAGATCCTGGTGGGCGAGGGTCAGACGGTCCAGGTGAACACAGTCGTGGCCAGGATCGAGGACGGAGTCGCTGCCGGGCGGCCCGCCTCCGCGCCGGCCGCGGAGCCGGCAGTTTCGGTGAGCCGGCCGCCTGCCCCGCCTCCGCCGTCGACGCCCGCGCCTCCACCCCCAGCCCAAGACGATGAGTCGATCCGGTCTTCCCCGCTGGTACGGCGGCTGGCCAAGGAGCACAACCTGGATCTGCGGTTGATCCGCGGAACGGGCCAGGGCGGGCGCATCAGCAAGAGCGACATAGAGGCCTATCTGGCGCAAGCAGGCGCCGGCGCGCCCGCGGCGCCGGAAGCGCCAGTCGAGGCCCTGCCGCCGGCGCAGACGTTTCCTCCTTCCCCGTCGGCCCTCTTCGGCCGCTACCGGACCGAAAAGCTCAGCGTCATGCGCCAGCGCATCGGCCAGCACATGGCTCTGAGCATGCGCCTGGCCCCTCATGTCGCCACCGTCCACCAGGTGGACGTGACCCGCGTGGCCCGCCTGCGAGAGCGGGTCAAGGACCAATTCGAGCAGCAGAACGGCATCAAGCTCACCTTCCTGCCGTTCTTCATCCGCGCCGCCTGCGCCGCCCTGAAGGCTTTCCCGGTCGTCAACACCTCGCTCGACGGCCTCCAGGTTGTGTATCACCAGGAGATCAACATCGGGATCGCGGTGGCGCTCGACTGGGGCTTGATTGTGCCGGTCATTCGAAACGCCGACGAAAAGAACCTGCTCGGCTTGCAGCGGGTGGTTCACGACCTGGCTCAGCGGGCCCGGCACAAGCAGCTTAAGCCGGAGGAGGTTCAATGCGGGACCTTCTCGATCAGCAATTACGGCAGCTTCGGGAGCCTGCTGGCCACCCCCGCCATCAACCAGCCGCAGTCGGCGATTCTCGGACTGGGCGCCGTCCACAAGGCGCCGGTGGTGGTCGACGACGCCATCGCCATCCGCTCGATCGCCTATCTTACCCTCAGCTTCGACCACCGGTTGCTGGACGGGGCGGTGGCCGACCAGTTTCTGGGACACCTGAAGCGGGTCATCGAGGATTGGGCGGAGGAAGTCCTGTAGTCACTACTAGTTTACAACTCGATCGGGTGACTATCGAGCCGCGTGACACCCTCGGCGCCCACCAGGTAGTCGTGCTCGATCCGGATGCCGCCCTGCAGGCACTCGCCGTAGACAGCCGGCTCCACCGCTAGCACCTCGCCCTGCTGGACCAGGTGATCGCTGCCCGGGGTCAGCCAGGGGAACTCCCAGCCGTTCATGCCGAAGCCATGGCCGAGGTGGTGCCAGAAAGAGCCGCGGGTGGGTTGAAAGGTCTCCAGGCGCCCGCGGATCTGCTGGTACACCTCCCGTCCCCGAACCCCGGGCCGGATCAGGCGCGCCGCCAGCTCGTGCGCCTGCCGGATGAGCTCCCAGGCCTGCCGCTGCAGATCGGTCGGCCGGCCGACCGCGAAAGTCCGGGTCAGATCGCAGTGATACCCTTGGTAGAAAGGGAAGATGTCCAGGATGTAGAGGTCGCCCTGGGCGAGCTGGCGCGCCGTCGGCGGCCCGCCGCCCCGGATGGCTCGCGTTCCGCAGGCAAAATCGCCGCGCAGGTCGACCGACGTTTCGGCGTGCTCCACCAGCGCCTGGTAGAACAGGGAATAAACCTGAAACTCGGTCATGCCCGGCTCGAGCCTCCCGCGGACGGCCGCGTAGCCGGCTTCGGTGAGCCGGATCGTGTTGCGGATCGACTCCAGCTCGTCGGGATCCTTGATGCGCCGCAGGTCGTCGAGCAGCGGCGTCAGGTCAACGGTTTCGGCGCCGGGGTGGAAGCAACAAGGCAGAAAATCCCGCTCCACCCCCGCCGGACCCCCTGCCGGCAGCTCCTGGAGCAGAGCGGCGGCTTCCTCGGCCATGGTGCTGCGGTTGAACGGCCGCTCGATGGTATAGCCGGTATACAGAAGGGTCCTGTCAACCGCCGCCTGTTTCGGCGCCTGGTTGGTGATGAGCGCGCTGCGGCCCGAGGAGTGCAGCCAGAAGAGCTGGGGCAGCGCGGGATCGGTCAGGGCGCCCGCGAAGTAGTAGATGGTCTTGGGATTCGACAGCAGGGCGAAGGCCAGGCGCTTCTCCTCGAGCGCCCGGAGCAGCCGCTGCTGGCGCTGCCGGCAGCTCTCCAGTTTGAGCATAAGGGGATTACAGCACGGCAAGGCGCCGGCTGCCAACTCCGCCGGCGCATCGGACGACGATAAACATTCGTCCTCTTCACCGATCCCGCCTGCCCGCGCCAGCCGTCCGTTGAGCGTCCGCATGAGCGCCTCAAAGCTCGACGCCAGGCGCCTACAGTTAGACGGTCATGACGAAACCCACGGCCGCGCGCTCCTCTCCGGCGAGCTTCCGTGGTACCCTCTTCAGGAGATCATTCAACGGGCTCGACGGGACGTAATTGAATCTACGACCGCGCTCCCTGGAAGCCAGAATCGAGAAGATCAAGCAGCAGATCACCGCCCTGGGCGATTTGCGGCCGGGCAATCTGACCAAGCAATACAACGTCTGCGGCAAACCGGATTGCCGCTGCAAGGCCACTCCTCCCCTCAAGCATGGGCCCTACTATCAGCTGAGCTTCACCTGGAAGGGAAACAGTAAGAGTCAGTTTGTGCGGCGGCGGGATCTGGCCGTAGTGAAGAAACAGCTAGGCAACTACCGGCGACTGCGTCAACTGCTCGATCGCTGGATGGAGCTCGCCATGGAGCTCTCGCGCTTGCGGCTGCAGCACATACTCACCGGGGCCGTGTCACCGCAAAAACGCGGCCCCCACCCCGAGTTTCCTCGAAAACGTGAAAGCTCAGGTGCGCTTTCTTATGCTGGAAAAGTAGGATAACCCTATACCCTGCAATTACTTGCGGATCTTGCGAGAGAAACTAGGCGGTCATGAGTGTAAAATGGGCCTCGACAGTCGACTTCCGCGGTGAGACGGTGTGTATGGGGGGGTATAATTGGCTCCCAGGCTCCGCACCGGAGGTGTTCTATGCTGAAGCAGTGGTCTGCGGTGGAGGCGCTGGCATGTTTTCTGTGGCTGCTGAGCGGTTTCGCTGCCGCCCAAACCTACGTCTACGTCGGAAACAGTCATTCCCACAGCGTTTCGGTAATCGATGCCGACAAGGGTACCGTGATCGCGGAGGTGCCGGTGGGGATCTTCCCCTCCGGAATAGCGATCCTTCCGGGAGGCGCCTTTGTTTATGACTCGTCAGTAGAATCTGTGGGTGAGGTCGGGCTCGGGTAGCTTCCCAAGAGTGTGATAAAGGGCCAGTTCCGTGACTCTGAAGGTGCGGAACCCG
>Ga0247727_10012617_pt1 | contig 14457 bp, 8 predicted proteins | sample WisWelCaveWW1625_FD_202498 | JGI IMG/M metagenome (GOLD analysis project Ga0247727, IMG submission 202498) | Biofilm microbial communities from Wishing Well Cave, Virginia, United States - WW16-25 | ecosystem: Environmental > Aquatic > Deep subsurface > Groundwater > Cave microbial mat | place... | reverse complement strand
GAAACGGGCAATTATTACGGTTATTTCCTGCAACCTCTGACCGATATCCACCTGCATTCCGATCTCGACTTCGAGATCGAACCGAACGGCAACGCCACCTACGTTTACATCTTCTCGATCATCGCCGGGGCGATTCTGCTCATTGCATGCATTAATTTCATGAACCTGGCCACTGCACGCTCGGCCAGCCGCGCCAAAGAAGTCGGCATCCGCAAGACCCTGGGGTCAGAACGAGCGCAGCTCATAAGGCAGTTTCTCTCGGAAAGCGTCTTCACGAGTTTTCTATCAATTATTTTAGCACTATTCATCGTCGAGCTTCTTCTGCCGATGTTCAACGAATTGGCCGGCAAACAACTCGATATTCACTATTTCGACAATCCGACCACTGTGCCGGCGCTACTGGGTTTGGGACTGATTGTTGGACTATTGGCCGGCAGTTATCCCGCATTCTTCTTGGCGTCGTTCAAACCCGTTGCAGTGCTGAAGGGAACCGGAAAAGTTGGGCCGAGCCGGCGCTCGCCGCTGCTGCGAAGCGGGCTGGTCATCGCCCAATTCACCATTTCGATCATTCTATTTATTGGGACTTTCGTGGTCCGCGATCAACTGCATTTCATTCAAAACAAGCGACTGGGGTTCAACAAGGAACAGGTGATCGTGGTTGAAAAAACCGACGACCTCTTCGGCCGCATCGTGCCCTTCATGGACGAGTTGCGGCAAAAACCGCGTGTCCTGCAAGTTAGCAACTCGAACAATTTGCCGGGGCAAAATTTCGGCAGCAGCGTACACCGAATGGCGGACGCCGGCGGCGAAGAAACTCACCTTATCTGGAACTTGCGGACGGACTACGACTTCGCAGCAACCTATGAAATTGAAATGGCGGCGGGTAGATATTTCTCTCGTGACTGGTCCACGGATTCCGCCGCAGTCGTGATAAATGAAACCGCAGCGCGGGTGCTGGGGACAGGCGATCCCGTTGGCAAAACCTTGATCAACGTAGGTCCGCGGCCGGACTTGTCGCAAAGCCACACTATCATTGGCGTCGCACGGGACTTTCACTTTGAGTCCCTTCATCAGCAAATACGGCCATTAGCGATCAAATTGTTTAACCGCAACAACCGTGGAAGATTTGTCTCGGTGCGCATTGCCGCGGAAGATATTTCGAATACGGTGTCGACTATTGAAAACACCTGGCATAAATTCGCCGGCAACCAGGCATTCGAATATATCTTTTTCGATCAGGAGTTTGGCAAACTTTACGAATCCGAACAGCGCACCGGCAAAATTCTCACTGTCTTTTCGGCGCTGGCTATTTTTATCGCATGTCTCGGCCTGCTCGGGCTGGCATCGTTCACCACCGAGCAGCGCACAAAGGAAATTGGCATTCGCAAGGTGATGGGGGCATCGATAGCGAACGTAGTTCTGCTGCTCTCGAAAGAATTTACCAAATGGGTATTGCTGGCTAACATTGTTGCCTGGCCGCTGGCTTACTTAGCGATGAACAATTGGCTGCAAAATTTCGCCTACCGTATCAACATACCTGTTTGGGTTTTTCCCGCGGCTGCGGCTACCGCGCTTCTTATTGCACTGCTGACCGTGAGCTACCAGACTCTCCGCGCGGCGCTATCGAATCCTGTCGAAGCATTGCGATACGAATAGTATCGCGTCCGAAGCTCCGATCCGAATAATAGCCACATTGTGGTACGAATAACCTAAGAAGATTAAAAACAATTTGCTTTTCAAAAAAATAAACAGTACTTTCCGACCGTAACTAATTGTACACTATCTTTTCACGACCTTTTGTTTTCACATCAAGGGTTGACATAAGGGCCGCAAATGTAGATGTACGCAACACTAACTTTTTTGTAAGGGTTTAATCAGATGGAAACAGGAAAAGTAAAATGGTTTAACAGCGCTAAGGGCTACGGGTTCATCAGCAGAGAGGCGGGCGAAGACGTTTTTGTCCATTTCAAAGCCATCGTCGGTGACGGCTTCAAATCACTTGAAGAAGGCGACCCCGTGCAGTTCGAAGTTGAGCGCGGACCGAAAGGGTTGCAAGCCACCAACGTCCAGAAGGTGTAACCTAATCCTGATTAAATCGACCCCGGTCCAATTGACGCCGGGGTTTTTTGTTTCTATGTCACTCTCCTAACAGGATGCTGAAAAACTCTCGGAATAGACCCCTCGACTTCGCTCGGGGTGAAGTGTTGTGCCTGTTTTTCATGGTGAGCGAAGTCGAACCATGAACTTTGCGAGGGGATACAGAGTTTTTCAGCATCCTGCTAATTCGCAATATTGATTTCAGCTTTCCCAACGCGGACGAGCCGCAACCAAAAAAGAAAATCAAAATGCATCCCGAAAAGTCGGGACGGAGACGCAAAGCATACGCAAAGTATTTTCTTTTGTCTTTTCTTTGCGCAACCTTAGAGGCTTTGTCCCGACTTTTCGGGATGAAAAGTTTTTGCTTTTTTTCACAAAGATTTCACCTGTAACAGACTAAAATTCAAGACTAATAACTTTTTCTAAAGAAGGGCTAAACAAATTTCCGGCGACCTAATGCTAAACTCAATAGAGCAGCGTCGGAACGAAATTAATTCCTTGCTTCTTTCATCATCAAAATAGTATCTTTTTCGTCAGTAATCGATCTCCACAAAAAAGATCAGCAGTTAGCCCATTCATTCGCAACTATTTTCAGGAGGAGGCCCATGCTGTTTAGAATGCTGTATGATAACAAGCTTGCCCAGGCCGCTTATTTGATCGGTTGTCAACGCACGGGAGAAGCCATTGTCATCGATCCGGAGCGCGATGTGGATCGCTATCTAGATGAAGCCAAACGCAACGGCCACAACATCACCGCTATCGCCGAGACCCACATCCACGCGGATTTTCTGTCCGGCGCTCGCGAGCTGGCCGAACTCACGGGAGCGAAGCTTTACCTCTCCGCAGAAGGCGGCCCGGACTGGCAGTACCGCTGGCTCCACAAAAAGTCTGGCGGCGGTGGCTACAACCACCAACTACTGAAAGACGGCGACACCTTCAAAGTCGGCAACATTCAATTCAAAGCAGTGCACACGCCCGGACACACACCCGAGCATCTCAGCTATCTCGTCACCGATCTCGGCAGCGGCGTCTCCGAACCCATGGGCATTGCCACGGGCGATTTCGTGTTCGTTGGCGACGTCGGCCGCCCCGACCTGCTCGAAACCGCTGCGGGTCTTGTGGGTACCAAAGAAGCCTCGGCGCAGCTCCTTTATCATTCCATCCAGCGCTTCAAGAACTTGCCGGATTACCTCCAGCTTTGGCCGGCTCACGGCGCCGGCAGCGCTTGCGGCAAGGAGCTCGGCGCGGTGCCGCAATCCACCGTGGGCTACGAGAAGCGCTTTAACCCGGCCATATCTGAAGCAGCCGAGGAAGTCCGTTTTATTCAAGCCGTTCTCTACGGTCAACTCGAGCCGCCCTACTATTTCGCTCGCATGAAAAAAGAGAACCGAGACGGCCCGGCGATTTTGGGACAACTCCCCGAACCGAAACCTCTGACGGTCGAAGATTTGAAAAAGGCGTTGAGGAAAGAAGCCGTCTGGCTGGATACCCGACACTGGCCGGAGTACAGCGCCGGCCATTTTCCTGGGGCGCTGTACGCGCCGCTCAACTCTGCCTTCCCCACGGTTGCCGGTTCATACGTGGAGCCAGACAAAGCCATTTATCTGGTAGTGGAAAAAAGTCGCGTGAACGAAGCCGCCCGCGATCTCGTTCGTATCGGACTGGACAACTTAGTTGGATATGTTACCCCTGCAATGTTAAAAGCATTCGCCAGACACAGCCGTAAAATGGTGCGCAGTGTAGCGATGCCGATGATCGAATTAAATCCCGACAGCCTCGACAGCAACTCCGTGATTCTCGATGTCCGCCGCACCGATGAATTCGAAGCCGGACATTTAGAGGGCGCCATCAACCTGGCTCACACGCGGCTTCTCCCCAGTCTCAACCTGATTCCCAAAGGCAAGCGCTTGTACGTTCATTGTCAGGGCGGCGGCCGCTCCGCTTACGCTTGCGGTATGTTGCAGCGCCATGGCTTCAACGCAGTCCAAATGGAAGGCGGATTTTCGGAATGGATGAATTCGGGTGGAAAAATTGTAAAATAGCAAGCCCGAACAGCATCAACTACCATGAACATTTCGTCGGATCAATTCGTACTCTTTGGGCAAGTTTCAAGTTCAAAGGATCGAAGAGTGCAAAAAAGCAGGCTTTCGATTAAACAGCTCTGGGGTATCACTTTCCTCATTTGGACCGTGATCGCGCTGTTTCATTACGCTCAGTTCTATTTAGAACACGCGGCCGGTGATAACGAATTTTTGTGGTTCGCCACCACGTTTGAATTTATGGTAAATTACTATTCGTGGATTGGAATCGCCGCGATGGTCGTTTGGCTGGGCAAGAAGTTCCGGCCGCAACCCGCCGCATGGGCCCTTCCTCTATTCGTGCACGTTGCTAGTGCTATCACCTTCGCCCTGTTGCATCTCAGCATCATAGCCACCGTCTTGGAGACGATTAAACCCACGGCCTTTCCGGGCTACACGTTTGGGGAAACGTTTGTCTTCGCCGCACTGCAGCTTTTCCATTTTGAATGCCTGCTTTACGGAGTGGTGCTGGCATTAAGTTATGGCTTTGAAAATTATGCCGCAGAAAAACGACCCGAGGAAACGGAATCGTCGAAATACCTGACGAAGCTCACCGTTAAGAATAACGGCCACACACGCTTGCTCCAAACCACCCAAATCGATTGGTTAGAGGCCGCCGACAACTACATCAACATCCACGCCGGCAAAACTTCTTTCATGCTTAGAGAGAAGATGCATGTTCTGGAAACTCAACTCGACCCCCGTAATTTTCAACGGGTGCACCGCTCGGCCATTGTGAATGTTGCCCGCATTAAAGAATTCATCCGCGGCGACAACGGCAATTACGTGATTGTCCTCGACACCGGCCATAACTTGCCCGTCAGCCGCCGACGCCGCGAACAGCTCCAGCGTTCGATCAGCCAGCTGCGCTGAGACCTTCCGTTTACCACAAATCCGCAGCCGCTAACCACAAAGCGTTTGGAAGAAACCTCCGGCTCTTATTATTTTGGCGGTACTGTCGCCGTGCTCCAAAAATATGGAGAGCTTTATGGTACTTCAAAAAAGTCACAGGTTGATCGCCTGCTTATTTCTACTTGTACTGAATTTATCGTCGCTGGCCGCCGGTGACTGGCCGGGATGGCGTGGTCGAAATTATGATGGCGTCTCTTCGGAAAAGAACGTCATCGGAAAGAATCCTGGTTTAAAGATAGCTTGGAAAAAGGACCTCGGTTCCGGCTATTCGGGAATCGCCATTGCAAGCGGATCGGTCGTCACGATGTGTTCCGCCGGCGGTTTCGATTACGTGGTCGCGCTGGATGCGGCTACTGGCAAAGAGCGCTGGCGTTACCAAATCGATTCCACTTACCCTGGACGCGACGGCGCGAACGACGGTCCGGTCTCGACGCCGGTTATTTCCGGCAATCAGATCTTTGCATTGGGACCGAAGGGCCATCTTCTCGCCCTCGATTTGAAAACTGGCAAGAAACTCTGGTCCACTTATCTGATCGATGACCATCGCGGCCTTTTGCCAAACTGGGGATTTACCACCTCGCCATTGGTTTATGAAAATCTGCTCGTCGTCGAAACCGGCGGCACGACGAACAACGCCATTTCGGCCTTCGACATGCAGACCGGAAAGTTACAGTGGGCAGCCGGCGCCGATACCGTCGAATATCAATCCCCACTGGTCACCGAAATCAATGGCAGCCCACAATTGATTTGGGCCGGGAAAAATTTTCTTTATGGCTCTCATCCGGAAAGCGGCGCACCAATCTGGAAATATCAGCACGGCGGCGAAGGCTTTTACGGTCGCATCATTAATCCCGTGGTGGTCGGGCCGGACAAATTGTTCATCACTTACAAACCCGGTGAGTCGGTTCTTCTGCAAATGTCAAACTCGAACAGCCAGTTTGAAATCAAACCGCTGTGGACTTCCAAATTCCTCAAGCGCAATTATAACATTCCGGTTTACTACAATGGTTATCTGTTCGGTTACGACGGAAATTTTCTTACCTGCGTTGACGCGACGTCTGGCGCGCTGGCGTGGAAATCGCGCCCGCCCGGCAATGGCTTCACCATTTTGGCGGATGGGCATGTAGTCGTCATCACCAAGAGAGGCTCACTCCACTTAATTGAAGCTACTCCCAAAGCCTACCACGACGTTGCGAGCCTCCAGATTTCCGACAAGCTGATTTGGACGCCCGCGAGTTTCGCCGACGGTAGCATTTACGTGCGTGATTCCTTCAACGCCATCGCGCGAATCGATGTCACGCAACAAAGAGTCACAGCCGGCGCAGATGATTCAAAGCGCAAACTTTTCATCGCCGATTCGGATTTTGGAAAATTCGTGCAAAAAGTTGAAGCGGCCTCCAATAAGAAAGAATTGATCGACCGATTCATGGCAGAGCACAAGCAGTTCCCGATTGTGGAAAAGAACAATTCGGTTCACATCGTATATCGTGGCAAAACCAACGATCTCGCGCTGCGCGGCGACATGTTTGAGTTCTTTGTCGAAGTGCCCATGAACAGAATTGCAGAAACAGATTTCTACTATGCCTCATTTCAGCTCGAGCCGGACGCGCGCTTGAGCTACCAGTTTGTGAAAGACTTCGGTCAGGCCATCGCCGACTCGCTGAACCCGAAAAAATTCGTCTCGATCAACGGCGGCGAGCTCTCCGAACTCGTCATGCCGCAGGCCGTGGAAGCCAAACATTTGGAAGAGCCTCTCGCCTCGGCGCGCGGCAAAATCGACAGCCTCGATTTTACGAATGCGCGGAGAAAGGTCGGCGTCGGACTCTGGGGCGGAAAAAGGCTGCTGCAAATTTACACGCCGCCAAATTATGAAAATGGAACCGAGCGCTACCCGGTCATTTATGTCAATTTTGGTGATGCTGCATTCGAATACGCAAAAATGGCCAATACCCTTGATAACCTGATTGGTAAAACCATCCGTCCCGTGATTGCGGTTTTCATTGAGCCCACAACCGCGTATGAATCCGCCCGTTCGCAGCGCGAGGCGTACGCGGAGATGCTGGCGAAAGAAATGGTCCCGTTCATCGACCAGCGTTACCGAACTATAGCCTCGCGTGATGACCGCGCCATCATGGGCTACGACGAGGGTGCATGGTCGGCGTATTTTACTGCGTTCACTTATCCCGAGGTTTTCCAAATGGCAGCGGGGCAATCCGTGGTGAGCATTGCCGAGGGTGGCGATCTGCTGCTGAATCTGATTCGCGAATCATCAGCGCCACCGATAGTCACTTATCTCGATTGGGGGAAGTACGATCAGCGCAATACGACCGATGAGACCGATGTCCCGAAATACAGTCGTGACTTGAAAGCGACTTTGGAGCGCAAAGGCCACAAAGTTGTCGGCGGAGAAACCAACACCGGCACAGACTTTGGAAGCTGGCGCATCCGCACGGACAAAATTCTCGAAGCATTTTTTTCTTCGGCGCAAAACAACTAACGGAGTGCTGGAATCCCTTCCCTTTCTTAGGGGAAGGTTAGGATGGGGTCTGCATCATTTGATTCGAACCATCAACATCAGCGAATTATGAATGTCGAACAAGGAATTTTGAATTTTGAAGTCCGATATTAGACCTCACCTAACCCTCTCCTGATAGGAGAGGGAATCGATCCCTTCCCCTCTTAGGGGAAGGTTAGGATGGGGTCTGGGCTACTGTAAATCCTTAGCGTATCAGATTTACGAATATCGAACAAGGATTCTTGAATTTCGAAGTAGCAAGACTTTGGGAGGTTATAATGAAGCTCCATACTCTCTTTCTGCTATTCTTAATTTGCGTTTGGACAAACCTAGCGAGTGCGCAGACCAACAACGCCATCGGCTTCGATTCCGAACGCTGGGACATAAAAGCAGCGGAGTCAAGAATCGAGACGTACAAAGGACAAAAATGTCTGTTTCTGAAAGGCGGCGGAGCAACTCTCAAAGACATCGAGTTCACCGACGGCATCATCGAATTCGACATCGCTTTCTCGCCGGAACGAACTTTCGTCGGATTCTTTTTTAGAATGACCGACGACGCCAATTACGAATACTTCTATTTCCGACCGCATCAATCCGGCAATCCCGATGCCACGCAGTACACGCCGGTGTTCAACGGGTCGCCGGCGTGGCAGCTCTATTTTGGCGAAGGGTTTTCGGAGCCGGTCACTTATGTTTTCGATGAATGGATGCCGGTGCGAATGGTGGTCTCTGGCAGCCGCGCGGAAATTTACATCCGCGACATGGAGAAACCGGCGATGCACATGCACGATTTGAAAATGCAATTGAAAGCCGGTAAAGTGGGAGTGATTGTTGGCGGAGCGCAATTTGCGCCGGCGCGCTTTGCCAATTTCCGGGTAACGCCGATGACCAGCGTGACGCTAAAGAGTCCGCCGCGGGCGATTGAAAAGATGGCGCCGAACACTGTCGCGGCGTGGCAGATTTCTAGCGCGTTCGACGCCAAAAAGTTGGATAACGTTCTGCGTCTCTCCGCCACAGAAAAACAGAATCTCACGTGGGATAAATTGGAAGTGGAACCCAGTGGCCTCGCCAACATCGCCCGGTTGCGAACGCCGGGCGACAGCACGAACGCGGTGTTTGCCAAACTCGACATCGAATCCGACAACGAGCAGATCAGAAAATTGGATCTGGCGTTCAGCGACATCGTCAAAGTCTATCTCAACGACACGATCCTCTTCAGCGCCGAAGATGTTTACCAGAGTCGGGATTATCGCTTCCTCGGCTCCATCGGCTATTTTGATCACATCTACCTGCCCCTGAAAAAAGGCCACAATGAAGTTTGGATCGCTGTCATCGAAAATTTCGGCGGCTGGGGAATTAAAGGACGGTTGGAATAAGTCCCCCTTAGCAAAGGGGGATTTAGGGGGATGTTGAACTGTGGCGCCGCTCTCTGACATCCCCCCTGCCCCCCTTCGAAGGGGGGAAAATGGAGTCCCCCATTGACGGGGAATTTAGGGGGAGGTCAACTTCTCGATGGCCCCGTTCAAACTTTCTGCTAATTCTTTCTCGGTGTAAGCACACTAATCTGGGAAATTAACGCACACTACTACTTCCTCATCAAATCCGGATAAGACTTTTTAGCCAATCAAATCGGTTGAAATCTACGGCAGAAATGAGTATCATGGAGAGGAAAAGTGCAATTGAGCCGAACACTGATGGATTTCAAAACCCGGAGAACCTATGAAGAAAAATAAAAACGAGAGCCTGTGCCCTATCTGCGGTGGACGTAAAGAACCCGGCACAACCACGTATAGCGTGGAATTAGGAACCGGAGTGATTGTGGTTCGCAACGTGCAGGCCAAGATTTGCGTGCAGTGCGGCGAAGAGTGGATTGACAACGAAACCGCGCAACAGTTAGAAAGGATTGTTGACGAGGCGCGCAAGAAGAGCCCTCAAGTAGAGGTGGTGGCATTATAGGAGGTTGAACTCTGATATGGTTCGGGACCCTGTCAGGGTTGGTAATGTACATATTCTTTTTGGGATATGATTTTTTCAATCTGCGGGTCAACGATGTTCACCTCGTCCCAAGTGAGACCGTAGAGCTTGTAAACCATGAGGTCGATTTGGTTTTCCAGCGACTTAACCTGCGCTTTTTTCTGCGGGTTGTTCAAGTAATCTTCGTCTTTGGTGATGGCAAGTATGCGGTTCACGAGTTCAACGAATTGTTTTTGAACTTTAGTTGATAGGCCCCGGTGTGGAATCGGTATTTGTTGTATATAGAAATCATAAAAGTGCATAGTCCTTATTGCGCGAGTATAAACAAAATTGTAAGCATACCAACTTACAAATGCTGAATTGAGATACGCCAGCCAAAACTTTGGATCAATTCTTTCATCCAACTCAAAAGACATTAGCGTATTGGTAATAATGATTCCTTCTTCATCAAAACAGGCGGTTATTTTGACATGTGGATTTGGATTTTCTATATGAGCGACTAATACTTGCGTTATAATTTTCGGTTTCAAAAATTGTTTTGCCGTATCCCAATTCAGCCTTGAGACATTCTTGAGCCAGCGATGAGATTTGATTCGCCACCTGTCTATATCTATCCCTTTAAGCAGTTTGTATTTAGTTTCCTTGTCTGAAAAGAAATCTGTCCCGATAGCTAATCCTAATCTTCCCTTCACCAACTTTTCTTTGACCCTATTATTTTCTATTTTGCTCCATATTTCAGAAGGAATCATTAGCTTATAAATCTGGGCTGTAAGGTTTTCCAGAAATATATCTTTCTTAAAGCCAGTTGCAAACTCAAACACCTCATCATTTTTTGTAAGATACGTACATTTTACGGGGACATTATTGTTTTTCCTGGCCAGCCCAAAGGCATTGGCCTCAAGAAGTACATCTTGAAATGCTTTGCTGGAATCAAGCAAAAATAGTAGATCATATTTCATCCAATAATCACGCCGAAAACCCTCCCAAGCATCGCCGTAGAGCGACTTTTTGGGGATTATAAAAGAGAGAACACCGCTTTCTTTAACCAAATTATCGAAGCATTTTTTGGAGAACAATTCCGCGCTATCGCCACTGCTGAACTCGATGTTTTCAACCTTTCTAAAATATTGCTTTTGGTGTTGGGTCAAAACATTTCGAAAACCATATGGAGGATTGCCTATGATAACATCGAAGCCCTTGTTCACATGAATTACCTCCGAGAAATAGACCTCAAAATCAAACTCCCTGTGACCGTTGGTAATCTCGCTAATGAGAGCATCAATTCGATTTTTCAATTCTTGTTTTTGGGTTGGATTCGTCTCATTGATGTGCAGCGGTTTCAGGCGTTCCAGCTCGGCAAACAGCTCGTTATTAAACAGATTTTTTTCCACGCCCAACAAAGAATTGCCGCAGACAATTTTATAATCCAAATTGGGAAGAGGTTGGATTTGTTTGTAGTCGTCCTCATCCACCACCAGTGAAAGCCAGAGACGCAGTTTGGCAATCTCCACAGCACCGGGGTCAATGTCCACGCCGTACAAAGATCGTTCAATGCATTCGCGTTTGAAGTGATAGACGGTGCGAGACCCCCCTTTAATTCCCCTCTTGTCAAGGGGGAAACCCATTTTCACTCCCCCCTTCGCAAGGGGGGATTCCTGACTTCCCCCCTTATTAAGGGGGGACACAGGGGGGTCTATAAACGCCGTCAACACATTTCTCGCTTTTACAATCTCGTGCATCATGCCCACCGGAAAAGCGCCGCTGCCAATGGCCGGGTCACAGACCTTGATGTCGCGCAATTTATCGTCAATCAATTTCGCATGTTGGCGGATGCTTTCGGGCAGTTTATGAAAATAGGTTCTGGTTTCTTCGCGACGCGCTGCCACCACGGCTTCGTGCTCCCCCACCTGTTCGCCATATTGAATGAGGGTTTCAATGTCTCCTTTGGTTATTGATGGGTCGGATGGATGTTTCACCGTCAAATCCAACTGACCCTTCTTTGCCTCGTTGCCAAAAGCTTTTATTTGAGGGTCACCGATTTCCTCATAAGCATTCGCGCCCCTTGTTTAATTCCGTGTGCAGATAATTGATCAGGCTCTGCTGGCACATGTAATGGACGATCTCGCGCGGGGTGTAATACGTGCCTTTGGATTTGCGGTCTTTCACTTCGAGCAAATTTTCAAAGACTTTGCCCAACATCTCCGGGTCAACGGCCACGTCCTTTTCCAGCGGCTCGTCTTCTTTCACGGTGAAGTTGTAGCGGTCAAAAATATCGAGAATACCGTCGCCGGTGTCGCCCTGCTTGGTTTTTTCCTGATTGGAGAAAAGTCCGTCGGGCAGAAGAATATCGGTGTGCACCCAGTCGTAGTTGTTGATCGGGTCGAACAGACCGCCGTTGAGAAACGGGATTTTGCAGTTGAAGCGGCTGTAGTAATCGTCGTCGTGGCGGCGGTCGATGCGCAGCGCTTCATAAAAGAGGGGTTCCAGAATATCGTTGAAAAAGTTTTTGTACTTGCCGTGCGCGCCCTTGAACAACTGGCGCAAAAAATGTTTGGAGCCGCTTCCCCAGTCCGCATCACGCTCGACGCCGAACCAGCCTTTTTTCTGGAGAAAATAGAGAAAGACAATCTGCCCTAAGAGTTTCTTAGCAAAGTCGGCCGTCTCGACGCCTTTGGCCGTGAAATCGGCATTTATTTTGGCTTCAGTTTTTACGATTTCGTCCAGCGTTTCTTTCGTCCGTAAATAAAGCTCATGGTACTTTTCAAAGAACTCTTTGGTGACTTTTTCAATGTTGAAGGCTTCTTCAAGTCGGGCAAGCGAGGGGCCATGTTCGTCATCGGCAAGGATAGGCCACAAACGACTCTGGGCGGTATGGCTGGCTTCATTTTTTCCGACCAGAAAAGACCAGCGTCGGGCGGGCGTGAATTCCTCTTTGACTTTGGTTTTGCCGTTTTTGCCTTCCTCAAAGCGATAGTCCATCTTCACCAGCGAGAAACGCCAATCGTCTTCATTCGGAGATACAAACGCGACCAGCGCGGCATCCTTTAATTGACCGCCACGGCTGCCGTTCAAATACCACGCGATAAAATTTCGCTGCATGGTGCGGGCGCGTTCGAGAGAAGTTTCCCGTTTCAGTTTGACAATGAGAATGTCTAATTGATGCTCGCCGTCGTTGTACTTCCCAATCCGTTCCAGTGAGGTGATGTAGGGCTGGTAGGCGAGGGGAATGGTATTGCCTTGATAGGTGAATGAAGCGGTTTCAATATGATTGAGCAGATTTTTGATGAGGGTTGTGAACCTGCCTTTATCAAAAGGATTTTCAAACGTAGTTCTGATGAGAGTTTGTGCTTGCTGTTTGTCCATTCTTTTTGCATCCTAACAATTAAGTGTCATTGCGAGACTCGCGCCGTTCAGCGAGTCGAAGCAATCTCGTGCTGGCGAGTCATGTGCTTATTCCATGGGACTGCTTCGTCGCGCAAAAAGCGCGCGCCTCGCAGTGACAGATCACCGCTAAACCAGATACATGGATAAAATCACTTCCCGCTTTCCGAAAGTTTGCGGGTTCTGTTCGGCATAGTGCCCTTCCAGAAATCGTTCCGGTATGTGCGTATGCAAGGTTGCCAAAACCTTAAATGGGTTCATCACATCCTGCTTGAGTTCGTTTAGCGCCTTTAGTGTTTCTTTGGAAGTCTGCTTGGGAAGTCCGCCTTCCTCCAATTGGGCGATCACCTTTTTGAGATACAACTCCTGATCATCGGTGAACTGTCTGGTGTTCCTCAACATGGCTTTGAGAATTTTGAGCACTTGCGCGGAACTGTCCCGGCCGCGTCGGGTTTGCGGTTCCGCCAATTCCTCGGTGGTGGCAAAAATAAATGCTTGCTTGTTTTTCTCTAAAAGCCCATAGAAATTCTCTGGCAGTTTTTGTTTTTTATCGTCAACAGCGCTTTCCAGCAGTTGGGCGGCGTTCATGAAATCAAACTCCTGCGCCAGTGGATTACTATCGGCGGTAAAAAACTTTTGGAGTTTGCCGCGTCGAAAATAGGTGATCAAGGAATCTTTGTGGTCGCCCTTTTCTTTGGCAGTACGAGCCTTTTTGGGCAGACGTTTAATCTGTTCGAATAATGCCGGGTTTTTGTCACGAACGTCTTTGATTACCTGCAAAAATTTGAGTTCGCTTTCCTCGGTTTCATCCTCGCCGGTCAAGACTTGTTTTGAAATCAAGCGATTGAAAAGTTCATGCGAGCCGACTGGTTCGCCTTCCGTCAAAAGTGCAGCGTCGCCGCCAAGTAGAGTCAAAAAGGCATTAATTTTGGCTTCGGCGGCTTCTTTTAATTTGATCTGATCATTGGATTGTTTGGTTGGAAAAAAGTTGAACGTATAAATTGTGTCGAAAGTGGTATCGACCCGGTTAACGCGTCCAACTCTCTGCATCATGCGAGTTGGATTCCAAGGAATGTCATAGTTAATGACTACGTTAGAACGATGCAGGTTGACGCCTTCGGACAAAACTTCAGTGGAAACAAGAATGCGATAATCATCTTTTGGGTGGCGGGCCTTGGCGTCGAAATTCTCGATGACGCTGTCGCGCGTTGCTTCGCCCGATCCGCCGGTGAAACAAAGCGCCGCGTCCGAAAACCGATGATTGATGTTTTTGGCAAGGTACTCGGCGGTCTCTTTGGATTCACTAAAAATAATGAGCTTGTTCTGTTTCAGGTTCGGGTCTTTTGAAAGTTGATCAACAAAAGTGATGAGCTTGGGATCGCGAGTTACCTTTTGCCAAAGCACTTTCACTTGCTGCAAAATCTCAAAGTCATTCTTCAGGTCTCGGATAAATTCTTTTCTAAAATCCTTGCTTTCATATTCTTCAGCTTTGCCCTCGTC
>Ga0247727_10012616_pt1 | contig 14458 bp, 16 predicted proteins | sample WisWelCaveWW1625_FD_202498 | JGI IMG/M metagenome (GOLD analysis project Ga0247727, IMG submission 202498) | Biofilm microbial communities from Wishing Well Cave, Virginia, United States - WW16-25 | ecosystem: Environmental > Aquatic > Deep subsurface > Groundwater > Cave microbial mat | place... | reverse complement strand
TGCAGCGATGTCAAAATACAAGAGGGATCGCCGGTTGAAAAACGAACAATCGTTGCCCACGTAGAGCTTGCCAAGCGCATTCGAATTGGCGACCGTGTTGGATAATATCGTATTGTCGGCATCTGGGTTTAGAACGACCGTAATTTGCGATACTGCCGCAACAGACGAAAAAATCAAGAAAACAGAGAGTAGCGAATTTTTCATTTCATTTGATTTTAAAACAGAGACTGAGTAAAGATAGTGAATTGGAATAGATAGTGCAAATAGTGTACTCTTCAGCTATATGTTGAAAATTTCTGAACCACGGACCTGCCTGTCGCCCATATGCGGGACAGGCAAGGCAGAGACACGGAGAACACCAGACATCGTGACAAGAGAGGGAGCAACGATAAAAAAAATTGAACCACAAAGACACAGAGAACGTAAAGAAATAACAGAAAAACGATGTGAACTCTGTGTCTATGTGGTTCAAAAAAAATTTACAGGGGGACGGGGAGAGCTGGAACCTGCTTTCGTTGATAGAGAACCTTCCTTCGTTGAGATCGCTTTTCAAACCTTTACTTTCCGCTATCTTTAGATCAGCAAGCAAATTTTATGCACGAAATCAAATGTCTGAAATGCGGAATCTGGAATCAGGGTGGTTTGTATTGTTCCAGCTGCGGGAACGTCATTGCCTATGCCGAAGAGCAGCGACTGAAAATTCTTGAGGACGAAAAAAAGGAAGCAGAACGACCACGCGATTCGTTTGAGAAGACGATGATCCGCTGGAAAGAACATCGCTGGTGGATTCTTCGTGTATTTTATCGAGTTGCTTATGGAACGTCCCTGGTTTTTGGATTGTTCGCAGCCCTTATGGCTTGGATGGCTGCCTTAGTCAACGCGTGATGACGAATCGATTTGTTCTCTCCTGCATACTTATATACGGACTTTTTAAAGCAATGGTCCTTCTGGGTTTTGGTTTCCCGGAGTGGATGACATCTTACCTTGCAGACTTCCTGTGTGTCCCATTTGTCCTTGGAATCAGTCGTGCGTTTTTGCGCATTGTAAAAACTGAGAAACACTATTTCCTTTCCTATGGACAGGCGTTCTATGTATTCCTGCTCTTTGGACTGCTCTTTGAATGGATCCTTCCCTCCCGCAGCCCTTCTTATCGGGCCGACTCTTTGGACGTGCTGATGTACGCCAATGGTGCGTTTATCTTTTTGCTGTTGCAGCGGATGGAGCAGGGTAAGGTGCAACGCATGGCTCACCATTGTTCAAAGGTAAATGAGACACGAATTCACGAATAAAATGATCCGTGGTCAGAATCTCGGAAAGAGCAAAAATCAATTCCTGAAACCTACCGCAATTGTTGTATTCGCGGTTTCGTCGATGAGGACGAAGGATCCGTTGGATGGATTTTCCGTGAATCTGTCAAGAAATACAGGTGATGCCGAACGGATGTTTACTTTGGCGATGGCGTTTGCCGATACATCGGTGCTGTCCGTTTCAAAATCAAGGGTGTCGAAATTGAGTTTGCCCGAAACGTCCGAAATTTTTACCGGCGTCGTGGTGGCCCCGTACTGCAACAAGTATTTTCGATCTGTGGAAAGTGCTTCCTTACTGAGCCAGCAGAGTCGTGCATTCAGCTCCCTGTCACCCTGAAAAACCTCAGTCGCAGGAACAAGTATATCACCTCGCGAGATGTCAATATCGGTTTCCAATTCAATGGTTACCGATTCGTCGCGGCCCGCCTGGAGCAAGGCCTTTTTGAATTTGTTGATCGCCTTGATTTTTGCCTTCTGGCCAGATGGCAAGGCAAGGACTTCTTGTCCCACCTCGAACGATCCGCTTTTTACCTTTCCAGCATAACCTCGAAAATCGTGGAATTCATTACTGTGGGGACGAATAACATATTGAACTGTAAAACGCGATTTGTCGTCGCCGATACTTGTCAACTGAACGGTTTCCAGAAATTCGATCAGTGTGGGTCCGTCGTACCAGTTAAAGTTTGACGAACGTGCAACGACATTGTCTCCGTGTTTTGCAGAAACGGGAATGTAGGTCAGATTGCGGTCGGCGAGTCCGAATTTCGCAACCAGCTTTTGAATCTCTGCGAGAATCTGGACGTACACTTTTTCTTCGTACCCGACGAGATCAATCTTGTTGATGACGAAAACAATTTCCTTGATCTCCATCAGCGATGCAATAAAAAGGTGGCGCTTGGTCTGTTCGAGTATGCCATTTCTTGCGTCGATCAGAATCACAAAAACATTCGCATTGGAAGCACCGGTGACCATATTCCGTGTGTACTCAATGTGGCCTGGCGTATCGCCGATGATATATTTCCGATGTTTTGTATTGAAATAAATATGTGCTACATCGATGGTTATTCCCTGTTCGCGTTCGGCCGTAAGTCCGTCGGTGATCAGCGAAAGGTCGACGTCGCTCAATCCACGTTGCTTCGAAATCCGTTCGATGTTCTCGATTTTGTCCTTTGGCAATGACCGCGTGTCGTACAACAAACGCCCGATAAGCGTGCTCTTGCCATCGTCTACGCTGCCTGCCGTTGAAATTCTTAGAATGTCCATTTCAATTCTCTTTTAAATATCGTCTCAGAAATAACCTACTTCTTTTCTTTTTTCCATCGCCGCTTCCGATCGTTTGTCGTCGATGCGCGCACCACGTTCCGAAATGTCGGCGCGTTCAATTTCGGAAATCACTGTGTCGAGGTCCGATGCATCAGAATCAACTGCAGCCGTGCAGGTCATATCTCCCACTGTCCGGAAACGCACCACTTTTGGAAAAACGACTTCATTGGCATCCTTGTTGATAAATTCCGAATTGGACCAAATGAGCCCGTCGCGTTCAAAGACATTTCGTTCGTGTGCAAAATAAATCGACGGGAGAGCTATTCCTTCACGGCGGATATAATTCCATACGTCGAGCTCTGTCCAGTTCGAAATCGGAAAAGCGCGAACGTTTTCGCCTTTGTTGATGCGTCCGTTGAGAATGTCGAACAATTCCGGGCGCTGGTTCCTTGCATTCCATTGCCCGAAATCGTCACGAACGGAAAAAACCCTTTCTTTCGCTCGCGCCTTTTCTTCGTCTCTCCGAGCACCGCCGATGCAGGCATCAAAGCCTTCCGCCGAAATGCCATCGAGCAAAGTCACTGTCTGCAGATTATTCCGGCTGGCGTAACGACCGCTTTCTTCTTTCGCCTTTCCGGCGTCGATTGAATCCTGAACGTACTTCACCTTTAAGGTCAGCCCGAAATGATTCACTAATTCGTCACGAAACGCTATCGTTTCCGGAAAGTTGTGGCCCGTATCGATGTGCATCAACGGAAAAGGAACTTTTGCCGGGTAAAATGCCTTTACGGCGAGATGAACCAATACGATGGAGTCTTTGCCACCGGAAAAAAGCAGAACCGGCTTTTCAAATTGAGCCGCCACTTCGCGAAGGATGTAGATGGCTTCATTTTCGAGTTTGTCGAGATAATTCATTGAGGCAGTTGTTGAATCAGGTTTGACATTTGATCACCTTCGCACAGGGCTTCGGTGATTGCGAACAGTTGGCAGTTATTTTTTCAATCAGATCAGTTTATGAAGCCCGCACTCCCGGTTCGCCAATGCTTTCGTCGGATCGTAGTACCTCAGTTCGTTCGGCAGTTCGTAGGTCTGCAGATAAAAATCGAGCTCGGCGTCGGAGTAATAATAAAACGGACTCACTTTCAAAATGCCGTCGTTGGAAAGACTGAGAATGTCGAGGGAATTTCTCAATTCGGTTTGTCCTTGTCTGAGATTCGTGAACCAAACGTCTGGTTTAAATTGCGCCATCGCCCGACGGAAGGGTTCGAGTTTAACCTCCTCGGTAAAAATAACGTGGTTCGGATCATCTACCTCTGGAATTCCTAACACAGCGTCGCGGTAAGCCGCAGTTCTTTTCGGAACAAAGGTATTTATGCGCAGATTGAGATCGCCAATGATCTTGTCGGCACATTTGTAAGTATATGGCGTGTTGTATCCGGTATCGCAAAAAATGACCGGGATGTCAGGCCTGATGACCGATGTTGCGTGCAGAATTGCCGCTTCGTAGGGACGAAAATTTGTTGTGACAACCGGACGTTTTGCACGTTCAAGGGCCCAGCGGACAATGTCGAAAGGACTCTTGTCCCTGAGTTGCACATTAAAGGCTAGAATGTCTTTGTCCAATGGTGGCATCTGCAGCAAATTTTCTGCAAATATACATATTCTATCGAAGTAGTAGGAGAGTTGTGTTTGTTTTTTAACGTTTTTGGAGACAAGGGACAAGGGACAAGGGACAAGGGACGTGGGACAAGGGAAGGGACAGGGACCAAAGATATTTATACTGTACCGGTTCTCTGATGCTCCGCCGCGATCGAGGATTGGAATTTCTCGAGCAATCGTGAGCTCTTGACCTTTTTGGATTTCATTTCAATCTCTTTCGGCCGGTAGCGACCATTTTCAAAAATGTACGTGCGGGTGAGGACAAACGAGAAAGCGGATTGATCCCGAATGGCCAGGTTGGCAACCTCCAGAAATTCGATCGGCGCGGTTTCAAAGACCCATCGGTAATCGTCCGAATCAACCTCGAATCCTGTACCGTCGAATTCGCCGCTTGTGACGATACGCACATCGCTGTAGCCTGTTGCAGAGTTGGAATCAAGGATACTCAATTCCGAATCCCATTCGCCGCGATGCGTATTTGAACAACTCAAAAATTCTTCGCGCAGCACTCTTGTAAACGTTTCACCGCTCGGAGCAAACAGCTCTTTGACGCTGACATAATCCGATCCTGCTCCACCATTAGCAAACGTAAAATCGAGCAGGATATTCCTTTTCCCTGCCACGAGAAACTCCGGGTAAACCGGAAAACTGTACGTTCCATATTCTCCGGCAAGGGCGATGAAATTTTCGAGAACATAATCCTTCCCGCCATTTTTGAAGAGCGCCATTCCTGTCGGCCCACCTGAAAACCGACCCGAGAATTCAGGAACAATCATCGTCATATGGTAGAAAAGCAAAGCGACATATTCCGTTCCATCGAGCAAAAAGTGTTCTTCACCCAGCAGCACGGTGGTGTTCCAACTCGAATCCGGGAAGACTGATCGCTCTTCCTCGTCATATTCTGTCCAAAAGGCATATTGGTAAGAGATCGTTTCACATTCCTCACAAATCCACCAAACCACCTGAAACGTATCGTCTCCCGAAAAACTAGATTCTGTCGAAGCATTTCCCGGAAAAAGCTGATGCAAGGCATAAAAAGCATCGAATGGTTCAGGAACGATCACGATTCCGGGGTGAAGTTTTTCTCGGTGCAGATCTTTCACGGCCGGGGCCAGACCTTCTCTGGCAAGGATCACCAGGTCGGATTCCTTCACCACATCCAGCTCATTGTGATCCGGAAGTTTCTCCGCCTGGTCTGCGTTTGTGGAGGAGCAGGATACAAATAAGCCAATCGCTGAAATGAAACAAAATGTGCGCATAGGAACAAATCTGCGGCTAAAAGTAGGTGCATTTTTTCACCGTTCCTTTCCGATTGGCGTCAGAAGAGGATCAATTTATTATTCGCAGTACGAAGTCAGATTTTTGTTTTGTCGAAAATGGGCATTCACGAACGCAACCACCTCAACCCTGACAGTTGACCCATTCAGACGATATCCACCAAACTTTTCCCCTCAAGTATCTTCAGGGATTGATCCCTCACCTCTTCCATCACGTGCTTCAGTCCGCAGACTCCTGCGGAATTAATGCAGACACCGCAGGGCTCGTAGTAGTTCAAACTGACACAGGGCAGCAGCGCAATGGGTCCGTTGAATTTCCGGATGATTTCCGCGAGATGAATATCCTTTGCCTGGCGGAGAAGATAATATCCACCGCCTTTTCCCATCCGCGAATTGAGAACACCCATTTTTTTCAGGTCGAGCAGAATTGCTTCGAGGAATTTTTTTGGCACTTTGGTTTCTGTGGCGATGGTTGAAATCAGTGCAGGAGAATTTTCTTCCCTCCGGCCGAGCCAGGTAAGTGCCTGAAATGCGTATTGCGTTTTTTTTGAAAGCATAGCTTCACTTCGTTCTGCATCTTCGGTTAATGCGTTGCAAAAGAAGAATTGATTTTGCAACGTCCACCTGCACTAATGCCTCGGTGGATGAAAAAGGCGCGAAGAATTCGTCGAAAGCAAAGATAGCTATTTCAGGACTTTGAGGAAGTGGTATCCCAAAATCTCGTAGCCGAGGTTGTAATAGAATTTATGTGAGCGGGTATTTTGCACGTAGGTGTTCAATTCGACGGCCTCAATCCCATTTGCTTTTCCGTATTCAAACAGCCATTCGAACATTTTCTCACCGATGCCCTGACCCTGAAAGTCCTTTCGGATGATCACGTGATCCGGTTCCATCGAACGACCACTATAGTGTCGCGTGCAAAACCAAAGCCCGCAAATGCCGATTAAATTTTCCTTATTGAAAGCACCTAAACATTTGTAATTCTGAGTCGACATTTCAAGAATGCGTTTTGACAAAATCACGTCGCTTACCTTGGGATTTAGCTCTTTCAAAAGCGGCAAAATATCAAGAATAGTTTCCGAAGGAATAAAGCGGAACTCGACCTCGCTGTTCATAAGTATTTGTTTCGGTTCAAAAATAGCCAAATTGGTGGTTTGACTCAAGGTTCAGCGTCTGGAAGGAATGATTTTTGGTTGGGCGATGTCAAGGATGCCGAATAATTGGTAAATTCAAGGACTTAAGCCGTTTTTCTTGTTCGAAATGACGGCCTGTCTGAACCAACCACACACACTGATTTTACGTTATATAGGTACAACGCACTTTCTGAAAAATTCTGACGACAAATGAGACAACTCAAAATATCCAAACAAGTCACCAACCGCGAGACCGCCTCTCTGGACAAATACCTACAGGAAATTGGCAAAGTCGATCTGGTTACAGCCGAAGAAGAAGTTGAACTGGCCAGACGAATCAAAACCGGGGATATGGAAGCCCTGGACCGGCTCACGAAAGCCAACCTTCGCTTCGTGGTTTCTGTTTCCAAGCAATACCAGAACCAGGGATTGTCTCTACCGGATCTGATAAACGAAGGTAATTTGGGACTTATCAAAGCTGCACAGCGTTTTGACGAAACCCGTGGATTCAAGTTCATTTCGTACGCCGTGTGGTGGATTCGTCAGTCGATCTTGCAGTCATTGGCGGAACAAGCGCGAATTGTTCGTTTGCCACTGAATAAAATTGGGATCATCAACCGGGTGAACAAGGCATTCAATCAACTGGAACAAGTACTGGGGCGGAATCCTACAATTGATGAACTTGCCGATCATCTGGAGGTGTCTGACGCCGACGTGAGGAATTCCCTTTCCAATACCTCACGGCACGTATCGATGGACGCTCCGCTGAAAGACGGAGAAGAAGATTCCTCTTCGATGTACGACGTACTTCAGAACGAGGAAGGGAACAATCCGGAAAAAGATTTGATCCTGGAGTCGCTCCGCAGTGAGATTGAACGATCGTTGAGTACACTCAAACTTCGCGAAGCAGATGTGATCCGACTTTATTTCGGACTTGGCGATTTTCCTCCGATGACGCTGGCTGAAATCGGTCTTCGGTTCGACTTGACCCGTGAAAGGGTACGTCAAATCAAGGAAAAGGGAATTCGGAAAATGAAAAATACGTCGCGCAGTAAGCTTTTGAAGGCTTATCTGGGGTGAGCGGTCTGGCTGATCTCGGCTCCGCTCGATCAGCGAGAAAATTTGTCCCGCAGTCCCGATAGCTATCCGGAAAACCGATTTAGGCTAAAACACAATCCTATAACCTATTTTCGAGTCCACGTTCGATAAAAAAATACGCCCGCTGATCGAGCGGAGACGAGATCAGCGGGAAATATTGCCTGTTTAAGCCGTTGTTTGAATCTTGTTCAGCCTGTAATACGTTCCTTCGGCTTGCATCAGCTCGTCGTGTCTGCCCTGCTCTACGATGCGGCCGTTGTCCAGCACGAGGATATTATCTGCTTTTTTGATGGTGGATAAACGGTGCGCGATGACAAAAGAAGTCCGACCGACCATTAGTTTGTCGAGTGCCTCCTGAACCAATCGTTCCGATTCCGCATCCAGCGCAGACGTCGCTTCATCGAGAATCAGAATTTTTGGATCCTTCAGTACGGCTCTTGCGATCGCAATGCGTTGCTTTTGTCCACCGGAAAGTTGAATTCCGCGATCACCGACAAGCGTCTGCATCTTGTCGGGAAAAGAAAGAATAAAATCCGCCGCATTCGCCTTTTTGGCAGCCGCCATTACTTGTTCCTCGGTCGCAGATGTATTTCCATACAGAATGTTCTCATAAATCGTTCCGCCAAAGAGAATGACCTCCTGTGGAACGATGGCCATCTGACTGCGAAGGCTGTGGTTGTTAAGCGTCGATATATCCTTTCCGTCGAATCGGATCGATCCTGAATTCAGCGGATAGAATTTCAGCAAAAGCGATGAAATAGTTGATTTTCCCGCTCCTGAACTTCCAACAAGGGCGGTCGTCTGACCTGGATTGCAAACGAAACTGACATCCTTCAAAACCTGAACTTCTTTTCGTTGCGGGTAAGAAAAATTAACTTGCTGAAATTCCACCTTGCCCTGAAAGTGGTCCGGCAGTTTTTCATTCGGACTTTCTTCGACCGGTTCAGCAATCATCTCCATAAGGTGTTCTGTCGCCCCGATGGCTTTTTGAATTTCGGCATACAAGTCGGGAATGGACCCAAAGGAGGCACCGAGGAAAATGGTGTACAGAATAAAGGCATTGAACTCGGCTGTTGTGATGGAAACACCTTCCATTTGTTTCGCTTTCCAGATCACAAACGCAATTCCGCCGAACATCACGAAAATGATAAAGGACGCAAACAAGCCCCGCATCAGGCCACTTTTTTTATTGAATCGAACGATTCCTGCTACTTTTTCGGAATACCGGTTGGTTTCGAAACGTTCATTCGTAAAGGCCTTCACACTGATAATACTTGTGAGCACCTCATCAATGATTGAGTTCGACTGGGCAGATGCCTCTTGCGCTTTTTTCGACAACTTTCGGATATAGCGACCGAAGGAAATGGCGATGACCGCTAGTAATGGTACTACGGCGAGCATCCAAAGGGCAAGTTCCCAGGAAATGTAGAAAATCATCCCCAGAGCAAGGAAAATGACAATGATCTGACGGAAAAACTCGGCAACTGTCGTCTGAAGGGTTTTTTGAAGTAGCGTAATATCTGTGGCTATCCGTGAGGTTATTTCGCCCGTTTTATTCCGATTGTAAAAATCGACCGGCAGCATCACAAGCCGTTCAAACGCTGTGATGCGCATATCGCGAAGCGCATTTTCCGTGACATCCGTGAACAGCAGAACACGAAAAAAGGAGAATACGGCCTGGATTGCAAAAAAGAAGATCATTACCACCAGAATCGTATTGATGTCGGTGAGGTCGATCGATCCTAGTTCGAATATGGCCCTTTCGGTTTTGTTTGCGCCAAGCAACTGCCCCATTAATGCCGGAAAGAGCATACTCGCCACGGTGGAAAGCACAAGACAAATCCATCCAATGGCAAAAACCAGGCGGTAAGGTTTCAGGAAAACAAAAAACCGTCTTGCCTTTCGGTAGTCGCCTTTGGTCACTTTTGCGTTTTCACTGGTGTTTCCGTTCATTGTGCAAATGGAGCGCAAAATTAAGGTAATTGCGATTGAGGACGGTGCGAATCTGAAAACAAATGGGGTACTGGCCGGCAGTCCATTTTATTTTGCCACGAAGGCACGAATGGCCACTTTTGCCTCCGATACAAGTGCCCCTCCGGAACTTGAGCGATCAAACCGATTCAAAAGGGATTGCGCACTCGCCTTTCGGTTTAACAGACTGAATTACTGAAATTTACTCATTCATTACGTTGCCCACCGAAGCGATTATTTCGATATCTATCCGGTAAAAGCCTCAATTTTTGCAAACGACAAATAATAACTATATTTGCAGCCCTGTGGACCAAAAGACGGTCTTCATAGAAAGAATTAGTTTAGCAAAATGGCACAGAAGAGAACATACCAGCCGTCAGTTCGCAAGAGAAGGAACAAGCACGGTTTCCGCGAGCGGATGAGCACAAAAGACGGAAGAAGAGTCCTTGCGGCCCGCAGAAGACAAGGGCGCAAAAAGTTGACTGTTTCGGATGAAAAACTGGCCAAGCGTTAAACAAGCTATGGTTTAAAGATTCAAACCCCTTTTGCGGAATGCGAAGGGGTTTTTTGTTTGAATGAATTGGAAATGAAAAATTTCTACAGTGCAGATTTCAAATTGGGCGTCTTGGGAGGCGGCCAGTTGGGTCGTATGCTCATTCAGTCCGCTGTTAATTTTGACATTCGGTTGTGCGTTCTGGACCCTGATTCGAGCTGCCCTTGTGCCACATTGGCCCACGATTTCAAGACCGGCAATATTCGCGACTTCGATCAGGTTTACCAATGGGGTAAATCGATGGATGTGATTACCATTGAAATCGAAAATGTAAATGTCGACGCGCTGGAAAAACTACACTCCGAAGGGGTCGTTGTTTTTCCTCAACCCGACGTGATACGGATTGTTCAGGACAAAGGACTTCAAAAAGAATTTTACGGCAAAAAGAATATTCCCACAGCATCCTTTCGCTTGGTAGCCGGCCGATCAGCAATCACTGCCGCCGATTTGCCTTGCGCTCAAAAGCTCCGGACGGGTGGCTACGACGGTCGCGGAGTGAAAATTCTTCACAACGCGGAAGACATCGCGAACGCGTTTGACGCGCCTTCCGTTATAGAATCGCTGGTGGATTTTGAAAAGGAACTTTCGGTGATCGTATCGAGAAACGCAAAAGGCGAGACCTCAGTATTCGACCCGGTTGAACTTGAATTTAATCCGGAAGCAAATCTTGTGGAGTTTTTGTTTTCGCCTGCCGATATCTCAGAAAGCACCGCGAGCGACGCCCGGAAAATCGCAACGGATCTCATTGTTGCTTTGGAAATGGTCGGCTTGCTTGCGGTTGAAATGTTCCTCACGCGCGACGGCCGAATTCTCGTGAATGAAATTGCACCGCGACCGCACAACAGTGGTCACCAGTCCATCGAGGCGAACCTAACCTCACAATTTGAGCAGCATCTCAGAAGTATTTTGAATCTTTCACCAGGGACCACCGAAATGATTCGACCGTCGGTAATGGTCAATCTGCTGGGCGAACCCGGCTCGGATGGAAAGGTCAGGTACAAAGGTCTGGAAGAAATTCTGGCCTGGCCCGGAGTTTATCCGCACATTTATGGAAAAACAGATGTGAAACCATTCCGCAAAATGGGACACGTGACCATACTCGCCAAAACGCTGGAGGAAGCGAAAAAGACAGCAATGAAGGTTAAAAACACATTGAAAGCCCTTGGACAGTAAACGTCATCTGAACCACATTGAAACAATGAGGGCGCTGGCGGCTCTTTCAGTCGCCGTTTTTCATTTCACCAATTATTCCGCAGGTAATTATTTTCTCATTGACTCGGAATCGGTTCGAAAGCCCTTCGAATTCGGCGCACAGGGTGTTGAAATGTTCTACATCATCTCAGGCTTTATCATCCCCTACGCCCTCGATACATCAAATTTCAGACTACAGCATTTTGGTGGTTATTTATGGAAAAGATTCCTTCGGATTTTTCCGCCCTTCGTTGCGACAATAGTCCTGATGGAGCTTGTACGTCTTTATCTCGTTAAATTCCACTGGGGCGGTGGCTTTGACGTCGAGTGGAAACGCATCGCCGCAAACCTCCTTTTTTTAAGTGATTCCTTGCCGCAGTACGAATGGTTGAATCCGATTTTCCGGACATTGAAAGTGGAGATTCAATACTATCTGGTCATTGGACTGCTATTTCCTTTGATTAGGTTAAATCAATATGCCGGAATGCTCTTATTGACTGCATTCGCAGGATCCGCCTGGTTTTTTATCGGATCACAAAACGTATTTTCGAATGCCCCGTTTTTTGTGTTGGGCATCAGTGCATATTTCATTTTTCGCGATGGACTAAAATGGCCTTATGCGCTATGTATTTGCGTTTCGCTATTCCTTCTGGCGTATTGGTATTACTGGGAAGATGTAATCATCGGTTCGATTGCTGTTGCCTTGATATTTCTTATTCCGTCCAAAACCAAATTCCTCACATATACCGGCAAAGTTTCCTATTCCTTTTACCTCAGTCACGGAATTTTCGGCGGATGGTTTTTGTACGCGATGTCTGGTGAAAGCTATAGTCTGACTGGCGCAATACTTCTGGTAATTCTCGCCTTACTGATCAGCTGGGCCGGTGCATTTTTGGGTTACCATCTCATCGAAAAGCACTGCATAACACTGGCGAAAAAAACCGGATACAGAAATTAACTACCTTTGAGAACTATGGGAATTGCGCAAGTTGGTATCATTATGGGCAGCAAGTCGGACCTTCCGATAATGGAAGAAGCCGCAAAAATTCTGGATGAATTTGGGATCGAATACGAATTGACCGTGGTGTCTGCCCACCGCACACCGGAACGTATGTTCGACTATGCCCGGACGGCGCACGGTCGGGGAATACGCGTGATCATTGCAGGTGCTGGCGGTGCAGCACACTTGCCGGGAATGACCGCGTCGATCACTCCGCTACCTGTCATTGGGGTTCCGATCAAATCATCAAATTCCATCGACGGTTGGGATTCTGTTCTCTCCATTCTTCAAATGCCGGCTGGAATCCCCGTTGCTACCGTGGCGTTGAACGGAGCTAAAAATGCAGGAATACTTGCCTTGAGCATACTAGCGACATCCGACGAAAACCTCTTCCGTAAACTTGAAGTATTCAAGAATAAACTGGAAAAAGAAGTTCTGGACACCGTCCGGGAAATGAGTCAGCGCCTGAAAAAATAACTGCAGTCTCTCTTGAAAATAGAAGATGAAATAAAGTCGAAATTCCGCAGTGAAGGCCACAAACTTCTCGTGAACCTTTATTTAACTTCAACCCGTCTCAGTGAAGCATTTCACCGTGAATGTCAGAAATACGACATCACAAGTACCCAGTTTAATGTGTTGCGCATATTGCGTGGTCAGGGAAACAAGGCCGTTAATATCAGTCTCATCAAAGAACGGATGATCGACCGCAATTCGGATATGAGCAGAATCATTGAGCGCCTCAAGAAAAAGGGCCTTATTGCCTGTACCTCTAACCAGATGGATCGACGCAAGAAATCTGTTCGTATCAGCAAAGAAGGCCTGAAACTTCTGAACAATATGGACAAGCTCGAATTCCATTACCAGGAACTGTTCGAGCATCTGACCGAAGCAGAAAGAATTCAACTGAATCTTCTTCTTGACAAAACGCGCTCAGGATACAAGCCGCGTGATTGATGGTTAGATATCTCTTTTTTTCAGAATGAGATAACCTGTCAGAGCAAAAAGTACAATATACACGGTACTGATAATTGTTCGGACATATTGTTCCAGAATGATGGGTTCGCGAAAATTGGGATCTTGTTCTGCCGCCTGTGCCAAAAATCCTTCCAAAAACGGAAACGGCGTAAGATCGGAGATGACCGTAACCGGTAAAAATTGCGATATCACATCCCCGACCATCGCAGGAACAAACAAGTCGACGATGAAGAGCAAAATGTAAATGATGATTGACAGGGCAGTACGCTGAAGCAAAACAGTAAGCAAAAACGCGATGGCAAAGTAGCCAGTCGTCTGAACAAAGTAGAGGCCGATCGCCTCGATGCCGTTGTAAAAGTCAACGATGTCTGAATAAATCGCACCGCAGATAAAACCAAGAATAAACGTGTAAAGACTAACTGCAGCGGCAAAAACGACGAGAAAAAGCATTTTGGAAAAAATGACATTTTTTCGGCTGACACCCTCGATGATATGCTGTCGTTGCGTCCGATAGGTCATTTCATTTGCTGTCAAGACAACCACCAATACGCCCAGCAACAAATTCAACCAGCTTGCGGTGTAGACGACGTTGTTCCAAACGGCGGGAAAACTGAGATACGTTTCGAACGGAGGGCCAAAGGGTGCGACGAGAAATCCGGCCAAAGCATCACAGAGGCCAATAAAAATAAGTGGTACAATGGCCACGTACAACAGGCAAATGACCCAGAACGTGGTGTAGTTCTTTACCTTGAGGTATTCTATTTTAAGCAACTCGATCATACCTGTCGCGTAATTTCGAGGAACTGTTCCTCCAGTGATTTTCTGGTTTCCTTTAAGCCAGACAAGACGATGCCGTTATCGAAACAATGTTGATTGATCGCCTGTCCTGTTAACTGATCCGATACCGTTAAAACGAGGCCGTCAGCGGTCTGAACGCAGGCCGACACGCCGTTCATCACGGACAACAAGGTCTTAAGTTGATCCGTTTTTTCTGCAATTACGACAATCTGTCGCGTTGCACCGATCAACTC
>Ga0247727_10012615_pt1 | contig 14458 bp, 11 predicted proteins | sample WisWelCaveWW1625_FD_202498 | JGI IMG/M metagenome (GOLD analysis project Ga0247727, IMG submission 202498) | Biofilm microbial communities from Wishing Well Cave, Virginia, United States - WW16-25 | ecosystem: Environmental > Aquatic > Deep subsurface > Groundwater > Cave microbial mat | place... | reverse complement strand
AGCACCGCATCGCACCAGGAGGTGGCCGGCTGGTGCAGGGGCTTCGTCGTCTCGAACGCCACGACCCCTTCGGGATGGTCCATCAGGTGCCTGCCGACCGGCAGATCGGCGACGACCGGGATCCCCAGATCCTGGAGATGGGCGCCGGGTCCGATCCCGGAGCTCATCAAGAGCTTGGGTGACTCGAACGCTCCGCCGCAGACGAAGACCTCGCGCCGGGCGCGGAGCGTACCGGCGGACGTCTCAGCGCCGACGGCGACGCCATCTTCGATCAGGATGCGCGAGAAGCGGGTTTCCAGCAGGAGCGTGAGGTTGCCCGGCAACTCGGACAGCGGGTGCAGATACGAGACGGACGCCGACCCTCGGTAGGGCCAGCGCACGTTCATGGGGGACCACCCCGCCCCCTCGTTGTTCCCGTTCGCGAGCCCCTGCCAGTCCGGATACCCCTCCTGGCGGCAGGCCTCGATGAACGCGGCGGCGCCGTCTCCCTCAGAGGGGGCCCATTCGAGGCCGGTCCGTTCGAACACGCGATCGTAGAAGGGGGCGCACTCCGCCGGGCTCCATCCCGCGCCACCGAGATCGACCCAGGCCCGCAGATCCACATCGGGAGCCCGCCACGCGAGCGCGACGTTGTGCGAGCTGCAGCCGCCCAGGACCCTCGCCCGCGAACCGCGGATCTCGGAGTTCGCGTTCTCCTGCGGCTCGGCCTCGTAGTCCCAGTCGTACTGCGACTGCAGGAGCTCGGGCCAGCGTTGCAGCTCGAGGATCTCAGGGCGACCCTCGTCGGAGGGCCCCGCCTCCACCACGCAGACGCTCGTGGATCCGTCCTCGGACAAGCGCTTCGCGATCACCGATCCCGCGGTCCCGCCGCCCAGCACGAGGTAGTCGAACTCCTGGTCCATGGTTCCCCCTTCAGCTCCGGCTGGCCGAGTATGCCCCAAGTCCCCGGCGCCCGCTCGTCACTCGTTGGTCCACACGAGGCAGGCCGCTCCTTCCCGGAGCCTGCGCGCGTTCGAGAGGAACCGCCGGTTGCCAAGCTCGGCGCGGTCGGGACCGAACACGAGCAGACCGATGTTCTCCTGCTTGATCACCTCGATCACAGCGCGGATGGGATTGGGGTTGTGGAAGACGAGCTGGGATGCGCGCGCGCCGCGAGCCCGAGCCTGGCGGACGATCCGGTCGGCTTCCCTGCGGGTGCGCTTCTCGCCGAGGGTCCTCGAGACAGCGACAGCTGGATTTGCCACCCGGATGGGCACGGCATCGCACACGAACAACTGTGCGCTCGTCTCGACCGCGGTGTCGACGGCGAATCCCACCGCTCGTTCGTCGAACGGCACGTCGATGGTCAGCAGCAACACGGCGCGAACTTTGCTCATCGAACCCCGTTCGACGCCGGCGGGTTGCCTGCGGACGGAGGTCGGGGTCTTCACGCTCACGGCGAGCTCCCTGGTGCGTGCAAGCGGAACAAACGGGCGCTTGGGGCGAGCGTAGCAGCCGGTGGCATGCGTACCGGCGCAACGGGGGTACCCGTTGCGCGTTCCGGAGCGCAGTGCTACGGTCGCGCCGCTCGAAAAGGGAGGGTTCTCATGGCGGAAGTTGCGGTAGACGAACGGCGTCTGCTCAAGACGCTTCGTTGGTACGACGGGTTCGTGATCGGGTTGGCGAACCCGGGGTTCCTGCTCATCGGGCTTGCGTTCTCGATCGGAGCCTTGGGGGGCACGGTCGCGGCCATCCTGTGGACCATCTCCGGCCTGATCGGCTCGCTGCAGGCGTACGTCTACGCGGAGCCCGCCGCGATGTTCCCGGATAAGCCCGGAGGGTTGTCCGTGTACGCTCGCGAGGGGTGGCGGAAGTACTTCTCACTCGCCGGGCCGATCGCGGTGTTCGGCTACTGGTTCGCGTGGTCGAGCGTGCTGGCCGTCTACGGTGGGTTCATCGGCCTGCTGATCTTCACGGAGTTCTTCCCCGGTAGTGACCCTTTCGAGGTCATCGCCAGCCTGGGGTTCCTCCCGGATATCACGTGGCCACGACTGATCGGGCTGGCCGCGATCATCGCGTGCTACGTCTTCAACATCCGCGGGATGCGACCGGCGATGTGGTTCAGCTACGCCGTGGGAGCCTTGATGCTGCTACCGGTGATCGCGATCGCCATCGGGCCGTTCCTCAGCGGGGACTTCGGGAACAACCCGATCACGAGCGCCGGGATCATGGAAGGAACGCTCGACTTCTACGGCTTCAGCACGGGAACGTGGGGGAAGTTCATCCTGATCATGACCTGGCTGTACGTGATCGGTTGGTCGAGCTATGGCCCCGAATCTGCGGCGACCTTCGCCCCGGAGTTCAAGGACACGAAGAACGACACTCGCAAAGCGCTCGCAGCGAACGGGATCTTGAACGCCGTCCTGGCGCTGCTGCTGCCGCTCACGGTCGTGGCGACCATCGGGTACGACGCTATCGTCGGTGACCTGACCGGGGTCGTGTACCTGGTCGAGGTGATGCACCTCATCGTGGGCAACGCGGTCGGGACGCTCCTGACCCTGTGCTTGTGCGCGGGCCTGCTCCTGTCGATGAACACGGCAACGATGGACGGGTCCCGCGCGTTGTACGCGCTGGCCGAGGAAGGCATGACGATCAAGCAGCTCGCGGTGCTCAACCATCACAACGTGCCCGCCAGGGCGATGACGGTCGACATGGTGTTGAACGTCGTGCTGCTGTTCGTGTTCCCGAGCATCTTCTTCATCCTTGCCGCCGGCAACCTCGGGTACATGCTGTCGCACGTACTGGCCCTGTCGGGGGTGCTGCTGCTGCGTAAGGATCGGCCGACCTGGCCGCGCCCCATCAAGCTCGCTCCGATCTGGATGGCGCTGGCGGCGGCGTTCGCCGTGGCGAACCTGGCCTTCATCGTGTTCGGGCTGATCGGCCTGCCGATGACCGGCTACGCCTGGGACTTCGCCTTCACCGACCCCAGGGCCTTCACCAGCCGGATCATCGTCGTCGGCGCTCTCGCGCTGGTTGCCGGCGTCGTGGGGTACGTGATCGCCCTGCGGCAGCACGGGAAGCCGTTCAAGATGAGCGACCCGAGCAACGAGCAGCCGTCGCAGGAGGCGATCGAGACGGCCGCGGCGGTGGCGCGCTAGCGCGCGCACCCGCGGGCCGGCCTCGGACGGGATCCCCTTCGGGGATCCCGCCCGAGGGGCGGCCGGGCTACAATCCCGAGCGGTGGCGCTTCCGATCACGATCCGATGTGAGTGCGGCGAGACGATCGCCGCCGACCTCGGCGATGCAGTCACCTGCGCTTGTGGGCGCCGCTACGACACGTCCGAGCTTGTGGGATCGGCCCGCGTGACGATGGCACAAGCCAAGATCCGCATGTACCTGCGTGTCGCATCCGTGGTCCTTATCGGGGCGGTGGTGGGAGCGTTCGCCGCGTTCGGACCGCGCGGGGTTGCGGTGGCGATCCCGGCGGCGGCCGCGTTCTGGTTCTTCTGGGTCTCGCCCCGCTACAAGCGCCGTTACCTGACCGACCTGTCGGATCTGCCCTCCTGGGACCTGAAGGCCTCGGACGACGGCTCTTCCAGGGGGAACTGAAGGCTCTTACCGACTCCCTCGGAAAGGATGCAGATGGTACAGACGCAAACGACGAGAGCCGCGTTCATCGGTGGGGAGTGGATCGAAGGCGGCGGCGACGAGATCGAGGTCCGCAACCCTGCGACGGGCGAACGGCTGGGTGCCGTGCGCGCCGCCACGATGAAGGACGTCGATGCCGCCGTGGCAGCCGCCGCCCACGCCTTCGTCACATGGCGTCGCACGTCCGTGCTCGAGCGTGCGGAGCTCTGCAGGCGAGCGTTCGACATCTGCATGGAGCGCTCTGAAGAGATCGCCCGGACGATCACGATGGAGACCGGCAAGACGATCCGCGAGTCACGTGAGGAGATGGTCGAGTACACCGCCGACCACTTCCGGAGAGCGGCGGAGGACATCCTCCGGCACGAGGGTCGCGTGCTCCCGTCGACGCAGGGACGGAACGACAAGAAGATCCTGGTCGTGCAGGAACCGATCGGCGTGGTGGCCGCGATCTCGCCGTGGAACTTCCCCGTCGACATCGCCGGGATCCCGATCGTGTTCGGCCTGGCGTTCGGGTGCACCACCGTCTGGAAGCCGTCCGAACTGGCGCCTCTCTGCGCGGAGATGTTCGTTGAGGTCCTGCGCGACGCGGGGTTCCCACCCGGAACGGTGAATCTGGTGCACGGACGTGGTGACGTTGGCTCAGCGCTCGTCCGGCATCCGGATGTCGCCTCCGTCGTGTTCACCGGGTCGATCGAGACCGGGAAGAAGGTCGCGGCTGATGCTGGTCTCAAGCAGCGCGTACTGGAGCTGGGTGGGAACGGGCCTCAGATCGTGCTGGCGGACGCCGATCTCGAAGCGGCCGCCGACGCCGCGGTGATGGGCTGCTTCTACATGGCAGGTCAGGTGTGCACGGCCGCCGAGCGAATCCTGGTCCACACCGACGTCCACGATCGGTTCGTCGGGCTGCTTACAGAGCGCGCGAAGGCCTTGCGGGTGGGCGACCCCTTGGACGAAGCGACCGACATGGGCCCGATGTGTCACGAAGGGACCATGCAGCGCACGAAGGAGCACGTGGCCGACGCGGTGTCGAAGGGGGCATCCATCCGGTTCGGTGGTGGGGCGACGAACCGCTACCTCGAGCCCACGGTGCTCACCGGCGTCACGACCGACATGCGGATCGCTAGGGAGGAGACGTTCGGGCCGGTGGCGCCGATCATCGCGTTCGACACGCTCGAGGAGGCGCTCGAGATCGCGAACGGGACGGAGTTCGGCTTGACCGCTTCGGTGTTCACGCGCGACATCGCGACGGGTTGGCGCGCGGCCGAAGAGCTACGCCACGGCACGGTCCACATCAACGAGACCACCAACTATTGGGACCAGATGGCACCGTTCGGCGGCGCGAAGAGCTCGGGGTCGGGCCGCGAGCTGGCAGGGTGGATAGCCGACGCCCTGACCGAGACCAAGCAGATCACGTTCGACTTTCCCTCAGCTGGCACGGAGCACTGAGCGCGTCCGCGTCATGGGTCGCCGATCCTGACGACGGAGCGGATCACCTCGCCGGCGAGCATCGCGCGGAAAGCTTCCTCCAGGTCGTCCTCGGTGAGGCTGAGCTCTCTGGTAACCATGCCGTCGAGGTCGAGGCGGCCGTCGATCGCCCAGCCCACCCACGTGTCGAAGTCCTCGCGAACGGGGTCGCCGCCGTCGGCGATCAGGAGCGAAACCTTGTTCTGGTAGACGGCGCCCTCGGGCGTGCTGTACCGGAGCGTGAGGTCGCTCGTGAGCGGCGGTACGCCGATCGCGACCGTGGTCCCGGAGCGAGCGCACATCGCGACCGCTTGCGCCACGACGTCGGGAACACCGGTGGCCTCGAAGGCCACGTCGACGCCCTCGCCGCCGGTCAGGTCGCGCACGGCCTCGACCGGGTCGGCGGCGAGGGCGTCGACGACGTCGGTGGCGCCGAAGCTTCGGGCGAGCTCGAGCTTGGAGGCAACGCGGTCGACGGCGATCAGCCGTTCGGCCCCGGCGATCCTCGCGCCCTGCAGCGCCGCCAGGCCGATCCCGCCCAGACCGATCACGGCGATCGTCGCACCGGGCTGGACCCCGGCGGTGTTGATGGCCGCGCCCACACCGGTCGAGACGCCGCACCCAAGAAGGCACACGCGGGACAGGTCCGACTCGGCGGGAAGCCGGATCGCCTGCGCCGCATGGACCACCGTGTGAGTGGCGAGCGTGCCGAGGGAGAGCGTTCCGGAAAGCGTCTCTCCGGTTCCGGTCCGCCGGATCCGGAGTGGCTGCTCCCACGCGTGGGAGCAGCCGCGCGGGCGACTTCGACGACAGGACCGACACTCCCCACACGGAACGGCCCACGCAAGCAGGACGGGGTCGCCGGGAGCCAGATCCGCCACACCGGCGCCGACATCGTGCACGATGCCGGCGCCCTCGTGCCCCAGCAGCATCGGGAACGGCGCTCCCCAGTTCCCGTTCGCCATCGCCCAGTGGTCACTGTGGCACACGCCGCTCGCCACCAGTCGAACACCGACCTCGCCGGGGCCGGGGGGATCGAGCTCGATCTGCTCTATCCGAAGCGATCCACCGAGTTCCGCCACCACCACCCCGCGGGCATCCACGACACGCTCCGCCATCCGTCTCCTTCCCGATCGGGGGGTGCCGGAATGTAGCAGTGCGCCGGACGCCATCGGCGGGTCGGCGGTCCGTACACTCGCTGCGATGTCGACCGAGTTGGGGTCAAGTCCTCACGCGCAGCTCATCCGGTACGGCAGCGCGAGGGGTCGCTGGGTGCTGCTCGCGACGATCGGCGGGTCGGCCATCGCTTTCCTCGATTCGACGGTGGTCAACGTGGCCCTCCCCACGCTTGCCGAGGATCTCGGAGCGGGCGTCTCGGGGCTGCAGTGGGTCCTCAACGGCTACATGCTCGCGATCGCGTCCCTCATCCTGCTGGCGGGCTCGCTCGGCGATCGCTACGGCCGACGACGTGTGTTCCTCATCGGGGTCGCGTGGTTCGCCGGCGCCTCGCTGCTGTGCGCCCTGGCACAGTCGATCGAGCAGCTGATCGCGGCCAGGGTCTTCCAGGGCGTCGGCGGAGCGCTCCTGACCCCAGGGAGCTTGGCCATCATCGAGGCGAGCTTCCATCCTGAGGATCGAGGCCGTGCGATCGGCGCGTGGTCGGGTATGGGCGCGATCGCCGCCGCCGCGGGGCCGTTCCTGGGTGGCTATCTGGTGGACGCGGTCTCCTGGCGGATGGTGTTCCTCATCAACCTGCCGGTCGCCGCGGTCGTCACGTGGGCAGCGATCCGCCACGTCCCGGAGTCCAAGGATGACCGGAGCTCGCCCAAGCTCGATCTGGCGGGAGCCGCCTCGGGCGCGATCGGCCTGGGCGGGATCACCTATGCGTTGATCGCTGTAGGCGAACGAGGAGCCAGCCCGGAGGTTGTCGGAGCGGGAGCTTTCGGTGCCCTCGCGCTCGTCGTGTTCGTCATGACCGAGCGTCGCTCCGACCACCCCATGCTCCCCCTCGAGATCTTCGCGTCGCGGCAGTTCTCGTGGACGAACGTCGTGACCTTCGCCGTGTACGCGGGCTTGGGGACGGTGTTCTTCCTGTTGCTCCTGCAGCTGCAGGTATCCCTCGGCTACAGCGCGCTTCGAGCGGGTCTGGCCGGGCTGCCGGTCACGGTCCTCATGCTGGTCCTCTCGCCGCGCGCCGGCCAGCTCTCGCAGCGCATAGGCCCCCGCGTGCCGTTGACGGCGGGTCCGTTCATCGCGGCGGCGGGGATCGCGCTCCTTGTCCGGGTGGTGCCGGGCGCGAGCTACATCGCGGCCGTGCTGCCCGCGATCCTGGTCTTCGGTGTCGGGCTCTCGCTCACCGTCGCTCCGCTCACGACGACGGTCCTCGCTGCAGCCGACGCCCGCCACGCAGGGCTCGCCTCGGGGGTGAACAACGCGGTGGCGCGGGGAGCTCAGTTGCTCGCCGTCGCGAGCATCCCTGTGCTGGCGGGACTGGTGGGGGCTGGGTTCGAAGATCCGGTCCTGCTCACGGCCGGGTTCAGGGTTGCCGTCATCACGGCGGCCGGCCTCGTGGCGACTGGCGGCGTGGTGGCCTGGTTCACCATCGAGTCGAGACCGCTTGCCCGTGTCGGAACCCAACCACCACAACACCACGCGCATTGCGATCTGTGCGCTCCACCGCTTCGGCACCCAGAGGCCGAGGTATCGGTCTGAGCCGAGGGGCCCAGTCCTCTTGGTAGTTGCAGAGGTCGCAACGATAGGCTTGTGAGCGCAACACGTTGTGAGACCATCGGCAGGTCCACCCAGGGGAGTCCGCAGGTGCGTGACCGTGCGCAGACGGTGATCGTGGGTGCCGGCATCGTCGGCACCAGTGCGGCATACCATCTTGCCGAGCTGGGGGTCACCGACGTCTCGGTGATCGACCGTGGCCCCCTGTTCGAGACCGGCGGCTCGACCTCCCACGCACCTGGCCTGGTCTTCCAGACGAACGGCTCGCGCACGATGTGTCGTCTGGCGCAGTACACGGTCGAGCTGTACGCAGGGCTCGAGGAAGTCGAGCGGGAGCCGGTTTGGCACGGGGTCGGCTCGATCGAGGTCGCCACCACACCCGAACGCATGGCGGAGCTGAAGCGCCGGCAGGGGTTCGCGCTCTCCTACGGGATCGAGGGAACCGAGCTGCTCACGCCCGAGCAGACCGCCGAGAAGATCCCTGTCCTCGACGCGGGCGCCATCCTCGGCTCGTACTTCGTACCGACGGACGGCGCCACGAAGGCGGCCCGAGCCGCGACCGCTCTGGCGCGTCGCGCAGAAGCCAAGGGCATCGCTTTCGAAGGCGGCGTGACCGTGACCGGGTTCGACATCCGTGATGGTCGGGTCCGCGGCGTGCACACCGACCGGGGCACCATCGAGTGCGAGCGGGTGCTGGTGTGCGCCGGGATCTGGGGCCCGACCCTCGGCCGGATGGCCGGCGTGCCGATCCCCCTAGCGGTCACGCAGCACCAGGTGATGTGGACCCACCCGCTGGAGGAGCTGGCCGCCGATGCCGGCCGGGAGATCGTGCATCCGGTCCTCAGGCACCAGGACCTGTCGATGTACTTCCGGCAGCGTGGTGACACGTATGCGATCGGCAACTACCGGCACGAGCCGATCCTGTTCCAGCCCGACGATCTGCGTCCGTACCGCGCCGGCGAGCCGATGCCATCGATCGAGCCGTTCACACCGGAGCACTTCGGAGTGGCGGAGGGAGCGACCGCTCTGCTCCTGCCGCCGCTCGCCGGCAGGGGCGACCCATCCACCGCCATCAACGGGATGTTCTCGTTCACCCCGGACATGGGCTCCGTGGTGGGGGAGTCGGCCGCCGTCCGGGGCTTCTGGACGTGCGAGGCCGTCTGGGTAACGCACGGCGGCGGCATGGGTCGGGTGGTTGCCGAGTGGCTAGCCTCCGGAGAGCCGTCGATGGATCTCGCCGAGGCCGATGCGAACCGTTTCTACCCGTTCATGACGACCCCGCCGTACGTGCGTGAGCGCGGCGCGCAGCAGTATCGCGAGGTCTACGACATCATCCACCCGCTCCAGCAGATGGCTCGGCCGCGGAAGATCAAGCTATCGCCGTTCTACGCCCGTCAGGCAGAGCTCGGCGCTGAGTTCTTCTCGGCTGCGGGCTGGGAGCGCCCCCAGTGGTACGAGGCGAACCGGGTGCTCACCGGTGCTCCGTGGGAGGGCCGCCGCGGCTGGGCGGCGCAGAACTGGTCACCGGCCGTTGGCGTCGAGCATCTGGTTACGCGGGAGGCCGCAGGCCTGTTCGACATCACGGGGTTCGCGAAGTTCGACGTCGTCGGGCCCGAGGCGCTCGGGTACCTGGAACGGATCTGCGCGAACCGGATCGACCGGCCGGTTGGCGCGATCGTGTACACGGCGATGCTGACCCCTTCCGGCGGGATCCGGTGCGACCTCACGGTGACGCGCAAAGACGAGGACCGGTTCCGGGTGGTGACGGGTGGCGGCTCGGGACAGCATGACCTGGCGTGGATGCGCGCGCAGATCGTGGACGGTGACCAGGTCACGATCACGGTCCGTACGGGATCGTTGTTCGCACTCGGCCTCTGGGGACCGCGCGCCAGAGATGTCTTGCAGGCCGTCACGGACATCGACGTCTCGAACGAGGCGTTCCCGTACATGACAGCCAGGTACCTGAACATCGGTGAGGTCAACCCGGTGTGGGCCCAGCGGATCTCCTACGCAGGTGAGCTGGGGTGGGAGCTCTACGGGCAGATCGCGATGGGCGACCGCGCCTGGGATCTGCTGTGGGAGGCGGGGCGCGAGCGAGGGCTGGTGGCCGTCGGTGCCGGCGCGTTCGACTCGCTCCGCCTGGAGAAGGGATATCGCCTCTGGGGCCAGGACATCCACACCGAGCACGACCCGTTCGAGGCCGGATTGGGGTTCGCGGTTCGGATGGAGAAGGAGTTTCAGGGGAGAGCCGCGCTGGAGCGGATCCTCGAGCGTGGCTCGACGCACCGGCTGGCGTGCATGACGCTCGACGACCCGGCCGCTGTCGTGATGGGTAAGGAACCGATCCGGTCGGGCGAGGACGTGGTTGCCTACGTGACCTCCGCGGCCTACGGGTACTCGGTAGGTCGCCAGATCGTGTACGGCTACTTGCCGGCGGAACTCGCGACCGAGGGCACTTCGGTCGAAGTGGAGTACTTCGGCGAACGGCTGGCGGCGCGCGTGGCGCCCGACCCGCTGGTCGATCCCAAGGGCGAGCGACTGAGGAGCTAAAGGACATGGCCAACGAGAAAGAGCTCGATCTCTCGACCCTTCCCGACGACGAGCTCGTGAAGCAGATGCACGACGACCTCTACGACGGTCTGGCCGACGAGATCGCGGAGGGCACGACGATCCTGCTCGACCGCGGCTGGGCCGCGGACCGGGTGCTCAGCGAGGCCCTCGTCGAGGGCATGCGCATCGTTGGGATCGACTTCCGCGACGGCATCCTGTTCGTGCCCGAGGTGCTGCTCGCAGCGGGCGCGATGAAAGCCGGGATGGCGATCCTCAGGCCGCTGCTGGCCGAGACCGGCGTCGCGAGGGTCGGCAAGGTCGTGATCGGCACCGTCAAGGGCGACATCCACGACATCGGGAAGAACCTGGTGGGGATGATGCTGGAGGGCGCGGGGTTCGAGGTGATTGACCTGGGTATCAACAACGCCGTCGAGAGCTACTTCGCGGCCCTGGAGGAGCACGAGCCAGAGATCTTGGGGATGTCGGCGCTGCTCACGACCACCATGCCTTACATGAAGGTCGTGATCGACGAGATGGTCGACAAGGGCATCCGCGATGACTACATCGTGATGGTGGGCGGAGCGCCGCTGAACGAGGAGTTCGGCAAGGCGGTCGGGGCCGACGCGTACTGCCGGGACGCCGCGATCGCGGTCGAGACGGCGCAGGCGCTGGTCTTGGCGAAGCGCGCAGCAACGACGAGAGCCTGACGATGACCGCCGAGCTCACCGTCATCCGCTGGCGCGACATCCCGGCCCAGGTCGTGGCTCGGTCCGGGCGCGAGCGGGCGGGCGTTCAGCTCTCGGACCGGTTCCAGGAGGCGATCGACACGGCGGCGACACGGATCGGCCTCATCGGGACCGACGACTACCTAGCGGAGTGGCGCCGCGACTCGAGACCCTGCGGCGACGACCTCGAAGCCGAGGCGCAGGCCGAGGCCACGCGTCTGGAGTCCGCGTTCGGCCCGAACGAGCTAGAGGTGCTGGCGGCATCCGGTGGGGTCGGCGGCGCGGGGCCCGCGTGAGGGCGCTGGCATGACCGACACCGTGCTCAGTTCCGCCACGCGCGAAGTCGTGATCGGCCACGACCGGCCGTTCACGGTGATCGGCGAGCGGATCAACCCGACCGGGAGGAAGAAGCTTGCCGTCGAGATGGCTTCGGGAGACTTCTCCACCGTGCTCACCGAAGCCGTAGAACAGGTGCAGGCCGGCGCCCACCTGCTCGACGTCAACGCCGGGATCCCGCTCGCCGACGAGCCGGGCATCCTCGCCGAGACGGTCAAGCTCGTCCAGTCTGTCGTCGACGCGCCGCTCTGCATCGACTCGTCGATCGTCGCGGCGCTGGAGGCCGGGCTGGCTGCCTATAAGGGCAAGGCGCTGGTGAACAGCGTGACCGGCGAGGAGGAGCGCCTGGAGTCGGTGTTGCCGCTCGTCGCTCGCCACGGTGCGGCAGTCGTCGCGATCTCGAACGACGACACCGGCATCTCCGAGGATCTCGACGTCAGGTTCGGGGTCGCGAAGCGGATCGTGGAGCGGGCCGCCGACCACGGCATCGCTCGCGAGGACGTGGTCGTCGACCCGCTCGTGATGCCGATCGGCGCGATCGGGACGGCCGGACGACAGGTTTTCGCGCTGGTACGCCGGCTCCGCGACGAGCTGGGAGTCAACACGATCTGCGGGGCGTCGAACATCTCGTTCGGCCTGCCGGGCCGCCCTCGGTTGAACGCGGCGTTCCTTTCGATGGCGATCGCGAGCGGGCTCTCGTCGGCGATCACGAACCCGATCGAGGAGGAGATCCGCGAGGCGATCCGCGCCGCGGACGTCATGAACGGGAACGACCGGGACTGCGCGGCGTGGATCGCCTCGCACCGCGACCAACCGGCGGGCGACGCGGGCCGCCGGCGTGGAGGCCGGGCGGCCCGCGTCGCCCCACAGGAGGCCTCATCCACGCCGTGACCGAACCGGTCGCCGACGCCCAGGTCGTCTTCGTCCCAGCCGGTCTCCGCGGCCGGTTCGGTCACGGCACCACGGTGCTCGACGCCGCGCGCACGCTCGGCGTCGACCTCGACTCGGTCTGCGGCGGCCGGGGCATCTGCGGCCGCTGCCAGGTCGTGCTCTCGGAGGGCGAGTTCGCCAAGCACGGCTTCTCGTCGGCGGCGGCCCATCTCTCCATCGTGAACGACGTCGAGACGGACTACGCCGCCGACAAGGGCCTCGCGGCCGGGCGGCGGCTCGGCTGCCAGGCCGAGCTACTCGGTGACGTCGTGATCGATGTGCCTCCCGATTCGCAGATCCACCGCCAGGTCGTGCGGAAGGAGGCCGACGCCCACCCGATCGAGGTCGACCCGGTCGTTCGCCTCCACTACGTGGAGGTCGAGCCACCCTCGCTCGCGAGCCCCGCGTCCGATCTCCGCCGTCTCGAGGACGCGCTCGAGCGAGAGTGGGGTCTCACCGGGCTCCAGAGCGATCTGCACGTGCTCGCCGGACTCCAGGAGGCGCTCCGCGACGGCGACTGGAAGGCGACCGTGGCCGTCTACGACGAAGCCCTCGTGATCGGCGTGTGGGCCGGCTACCACGACCGGGCGCTCGGGGTCGCGTTCGACGTCGGTTCGACGACCGTGGCCGGGCACCTGTGCGACCTGGCGAGCGGCGAGGTCCTCGCGTCGGCCGGCGCGATGAACCCACAGATCCGGTTCGGCGAGGACCTGATGAGCCGGGTGAGCTACGTGATGATGAACCCGGGCTCGACCCCGGAGCTCACCGCGGCGATCCGCGGGTGCCTGAACCAGCTCGTGGCCGAGCTCACGGCCAAAGCCGGCGTGACACCCGAGGATGTGCTCGAGGCCACGATCGTCGGGAACCCGATCATGCATCACCTGGTGCTCGGCCTGGACCCGACCGAGCTCGGGAGCGCGCCGTTCGCGCTCGCGACCGACGAGGCGCAGCGGATGTGGGCCACCGAGATCGACCTCGCACTGCACCGCGGCGCGCGCGTGTACGTCCTGCCGTGCATCGCCGGGCACGTGGGCGCAGACACGGCCGGCGTGATCCTGTCCGAGGCACCCCACGTCCAGGACGAGGTCAACCTGATCGTCGACGTCGGGACGAACGCCGAGATCGTGCTCGGCGATCGCGATCGGTTGCTCGCCGCCTCGAGCCCGACCGGCCCCGCGTTCGAAGGCGCGCAGATCTCGTGCGGCCAGCGGGCGGCGCCGGGCGCGATCGAACGCGTCCGGATCGACCCGGTCACGCTCGAGCCGCGCGTGCGCGTGATCGGGAGGAACGCGTGGTCGGACGAGCCGGGGTTCCGTGGCGTGCGGGTCACCGGCGTCTGCGGCTCGGGGATCATCGAGGTGATCGCCGAGCTGTTCCTTGCTGGCGTGATCACGCCCGACGGCGTGATCGACGGGGCTCTCGTCCACCGTTCGGCTCGGGTCGCCCCCGACGGCCGCACGTTCAAGTTCCTGCTGCACGATGGTGAGCCGCAGCTGTGGATCACGCAGAACGACGTCCGCCAGATCCAGCTCGCGAAGGGGGCGCTGTACGCGGGATGCCGGCTGCTGATGGACCATTACGGGATCGACGAGGTCCACCGGATCCGGCTCGCCGGGGCGTTCGGCACCCACATCGACCCGGTCCGCGCGATGGTGCTCGGCCTGGTGCCGGACTGCGAGCCGGACCGGGTGACGGCCGCGGGGAACGCTGCCGGCACCGGGGCCCGGATCGCGCTGCTGAACCGTCGTGCCCGGACCGAGATCGAAGATGTGGTTCGCCGGGTGGAGAAGATCGAGACGGCGGTGGAGCCGAGGTTCCAGGAGCACTTCGTCGGCGCGATGGGGATCCCCCACGCGACCGCGCCGTACCCGAAGCTCGGCGGCGTCGTCCGGCTGCCCGCACGCGGGCAGCCGGAGCGCGGGGCCCGCCGTCGCAGGGAGAGGAGCAAGGCATGACCGAGGAACCGAGACGCCGTGCCGGCGGCCGAGCCGCCCGTCAGGCGGCGCGGCTGCACGCCGTCGCCGAGAAGATCCCGTTCATCACCCGGACGCTCGCGCCGGTCGAGGTGCTCTCCGAGGAGGGCATCGCCACGATCGAGC
>Ga0247727_10012614_pt1 | contig 14459 bp, 6 predicted proteins | sample WisWelCaveWW1625_FD_202498 | JGI IMG/M metagenome (GOLD analysis project Ga0247727, IMG submission 202498) | Biofilm microbial communities from Wishing Well Cave, Virginia, United States - WW16-25 | ecosystem: Environmental > Aquatic > Deep subsurface > Groundwater > Cave microbial mat | place... | reverse complement strand
AATTGAATAAGGGCTTTTTCTTGGCATACATGCTCCGAAATGTGAAAAGAATGTATGCCTTAATATATATCGCGGCATGTAAAATTCCAATAAAAAATACGTCATCGTAATTATGAAACTATGTACTTAGCGGTGACATCCCGGAGGAACTGGGCAAGCTGGTCAACCTGGGACGCCTCGGTCTATCCGATAATCAGCTCAACGGCGAAATTCCGGCGGCGTTGGGCAATCTGATTAACCTCACCTTTCTTTATCTAAACCGTAACCAACTCAGCGGCGAAATTCCAGCGGTGCTAGGCAATCTAACCAAGTTGCAACTTCTTTGGCTTGATAATAATAAACTCAGTGGCTCCATCCCGCCGGAGCTGGGCAAGCTCACCAATTTGCAGTTTGATCTCAATCTCGCCAACAACCAACTCAGCGGCGCCATCCCGGCGGAGTTGGGCAAATTGACCAACTTGCAGACTCTTGGTCTATCTTTGAACCAACTCAGCGGCGCCATTCCTGAGGACTTGAGCAAGCTGACAAACTTACTTTCTCTTTCGCTGAGCAACAATAAACTGACGGGCGCGGTGCCGCCATCGTTTGCCAGTCTGACGAAGCTCACCGGCTTGTTCCTTCAAAATAACCAGTTGGAGGATTTACCGAACCTGACCGGTCTGTCCGCGCTGAGGAATTTGTTTCTGGAGAACAATCGCTTCACCTTTGAAGATCTCGAGCCCAACGCGCCGCTGTTTAGCCGGGCAACGGTGAGATATTCTCCGCAAGCGGAGGTCGAGACCGATGCCAGATCGATGGGAAAAGATGTTCAGCTTTCCGTCAAAGTTGGCGGCCAAAACAATTTGTATCAGTGGTTCAAAGACGGCCAGGCCATAAACGGCGCAACCGCAAACACGTTCAGCGTGCAGAATGCCGACCTCAATGCTACCAGCCAGTATCACTGCCAGATTACCAACACGCTGGTGACCGGGTTGACCATCCGCAGCCGCAGTGTTAGTTTGCAGCAAGCCGCCTTTGTGGTCAACTCGACGGGCGATCAATCCGATCCAATCCTGAACGACGGCGTCTGTGACGTCGATCTCAACATGCTTGGAGATCAATGCACGTTAAGAGCGGCCATTGAAACGGTCAACGCCATGGGCGCCCAAAACGCTGCAATCACCGTTGCCAGACCGCTTGCCTTCAACATCTCCGGAAGCGGCGTTCCGGTCATCAGGCCACCCACAGCTTTGCCGATAATAAAGTTCCCGATTGTCATTGACGGCACGACGCAAGCGGCTGGCCGGGTGCGGCTGACGGGTCCGGGTGGAGACGTAGTCGGCGTGGCTATCTTCGCCGATGGCTGCACCGTTAAAGGGCTTCTCATCGATGGATTCAGCGTCGGATTGGGAATTATTGGGAACGGCAACACGGTCGAAGAAAATTTTATGGTAGGCAATAATAGAGGCATCAGCATCGCTGCCGGCGCCAACAGCATTAGAAGAAATATCGTGGCGGAAAATAAAGTCGAGGGCATCTTCATTAACGGTGAGTCCAACCTCGGTCCTATCGGAAACATGATCGAGGACAACCTGATCGGCACGGAAGACGATGGCGTCACGCCTGCGCCCAATGGCATCGGTGTGTTCATTAAGGGAAAGCTGGCGCGCCAAAACACGATCAAGAACAACCTGATCTCGGCCAACAATATTGGAATACAATTTGAGGAAAACAGCGGCAACACCGTTGAGGGCAACCGCATTGGCACGACGGCGGACGGCCAATCCCCGCTGGGCAACGGCATCGGCGTTCTTCTGGAGAAATCCGCAAAGAGCATCATCAAAAACAACGTTGTTGCGGACAGCAGGCAGAGCGGGATTTTTGTGAGTGAAGGATCAGAAAACATCATCGAGGGCAACAAGATCGGCACCGACGCGAGCAGCGCGACGGCGCTGGGCAACGGGGAGCACGGGGTTGAAATTGAAAATGCTTTCCGCAACCTGACCAAAGACAACGTCATTTCGGGCAACAAAGGCGCCGGCGTTTTTATTTCGGGACTGCGGGCAAATGAAAATACTATCGAAAACAACAGAATCGGCGCCAACGCCGCGGGCACCGAACCGTTGGGCAACGGTATGGAAGGCGTGCTCATTCAGGATGTGGCGGCGACGAATGTGGTCCTGAATTTAATTTCTGCGAACGGCAAGAGCGGCATTGTGATTGAAGGCGGCGAGGCGTCTGAGAGTATCATTGACAATAACTCCATCGGCACCGACATTTTTGGGGGAGATGTTTTTGGCGTGATGGGAAATCGCGAGCACGGCGTGCTGATCGACCGCGCGCCATCGTCCACGCTTGAAGAGAATCTGATTGCGTTCAATCATAACGCCGGGATCATGCTGCTGGCAGCGCCAAGCGGAGCTGTCGAACGCAACAACATCCATCACAACGTCATCGGCATCGATGTTCAGGGAGAAGGCAGCGACGAACTTAGAATCATCGGCAACCGCATCCATCTCAATGTCACGAATATCAATGCCAGCAATGCCGAGTTCATCGCGCAAAACAATAATGTCTTCAATGGCGCTGGCGCCGGCACCGGCATTCACCTGACGCGCTCACACGCGGTTATTCAGGGCAACAACCTCACCGGCGACGCGGGCGATGCCATTACGCTGGAACAGGGCAGCACCGCGCTCATCACTAACAACAATGTTTTTGGCAATCGGGGAATGGGCGTGAACAACCGCAATCCTTCGGTGAGCATCGCGGCGCAACGCAACTGGTGGGGCAATGCCAACGGCCCCGGCGGCGCCGGCCCGGGCAGCGGCGATGAAGTCAGCGCCGGCGTGAATTTCGCCAATTGGCTGGCGCAGCCCGTGGCGGTCGTGGCCGCAGCGGAAGGCGATACGCTGACCCTCGTTGCCGGCAGGACCGATACGGTTGCGGTTTTTCTGCAGAATTGGCAAAAGCCCGATGACGTGCTCCGAGTGAGTATCAGCGACAACCGCGGGTGGCTGCAAGAACCAAAGACGTTTTCCGTAACGCTGCGCGATAATCTTGGAGCAGAAGCAAGGATTGCCTTTGCCGTCCCAGTCGGCATTTCGGACGGCAGCGCTAACAACGTGCGAGTCATCGCCGCTTCTCAAACGAACTCGAATGCTGCCGACACCACGACCTTTACGGTGGTTTCACAGAAGGCGGTGCTGATGAATATTCGCGTCGTTCCGGATTCCGTGAGGATGGCGCCCGGCGATTCGGCGCAATTTACGGCTTCGGGCGTGGATCAATTTGGCCGTGATTTTAATTTCACGCCGATGTGGAGCGCCACTGGCGGCGTCATTGACGCGAACGGCTTGTACATCGCGGGCAATATCACCGGAACGTTTTTGGTGACGGCTGCCGGTCCAAATACGCAGGTTCAAGGACAGGCGGTGGTGCGCATCGAGGTGACGGTTGCGGTGGAGGAGGATGCTCCTGCGATACCCACTGAGTTTCGTTTATATCAGAACTATCCCAATCCCTTCAATCCCGAGACATGGATTCAATATGATCTTCCCCAAGCTACGCATGTGCGAGTTGAGATATTCAACATTTTAGGAGAAAAAGTCAAAACGTTGGTGGATGAAAAAAAACCGGCCGGCGCTTATAAAATCATTTGGAACGGACAAACGGATAACGGGAAGGCGGCGGCTTCCGGAGTTTATATTTATCGGCTGCAGGCGGGAGGTTCTTCGGCAAACTCAGGACAAAATTTTTTGCAAACCCGCAAAATGGTTTTTCTTCGCTAAGGCCATTGGCATGATGATCGGCGAAACCATTTCACCTTACACAACATATAGGACGAGCCGCAACCAAACAGGAAAAGTTATCCGCCGAACTGCACCGGAGTCGCCGAGTGTCGACGAAGGATATTTTTGCGGCGTTTTTCGGAGGAGGAAATTTTTCGCCGCGTTATACCAGGCGCGACTGAGTTTGGCCGAATGTTGTCTGGCCGGCTTTGAAAAAGTTGACGAGTTTTAAAACTGTCATAAAACCCTTATAAAAACTGGGCGAAATGATACGCTTCGAAAAAACCCTTTTGTTTTTTCGCGCCTTCCTGTCTCAGTGTTTAAAAAAACTGTTTGTCGGTCAAAGAACTTTCAGAATTTTATTCTGAGTTTGAGTGCGTTAGCAAATACAATAACTTGATCCCGCCAGCGGGAGACGTGATTTTTACCCGTACCTGAGGAGGAGCGGATGAAAAACGGCGCATTATTTTTCAAAGGCATTGTGCTCGCTGTCGCGTTCATCAGTGCAACTGGCAGCTTCGCGCAAACCAACACATTCGTGTATGATTCGACGCTTTACAAAGCGATGCAATGGCGCAATATCGGCCCATTTCGCGGCGGCAGGGCGTGCGCGGTGGCGGGCGTGCCGGGCCAGCCGTTCACGTATTATTTCGGCGCGACCGGCGGCGGCGTTTGGAAAACCGAAGATGCGGGAGTGACGTGGAAAAATATTTCCGACGGCTTTTTCAAAACCGGCTCGGTCGGCGCGATTGCCGTTGCCGACGCCGATCCGAATGTGATTTACGCCGGCATGGGCGAAGCGGCCATTCGCGGCGTGGCGACTTCGCATGGCGACGGCGTCTACAAATCGACTGACGCCGGCAAAACCTGGAAGCGCCTCGGGCTCGAAAGAACGCGCCAGATTTCGACGGTTCGCATTCATCCGAAAGATCATGATCTCGTTTATGTCGCGGCGCAGGGCAGCATTTGGAATCCGAATCCGGAGCGCGGCATTTATCGCTCGAGAGACGGCGGCAAGACTTGGGAACTCGTTTTGCGCGTGAGCGACGGGGCTGGAGCCAGCGACCTGAGCATGGACGCCAACAATCCTCGCATTTTGTACGCGGCGTTTTGGGAGCATCAGCGCCGGCCGTGGCGAATCATCAGCGGCGGGCCGAACAGCGGCATTTACAAAACCACCGATGGCGGCGACACGTGGCAAAAACTCACCGAAGGTTTGCCCGGCGCGATCATGGGAAAAATCGGCGTCGCGGTTTCGCCGAAAAATCCGGAGCGCGTCTGGGCGATTATCGAATCCGACAAAGGCGGCTTGTATCGCTCGGACAACGGCGGCAAAAATTGGCAGCTCATCAACAACAAGCGGGTGTTGCGAGCGCGGGCATGGTATTACAATGAAGTGTTTGCCGATCCGCAGGATGAAGAGACGGTTTACGTGCTCAATGCGCCGATGTTAAAGTCGGTTGACGGCGGCAGAAATTTTAAACCCGTGCCGACGCCGCACGGCGACAATCATGATTTGTGGATCAATCCGGCGAATAATCAAAATATGATCAACGGCAACGACGGCGGGGCGAATGTTTCTTTCAACGGTGGCAAAACCTGGTCGACGCAAGCCAATCAGCCGACGGCGCAATTTTATCGCGTCATCGCCGACAATCGTTTTCCTTATTATGTTTACGGCGGGCAGCAGGACAACTCTTCGGTGGCGATTCCGAGCCGCACGACGGATGGCGGCATCGACCGCGAGCATTGGTATCCGGTCGGCGGCTGCGAAAGCGCGTATGTGGCGTTCAATCCCGAGCGGCCGGATTTGATTTATGCCGGTTGCTATCAGGGCATCATTACCGAGTATGACGCCGCGACGAAAAAAGAGCGCAATGTGATGGCCGATCCTTATCTCGGCCTCGGCAGCGACGCCCAAGAGCATCGTTATCGTTTCAATTGGAACGCGCCGATTGCGGCGTCGCCGCACGATCCGCAGGTGATTTATCACGCCGGAAATATTTTATTGCAATCGCGCGACCGCGGACAAACGTGGCAGGAGATCAGCCCGGATTTGACGCGCAATGAAAAAGACAAACAGGGCAAGGGCGGCGAACCGATTACCAACGAAGCGGCGGGCGCCGAAGTTTACAACACGATTTTTTACGTCGTCGAATCGAAGCACGCGGCCGGGACGATTTGGGCGGGCACGGATGATGGATTGGTTCACCTCACGCGCAACGGCGGAAAAAATTGGGCGGCTGTGACGCCGAAGAATATCGGCGAAACGCAAATCAACGCCATCGAAGTGTCGCCGCACGATCCGGCAACGGCTTACCTTGCGGCGACGCGCTACAAATTCGGCGACTTCACGCCGCACATTTTTAAAACGACGGATTACGGCAAAAGTTGGACGCGGCTCGTCAACGGCATCGGCAACGAGGCGTTCGTGCGCGTCGTGCGCGAAGATCCGAAGCGCAAAGGTTTGTTGTACGCCGGAACGCAAACCGGACTTTACATTTCATTCAACGACGGCAAGCAATGGCAGCCGTTTCAGCTCAATTTGCCGATTGCGCCGATTACCGATTTGACGATTCGAAACGATGATTTGGTGGCTTCGACGGAAGGCCGTTCATTTTGGATTTTGGATGACCTCACCCCGCTGCATCAAATCAACGATGAAATGGCGAAAGCAGAGATGCATCTATTCAAGCCGCGCCCGGCGTATCGCATGGAGGGCGGCAGCAGCGACCGGCCCGGCGTCGGCAAGAATCCGCCGAACGGCGCGATGATTTTTTATTATTTTGCCAAAGCGCCGGACACGGCAAAGATTGAAATCAAGCTCGACATTCTCGACGCCAATGATCAAATCGTTCGCAGTTATTCTTCCAAACGCAAGGAACAAAGCAGCGGCGAACAAGACGGCCCGGGCGGCGACGCGCCGAGGCCATTGCCGGTAAAAACCGGGATGAATCGTTTCGTGTGGGATTTGCGCGGGGACAATGTGCTGCGAGTGCCGGAGTTATTCACCTTTGGAAGTTTGCAAAGCTACAAGGTTGCGCCCGGCACTTACAAAGCGCGGCTCTCCATTGACGAAAAAAATTTGATGCAGCCTTTTGAGGTGGCGCAAGATCCGCGCATACCGATCGCCCCCGCCGCTTTTCAAGAGCAGCAAACGCTGTTGGCAACGATTCGCAGCCACGTCAACGAGATTCACGACTCGGCGCAGCGGTTGCGCGAGGTGCGCAAGCAGGCGAAGGATTTGCTGGCGCGCGCGAAAGATCAGAACAACGCCAAAGCCATCGCCGATTCCGGCAAAGCGCTGGTGGAGCGAATCACCAAATTTGAAGAACAACTCGTGCAGCCGAAACAGGAAACTTTTCAGGACGTGATCAATTTTCCCAACAAGCTGAACGCGCAATTTTTGTATTTGATGAGCGCGATCGACGCTTCCGATCCGCCGTTGACGAATGGCGTCAAAGCGCGTTATACAACCTTAAAAACCCTATTCGAACAGCTTCAATCCATCAAAAATCGTCTGCTTGAACAAGAGGTGCCGCGATTCAATGCCTTGTTTCAACAGAACGCGATTCCGGCGGTGATTGTGCCCAAGGCGGCGTCGGTTCCTGCGGCGGGCAGTGACGGAAAAAATTAGCGCTTAATCACAATCGGCCGGTCGGCGGCTGGCATCGAAGTTGCCTGATATTCATTGCAAACCGGTTGTCGTTCGACGCAAAATCATATTCTGCGCGTGCGTCATTTTGCGGTATAGTAAAATTGTAACGAGCAGGATTCAATTTTGAAACGACGCAAAATCAAACGACGCCGGCAACTTGCAGGAGGCATTATGAAGACGCCAGCACTGAAACAGCGCGCGCAAAAACTCGTTGCGCTTTTTTTCTCTCTCAACGCTATTTGCATTGTCGCGCTGCTTGCAACCGCATGTGAGGATCGCATCATCACGCAGCCGCGCGTTCCGGGCCGGCCGCTTTACGGCATCGATGTCAATAATAATCTGATCCGCTTTGGCAGCCTGCGCCCGGACTCGGTTATTATTCGCAAAAATATTTCCGGCCTGCGGCCGGGCGAAACGATCATCGGCGTTGATTTTCGGCCCCTCGATAAAAGACTTTACGCCCTCAGCAGCGCGAGTCGTCTGTACATTTTGGACACGTTATCTGGCGCCGCCGGGCAAGTCGGGCCTTCTGCCCTGCCAACGGCGTTGAACGGAACCTACTTCGGGCTTGGCTTCAATCCGGTTCCGGATAAAATTCGCCTGCACAGCAATGCCGAACAAGATTTGCGCTTGGATCCCGTTACCGGCGTGCTCGCCGTCGATTCGACATTGGCTTATGACGTCAGCGACATTTATTTCAACATCAATCCGAATATTGTCGGCACGGCCTACACCAACAGCGTCCCCGGCGCCACTTCGACCACGCTATATGCGATCGATTCCAACCTCGACATTCTCGTGACCTTGCCCGTTCCAAACAACGGCCGAATGAGGGCGGTTGGCGCTTTGGGCGTCAACACCGCGGATTGGGTGGGTTTTGATATTTCAGGAAGAGATGGAATGGCATTCGCCGCTTTGACGACGAACCCCATCGGCGGATCGAGCCTCTATACGGTCGATCTATCGACTGGAGCGGCGACATTATTGGGTAATTTCGGCAATCGCGCGACGCTGCATAGCCTCGCGATTGCGCCATAATTTTTTCTAAAATCCCATGCCCGTCGCGTTGAGTTTGATGCGATAGATGGCGTGATCGGCAGTGATGTAAAGCGTCGAGCCGTCATCGCCCCACGCGCAGTTCGCCGTCGCGACGCCGGTTTCAATGCTGCCGAGATGAGTGCCGTCGGGCGCGAAAACGTGCAAGCCGCCCGGCCCGGCGCCGTAAAGATTTCCGGCTTTGTCCACTTTCATGCCGTCGGGCGCGCCCGGTTTGGTTTTCGTCCACGCCGTCGCATCGAAAAAGACGCGGCCATTCGCAATCGTCCCATCCTCTCTCACCTCGAATTTCAACCACGCCGCGCGCTTCGGATCAACGTCGGTGACGTACAAAATTTTTTCATCGGGAGAAAAAGCCAGGCCGTTCGGCGCTTTGATTTCTTTCGCGAGCAGAGTAAGTTTGCCCTCGGTTGCGAATCGATACACGCCTTGCAACACGAGTTCCTTATTGGGATCATCAAAGGTTTTTGGCAAACCAAACGGCGGATCGGTGAAATACATATCGCCATTCGATTTGAACACGACGTCGTTGGGGCTGTTCAAACGTTTGCCCTCATAACGATCGACAATCGTCGTCTTCGTGCCGTCGGCGTTGAGTCGAGAAATGCGCCGGTCGCCGTGTTCGCATAACACGAGCCGGCCTTGCGGATCAAACGTCAATCCATTCGAGCCGGGTTCTCGGCCTGCAAACGGCGTTGAGCCGGAGTAACCGCTCGGTTTTAAAAACAAACTCACTCCCTTGCTTTCCTGCCATTTAAAAACTGAATTGTTGGGAATATCCGAGAACAGAAGAAATCTCTCGGCGCGATTCCACGCCGGGCCTTCGACCCAGGTGAAACCGTCGGCGAGCTTTTCCAATTTCGCCTCTTTGGGGACGAGCTGGTCGAAGCGCGGATCGAGTCGAATGATCTTCGTTGTGCGATTTGACTGCGCGACCGCGGATGAAACGGCCAACAAGACGATCGCCAGCCGGTAGAACCGAGCGAGTTTTCTCATGAGCGCCGATCTCCTTTGGGTGATTCGACAGCACTTATCAAAGCGATCTCTTCAATTTGTCGTCCGCCCGCTTTTCTCCTTACAAAATTTTAAATTCTCCACGCCACGCCCCTCGTTAAGGTTTCTCAGAAATTCGACGAATCTTTAAACTCGATTGTACAACAAAATCGCCGAGAGCAAGTCTTCTATCAAAATTTGAAAAGAGAAATTTCTTAACGCGCCGGGGCCGCCTTGATTTTCGCATGCGATTTACGTAACTTCAACGGCAGGTCAAATGATTGCGGAATGAAATTAAATTTCGGATAAACTTATGGCTCGATTAAAGAGTTGGCTGTTCGCGGCGTTGTGGCTCTGCGGCGTTGTCGCGCCCGCGCCGGCGCAGCAGTACAATATTTTCCATACAAAATTGGACAACGGCTTGCAGGTGATTGCCATCGAAAATCCGATTGTGCCGCTGGCGACGATTGAGATTGCCGTGCGCAACGGCGCTTTTACGGAGCCGCCGGAGTACAACGGCTTGTCGCATTTGTACGAGCACATGTTTTTTAAAGCCAATGCCAATCTGCCGGATCAGGAAAGCTTTCTTGAACGCGTCGGCGAGCTGGGCATTTCGTGGAACGGCACGACACGCGAGGAAGTGGTGAATTATTATTTCACGCTGCCCCAGGACAATTTGCGCAAAGGCATGGAATTTATGGGCGCCGCCATCCGCACGCCTTTATTTTTGGAAGAGGAGTTGGCGCGCGAGCGGCAGGTGGTGATCGGCGAGTATGATCGCCAGGAATCCAATCCGTTTTTTTATCTCATCACGGCGGTCAACAAAAAATTGTGGCACAAATATTACAGTCGCAAAAATGTGATCGGCGACCGGCAAATCATCCTCGCCGCCGATCGCGAGAAAATGAAAACGATTCAGCAGCGTTACTACGTGCCGAATAACGCAGCGCTGTTGGTGGCCGGCGGCGTCGAGCATGAAAAAGTTTTTAAATTGGCCAAAAAAATTTTCAGCTCGTGGCCCGCCGGCGAGGCTCCGTTCGTGAAATATCCGGCCCCCGATCATCCGCCGTTGCCGAAGAGCGAAATGGTGGTCGTGGAAAAGCCGGTGAATGCCGTGACGCTTATCATTAATATGCACGGCCCGAGCGTGCGCCAAGATCCGCAAGCGACTTATGCCGCCGATGTGTTCTCATATATTCTTTCGCAGCCCAATTCAACATTCTACCAAAAGCTGGTTGACAGCGGGCTGCTGGCGACGGTGAATTTGAATTACTACACGCTCGATAAAACCGGCCCGATCACGATTTTCGCGCAAACGACCGCGGACAAGTATGAGGCGGCGGTGCAAGCCATTTGGGCGCAGGTTCAAAAATTTACCGAGCCGGATTATTACACCGACGCGCAATTGGCCAATTCAAAACATCAGCTCGAAATCAATGAAACCTACAGCCACGAAAAGCCCTCGACTTACGTGCATACCATCGGTTTTTGGTGGAGCGTCGCCAATCTCGATTATTATTTGAACTATGTCGATTATTTGCGAAAAGTGACGCGCGACGATATCAACGCTTACGTGCGCCGCTATATTCAAAACGCGCCGCACATTATGGGCGTGTTGGTCTCGCCGGAAGATCGCAGGAAATTAGGGCTCGACGAAGGAAAAGCATTATGAAAAACACATGTCGCTGGCAATTGGTGACGAGGCTTGTGGGAGCGTTGCTGCTCGCGGGATTGTCGCCGCTATGGGCAGGCAAAGTTGAAGAATTTACGGTCAACGGCCTGAAAGTCATTTTAAAAAAGAATTCCGCCAATGAAGTCATTGTGACGCAGTTGTACATTCGCGGCGGCGTGCTGAATTTGACGCCGGAAATCGCCGGTCTCGAGCCGCTGCTGTTTGAGGCGGCGGAAAAAGGCACGGCGAAATTTCCCAAAGAAAAAATCACTGCCGAGCTGGCGCGAATGGGCGCGCAAATCGGCAGCGACGTTAGGCGCGATTATAGTCTCTATCAAATGCGCTGCGTGAAAACGCATTTCGATTTATCATGGGAAATTTTTGCCGACGTGATTTCGAACCCCGCGCTCGATTCCAATGAAGTCGAGCTTTCCCGCGAGCAGCTCATCACGGCGCTGCGCCAACGCCGCGACAATCCCGATTCTTATCTGGAGCTTCTCGGCGAGGCAAAATTTTATCAAGACCATCCTTACGCCCTCGATCCGCTCGGCACGGAAGAGTCCGTGCGCAGAATCACCATCGCGCAGATGCGGCAATATCTCAAAGACAATTTGATCGCGACGAAATTGCTGCTCGTCGTGGTCGGCAATATCGAGAAAAGCGCTGTGCAAAAAAAAGTTGCGGCGGCATTTGGGCAACTGCCGACAGGAAACTACAAGCCGCAATATCCGGCCATGGTCAAACATAACGCGGCCGGCGTGCAAATCGAAGCGCAGCCGTTGCCGACCAATTACATCGCCGGCTATTTTACCGCGCCGAGCCTGCGCGATCCGGATTATTACGCTTTGCGCACCGCCGTGGCGATTTTGCAGGATCGCGTGTTTGAAGAAGTGCGCACTAAACGCAATTTGTCTTATGCACCGGAGGCTTCCATCGAAGACATGTTCGCAAATTTCGGGAAACTTTATGTCACCACCGTCGCGCCTGATACGACGATCAAGCTGATGCTCGCCGAAGCCAAGCGTTTGCAAAATCGCTTGCTCGACGCCGGGGGATTGCGCGAGCGCATCAATTTATCGCTGACCAGTTACTATTTGGAGAATGAGACGAACCTCGCGCAAGCCACCTTTTTGGCGCGTTTTGAGTTGGCGGGTTTGGGCTGGCGCGAAAGTGAAAAATTCGTCAGGAACAGAAAAGGAGTGACACCTGAACAATTGCAGGAAGCCGCGAAAAAATATATCAACAACATTCAGTTTGTGGTTATCGGCGATCCGGCGAAAATCGATCACAAGCTCTTCACTTCAAAGTGAGTCCGAGATTTTATTCACCGATAAAAAATTTTTAAACAATCTTGTAAGGTTTCGCCCGGCCCCACGACCAAACTGCGGACAGGTTTCCTCGGGAAAGTTATCGGCGAAGGTTGGCCAAAAACGATTGATTTAATCAACTCTGAACTGTGAAACAGGCAACGACTATGAAATTCAAACAAGCGCTGATCGAATGGCTGGCGCGGCGACTGCCATCTTGCAAAGAAGTGACGCGAATGGCCTCGGAGTCGATGGAGCGAAAACTGCCGCTGCGTCAACGCCTCGAGGTGAAATTGCATTTACTCGTTTGTAGTTTGTGCATGAGATATGTCAAACAACTGCAACTGATGCGTGAAGTCGCGCATCAACATAACGCCAAGATTAAAGACGGTGTTGTGTCCCCTCATTCAGCTCTTTCCGCTAAAATCCGCGAACGCATGAAGCGATCACTCCAGTTTTGAGATCTACGTCAAATTTTCTGAATAAACGTGAAATTCGGCGAAAAATCTTTTTCTGTTACGCCACCGCCTCGCGCACGGCTTCCTCGCGCGGATGCACAGTAACCGGCTCATTCCCATTCGACGGCGCCACTTCCACCTTCGTAAACCGCGCCAGCAGCGTGTAAACCACCGGCACGAGCACCAGCGTTAAAAACGTCGAGAGCAACATGCCGCCGACAACGGCGATGCCGAGTGGCCGGCGCGCTTCGGCGCCGGCGCCGAGGCCAATCGCGATGGGCAGAATGCCGAAGATGGTGGAGAACGACGTCATCAGAATCGGGCGCAAGCGAATCGTCGAGGCTTCGGCAACCGCGTCGAACAAACGTTGGCCGCGTTCGCGCAATTGATTGGAATATTCTACGATCAAAATCGCGTTCTTCGTCACCAAACCGATCAACATGATCAAACCGATTTGCGAGAAAATGTTCATGGTCTGTTTGAACATGAACAGCGCGATCAACGCGCCGGCAACAGCGAGCGGCACGGAGAACAGAATCGTCAACGGATGAATGAAGCTCTCGAATTGCGCGGCCAGCACGAGATAAATGAACACGACGGCAAACGCGAAAAGAAAATACAGCGCGTCGCTGGAGTCGCGAAACTCGCGCGATTGTCCGGTTAAATCGCGTTTGATCGAAGCGGACAAACTCGTGTCGGCAATGCGATCGAGATCATTCAACGCTTGGCCGAGGCTCACGCCGGGCACCATGCTCGCGGTGATCGTCGCGGAACGCACGCGGTTGAAGTGATTCAACTCTTTCGGCGCGACGGTTTCTTTGACGTTCACGACGTTTGCAAGCTGCACGAGCCCGCCGGCGCCGCGCCCCTCAAGGGCGCGGGCTTGAGTCCCGCGCAGATAAATGCCTTCAATCGTGCTCGGCGTCGCGCGATCCGTGGGTTTGAGCTGCACGATCACGTCGTATTGTTTCGCGCCGCGCTTGAAATTCGTCACCACGCGGCCGCCGAGAAAAGTTTCGAGCGTGCCGCCGATATCCGTCACCGAAACGCCGAGGCCGGCGGCGCGCTCGCGATCAATGGTGATTTCAAGCTGCGGTTTGTTCAAGCGCAGGTCGCTATCTAAATTTATGAGGTAGCCGAGCTGCGAAGCCTGCGCCATCATCGCGCCGACGGCGCTTTGCAATTCTTCGTAAGAATCCGCCTGCAGAACATAAGACACGGGCGTGAAGTTGAAATCCGAGGCCACGCTCGGCGGATTCAACACGAATGCGAGCACGCCGGGAATGGAAAAAAGCTGCGGGAAAAGTTCCTGCACGATTTGCTGCTGCGATTTTTCTCGTTGATCTTCCGGCTTCAATCCCATAAAGACGAAGCCGTTGGTGACGCGGCCGGGGCCGCCGAAACCCACGCCAGTCGCGGTGAAAACACCGTCGGTCTCGGGACGGCTGAGCATGATTTCTTCGACCTGCCGCATGTAGCGATCCGTGTACTCAAGCGTTGCGCCTTCGGGCGCGATGACGATGCCGAAAGCCGTGCCGCGATCTT
>Ga0247727_10012613_pt1 | contig 14460 bp, 14 predicted proteins | sample WisWelCaveWW1625_FD_202498 | JGI IMG/M metagenome (GOLD analysis project Ga0247727, IMG submission 202498) | Biofilm microbial communities from Wishing Well Cave, Virginia, United States - WW16-25 | ecosystem: Environmental > Aquatic > Deep subsurface > Groundwater > Cave microbial mat | place... | reverse complement strand
ATCCTTCATCCCTGGCCAAATATTCGCTTTGCCGTCACACACCCGAGGTGGGAGCCGGATGCCTTAATCGGGCCCGTCCGGATCTGTGCGGGGGGCGCGGGGTAACCTGCGTCCCTACCGCGATTCTCGTGTTCGGCATCGGCTTTCAGCAGAAGGTCGCCTATGCGGCCTTCACCACGGCGTTCGTCGTCCTGATGAGCGCCACGGCGGCGGTGGAATCGGTGCGCTCCGAGCACATCATGGTTGCGCGCTCGTTCGGCGCGACGCAGACGCAGATCCTTTTGCGCATCTACGTGCCGAGCATGCTGCCGATCCTGCTCGAGACCCTGCGCATCTCCATGATCTTCAACTTCACCGGCGTCATGATTGCCGAGATGTATGCCTCGCGCACCGGCATCGGGCACCTGATCGCCAACTGGGGCGAGAACTTCCAGATGCCGCAGCTGTTTGCCGGGGTGATCATGCTCTCTGCGGTCGCCATCCTATTCAACGAGGCCGTGCGCGCCCTGGAGGCAAGATGCAGCACCTGGCGAACCTGAGCGAGTTGCGCGGCAAGGTGGACGAGGCCGCCATCGAGGTCGCAGGGCTCAGCCATGTCTACGCCGGCCCGGACGGCGGCGTGCCGGCACTCGTCGACATCTCCATGTCGGTCGGCAAGGGGCGCTTCGTGGTGATCGTGGGGCCCAGCGGCTGCGGCAAGACTTCGCTGCTGATGATGCTGGCTGGCCTGAGGCAGCAAACCGAGGGTAGGATCCTGTGCCACGGGCGGCCGATCCCCGAGCCCGACCCCGAGCGTGTCGGCGTCATCTTCCAGGAGGCGAGCCTGTTTCCGTGGCTCTCCACGCTCGACAACATCGAGTTTCCCATGAGCCTGCGCGGCACGCCGCGCGAGGAGCGCCGGCGCCGCTCGCAGGCGATGCTCAGCCTCGTCAGCCTGGAAGGCTTCGGCGAACGCTATCCCCACGAGCTGTCGGGCGGCATGAAGCAGCGCGTGTCGATTGCTCGCGGCCTCGTGCAGGACCCCCCCGTGCTGCTGATGGACGAGCCCTTCGCGGCGCTGGACGAGCAGACGCGCATGACCATGGGTCACGAGCTCCTGCGCATCTGGTCCACGACCAGGAAGACGGTCGTGTTCATCACGCATAGCCTGACCGAGGCGGTCTATCTCGCCGACGAGGTGCTGGTGATGTCCGCCCGGCCCGGCCGTATCATCGACCACATCGAGGTGACGCTGCCGCGGCCGCGCACCTACGAGATGATGGCAACCGACGTGTTCGGCCGCCTGCGCGACCGCATCTGGCAGCAGATCCGCAAGACTGGGTGAGGTTTGTCCATGCGCCGTCCAGATCCCGCCACGGTCCGCTGGGCCATCCTGGCCGCCCTGCTGATCCTGTGGGAGGTGGTGCCGATGACCGGCGCCCTGCCCGAGCTGTTCCTGCCGTCGCTGTCGAAGACGCTGACGGTGCTCTGGATCGACCTCGACATCTACTTCGCGGCGCTGCTCGTGACCCTCTACGAGGTCGCCTTCTCGATGCTGATCGCCTGCGGCCTCGGCATCCTCGTGGGTGCTCTGGTGGGTGGGCTCGCCGTGTTGCGCAACCTGCTGCTGCCGATCTTCTCCAGCCTCTATGCGGTGCCGATCGTCATCCTCTATCCCATCTTCACGGCCTGGTTCGGCATCGGCTCCAGCTCCAAGATCGCGTTCGCGGGCATCTACGGCTTCTTCCCGGTCATGCTGTCGACGGCAGCGGGCATCCGCACCATCGACCCGCAGTTCATCCTGGCCGCACGCAGCATGGGCGCCACGCTGCCACAGCAGATCACGCGCGTGATCATCCCGGCCTCGCTGCCGACCGTATTCGCCGGCCTGCGGCTCGGCGGCGCGCTCACCATCATCGGCGTGGTGGTGTCGGAGATGCTGACGTCATCCGCCGGCATCGGCTATCTCGTCACCCTCAACCGCACCATCCTCGACAGCGCGCGCGTGTTCGCCGCCATCCTGGCGATCCTGGTGCTGTCGATCGCCTACTACATGATGGCGCGCACGCTCGAGCGCCGCATGGTCGTGTGGCAAACCGCGGGTCGACAGCAGAAGTCCTCTTCGCGCGACAGCACGGTTGCCATAGCCGCGCCCTCCGCGGCTTGAGCGTCAGCGGTCTCGCGCGCGATCGGCATTTGCAGATTCAAAGGAGCATCCGCCATGTCATCGCCCCTGTTGCCCACCACCGTCGTCGGCAGCTACCCCCAGCCGGACTGGCTGGTGAACCGCGAGATGCTGTCGAAGACGGTGCCGCGCGTGCGCATGGACATCTGGCGCGTCCCCGAGGCCTGGCTCGAGCAGGCGCAGGACGACGCCACCCTCGTCGCCATCCGCGACATGGAGCGTGCCGGCATCGACATCATCACCGACGGCGAAATTCGCCGCGAGAGCTACTCCAACCGCTTCGCCACGGCGCTGGAAGGCATCGATACGGACAAGCCCGGCCACGTCAAGGCGCGGTCGGGCCAGCAGACGCCGGTGCCGCGCGTGGTCGGCAAGATCAGGCGCACGCGCGCGGTGGAGGTGCGCGACATGCAGTTCCTGCGCGCCAATACCGACCGGGTGGCGAAGATCACGCTGCCGGGCCCCTTCACCATGAGCCAGCAGGCCAAGAACGAGTTCTACAAGGACGAGGAGGAGATGGTGATGGACTACGCCATCGCCGTGAACGCGGAGGCGCGCGAGCTGGAGAAGGCCGGCGCCGACGTCATCCAGCTCGACGAGCCGTGGCTCAGGAACGATCCCGACGCGGCCAAGCGCGTCGCGGTCAAGGCCATCAACCGCGCGCTCGAGGGCATCAAGGTGCCGACCATCGTGCATCTGTGCTTCGGCTACGCGGCGCTGGTGCCGGGCGAGACCAAGCCGGTCGGCTACTCGTTCCTGCCGCAGCTCGCCGATAGCACGGCCCAGCAGATCTCGATCGAGGCGGCGCAACCCAAGCTCGACCTCGGCGTGCTCAAGGATTTGGCGCGCAAGAAGGTGCTGCTCGGCGTGATCGACCTCAACGATCCGAAGGCCGAGACGCCCGAGGTGGTGGCCGAGCGCATCCGGGCCGCCTTGAAGTTCTTGGGTCCCGACAAGCTGATACCGGCGCCCGACTGCGGCATGAAGTATCTGCCGCGCGCACTCGCCTTCGCCAAGCTGAAGGCGCTGAGCGAGGGCGCGGCGATCGTGCGCCAGGAGCTGTAGGGGGATGTTCCCTCTCCCCGTGAAGAACGGGGAGAGGGGGAAACGGAGAACGCCATGCTGCCGCTGCTGCCGACGACGCTGGTGGGAAGCTACGCGCAGCCCGACTGGCTGATCGACCGCGCCAAGCTGGGGCAACGCTTTCCGCCGCGCGTGCGTGCGAGGGAGTTGTGGCGCGTTGCGCCCGAGTGGCTCGAGCAGGCGCAGGACGACGCCACCTTGCTCGCCATCCGCGACCAAGAGCGGGCGGGGCTCGACATCATCACCGACGGGGAGATGCGCCGCGAGAGCTACTCCAACCGCTTCGCCACGGCGCTCGACGGCGTCGACATCGACAATCCCGGCACCGCGCTCGACCGCAGCGGCCATCCCAACCCGGTGCCGCGCGTGGTGGGCCCGGTCAAGCGCCGCCACCCCGTGCAGGTGCGGGATGTCGAGTTCTTGCGCGCCAACACCGATCGTCCCATCAAGATCACGGTGCCCGGCCCCTTCACCATGAGCCAGCAGGCCCAGGACGACTACTACAAGGACGAGGTGGCGCTCGCCTTGGACTATGCGGCCGCCGTCAACGTGGAGATCGAGGACTTGTTCGTGGCCGGCGCCGACATCGTGCAGATCGACGAGCCTTACATGCAGGCGCGGGCCGAGAAGGCCAAGAGATACGGCGTGCAGGTGCTCGATCGCGCGCTGCAAGGAATCAACGGGACCACGGCGGTCCACATCTGCTTTGGCTATGCGGCGGTGATCCACAACCGTCCGCCGGCCTATTCGTTCCTGCCGGAGTTCGAGGGCTCGAAGGTGCAGCAGATCTCCATCGAGACGGCGCAAGCCAACCTCGACTGCGCAATCCTGGCGAAGCTGCCGAGCAAGACCATCCTGCTGGGCGTGCTCGATCTCTCGGATATGTCGATCGAGACGCCGGAGACGATCGCCGCGCGCATCCGCCGTGCCCTGCCGCACGTTCCGGCCGAGCGCATTGTCGTGGCGCCGGACTGCGGCCTCAAGTATCTGCCGCGCGAGGTGGCCTTCGGCAAGATGCAGGCCATGGTGGCGGGGGCGGCGATCGTGCGACGCGAGCTGCAGGCGTGAGCTTGCGGCCCTGAGCGCAGCTGGGAGATAGTGGGGCTCGAGCCAGCCTGCCCGCCGCCACGTCTGGGAGCCGCGCCCATGCCGAAGACCCATCGCCTCGATGCCGGCGCCGAGACCGTGCACTGGGGCTATTTCGACGCCAAGCTGCCCCCGCTCCTGACCATCGACAGCGGCGACACCGTCGTCATCTCGACGGTGTCGGGCGGGCCAGAGGTGATGCCGCCGCCGCCGCTGGTCGTGCCCGAGGCGCTCGCCGCCGTGCAGGCGCACGTGCGGCCCCTGCTGCCCGGCCACATGTGCACCGGGCCCGTCGCCATCCGGGGCGCCAAGGCCGGGCAGGTGCTCGAGGTGCGCATCAAAGCCATCGATCTCCACTACGACTGGGGCTACAACTTCTCCGGCCCGATGACTGGCGCCCTGCCGGATGATTTCCCGACCAGGCGGCTCATGCACATCACGCTCGACCGGGCGCGGATGACCGGCCGGCTGCCTTGGGGGTTGGAGCTGCCGCTGCGGCCCTTCTTCGGCGTGATGGCGGTGGCGCCGCCGGCGGCGTGGGGCAGGGTGTCGACACTGCCGCCGCGCAAGAACGGCGGCAACCTCGACAACAAGGAGCTGGTGGCCGGCACCACGCTCTATCTGCCCATCCATGTCGATGGCGCGCTGTTCTCGGTCGGCGACGGGCACGGGGTGCAGGGGGACGGAGAGGTGTGCGTCACGGCCATCGAGACCGGGCTGGTCGGGTCGTTCGAGCTCATCGTGCGTGAGGACATGCACCTGGAGTGGCCGCGCGCCGAGACGCCGACGCACATCATCACGATGGCGTTCGATCCCGACCTCGACGATTGCGTCGTCATTGCTTTGCGGCAGATGGTCGACCTGATCGCGCGGGCGACCGGGCTGCCGCGGCAGGACGCCTACGCGCTGTGCAGCCTGGCAGCCGACGTGCGCGTGACCCAGGTCGTCAACGGCTCCAAGGGCATCCACGTCATGCTGGACAAGGCGTACCTGGCGCGGCCCGCCTGATCCTCACAGATGGCCAGCCGTTGAGCGCGCCGCTAACCTCTGAGGTGGCACGCCACCCAATGCCCGCTCGAGCCTTCTTTGAGCGGCGGCGACTCCTGGCTGCAGAGCGGCAGCTGGCGGATCGGGCAGCGGGTGTGGAAATGGCAGCCCGACGGCGGCCGGATCGGGTTGGGCACGTCGCCCTGCAGCATGATGCGCTGGCGCTTGATCGTCGGGTCGGGAATGGGGACAGCCGACAGCAGCGCCTCGGTGTAGGGGTGCAGCGGCGAGGCATAGAGGTCGCGCGCCGACGCGATCTCCACGACCCGCCCGAGATACATGACCGCGACCCGCGTGCTGATGTGCTCGACCACCGACAGGTCGTGGGCGATGAACAGGTAGGTGAGGTTGAATTTCTCCTGCAGGTCCTCCAGCAGGTTGATCACCTGCGCCTGGATCGAGACGTCGAGTGCCGACACCGGCTCGTCGCAGACGATCAGCTTGGGCTCGACCGCCAGCGCGCGGGCGATGCCGATCCTCTGCCGCTGGCCGCCGGAGAATTCGTGCGGAAAGCGGCGCATGTGGTCGGCCTGCAGGCCCACGGTCTCCAGCAGCTGCACCACCCGGTCCGTGTACTCTTTGCGGGACCTGGCCAGCTTGTGGATGGTCAGGGCCTCGCTGATGATGGCGCCGACCGTCATGCGCGGATTGAGCGAGGCGAACGGGTCCTGGAATATGATCTGCATGTCGCGGCAGAGCGACCTGAGCGCGCCGCGGCCGAGTGCCGTGACGTTCTGGCCCTCGAACCAGATCTCGCCCGCCGTCGGCTCGATCAGCCGCAGGATGCAGCGTCCCGTGGTCGACTTGCCGCAACCGGACTCGCCGACGAGGCCCAGCGTCTCGCCGCCGGCGATGTCGAAGCTCACGTGGTCGACGGCGTGGACGCGATCGACCTCGCGCGACAGCAGGCCGCCCCTGACCGAGAAATGCTTGACCAGATCCTTGACCCGAAGCAGCGGCTCGGTCATCGCGCGGGCGTCTCCACTGGCGTCCCTCACAGCACGCAGGCGACCTTGTGGCCGGCCTCGACCTCGCGCAAAAGCGGTATCGCCTCGAGGCAAACGGCGGTGGCGAAGCGGCAGCGCGGCGCGAAGCGGCAGCCCGGCGGCGGGTTCAACAGGCTAGGGACGACGCCGGCAATGGCCTCGAGCCGCGTCTTGCCGGTCGCGGCCATGTCGATGCGCGGGATCGAGCGGATCAGGCCTTGCGTGTAGGGGTGCCGCGGCTGGCGGAACAGCTGCTCGACGGAGGCTTCCTCGATCACCTTGCCGGCGTACATCACCACCACGCGCTGGGCGGTCTCGGCCACCACGCCCATGGCGTGGGTGATCAGCATGACGGCCATGCCGAAGCGCGACTTGAGGTCGGCCAGCAGCTCGAGGATCTGCGCCTGGATGGTGACGTCGAGCGCGGTGGTGGGCTCGTCCGCGATCAGGAGCTTGGGGTTGCAGGACAGCGCCATGGCGATCATCACGCGCTGGCGCATGCCGCCGGAGAACTGGTGCGGATAGTCGTGCACGCGCCCCTTGGGGTTGGGGATCTGCACCAGGGCCAGCATATCGACGGTCTTGGCGAGCGCCGCCCGCCGCCCGAGCCCCTCGTGGCGCCGGATCACCTCGGCGATCTGCTCGCCCACCGTGTAGACCGGATTGAGCGAGGTCATCGGCTCCTGGAAGATGACGGCGATCTCCTTGCTGCGGATCTCGTTCATCTCCTGCGACCGCAGCGGCACGAGGTCTCGGCCCTGCCAGAGGATCTGGCCGGCGACGATGCGCCCCGGCGGCATGGCGATCAGCTTGAGCACGGACAGCGCGGTCACGGTCTTGCCGCAACCCGATTCGCCCACCACGCCGAGGGTCTCGCCCCGGCCGATGGTGAGGTCGACCCCGTCGACCGCCTGCACCATGCCGTCGTCGGTTGCAAAGTGCGTCTTGAGGCCGCGAATATCGAGCAGCGCCTCCGCCATCACATCACCCTGCGCGGATCCAGCGCGTCGCGCAGGCCGTCGCCGATGAAGTTGATGGTGAGCACGGCGAGGAAGATGGCGGCACCGGGAAACAGCGCCCAATACGGGGCGATGTCGAGATAGTCCTTGGCATCGTAGAGGATGCGGCCCCAGGTCGGGATGTCGGGCGGGAAGCCGAGGCCGAGGAACGACAGGGTCGACTCGGCGATGATGGCGGCGGCCACGTCGATGGTGGCGGCGACGATCACGGGTCCCAGCGCGTTGGGCAGGATGTGGCGCACCACCTGCCGGGTCCTGCTGGCACCGAGCGCACGTGCCGCCTCCACGAACTCCTTCTCGCGCAGCGACAGGAACTGCGCGCGCACGAGCCGCGCCACCGGCATCCAGCGCAAACCGCCGATGACGATGACGATGAGAACAAAGACGCCGCCTTCGGGTCCGAACAGCCCCTTGAGGGAATCGCGGAAGAGATAGATCACCAGCAGCAGCAGCGGTACCGTCGGCAACGCCAAGAAGAGATCGGTGAGCCACATGAGCGCCGAGCCGACGGCGCCGCGCGACATGCCGGCGATCGCGCCGACGACGGTGCCGACCAGGATCGCGACCACCATGGCGGCGAGGCCGACGGCCAGCGAGATGCGCCCGCCGTAAAGCATGCGCGCCAGCAGGTCCTGGCCCAGATCGTCGGTGCCGAGCGGGTGCGCCCACGATGGCTGCTTGAGGCGGGCCGTGAAATCGATCTCGTTGATCGGCACCCTCCACAGGAACGACCCGAACAGGATGGCCAGCACCATGGTCGCCAGGATGATCGCGCTCACGACCGCCAGGCGGTGGCGGCGGAACCGTCGCCATGCCTCCAGCCCCGGCGAGTAGTGCCGTGCACGGGTCAGAGGCGCAGTCGTAGCGGCCTCAGCCGAAGGTAATACGTGGGTCGAGCCAGCCATAGAGGATATCGGCGATCAGGTTGAAGAAGACCACGAGACAGGCGAACACGAACGTCACCGCCATGATGACGGGGGTGTCGTTGGCGAGGATCGAGCTGATCAGCAGCGAGCCGATGCCCGGGATGCGAAAGATCTGCTCGGTGACGATGGCCCCGCCGAAGATGGCGGGCATCTGCAGCGCCACCAGGGTCACCACCGGGATCAGCGCATTGCGCACCACGTGCTTCGTCACCACCACGCGCTCGCCGAGCCCCTTGGCGCGGGCCGTCGTGACGTAGTCGAGGCGGATGACATCGAGCACGGCGGAACGCACGTAGCGCGTCATGGACGCAGCGAGGGCAAGGCCGAACACCGTGACAGGCATGATCGCTTGCCGCAGATGCTCCCAGTACCATCGCCAGCCGGTGGCGCTGAGATCCGAGCGATAGACGAAGGGCAGCCAGTCCAGATAGATGCTGAACACCAGGATGAAGAGCAGCCCGGTGAAGAAGGTCGGCAGCGAGAAGCCGATGAACGCCAATGTGCTGGCGATCTGATCGAAGATCGAGTAGGGCCGCGTCGCAGCAAACACGCCGACCGGAATGGCGATCAGGATCGACAGGATCTGCGCCGTGCCGATCACGAACAGCGTCGTCGGCAGCCGCTGCAGGATCAGCTTGTCGACGTCGACGCGGCTGACGAACGAAAAGCCCCAATCGCCCTGCGCCATGGCCGTGATCCAGCGCACGTAGCGCACCGGCACCGGATCATCGAGCCCAAACTTGATGCGTAGATTGGCGCGCACCTCGGGCGGCACCGCCGGATTGGTGGCGAGCTCCTCGAAGGGATCGCCAGGCGCCAGCGCCAGCACCGTGAACAGCACGACGCTGATGCCGAGCAGGCTCGGGATGGCGATGAGGAGGCGCCTGAAAATATAGTACACCATCACCCGCCATCCCGATCTCGATCACCGCCTCGCATGTGCGGAGCTCATGCCTCGCGATACCAATCCTTCAGGTTCCAGAAATCATTGTCCCAGCCGCTGAGCTGGGCCTTGAGCTTGCTGGAGATGGCGGCAACACGCGGCCGGTAGACGACCGGGATCACCGCCTGGTCGCCCACCGCCAGCTCGTTCATGCGAACGAACAGGGCCGCGCGTTTCACCGGGTCGAGCTCGCCTTCGGCCGCGCGGAACGTCTTGTCGTACTCCTCGCTGCGATAGCGCGTAATGTTGCGACCCTGCCACTTGTTCTCCTTGGTGGCCACCTCCCAGGAGGTGAACTGATTCATGAACACCTCGGGATCGGGCTGCGACATCGTCGTCGTGTACATTTGGATGTCGCAGTAGAACTTCCCGTAGGTGTCTGGATTGGCGACATCGGATGAGAAATACACCGAGGCGGTGACCGACTTGAGCTCCACGTCGATGCCGGCCTTCTGGCAGGCCTGCTTGACGATCGCCTGGGTTTTCTGGCGCGGTGTGTTGATGGAGGTCTGGTAGACGAATTTCAGCTTCTTGCCGTCCTTCACCCTGATGCCGTCGGGCCCCTTCTTCCAGCCGGCCGCCTCCAGGACCTGATTGGCCTTGTCGACGTTGAACTCCCATTTGGTGCTCTTGGAGCGGAAACGTTCCGGATTATTGAGGAAGTTGCCAGTGGCAGTGCCGGTGCGGCCGTAGATGTGGTCCTCGACCGACTGGCGATCCACCAGCATGCCGATCGCCTGCTTGACAGCGGGGTCGGACAGCAGCGGATGCTTGGTCTTGAGGCTCGAGCGCTCGCCGTCGACCTCCGTCCAAGGATCGGTGCTGTTGATCTGAATGTGCTCGATGTTGCCGCCGGGCGTGATCACGGCCACGCCCTTGCCGCCCTTCTCCAGCCGCTGCAGGATCTCGTCCTCGACCTGCATGTTCCAGGCGTAGTCGTATTCGCCGGTCTGGATGACGGCGCGCGCGGCCGACACGGCATCGCCGCCGCCCTTCATCTCGATCGAGTCGAAGTGCGGTCGGTTGGCGACGTGATAGTCGGGGTTGAGCTCGCCCTTGACCATGTCGCCGGGCTTGAAGTCGACGAACTTGTAGGGGCCGGTGCCGACGGGCTTCAGGTTCGCCGGCGCATCGCGCGACTTGGCACCGATGTAGTCGGCGAACAGATGCTTGGGAATGATCATGCCGCGCGTGCCGACGAAGGCATCCGCCCAGAACGGCGTCGGCTTGGCGAAGATGACGCGAACGGAGAGGTCGTTGATTTTCTCGACCTTGACGTCCTTGTAGCTGCCGATCGTAACGGACGCGGTCGCGGGATCCGAGGCGTATTGCCAGTTGAACACGACATCGTCGGCGGTGAACGGCTTGCCGTCGTGCCATTTGACGCCGCTCTTGAGCTTCCAGGTGACCGACATGCCGTCGGCAGCGAGGCCGCCGTTCTGGCGGGTTGGGGCCTCGGCGGCGAGCATCGGCACGAGGTTGCCCTCCTCGTCCCACCCGGCCAGCGGCTCGTAGAAGATGCGCGAGCCTTCCTGGTCCTTGGTGCCGACCGCGAAGTGTGGGTTGAGCAGCGTCGCGCCCTGCCACCACAGCACCCTGAGGGCGCCGCCGCCGCCGCGCTTGGTCGGCTTGTACTCGGACTTCGTCTGCGCCTGCGCCACGCCGCAGAAGTCGAGCATCTGGCTCGCCATCGGCGCCGTCAGGCCGAGGGCGATCATCTTGTTGACGAAGCTGCGACGCGAGAGCTTGCCGTCCTTCACCTGGGTGATCAGACCGCGTAGTGCTTGCTCGTTCATTTTCAGGTCTCCTCTGGAATCCTGTCCCGTGCCGGTCCGCATTCCTGCGCCTGGCAACCCGTAGGTCGGTTGCCGTCAAGGAGAACAGGTTTGTGCGGCACGGTCAACGCGCGGGTGCATCTGCCCAGGAACCGGGCTTCGGCGCTGCAGCATTGGGCATATTCGGCTGCGTTGACGGGGTACGATCCGGCGACTGAGCACAGAGCCTATTGGGCCGTGCCGCCATCGCTGCCCCACACCGTTGCCTCGGTCCATCCGAGCGCCGCAAACTCCAGCGCGCGTAGCGGCGCCTCGGCTAGGGAATAGAACTCGTCGAGCTGCGGGGGCTTCACGGACGTCCCCGACAACATGGCATGTGCTTGGCCGCGATGGTGAATCTGGTGCTGGAACAGGTGCAGGAGCAGCCGATCGCGGCGCTCGCTCTGCACCCGGGTGTCGCGGTTGATGCGGACGACCTCGCCCAGCGAGCTGTCCGACAAGCCATCGCAGACGGCGATCAGCCGACGGTCGACCGCTGACTGCTGGCGCTGCAAGTCGGCCATGGTAGCGCAGGGCGTCCGGTCGGCCCAGGCCTTGGGGCCGAGCCAGCCGCCTTCGAGGCCGTCGACGTAGAACCAGTCGACGATGAGGATGTGATTGAGCGTGGCCTTGAGGCTCGGGAAGAAGCCGGTGTGCGGGGCCTCGAACTCCTCCTGGGTCAGCCGCGCGCACGCTGCCAGCAGGCGATGGTTGGCCCAGGCGTTGTTGTAGGCCATGGCACGGTAGGTAGCGACGAGCGATGCGGGCATGGCAGTCCTTGCACCCTGGTGGACGTGTCGCAAACAAGGCCAAGCCTACATCATCTCGACGCCGGCGGCGATCAGCGCCACACTCGGGGATTAGGGGGTGTCACCCGTGGGCGGACCAAGACATGCGACGGCGCAGCCTGGCCTCTTTGACGATCGCTGCCGTCCTGCTCGCCATGCCGCCCGGCGCGCGAGCCCACGATTGGTATCCCGTGGAATGCTGCAGTACCCAGGACTGCGCCCCCGCCGATACCGTCGTTCGCCGCGAGGATGGGAGCTATCTCGTGACCTCGCGCGGCATGTCCGCCGTGATCCCCGCGGACTATCCAAGGTGGAGGCTGTCTCCCGACGGACGGGTGCACGTCTGCATCCGCAAGCTCAGGTCCGGGGCGGAGTATCTCGTGTGCGCGTTCCGTGGCCCTGGCGTCTGATGCGCTGTGCTAAGCCTCTGTATCACAACAGCAACAGACGGGTGCAGCAGCCGCTCGCACCTCCATGGCAATTGGGGCGGCGCGGATCAACTCCTCGATTCTGGGTTCGCTCCGGACAGGAGTCCGCGGGCGGCCTTACTGTCGCCGTGCACTGCTCATGACTCGAGCGCGATGGCGGGCCGGTGGGCGCAGTTTGCTCTGGTTGGCGGGACGATCATTTCTTACACTTGCGCCCCAGGCAGGCCAGGTCGCCGGACGGGCGCGCCTGCGCGCACCAGGCAAACAGGAGTTTCATCATGTACGGCAAAGTAGTCCTGCAACGGGCCGCTTCGGCGGGCCTCGTCGCCGCGGCGCTGGCCCTCGCATCGATTGCGGGTGCTGGCACGGGCGCCTGGGCGCAGGGCGCACCCGTCAAGATCGGCGAGCTCAACTCCTACAATCGCTTCGCCGCCTTCGCGGTCCCCTATCGCAACGGCATGCAGCTGGCCCAGGACGAGATCAACGCCAAGGGCGGCGTGCTCGGCGGCCGCAGAATCGAAATCGTGTTCCGCGACGACGGCTCGACGCCGGGCGACGCGGTGCGCGTCGCCGAGGAACTGCTCACCCGCGAGAACGTCTCTTTTCTCGTCGGTACCTTCCTGTCGAACATCGGTCTGGCGGTCGCCGACTTCGCCAACCAGAAGAAGACGCTGTTCATCGCCACCGAGCCGCTGACCGATGCTATCACCATGGCCCAGGGCAACCGCTACACCTTCCGCGTGCGACCCTCGACCTACATGCAGACCAAGATGCTGGTGGAGGCGGTGAAGGCCAGGGGCGTGAAGAAATGGGCGATCGTGGCGCCCAACTACGAGTACGGCCAGTCGGCCGCCGCCAACTTCAAGAAGCTGATCGCGATCGCCACCCCCGGGGCCGAGATCGTCGGGGAGCAGTATCCGGCGCTCGGCAAGATCGACGCCGGCGCCACCGTCGCCGCGCTCGAGAACACCAAGCCCGACGGCATCTTCAACGTGCTGTTTGGCGCCGACCTGACGACCTTCGTGCGCGAGGGCAATACGCGCGGGCTGTTCGAGAAGCGCACGGTGGCCAGCCTGCTGACGGGCGAGCCGGAATACCTGATCCCCCTCGGCGAGGAGACGCCGGAAGGCTGGATCGTCACCGGCTATCCCTGGGACCAGATCAAAGAGCCTGCGCACAAGGCTTTCATCGATGCCTACCGGGCCAAGTTCAACGATACGCCGCGGCTCGGCTCGTTCCTGGGCTACGTCGTCGGCCACATGATGAAGGACCTGCTCGACAAGGCCGGCTCCACCGATACCGAGAAGCTGATCGCCACCCTGAAGGACTTCAAGTTCAACTCCATCGCCGGGTCGATGGTGATGCGCGCGCTCGATCAGCAGTCGAGCATGGGTGCCTGGGTCGGCGAGACGACCAAGCAGGGCAAGATGGGCACCATGAAGAACTGGAAGTACGAGGACGGTGCCAAGTACCTTTTCCCGGAGGCCGAGGTGCGGGCCGCGCGCAAGCAGTGAATTGTCATCCCGGTGCTTGTCACCGGGATCCATCGCGCCTCACGCTCCGGCGCTCGCGGGTGGCTGGATCCCGGGCACAAGGCCCGGGATGACAGCAAAGCGTATGTGGCTGCAGCAGCGAGGCCATCGCTTGCCCGACATCGCCTTCCTCATCGTCCAGGCGCTCAACGGGCTGGCCAGCGCCTCCTCGCTGTTCATCATCTCGGCCGGCCTGACCATAGTGTTCGGCGTCACGCGCATCGTCAATTTCGCGCACGGCTCGTTCTACATGCTGGGCGCCTATTTCGGCGTCACGCTGATCCCGCGGCTGCTCGAGACCAGCACCAGCCTGCCGATGTTCCTCGCCGGCGTGCTGCTGGCGGCGCTCGGCGTTGGGCTCATCGGCATCGTCATGGAGCTCGTGCTGCTGCGGCGCATCTATCGTGTACCTGAGCTGTTCCAGCTGCTCGCCACCTTCGGCGTAGTGCTCGCCGTGCAGGACCTCGTGCTCAAGGTCTGGGGGCCGCTCGACATCCTGGGGCCGAGGGCGCCGGGACTTAGGATACCCTGAACAATAACCGCTACGATTTCTGCGGGCGTCGTGGTCTGACGGTGTAGTTCCAGTCAGGATGGAAGGTGTCGCCGGTGATGTTGAGACGCTTCATCTCGGCATCGCTGACCTT